>Ga0265292_1000629_pt1 | contig 44185 bp, 40 predicted proteins | sample Munlanlewell296A_FD_189080 | JGI IMG/M metagenome (GOLD analysis project Ga0265292, IMG submission 189080) | Leachate microbial communities from a municipal landfill in Southern Ontario, Canada - Leachate well 296A | ecosystem: Engineered > Solid waste > Landfill > Unclassified | place: Canada... | reverse complement strand
AGGTTCTGCGGCGTATGTTACAGCGTGCATCAGATGGCTTCCGCACGGGCGCTGGATGCAGCCTTCGGAGCTAAAGTGCCCTGGGGCGGGATGTTAATCAGAAACCTCGTAATGGCGGCGGAATTCATATATGACCATCCGCTTCATTTCTATCAGCTCAGCGCGCTTGATTATATTGATATCATGGCGATTGCCGAATACAAAGGCAAGGACAAGGAGCTGCTTGCCGTTAAAGATAAGATATTGAGTCTGGTGACAAGCAAGGACACCTATCCTCTAACGCCGCGTTATGATCCGGATGAATTCTGTGTTAAAGACCCCGATATTGTCATAATGGCTGTCAAGCACTACCTTGAGGCCCTTAAAATGCATGCAGAGGCAAGGAATATGGGCGCCATCTGGGGCGGCAGGACTCCCCATTATCAGAATATAGTAGTCGGAGGGGTTACCTCATACCCTGATTTAAATCAGATAGCCCGCTTCCGCACCATGCTCGACAGACAGGCAAAGTTCATCAACGAGGTTTATATACCTGATGTCCTGCTCTTCGGTACGGGACCGCTCCTGCCGTTGGCCAAAGCCGGCGTAGGCGGAGGACATCTTAACTATCTTGCATATGGCGGTTTTGAAAAAGACCCCGAGGGGAAAGACCTTTTATTCCCTTCAGGTGTAATCACAGGCCTGGATCCGGCAAATATCAAAGTTAATGCATTTGACCCGAAAAAGGTCACTGAATCGGTAAAATACGCCTGGTACAAAGAAAATAAACCGGTCCATCCATATGATGGAGAGCAGATTTTTGAACTTGACAAGAAAGATGCATATTCTTTTGTCAAAGCTCCGCGTTATGACGGTATGCCGATGGAAGTCGGTCCCCTGGCGAGAATGATAATTGCAAAGAATCCGATCCTCCTTGGTCTCGTAAAGCAGGGAGTGCAGCCCGGTGCAGTAGCGCGTCATGCAGCCCGCGCCATCGAAACTAAGCTTATGGTGGATGCCGCTTATTCCTGGCTTGATCAACTGCAGGCGGAAATGACAAAACCGGGGTTCAAAATTCACGATACCAAGCATTGGGACCCTCCTGCAAGCGGAATGGGCGTCGGTTTCTTCGAGCCGCCAAGAGGCGCCCTTGGGCACTGGATAAAGATCAAGGACAAGAAGATCGAGAACTATCAGGCTGTTGTGCCTTCCACATGGAATGCTTCTCCGAGATGTGAAAAAGGCGTGCGCGGACAATATGAAGAGTCATTGATCGGCGCTCCTGTCCCCGACACTAAGAACCCGATCAATGTGGTCAGGATTATCCGTTCGTTTGACCCGTGCCTTGCATGTGCAGTTCACATTATAGATCCTCAGAGCAACAAAATAAGGAAGTTCGTCATCGAGTGAAAATAGATTCACTGAAGGTAAAAACAGAGATCTCTCACCTGTCCTCCCCCGTAGAAAGGGGAAGGGCAGGGAGGTTTTAATGGCCGATAGTTTTAAGTCCGGTTCTGACGCGCTTATAAAGGGGGGAGAACAAACTTTTGAAAAAAAAGATTGTGATACTCGGTGTGGGAAATGTTCTACTGTCCGATGAGGGAGTCGGGGTGCATGTAGCCAATGAACTGATAAAAATGGAGCTTCCTGCCAATGTCTCTGTTGTTGAAGGAGGGACCGACGGCTTCAGGCTTTTGAATGTAATCACTGAAGCCGACAGACTGATTGTCGTAGATGCCGTAAAGGGTGGAGGCGAACCCGGCACAATCTATCGGTTTGATATCAATGATGTAAGAAACTCTCCGTCGGGCTTCAAGACGTCTGTGCATCAGATAGGCATTCTGGAGGTAATAGACCTTTCAGGACTGATCGGCAAAACCCCGCATACAACCGTCATCGGCGTAGAACCCAAATCCCTCGAAATGAGCCTGGAACTATCGCCTGAAATAAAGGATAAAGTCCCCCGGATAATTGAAATAGTTTTGGAAGATCTGAAAAAGTAGTTCCGCATAAATATAGATTTTACACGACAATCATCCTGAGAGTGCTAAATGGATCGAGCGAATGAAATTGTCTATTAAAAAAGGATTAAATAACCCTTCGTCTTTTGTTTTCATTGTAACGAGCGCATCCTTTACGTCTAAAGCTCTCCTGTAAGGTGTCGTAATCCTTAAATTGTCAAAAGAATCGGAAATTGCGGTCATCTGACTGCAAATATGCTGTTTCATGTTAATTGTTTTCAGTTGCGGATATCCCCGACCGTCGTATCTGAGATGGTGCTGAAATGCTACTATAGGCGCAAGGCAGGTAAGATCGTTTATCTTTGCAAGATATTGCGCTCCGTAAAAAGGATGTAGTTTCATTGCTTCGCTTTCATTTACTCCAAGAGAAGACTTTTTTTTATGCATTTCTTTTGTGACAAATAATTTTCCTACATCATGGAGAAGAGCGGCAAGACCTATATCACGGTGGAACTCCTCTTTAATACCGAGGGCCTGAGCTTGAAACAGGGTAAGCACCGCAACATTTGTTGCATGGTTATAATCTAATCCATTATTAGCCTGGACAGGTCTCAAAAGCTTAAGGATATTCATTTTTTTCTTCAGCATTACAACGAACTGAAATACTATTTCTTCAAATCCCGCAACATTAAGCTTCTTGAAAGGTGAAATACTATTAACTTCCTCCTCAATTTTCTTAAGCTGTTCGGAGGTAAAACAGGATAAGCTTTTTTCGGTACTTGAATCTCTATCAATTGTAGACCTATCGAAATGAAGGCCAACAATTCCTATCTTTATATGAGGAGTGGACTTTAACTCTTTTCCCATGTTTGAAATATCGGCAATTAGTTTTTTCAGTTCCTGAAGAGTAATACCTTTAGAAAATTCAATATGAGAAATTCCCTTTCTCTTGAGTTTTTTTATTAAGTTTTTACCCTGAAGTCCGATTTCTATCGCAGGGTTCTTGTTAATGATGAGATCGTTTTCAATTATCATAATTTCAAAATGATCTGTTCCTTTTAGAAAAACTCCCAGTTTGGAAAAGGCATTCTCGATTAATTCATCTATAAATGCATGATTTTTCGAGTAAAGCATGCAGTTTGATATAGCGGACATGAATACGGATATGAATCCTTTTGAATGATCCATTTATCCCGCCTTTTCCTTGTGTAATCGTAATGATTCTTCTCTTATTAATTCGTTCTTAGATACTAACCCTGCTTCCACTAAATCTTTAACCGACTCATAAGGATATTTTTTTAACGTCTTATATATCTCTGCTTTCAATCTATTTGTAACGCTCTTAAAGAAGATTGTTTTACCCGAAAGCAATTCCCGCAAGGCATCGACAGCCTGTGAATCACCTATATCCCCGAGGGCCCGGACGATCGGAATTTTGTTAAGGATATCATCTCCGGTCATCCCTTGTTTTTTGATCAGTCGGATTAAATCTCCAACAACTTCCTTTATTTTGAAAGTCCCGGAGAGAGCAACAGCCTGCTCAAACAAGTCTTTTGATTTTGAGTCTAAGTACTCCCTGATTAAGTCTTTGGCGTACTTATCTCCGGCATTCAGCAGACATTTAATCGCCGGGATACTTACTTTGAGATTCTCATGCCGGCAGAAGGGTTTTATGTAGTCAATGATCTCCTTGCTATCAGTTTCAACAAGTATATAGAGCATGTTTCTTTTTACAAACCATCTGTCATCAGCGAGTCTCCTTAGCGCCTCTGGAATAACCTTCTCGCCGAATTGTTTGATCAGTTCCATCAGGAATCGTCTGATAATTAACGAATCTTCTTCTGCGAGCGCATCCATTAAATAGGGTATAATTTTTTTATCATAATACTCGCAAATCATCGATACTTCTTTTCTCTTTTGTCTTCCTAAAATTCTGAAAGAATCAATCAGTGTAACGATAAATTCGGGAGAATGGTAATACCGAATAACCTCTGAATTTATAGCATCAAATCTATACAGGGCTTTATTTAATTCAATCACTTTGAGTATTTCCAGAAACTGATCAAATTGTCCGACCCACAATAACGACTCGGTCTGTTCCTTAATAATATTAATAAATGATTGATATTCTTCTTTCGAGACGATCTCGAACTGCATCATCTCAAGTATGATCTGATTAAATCTCTTTTCCATAAGATCTTCATTGAACTCGTTCTCGAATTCCATTAGATGTGATGACTTTAAGCCGGCGGCATCAAAATGCAAAAGATTATTAATTTCCTGAAGATCGTTACCGGTAACAAACGTCCCGATATTTTTATCGTTATTATTGTTGCTAAAAAACTCCGTAAGATTCGAGGGGAGGAATTCCTCATCTTCCTGTTCATCTTCATCAATGTAAATAGTATCGGATGAATTTTGAACGCCGTATGATAGTTCATCGATGAGATCCATAAGAGGGTGCGGCATAGTAATATTCTGCTCATTGACGACATTAAGAAAATTATCAATTTCTTCAGCCGTTATTTCCTTAAAAGCTTTACAGGTTGAATTAATATCGTTTGAAAAGGTCTTCACCGTGGAAGAGAGAAGCTGCTTTTTAAGGTCCGGCCCCAAACGATTTACGAGTTCTAACAATCTATTCATATCCTTACCCGAAAATACATTGTCGGATGAACGCCTCAAATAAGTTGCAATTACCTTATCATATGCTTCTTCTTTCAAAACACTATCCGAAGTTTTGTTTAGTATTTCCGCAAGTATTTCAGGAGGGATGTTTCTGATTTCATCGGATGCTTTCCCGCTCTGCAGCTTGCCTTCGAGCAAGCCGAATACGAATCGTTCCCAGAGCGGCACTTTGTCGGTTTGATGATCAGGCTTGCGGTCTTCTATTGAAAATTTACTATAGTCCACAGTACCGATCCCAATGTGAATTAAATTATATTTTTTGAATATTTTATTAAAATTATTGACCGTCAGATCCTCCGTCTTTTCCGCGAGAAAACTAAGAAACCCGTACAGTTCATCTTTTGTGATGCCGGTTTTAAATGTTACATACGCGATATTCATTTTTTTGAGTGAAAGAGCAAATTCCCTGTAGACGGGATTCTTTTTGTCGAGATGATAATTATCGATAATAAGAATATCTTTTGCAACGGCGAACGTAATCTCGGGTCTGAGTTCAAAAAGTTGTTTTAAGAATTTGAAGGCATTGTTTAGTGATCTCTCTACCGAAGGGTGCTCTTTTGGATAGATTGCTACATTACGGCGTGAAATATTAAGCTCAATTATGGCGTAGCTCAGAAGTTTTGCATCAAGCGGTATTTTTTCAAAATTATCAGTCATAATCATTATTATAAGATGTTTTTAGAAAATAACCGCACTTGAATCATACGATTGTATTCTCCTACAGCCCGGTCTTATGAACCACTACACGGTTTTTTCCTTCAGATTTCGCTTGATAAAGTGAAATATCGGCATTTTGAATTACTTTGCTTACCGAGTCCCCATCTTCCGGAAAAGCTGCAATGCCTCCACTGATTGATACAAACCCAAGAGGCTGTTTTTCCTTATTTTGAAAAGGATGTTGTGATATTTGTTCTCTAAGCCGTTCCGCATATACAAAAGCGTCTTCTTTTGATATCCCGGGCAGCATAACAATAAACTCCTCTCCCCCATATCGAACTACAATGGAACTTTTTCTACTGGCATTGCGTAGAAGTCCGCTAAGTTCGATGAGGAGTTTGTCGCCTGCATTATGACCATTGGTGTCATTGTAGTTTTTAAAATTATCTATATCAAAGAGAAAGACCGATATCACGGTGCCTTCTCGAAGTGATTTTTCTACGTAATGCTGTGACATCTGGAAAAAATAATTGCGGTTATTCAATCCCGTTAATGAGTCCGTATTTGCCTTATGTTGTGCGTCATTGAAAATTATTTGGTTAAAGAGCGCCACACCTGCAATATCTGCAATCATTTTCAATAAGTCACCCTCATTTCCAATGGGATTTTCTATTTCCCCAATGCCTATAACACCAAGGAGTCTGTCTTTGAAGATAATAGGGACCGCCATCCAGAGCTGAGACTTTGAAATTCCATTACTCTGTTTTTGAGGGCTGATTCTATTGTAATGCTCTCTCGTCATGATAAAGCGCTGTTCTGCGGCAGCGCCTACCAGATCTTCTCCCAGGGCATAGAAAACCTTTTCCTGTTCCGGAGTATCATTCACATAAAGCTTGCTTAGATAATTATGTGATGAATCAAACAGGTAGATTTCAACTTTTTTAGTGAATACGATATTGTTCACCAGTTCAATAATAGACGCCACGATTTCTTGTAATTTCAACGTCGTATTCAAACGCTGAATAATAGAGGGGATCTGAAACATGAAAAACAGATAACGACTGTTAAGCTCGACTAATTTATTCATTTTCAGGTTAAGATTTTTAATCTGACGATCCCTGTCAATTATTTCCATCTGATACGGACTATCGTCTGTTCGCTGTTTCACAAACAACTGAGAAGAACGAGCAATAAAAAACAGAGGCACGCCGATAACAACTATTATTGCCAACCCTATGAGCAGATAATGTTCAATCATTTCTATCCGAAGTAAGTATTCCCTACGTCTTACCTATATTATTACTGCAATCAGTTCCGATATTCAATCCTACCTACGTAGGGGATACAAAATCTCTGCTCAAAAAGCACTTTTGAAAATCTTTAGTGCAATCGACTAATGGTTTTTACTCAGAAATTGCTTCTGAGAGCTTGGCTGTACACATTAAATGAACCTCCACGGAAGCAGAGTAATCTTGTCCGACAGTTTTTCCGGTATTCTACCGTTTGTTATCACATATGCATGGCTGACTTTCTCTTTATATGTTTCTATGAAGTTCGAAAGTCCGCGCAGTGCGGACAGTATCACTTTTGAGCCGGACTTGATTTCAACAGGGATGATTGTTGATCCTGTGTCTATAACACAGTCCACTTCCGTATCGGATGCTCCAAATTCCTGATATATACCTTATCTTTACCTTGCATATTTAAAGTGTATATTAGGTTTACTAAGGAGTTCATAAGTAAAGCCACACACCCTCACCCTTGCCCTCTCCCCTCAAAGGAGAGGGGACTTAAGAATCATCCCTCCCTTGAGGGGAGGGGATAAAGGGGAGGGTGTTTAAATGTGTCCTTACTTATGAACTCCTTAGTAAGTGAAAAGTAAGATATTTTCACTGCCGCGTCAGTACCGTAGGCAAAGCTGCTTATGCGGAGGTCCTTAGGGACATTAAGATCATAACTCCAAGAGATTTTGAAGCATTGTTTGTGTAATAAGGCGTATGGCAAATGTGAAAACGGACAAAGAACATATCAAGAAAGAACTGAGAAAGCTTTCTATGTTCAGAATTCAAGCTGCACTCCATTGATCGCTTTTACTCCTTTTCCGATCGTATGATCTTTCTTAACCCGGCAGATGACATACTCCTTCAATACTGCATTCTCTCCGTAGTAGTCCTTGAAATAATTAAAACCCTTTGCTACATCAAGAGTGGGTGCACCAGTCAATTTAGCCTCAATAGCTATGAACTGCCCACCTTTTTCAATAATAAAATCGATCTCCCTGCCATCCTTTGTCCGCCAGTAGTAAAGCGGCGGATTGTTGATCCCCTGAGAAAGCAGGTGGCGTTGTATTTGACTAAACGCATATGTCTCCCATAGCGCCACTGCCATTGGAGAATTGGCTATGTCCTGCCATGAGTAAAGACCCATCAGGTTAGCGGCAATTCCCGTGTCAAGAAAATAGAGCTTGGGCGACTTAACAAGTCTCTTGCCAATACTTCTGTGATAGGGTTCAAGCAAGTGGATCATATGAGATGCCTCAAGCACCGATATCCACGCCTTTATGGTATTGGGGGCTACCCCAACATCCCTTGCAAGATCGGCAAATGAGAGGGTCTGTGCTGTCCGGATGGCTGCAGCCCGAAGAAAACGATTAAAGTCCCGTAAACTGCCGACATGCATGATATTCCTGACATCCCTCTCAAGGTAGGTTGATATATATGAAGGATACCAATGCTGCCGGTTAATATCCTTATCCGCATAGAGAGCCGGGAAGCCTCCGGTGCTTATGTAATCCTCAACAGAAGTAATTCGGTTTCCACGATTCAGTTCATGTGCGGACAATGGCTGAAGATTGACTATCCCGCACCGTCCGGCCAGGCTTTCAGAAAGATTCTGCATGAGCGGAAAACTCTGTGAGCCTGTTATGAAAAACTGTCCCTTCTGCTTTGCTTTGTCAACGGTCAGCTTGATATGCCTGAAGAGGTCAGGTGCATACCGCGCCTCATCTATAATGGCCGGAAACTTCAAAGAGTCTATGAAATCCTGGGGCGCGTTTACCGCTTCTGCTGCCCGTGCAGAGTCATCCAATGTGACATAGAAAAAATCGGGGAAAAGGTGGGTTAAGATGCTGGTTTTTCCGACCTGACGGGCACCGGTTACGAAAACGACAGGAAATTGCTTTCCGAGCTCCCTTATAAGGTCCTCAGAGTCTCTTTTTATCCACATACGGATATTATGCATTCAAAATGCCGAATTGTCCAGCACTGCTTTATTTAGGTTGTGATCAGTTCTTATTTAAGAAACTCCCCGATATTTTGTATGTGCAATCCCAGCCATTCTTTTTTATAGTCTTTATATTCTTCTGACAGCTTTAACGCCTTTTCTTTTAAAGCCTTCAGGTTGATCCTGGAGGAGTCAAGCTTGATGTCGGCAAAGACGACTTCTTTTCTTAAGTCGTTCACAGCAACAAGGTCAATCTCGTTCTGATTTCCTCTTTCCCAGTATGTGCCGATCCGGTTATATCTGCCGGACTCTGCAAAGACTTGCTGGTAGAAATTCTCAAGGATGCGTCCGGCATAGGTGGAATAGTCCCGGTTGATGATTTCTCTGATATAGCTGAAATTACCTGTCTCAACTGCAGAACGGTTTTTGAAAATAAAACGGAACCAGAAGCCAAGAAAATTATCTACTATGCGATACTTCTGGAGTCGTGAGGTGGGTTTGGCATTTATGGGTTTGAGCTTTGCGATGAGCGCGTAATCGGTTTCAAGCTTTGCCAAATATGCTCCCGCATGTATTGCGAGTACCGATTCAATCTCTGTTCTGGCGGTCTTGCCGGAAGCGATCAGTTCCAGAATCGAAAAGTACGTGCCGTATTCTTTGCCGAATTCTTCGACAAGAAGGCTCCTGCCCTCATTGAGAAAGGGAGAGTTGTCCTTAAGAATAAAGTCCACTATGCCGTCAAACTGAAAGACGTCGTTCGATGCAAGGATATCGAGGTATTTAGGCATTCCTCCGGTTATCGAAAAGCAGGCGGTGGAAATTTATGAAAAGAACATGTGGTGCTACAAATCCGCTACAGTCATGGGTGAAGAAAATGTTGCAAGCCTATAAGTCATTGAAAAATATGGTGGAGCTGACCCGACCCGAGTCGGGACGACCTCTTGAATGTATATTACTGAAAATGGTGGAGCTGATCGGGATCGAACCGACGACCTCTTGAATGCCATGTATGCTCTGATCAACACACTTACCTTTCATATCTTTGCAAATCCTTATCAATACTTGCATGGTAAGAATTTGAAGAAATATGAACGATGTAATTCAGACATATCTTTTCAGGTATGAACTGCATAATAACTGCATAGTTTATCAGATTTTAGGGAAAATGGTTACATTTGGGGCTTGAAAACCAAGCCCCCTTTTTATTTGTTACACCTACAATGCCGCGAAACGAAGAGGACATGAAAATTGAAGATTATCACTTGAAATACTCGTGACGCCCACGCTGCCGGTTATGCACAATTATATAAAAATTTGATTCTGTTTGCTTCAGGAATTAGAAATAAACAGGAACAAGCATAGGGTCATCTTGTAAACGTTTCTTAAAACACTCTGCATGGCAGAACCAGATCTGCAACTTTACTTGAGATGTTTCGACTGTCAGTCGACATGGATCAATCTCGGTCTGGACGATTGACTTTCCACAGAAGCAACAAGATTCCCGTTCAATTTTTGTCTCTTCGCTACCCATAAGTTTTCTCCTTATCAAATGCCATTTGTACTGTGCACAATTATATCAGTTTTTGAAGATGTTCAGTTCAGGAAGTAACAAACTGGAAATAATTCTTCCTGAAATAAATAATGGACTGGCTCCTACCAAATTGCTATATTCTAACCAGCAATCTATAATTAGCATATCCGACTATATGGGATATCGCAGGGTCTCATTTTAGGATGGGTGGGGGTATACATTAAAGAATGTTGATTCATAGAACCATACAAATTTTAATTCTAATTACCATAACTCTTACTTCCGGCATAGCTTTTGCCGATGCTGAAAGAATTTTTCTGGAGAACAACAAGGCTGTGGTAGTTGTGGTAACTTTCAACCAAAAAGGTGAAGCAATTAGTCAGGGCAGCGGCTTTATTGTAAGAGAAGACGGAGTAGTAGTAACAAACTATCATGTAATAAGCAACGCAGCGTCTATCAAGATAAAGGCAGGGGTTAAGGTTTTGAATGTCGAAGGGCTGCTTTATATAGACAAGGAGAATGACCTTGTAATACTGAAAGCCGATGACAAGAACCTCCCAACAGTGAAGCTTGGAGATGCAGACAAGGCAGGTATAGGAGAAAAGATCTATGTTATCGGCAGTCCGCAAGGGCTTGAGAATACAGTGTCAGATGGGATATTAAGCGGAATCAGGGAGATAGGGACTAAATGGAAGATTTTGCAAATAACAGCCCCTCTTTCACAAGGCAGCAGTGGAGGGCCTGTCTTTAACAAAAATGGTGAGGTTATTGGCATTGCGACATTTATCGTAAAAGAAGCACAGAACCTTAATTTTGCGATTCCTGTGAATGTGATAAAGGATAAAATTTCAGTTAAAAAAGTTATTGCCTTGCAGGATGCAGGTATTGAGGACTATACAAAATCAGCTGAGTATTGGTTTTATCTTGGTGTTGCCTATAGCGATTTAGGCATGCACAAAGAGGCGATAGAGGCTTACAAGCAGTCTATAAGAATTAATCCTGATCATGCAGAAACTCATTATAATCTTGGTTGTACCTATAGCAAGTCAGGCATGTACAAAGAGGCAATAGAAGCTTTCAAACAGGCTATAAGGATAAAGCCCGTTATTTCAGAAGCTCATTATAATCTTGGTGTTGCCTATAGCGATTTAGGCATGCACAAAGAGGCGATAGAAGCTTACAAACAGGCTATAAGGATAAAGCCCGTTATTTCAGAAGCTCATTATAATCTTGGTCTTAACTATCACAAATTAGAGATGTTCAAAGAGGCTATAGAGGCTTACAAACAGTCTATAAGAATTAACCCCGATTATGCAGGTGCTCATTATAATCTTGGTATTGCTTATTCCAAATCAGGCAAGTACAAAGAGGCGATAGAGGCTTACAAACAGTCTATAAGAATTAACCCCGATGATGCAAAGGCTCATTATGGTCTTGGTGTTGCCTATGGCAAATCAGGCATGTACAGAGAGGCGATGGAGGCTTTCAAACAGGCGATAAGAATTAATCCTGATGATGCAAAGGCTCATTATAATCTTGGTCTTACCTATCTTATTATGGATGACAGAGGCTCTGCATTGGAACAGTATAAAATATTAAAAAACCTTGAGCCTGAACGCGCAAATGAATTATTTAATCTAATTTATAAATAATTTTAGGGAATATGCGTAAGATAACGGCAGATGAATTTTAATTGCGGTGCTTGCGAATGAATGATAAAGATAAAGTTGTCTCCATTTAGGATAATGCAAGACGGGCCCTTTCTTCTTCAACGAAAGCAAGGGACAACTTCGAAAAAACAATTAAACAATTATAGGGGAAGTATATCTTACCCCGAAGGAGGACGCAAGCCATGAGGAATTATTTATTTATTCTGGTTGTGTTAATTTTTATAATCTCCCCTGTATATGCTGGCAACATTCCATCGTATGACAGTTTCAGCGACCCCTTTAATATTGAAAAATCCAGAGAAGAACAAAGACAAAAACAATATGAGTGGGAAAATGAACAACGTCTGCGTAGATTAGAAAACCAACAACAACTTCTTGAAGAAAAATATAATCGTGAAAAAAGATATGAGAGGGAAAAATCGGACCCACTTTTATGGCCTGGCAGAAAACCAGGAGAATCACTTTTAAAATAAGGTATATCATCAGGGTATAGACACTATAGGGCGAAAAAGCGGATACTCTCTACCGTTTCCCCTGAATGATTTAGGAGAACCATAAAGAGAGTTGTAAAAAAATGGAAAAGAAAAAGATAACGAGAGCAGCCTTAATATCCGCTTCTGTAGAGAGGAAGGCAGAGCGTTTCGATTTCTATTATAAAAATGAGACCTACGCAAGCAGCAAGGCCGGGGTGCCTATTTGGTTTGGGGAGAAGCCGGAAAAGACAGTAATTACCCCTGATGGGATATCTATCTTTTTTGGCAAACCCGCTTTTAAAACAATCTGTACAAACACAAAACCGGGCTATTTCGTTTTAAAGGAATTTTTCCCGCCATTCCCTGATAAAAAATACTATGAAGAGGTGTCTTTTAGAGATGTGTTAAGTCATGTCAGGGAGGATATCAAAAAGGGTAGATACGATAAGATTGCCACCTTTGAGGATTTTCTTTCAAGTAAGATTGTTAAGGAAGGGTTGGAAAGCAACAATAGACAAGACTTGAAAGAAATACTCCGATATTGCTTATCTGACTACCCTTATGATTTTTTAATATCAAACTTACCACAGACAGATAAGCTGAAATCTCTTTTTGCAAAAATGATCCATAATCATATGCACGGCGAAAAAAGAGATGATGCAAAGTATGAAATAAGCCAAATACTTGAAAGACCGACTGTAATAAAACACAGTAAAAAAACTATACCACCGTACCTTTATCTTGGAGGGATGCGTGCTTATTTGCATAAGATAGCAAAATTTAAAATAGATGATCCCCCTCTGGAATTTACAGAATTCGAAATGGCTAAGTTTTTCAGTTTATCATTAGAACATTTTAAAAAGAAAATGCAAGAAGAAAACCGACTTTTGTCCTCACCTGAAAAAACACCTAAAAAGCTTTCTTCCCTTGTCTTAGAAGCTGACCGCTAATGCTCGCCAAAAGGGGTTAAACAAAAAAATATTTAACCCGCTGATTTGCTGACAACCCCCCCTTTTTTAGTCATACTTAAATAGAAGTTAAAAAATATGTAGACGAAAAAGAGGGTGATATATGAAAAAGGCAGAGCAAAAAACTTTTGAAACTTTAGACCTCTATTTATCTTCATTCCTTGCGCTTTCAGGCATGACACCCCGGCTTGAGTTAATTAATGGGAAAGTTATTTTCGTTTTCGATGTCAGCAACAAACTTTATGAACTCATGAGGGATTTCAACTCAAACGATCCGGTTTTTGTCACCGACTTTGTGACCATGATAAAAATGATGCGGGGGAAAATGCTTTCGATGAGGTCGCAGAGATGAAGTCCTTTCACCCTCTGCACCTTGAAGACCTCCGAAAAAGCGGATTATCAGATGAGACCATAAAGCAATCGGGAATTAAGACTGTTCCCCCGAATGATATAAACAGAAAATTGGGGATGAACATCCCAAGTCTAATCTCATGCTATGAAATCCCTTACGACAAACACTTTAGCAGATTTAGGGCTTTCTATGAGGATACCAGTGAAGGATAAAAAACCAAAATATATACAGCTTAAAGATTCAGGTAACAGGCTTTATATTCCTACCACTGTAAGATCCGTCCTCAATGATTCAGCTATTCCCCTTCACATAACAGAAGGTGAAAAGAAAGCACTCAAGGCAACACAGGAGGGGCTTTTCTGTATAGGGTTATCAGGCTTATGGAATTGGAAGAATAAGGGGAGCGAAGAACTTATTTCGGATTTCAACCAAATCACATTAAAAAACAGGGCTGTTTATATCGTTCCAGATAATGACTGGTTGCAGCCAAATAAGCACGGATATGCGAAAAATTTAAAGCAGGCTGTTTACGGTCTGGTGATCAGGCTGAAGGAACGTGGCGCAAGGGTGTTTATAGTTGAACTTCCGGGAGGTCATGAATAATGAAAATTGGACTCGATGACTACTTGTGCAATCATACGGTAGAAGAATTTCAGGCATTGCCTGTTATTCAGGTCAAATCATTATCTGAAAGAATTGCAGAGGCAACCCCGGAGAATGTTCAGGAAATTATCAAAGAGTTTTTGCAAATACCATCCGAAACTGAAAAAGCGATTCACATAGAAAATCTTTCAAAGAAACTGCATATCGGCAAAAGGGCAATACAAAAGGACATCCAACAGAGCAAAGGCGATAGAAAAGACGAACTGCAAGCAATTATCAGCGCAAACATACCAGGGCTTATTGACCTTGCCTTAGATGAAACCGGGGCCGTTGTATATCTCATTAAAAAAAAGGATGTCTTAGAAGTTGCAACAATATATGAACAGGATGGGGTTTTGTATTCGCCGCCGGAAAAGCAATATTTACCTTTTGAACTTGTCGGGGCTGAGGCTGTTATCAAATGGTATCAGACAGATAATGACAAGAAACTATTTGAGGATGTAATAACATGTCTTAAACGTTTTTCCTATATACCTGATAATCAATTTCTAATTGTTGCCTGCAAAGTCTTTTTAACCTACATTCAGGATCATCCTGATATTCACTATATGCCGATGATTCTTTTCTATGCTGTTCCGGAAAGGGGTAAGTCAAGGACAGGAAAGGCGGTTGCACTTATTTCCTACAGGGGTATCCATGTAGTTGATTTAAGAGAGGCTAATCTTTTCAGGTTTTCACAGAACTTACAGGCAACACTCTTTTTTGACCTTATGGACTTATGGAAAAAAGCAGAGAGAAACGGGTCAGAAGATATATTATTGTCGCGCTTTGAAAAAGGCGCAAAAGCAACAAGGGTTATCTATCCTGAAAAGGGGGCCTTCAAGGATACAGTTTATTACGATGTATATGGCCCGACTATCATAGCGACCAATGAACCCCTCCACAAGATACTTGATAGCAGAGGCATTAATATTACAATGCCAAATAAGCCCGGTAATTATGAAAACCCGACACCGGGAAAAGTAAGGGAAATCAAAGAAAGGTTAACAGCATGGCGGGCAAGGGTACTTGATGCGCCGTTACCTTCCATTGAACCCATACAAGGCATACAGGGCAGGTTATGGGACATTTCGCAGCCATTATTGCAGGTGTGCAAAATGGTATATCCGGAAGGGCTTGACCGGTTAAAGGATGCGCTCCTTGAAGTTGCAGGGCAACGGATAGAGGATAAGAAGGCAAGTATTGAAGGGCAAATAGTAACAATATTACATGAACTATCACCAGAAGGCATACCTGAATGGACTCTCAAAACATCCGATCTCCTGAACCGGCTGAATGAGAGCAGGCCAGAGGGACATAAACTCACAAGTCAGTATCTTGGTAGAAAATTAAAGGCTATCGGTTTACAAACTAAAATTGTCATGGGATATTCACAGATTCAATTAGATATAGAAACCTTCAATATTCTTTTGACACAACATGGGCTTGATAATATTTCCTTGCCTGCCTCTGTGGAAACTCTACTAAACTCTACTAATCCCTTAAAACAAGAAAAATCAATAGGTTGCGGCAGTAGAGAGTTGAAAGAGAGTGATGAACTCTCAAATGAAACTCTACTAACCCAAAGCCTTGATAATAGCGGGTTTATGGGTTTAGTAGAGAGTAGTAGAGAGTTACAGGACATAGGGGAGAAGAAATATTTAAAAACCCTGGAGGTAGTTGAATGACCTTTGAAGTTTTGAAAGAATTTGAGACAGAGACACCTGAAGGTACATTTATGTTAAAGGAAGGTCAAAAGGTAAGGCTTTCTAAAGATGAAGCGATCCCTTTAATTCAGGATGGTTTAATCCAGCCTATTGAGAAAGTAGCTTACCGCATCTATTCAAACATTCTACAGGCTTACTTATGGGTTACAGCAGATGATAAGGATAGAGAAACTATCAGGGCTTCTCAGGGCGTCTCCGAGGCTATCTATACAGCCGATGAGATAAAGAAGCTCAAAGGGATGGATAAGGACTCTTTGAAGGGGATACACAAGGTCAAGGAAGTCTTTGAGGATTCAAAGGTAGAGGAGATAACCAGGAAGGTTAAAAATTAACCAAATTAACCATATTGAGAGGTTAAGAACAGATGAGAAAAACAGATGATGAGATAATCTTAAAGATGCTCAAAGAGGGTAAGACACAAAAACGGATTGCCGAACATTTTGGAGTATCCCCTGTAGCCATACATAAAAGACTCAAGAGGCTTAGCCTACCTCCACCACCTGAAAGCTTACAGAAACTTACCAAGAAAGAGCAGAAATTCTGCATAGCAATAGCACAGGGTAAAACTCAGACTCAGGCAGCTATGGACTCTTATGAGACCTCATCAAGAAAGAGTGCTAAGGTCATAGGGTCTCAGCTTATGGCTAAACCTGAAATTCAGATGTCCATCCCTGAGTTAATGGATTATTGCGTAATAGATAAACCGTACAGGATTAGAAGGCTTAAGCAAATAATAGATAGCCCAGACCTCAACATTGCATATAAAGGGCTTGATATGAGTTTCAAGCTCGATGGCTCATATGCACCGGAAAAATACCTGAATGTAAACGTTGATATATCGGCAGAGGAACGAGAAGCATTGCAGGAAATGACAGGAATTTTTGCACAAAAAATGATTGAAGGGGAGAGAGCGAATGTGCATGAAGGGGATGAAGGAGGTTAATCTTAACCTTGCTGAAAATTATACAAAAGGTAATGTGGAGGGTAGATATTCCGACCACCCCCCGTCTAACTTTAGGGTGGCCTCCCCGTTCAGAAAGCATTCTTATCTATTTTGGAACAGAAAGGTTTGACCATGCTCGCCGTGACATTAACACAGAGTCTGAGCAAGAGCTTATGGACTGTATAAATTACTGTCTTTCAGATGTTGAGACCAAGAGGGCTTAAGTGAAGACACAGCTTGAGCCGGAAGACATACAGGCCATAGCAGGGGCGGTCATGGATATGCTGAAGCCCGTTATCGCCGGTAAGTGCCAGCATGAAGCAGTGGATACCATCTTTGACAAAAAGGGGCTTTCTGCTTATCTCAAGCTTTCTGAAAGCACCGTTAATAAACTTGTGAGCAATAAGCAGATACCTCATTTCAAGATACAGCCCGGACAAAGCGGGGGCGTAAGATTCTATAAAAGAGATGTAGACAGGTGGATTGCAAAGCACACTATACCAGAAATTATGCCGTTTAGCGGTAAAATCGTACCATGACCGGCCTCTTGATACTCTATCAAACGGCCTCAAATAAAAAACCTTGTGAAACAATACGTTATAAGCCACTATGCCGTAAACTATGCACTTCATAAATAATGCTTGACTTAAACACTGTTTAATTATAGAATGTACCTATGAAGCAATGGACACCAGACGAAATCAAAGACTTCAGACAACGGCTTAACCTTTATCAGAAGGACTTTGCCGCATTATTGCGGGTAACGGTTCAATACGTCTGTAATCTTGAAAGGGGGGTGAGATCACCGAGCAACACAATGAAGGCTTTACTTGATTGTCTTGAGGAAAAAGAAAACGAAAAGGGAAAGGAGAGTAAGAAGCATGGCAAAAGGAATTTATAAGCAAAAAGGGTCTGACTTTTACTGGATTCGCTATGCCGGGCCGGATGGTCAGATTATCAGGGAATCTACTAAGACCGCCAATTTCAAAGAGGCCCAAGCAAAGCTTGAAAACCAGAGAAAGGCTATCCGAGACGGCAAGGAGCCTGAGCCTATCAAGAGAATTCCGAATTATACCTTTTCACAGCTTGCCGGAGAGTATACCAAATGGTGCGAAAAGCAGAGGAGCTTTGATAGTAAGAAATATTTCATCAAACAATTGGTTGATACTTTCGGTAATATCCCGTTAAACAGGCTCAGCGTTATGCTGATTGAACAGTTTCAGTCAGACATATTGAACAAAGGCAAAAAGCCTGCAACGGCGAATCGTCTGATTGCAACCCTGAAACATTGCATTCACAAGGGGCAGCAGTGGGAGAAGGTAACAGAAGAGACGTTAAAGCGTGTTAGGCAGGTAAAGTTCTTGCCAGAAAACAACAGACGGCTGCGGTATTTGTCAAAGGATGAATGCCGGACGCTCCTTGATAACAGCAATGAACACCTTAAGGCGATTGTCACCTTTGCATTGAATACCGGATGCAGGCGGGGGGAAATCTTATCTCTGAAATGGGACAACGTGGACATGAAGCACGGCTTTATCAGGCTTGTCATGACGAAGAACGGAGAGCGCCGGGACATCCCTATCAGTGACCTGCTAAGACCCGTATTACAGGGCTTGACCAGAAGGCTTGATGTTCCCTATGTTTTCTTTGATGCTACCACAGGAAAGCCGTTTCAGGATGTTAAGCGGAGCTTCCACACGGCTTGCAGAAAGGCCGGAATAACAGACTTCCATTTTCACGACCTCCGACATACCTTTGCATCTCACCTTGTCATGGCAGGGGTGGACATTACCACGGTATCGAAGCTGTTAGGACACAAAAGCCTTACCATGACATTGCGGTATAGTCATTTAGCACCGAACCATTTACAGAATGCCGTGAATATGCTGAACATTACCGGAGAAGAAAAACGGACTGCATATTTACTGCATAGTGCAGCGGGTAATTAGGAATGATATTGGAAGGTAAGTTGTTGATTTATAATGGTGGAGCTGATCGGGATCGAACCGACGACCTCTTGAATGCCATTCAAGCGCTCTCCCAATTGAGCTACAGCCCCAATGAATTAAGGATTGTTTTTTTCTTCAATGCCGGAGGTAGATTTCAATATCCATTCTCTGTACATTGCTTCACGTCTTGTATTATAACTTTCAAAATAGATAAGGTCAATCGGAATACTTTTATAAAAGAATTTCTTCAGACCATCTCAAAGCCAATTCTTCCTTCTGAAAAAGATCAGCATTGATATCCCTACAAAAGCCATGAACAGGAGAAGTACGGGATAACCCCAGTGCCATTTAAGCTCGGGCATGTATTCGAAATTCATTCCGTATATGCCGGCCAGAAAGGTGAGGGGCATGAAAATCGTTGCGATGATCGTCAGAACTTTCATGACCGCATTGGTCCTGTTGCTGATGCTTGAAAGATATATATCGAGTATCCCTGAAAGAAGGTCGCGGAACGACTCGATTGTTTCGATAATACGTATGGTATGGTCATATACATCCCTGTAATATACGTGCATAGATTCCTGGATAAGGGGAGACTCGCCGCGTTCAAGATTGCTGACTACTTCTCTCAGGGGCCATACGGACCTGCGCAGAAAAATCATCTCCCTCTTTAATGCATGAATGTCATGCAGGACGGTCTGGGATGGTTCGCTAACTACCAATTCTTCCAGGGTTTCGATCCGCTCGCCGAGTTTTTCCAGGATCAGAAAATAACTGTCAACAACCGAGTCTATTAATGAGTAAGCCAGATAATCCGCGCCCATCTTTTTAATACGTCCTTTGCCGTTCCGGATCCTTTCCCTTACAGGGTTGAAAACATCCCTGCCTTTTTCCTCCTGGAAAGAGAGGACAAAATTTGAACCGAGACACAGACTGACCTGCTCTACCTCTATCTCATTCTTTGATGCATCATAGTAGAGCATTTTCAGGACAATAAAGAGATAATCGCCGTAGTCTTCTATTTTTGGAGACTGCCCCGTATTAACAATATCTTCTAATGTCAGAGGGTGGAGATGAAAGAGTGCACCCGCCTTTTCGATTATTTCCATCCGGTGGAGGCCGTCAATATTGATCCAGGTGACCGTTGATTTATCGGCGTGGGGTTGATATTCATCTATTGTCTTTAATACCCTTTCCTGGAAGTGCGTTTCATTATATTCAATAACGCTAATCCCGACCTGTTCGTTTTTCTTTTTGCCGATATGAACGAGAGTCCCCGGAGGAAGGCCGACTTTTGTTGATATTTTGTTTGTCCCTGTCTTCATTGAGTTACCTCGTTAATAAGGAGTTCATAAGAAAAGCCACACACCCTCACCCTTGCCCTCTCCCCTCAAGGGAGAGGGGTCTTAAGAATTGCCCCTCCCTTGAGGGGAGGGGATAAAGGGGAGGGTGTTTAAATATGTCCTTACTTTTGAGACCCTTAATATAATACCATGATTTCAGGGATGAGTCAGTCGGATTTCGGATTATGGTAAAATAGATAATCGTATAATCCAGATGAAGATAATTCATAGATCAATATTCAAGGAATTAATCCTTACATTTCTGCTCAGCCTTACTGCTCTGAATTTTATTATCATGATGGAGAAGCTGATAAAACTGAGCAGACTTCTTTCCGGTGTAGGGACTTCTTTTATAGACATGGCCAGGATCATTCTATTGCTTCAGCCGCAGCTGTTCCTGCTAACAATCCCCATGGCGCTGCTTTTATCAACTCTCCTTGTCTACGGCCGGTTAAACATGGATAATGAGCTTATTATCCTGAGGATCAGCGGTATGAAATTCAGGGAAATATCGGCGCCTGTGGTGATATTCGGACTATTGTGCTTTGGGTTGAATATGGCGGTCGGTCTTTTTATAGGACCAAAAAGCAGCTCGGAGTTGAGATATGAGGTAACGGAAATTATCAGGGAGCGGACGCCGGCTGCCATGGAAGAAGGGAGCTTCAATACCTCCTTTAAGGATATCGTAATTTATATAATGCATAAAACTGAGGATAACACGATCCGCGGGATATTTATGTACGACAACAGAAACAAAAACGAACCAAGAATACTAACGGCTAAAGAATGCAGAATATCGGCACGGGAGGGATATGCCCTCAACCTATCTCTCAAGGACGGACTAATACATATGGCAAAGGGGGACAATACGACCGAGGTGTTTTTTAAAAATTATAACATGGTTTTGCAGATAGAAACTGATTCGCCTTCAAAAAAATATTCCGAGATGACCCCGTGGGAACTTATTGATAGGATAGATAAATCCGAAAGCCGTCATGCAAAATTTTTCTACCTCGAACTTCACAGACGTTTTTCTCTTCCTTTTATGTGCATTATCATTATATTTTTAGGGCCGCCGCTGGCCCTGATCGCCGGCAAAGCAGGAAGACTCGGCGGTTTGACGATAGGACTGGCGACGTTTACCGCATATTATATGCTCCTCCTGTACGGTGAAAACCTTGTCAGGGCCGGAAATTTGCCGCATTACATAGGCGCCTGGGCTGCAACGGTCATTCTCTGCATCGTTGCCTTTTGGGCGTTCAGGAGAGAAAACCTTCGATGAAAATTCTGCACCGCTACTATATCAGGGAATTCCTGAAGATCCTGAGTGTTATTACATTAGGGCTTGGATTGATATTCAGCCTCCTGGATCTTGTAGACAAGGTCGACGATTTTGTACCCGGTAAATTATCAATCCCGAGAGTCATGGAATATATTTTTTTGAATTTCCCGAGATATTTTTATTTCCTTCTGCCGATGTCTTTGCTAATATGCAGCCTTTTTGTCTTTAACAATGCATCCAGAAACAAAGAAATTGTTGCAATCAAGGCGATAGGGGGAAGGGTGAAGAAACTTTTTTACCCCTTTATTGCCGCCGGCGTTATTTTCAGCGCCTTAAGTTTTTTTGTCGGAGAGATTGTTGTTCCCGACTTTTCAGACAGGATGCTCGAATTTAAAAAATCTTACATGAAAAAGATCGGCAAGATTACCTTCAAGGAAGGCGCTATCTGGCTTAGAAACCCGGACGGCTCGGTGGTAAGGATAGAGCTTTATGTCCCGGAGAAAAAAATTGCAAAGGGCGTAAGTATTTTTATGCTCGGTGAAGAACATCTGAAACAAAGGATCGAGGCGGAAGAGGCATTATGGGAGGTCAATCAAGAGGGTAAAGGCGTCTGGAAGCTAAGGAGCGTTATAGTCTATAACATCGAAACCGGAAAAGTGTCAAAAGCAGCCGGGATGGAATATCCGTATCTTGAATCCCCCGACATTTTCAGCAATGTCATGAAAAAGCCTGATGAAATGGGAATTCTAGAGCTCTATCACTATTCCGAAAAACTGAAGGCAGCCGGTTTCCATGATGCCAAGCTCGACGTCGACATTCAGGCCAGGATATCCTACCCGCCGGTAAATCTCTTCATGATAATTCTCGGATTGGCTCTGTCCGTAATGGGAAGGATCGGCGGAGGTCTCTTTGCGGCAGGATTCGGCATCTCCATCAGTTTTATTTACTGGCTTTCATATACTTTTATGCTTTCGATGGGCTATGCCAGAGTGGTGCCTGCCGTAGCCGCCACCTGGATAATGCCGGTAATCTTCGGCATAGCTGCCATATACCTTTTCAGTAAGATTCCGGAGTAAAGTTTTCTTTACTATGTCAAACTCTAAAAATAGAGGCTATCTCTCTCTGGTGCTTCATGCGCATTTGCCTTACGTCAGGCATCCGGAGCATGAATTCTTTCTTGAAGAAAACTGGCTGTATGAAGCAATAACAGAGACTTACATACCTTTGCTTGATTTGTTTTCAAGGCTCATCAACGACAGGGTTGACTTCAGGATAACCTTCTCCATGAGTCCGGGACTTCTTGAGATGTTCAATGATTCACTTCTCAGGGGCAGATATATACGACATATCGAAAGGTTGATAGAACTATCGGCAAGAGAAACCCGCCGCACAAAAGGAGATATCCATTTCCGGCCCGTTGCAGAGATGTATCATGCAAGGTTCAGGAAGGCCCATCATCTATTCCATAATGTTTTCAGAAATGATCTGTCATCCGCTTTCAGGCAGCTTCAGGAAAGCGGAAAAGTCCGGATTATTACAACCGCCGCAACACATGCCTTCCTTCCTGCTCTGTCCGTGTTGCCTCAGGCAGTCCGGGTCCAAATCAGGACAGGCGTCCTCTATTATAAAAAGATATTCGGCAGGGAACCGGAAGGCATATGGCTGCCCGAATGCGGCTTTGTACCGGGATTTGACGACTACCTTAGCAAAGAAGGGATAAGATATTTCTTTCTCGATACCCATGGAATACTATATGGGAGACCGGCGCCAAGGTGCGGCGTATATGCACCGGTGGCGTGCCCTTCCGGCGTCCGGGCCTTTGGAAGGGACCCTGAAACTTCAAAACAGGTATGGTCCTCGGTTGCCGGATACCCCGGGGATTTTGATTACAGGGATTTTTACAGGGATATAGGGTTTGACCTTGATCTTGATTATATAAAATCCTATCTCCGGCCGTTTGCCGCTCGTACGTATACCGGAATGAAGTATTACCGGATAACCGGAGCAACCGACCATAAGAAGCCGTATGTTATTCAACGGGCGCATAAAAAGGCGGCCGAACATGCGCGGCATTTTCTGATAGAGAGAGAGAAACAGGTACGGAGTCTCTCTGACGCGCTAAAAATACGCCCGGTTATCACTGCAACATATGACGCCGAATTATTCGGCCACTGGTGGTTTGAAGGTCCGGAATGGCTTGAATGTCTTTTGAGAGGGATACATGCAGGTCAGGGAAATTTCAGAACGATAACGCCTGATGAGTACATGCTCGAAAGCGGCTATGACCAACCGGAGTTTCAGACCTGTGAACCGTCTATGTCTAGTTGGGGTGACAGGGGATACAACGAAGTTTGGATTAACGAAACAAACGATTATACCTGCAGACATATTCTCAAGGCGGCGGAACGCATGATCTATCTTGCCGAAAAGTTCCCGGAAGCAAGGGGGACGATGAAAAGGGCGCTCAACCAGGCTGCACGAGAAGTATTGTTATCTCAGCACAGCGATTGGACTTTTATTATGAATTCCGGTACGGCAAAAGAATATGCAACAAAGCGATTTAAAGAACACATCGGCAGATTCAATCAGCTCTATGAATACGTTTTATCAGGCGATATTCCGGAACAATGTCTGAAAAAGATAGAGGAAAAAGACGGGATCTTTAAGGATATCGATTACCGGATCTTCAATGCAAAGTAAAAGAGTTTACACGGATAAACTCGTTACTGAAGAAGCTTGTCGAAAGGATAGGCCTTTAAAAAAGCGAGAAATTCTTCAAGGGAATTTGAAGAGACGGAATTTTTATTTACAATGAGAGAGAAATCTCTCACCATCTTTTCTTCTTTGATGCCGAGAAGGCGGAGCGTGCCGTATTTGCTTTCTTTCCGCGCAGCCCAGCGTGAGATTATGGAAACGCCGAGACCGCCTTCGACCGCATCTTTTATTGCTTCGGTGCTTCCCAGTACGGTGTTTATCTTCATATCATGCGGAGTAATGCCGTGCCTGGCAAAGTATTTTTCGATCATCTGTCTTGTCCCGGAACCGGCCTCCCTGAAGATAAACGGCTCTTTTATTAGTTCGGATATGGAAACCTCTTTTCTCTTTGCCCAGGGATGGGACGGAGATACAATCAGCAGCAGTTCATCCGATAATAATTTTTTGACGGTCATCTTCTGTCTCGCGACGTCCCCTTCCACAAGTCCGATGTCGATATTGCCTGAATTTAGCAGTTCAATTACACGTTTCGTGTTGCCGACGAGAAGATAAAGTTTTATCCTGGGATGGGCATGCTTGAATTCAGTAATCACGCTGGGGAGTATATAGTTTCCGATGTTAGAACCTGCGCCAATGGTAAGGCTTCCTTTTACAAGTCCGATCTGTTTGCCTATCGCCTTTTCTGCGGAAGCATACAGCGCCAGGATTTCTTTTGAATATTTATAGAGGACTTCACCCGTGGGTGTGAGTGTAACCGTGCTGGAAGACCTGTCGAACAGCTTTGTCTCATATTTCTCTTCGAGGGCCTGAATCTGAAGACTTACGGCAGGCTGCGTAAGATGAATAATCTCCGAGGTTTTGGAAAAGCTTTTCGTTTCGGCCACGGTGCAGAAGACTTTCAATTTGTGATCTTCCATTTATACCTTTCAATAAGACAGACTCTGATTAGTAGTATCTGCATTGCCAGAGCAGGCGGTAAGCCGAGTTCCGTTTCTATGGTCATTCATCTAATGCCCGGTATTGCTACCGGACTCTTGCGGTCATTACCCGTTCCGCCTCCCGGAACGCCTAAGCGCTCAAGGAATCGAAGGGGCCCTTCTCAAGGCGGAACCTATTCGACCTTGCTCAAGGCGGGGTTTTCCAAGCTTGAGGCGTCGCCACCTCAACTGGTGAGCTCTTACCTCACCTTTTCACCCTTATCCCAAAAAGCCGGGACGGTTTCCCTTTCTGTGGCACTTTCCTTGGGGTTGCCCCCAGTCGCTTTTAACGACCACCTTGCCCTTTAGAGCTCGGACTTTCCTCCCTGCTCCGATATTATCGGATAGGGCGACCATACGCTCTGCTCTGACTATAACAGATTTTTATTATTATATAACAAAGACTAAAAATTTGAAATAGATATTTTGGCGGGTTCGGGTTAGGCCGGTTCCTCAAGCGGCGCCGTATAGTAAATGATCCTCCGGCATTGGGGACATGTGGAAATAAACTCGTTTTTTTTCAGCTCGACAAAGAGCTGCGGCGGGATGTTCATATTGCATCCCTGACATATTTCCTCTTTCGCTTCCGTAACGGCAAGTCCATTACATGCCTCGATAAGAGTCTTATACAGGTAGTAGCTTTCTTTATCTACGGTTTCGGCTATCTTCGCCCTGTCTTGCTTGAGGACGTGGAGTTCTTTCTCGGCCACATCTCTTTCCTGTTCCAGTTTCCGCTTCAGAACGTCGCTTTTTTCTTTATAAACTTTGTATTTTGCTTCCTCGGATTTTGTCTGTTTCGACGTTGCCTCAAACTCTTCCATAATAGTCAATATCTCGTTTTCCGTAGACCATTGCTCTTTTTCGACGGATTCAATCTCATGGAGAAGGGCTTGATATTCCTTGTTTGTTTTTATGTCGGCAGTGCGCGATTTAAGTTTCTTGATTTTCTCGCCGGTATCTTCAAGTAAACTCTCCTTGTCGCGTTTTTTTCTTTCCAGGGCGTCAAGCTTTTGACTGATCATGTTGAAAGCAAGTTGTGTTTCCTTGAGGGGGGATTCGGCTTCCGTGATTTTTTTAGGGAACGCATTTATCATATCCCGTAGGATGTGGATTTCCGTATCGATCTTCTGCAATTCTATAAGACGGTTGAGTTGTTCGTTCAAAGGTTTACCTTTTCAGTTTTAACAATATCACGGATAAGAGAAAATTCTTGCCAAAAGCTGGTGGGCCCACCAGGACTCGAACCTGGGACCAACCGGTTATGAGCCGGTAGCTCTACCAACTGAGCTATGGGCCCCCAAGGAGAAATTGCTAATTGCATCAAGTTGCAACCTAATATTCTAAATTTAATCCTGCCTTCCGGTCAAGGTTTTTCGATAAATTCCCTCAGCCACTTGCTTCTTGAAGGATGTTTAAGTTTTCTTATTGCCTTTACTTCTATCTGTCTGATGCGTTCACGGGTAACTTCGAACTCAAGTCCGACCTCCTCGAGAGTATGAGGGGCGTCAAACCCTATGCCGAATCTTTTCCGGATTATACTTTCTTCTTTTGCAGGCAAAGAGCACAAGATCTGATCGATCTTCTTTTTCATATCATCCCGGATCGCGGAATCAAGCGGAGACGGCATGGTCTTATCTTCAATAAAGTCCATCAGATGGCTGTCTTCTTCACCGACCGGAGTTTCAAGAGATATGGGTTCTTTTGATACCTTCAGAATCCCATGGACCTTTTCAACAGGCAATTTCAGGTTCTCGGCAATCTCAAAGGGCGTCGGTTCCCTGCCCAGCTCCTGAACAAGCATTCTAGCCGTCTTTGTTATTTTATTGATCGTTTCGACCATGTGCACCGGTATTCTTATTGTCCGGGACTGATCGGCAAGCGCCCTTGTAATTGCCTGTCTGATCCACCATGTCGCATAGGTGCTGAATTTATATCCACGCTTGTACTCGAATTTGTCAACTGCCCTCATCAGGCCGCTGTTTCCTTCCTGTATGAGGTCTGAAAAACTCAATCCCCTTCCAAGATATCTCTTGGCTATGCTGATAACAAGCCTGAGGTTGGCTTCAATCATGGCATTTCGGGCCTCGTTTACTTCCTTTCCACCGTGCAGAAGGTCCCTGAGCGCCTTTTTCATGTCAGAGGTTTTCATACCAAAGGAGATTTCTTTTTGCTCGATCTGTTTTTTACATAAGACGCATTCTTTTACTATGTCCGTTTTTGAAAGTTTAGTCTTTTTACTTATGGAAATAATCTTTTTCTGGAGAGAATCCACTTCGATAATAGATTTTTTCAGCTCTTCCGAGAAGGCGTCGATAACGTCTTCCTTTAATTTCAGCACACGGACCTTCCCCAGTATATGTTCACGGTTCAGTTCAAGCTGTTTTATAAGGGTCTTGGGATCGGCGGAAGTTTTCCGGGCGGCAGGTTTACGTTTTGCCGTTTTTTGAGCATCCGGTGTAGTCTCATTTAAGTTTATGAGAAGAACCTTTCTCTTTTTATCCAGATTCTCTATTTCCCTGGTAATCTGATAAAATTTTTCTCTCTCAAGCCGGATTTCATCTTCCGTTGCTTCTTCATTATTCTGAATAACCTCATGGAGCGGCGCCTCTCCGTTCCTGAACATCTTGCCAAGGATTATCAGTTTTTTCAGGACAAAAGGAAGTCTGAATATGACGCTGTGGACTTTTTCCTTGCCTTCTTCTATTCTCTTTGCTATCTCGATCTCGCCTTCACGGGTCAGTAGCGGCACGCTGCTCATTTCCTTCAGATATATTCTTACCGGGTCTTTTTCCCCTTCCGTGAAATCGGTCGCCTTTTGTTCTTCTTCATCATTGATCAGCTCTTCATCGTCCGGCTCCGGATACTTGCCGCTTCTGCCGCCCTGATAATCATCTTGGTATTCCAAATAATCAAAATAATCAAAATAATGTTTCATGGATGTGCTCCTCCGATAAGTTTCCGCTTTTCTTTCAATAATAAATTGTGAAGCGCGGCATCGTCAGGTTCCTTTGATAGTGCGGCAATCCTCTTATCTTCGAATTTTCTCTGGGCAATTCTATGAAGACAATCACTAATATTCCGGTCGACGTGTTCGGGATCGAAACCCGGATGCAACGATAGACCGGTAATCAGGACTTTTTCCGTATCATCAGCTTCTTTAAGCAACAGATCCATATGAAGATGACCTTTCATGGCGCTGATTTTATAAAATAGAGACCTGACAGCCTCATCCCTTAAGTCGTCGATGTTAAGATGCGACAATATGTCATCGGCTTTTTCCGGAAAGGCTATCGCGGCGCTTAAGAGAAGCTCTTCTTCGCGGTTTGCCTTTTTCCCGGAGGGCGCGACGGTTTTTGCGGAACGTATGCCCGGTTTTGTCCTTATTTTTTCGATCTCGCTTCTCAGAAGGTTTTCATGAATCCCTGATCTGCCGGAAAGCTCGCTGAGAAGTTCGTCGGCAAGGATCAGATCTTTCAGTAAAGCGATTATACCGAGGGCTTCTCTGGCCGTATCAGTCCTGTCCGATTTCGACGTCTTAAGAAGAAACTCTATAGGCGTCATGGCTTCGGCAAGATTTTTCCGGAAAAGACTTGCGCCGTTTTTTCTCAAATAACTGTCGGGGTCATCGCCTTCGGGGAGCAGCATAACCTTTGCCCTGAAATCATTCTCGCAGATGACGGTTAAGGACCTCCTTGCCGCGGAGACTCCGGCATTATCGCCGTCAAAGACAATGACGACATTCCTGGTCAGCGCCTTCAGCTTCTGCAGCTGTTTAGACGTCAGGGCCGTCCCGAGGGGAGCAACGGCATTTCCGAAACCGTATTGGTGGCACAGAATTGCGTCAAGATATCCCTCTACAATAATGGCATATCCGGCTTTCCTTATTTCATCTTTGGCCATGGATATTGCGAAAAGGTTTTCACTTTTTTTGAATGCCTCTGTTTCAGGTGAATTAAGATATTTTGGAAGCGAGTTGTCCATTACCCTTCCGCCAAAAGCAACAGGATCATTTTTCAGATTGAAGATCGGGAAGATTATGCGGTCCCTGAAGACGTCTCGGAAACCTTTTCCATCAGCCATTGTGAGCCCGGCCTCTGCAAGAAGCGGGTCCGCATGTCCCGCTTTATTAAGATGGCGAAGCAAGCCGGCTCTTTCATTTATTGCATACCCGAGGCGGAAATTCCTTATAGATTCTTCGGCAACACCCCTGTCTTTCAGATACCTTAATGACCTTTCAGAGTCGGAAATGTTTTTCATGAAAAATCGCATAGCCTCTTCGTTAAGGCGCAGTATCCGCTCTCGTTTGCCCGAAGACTTGTCTTTGATGAAATGAATGTCCCGCAATTCAATACCGGCTTTTTGGGCAAGATACTGCAACGCCTCGGGAAAGGAAAGGGTTTCATGTTTCATCAGAAAACTTACAACATCACCGCCGGCGCCGCACCCGAAACAATGAAATATCTGTTTTACCTGACTGGCCATAAAGGAAGGGGTTTTCTCGGCATGAAAAGGACACAGACCTTTATAGTTCTGTCCGGCCTTTTTTAACTGAACGTAATCGGATATGAACTCAACGATATCTATTTTTGATTTAATTTCTTCAAGAAGTTTGTCAGCATTCATTCGGCCCGCTTTTGCATTAACGGTGAAACCTTCTGAATCCCGAACATTCAATTATATCGAATGAATCAAATTTTAATATTTGATCGATAAGCAAATTCAAGCCGAGATTATCGCTCGATATATGTCCGGCAACAATGACGTTCATATGGGCTTTCTCGGCCTCTTTTCTGTGCTCCTCACTGATATGCATTCCCACAATGGTACTTACTCCGCTGTTGGTGAGGCTTTCGAAAACGTCTTTGGCGCCCTCCGTGCCGCCGGTCATATCAACGAATATTTTCCCGGCCTTTCTGTTCCCTGCACCGAGGACGATCTTGGGTCCGGCGCCATTTGCAGCGGAGTCCCGGTATTCAGGGATAGCTTTAAGAATGTCAAGCACGTCGGACAAAAAACAGGGCTTCTTTTCATCGAATAGTCCCTGAAGATAATAAGCTACCATATTGTCGGCAGGGGTGTGCATACACATGAAGGGAATGCCCAGCAGCCTTGCCGCATCGACAGCCCTCGTATGATTGGCGGGAAGCAGTTTCCTTTCCACTTCGCTGATCCTTCCGTCCATAAGCCCTTCAGCAACATTTATCGGCACGCCGAAGATATTCAATATGTCAGACTGCATCCGCATGACCGAATAAAGGTTTGCAAAGGCGCTGCCGGAAGGATGGTGTGAGAGGAGCAGATCTATATTCCTTCCTTTGGAACGAAGGTTGTCTGCAAGGAGTATTTCTCCTACGTCAATATCTATGCCGACAAGTGCGCTCTTTATTTCTTCATCGCCGGTCCCGAAGAGGACCCTCGAATCGGAATAGGGGTTCAGTAATGATTCCCGGTCAAAAAACTCTTTCTCGTCTGCTTTAAGATCATCAAACTCCTTTTTCTTTTGTTCGAGTTCCTTCAGAACGGATTCTTTGCCGCGAAGGTCATTTGCAATGCCGGCTTCGACAGCCTTTTCATACATATTTTTTAGCTTCATGTCTTCTCTGAAATCTCTTTTACCCTTTGATTGAATAATTTTACGTGTTTTTTGAATCTTTTGAGTGCGTTTTCGAATGAATCACTCTCACGAACCCTCACGTAGGGCATCCAAATACCCCCCTCCCTGTTTGAAAATCAGGTAATATTTTAACAGTTTAATATTTCCTCTGTCAATGTAACTTCTTGCAAAATTTGACTTATTATGATACATTCAACGGTGTCAGGACGGGAGGGAGAATGTCATTATGCGTCTCCCCTGGACTCTTTCTTTTTATAAAAATACTTGAATAATAGATATTAAATGGAGTGTTTCGTGGACAGTGACAAATTATCTCAACCTCCTCAAATAATGGGAAAGAGCAGAAAGATGCTCAGGCTCTTCAGAGAGATAAAAAAAATATCTTCTAAAGATGGCGCCATTCTCATAACGGGTGAAACAGGAACATATAAGGAACTTGTTGCGAGAGCTATACATCATAACAGCTCATGCATGAACGGCCCCTTTGTTGCCGTCAACCTTTCATCGATCCCTCATGAACTGAAAATAAAGGAAGTCTTCGGATATGATGAAGACCCGGCGTCCGGAAAAACCGGCAGGATAGAAGAAGCGCATAACGGAACCGTTTTTTTCGCCGAGATTGCAGACTCCGATAGCAATTTTCAGGAGCGAATTCTTAAATTTTTAAAGATGACTCCTTCTTCTTCCAACGGGAATGATCGGATTTCGGACGTGAAAGTAATCTGTTCTACCTGTAAAAACCTGAAGGATAATGTTTTGAACGGAGATTTCAATAAAGAACTGTTTGAAATTATACGGAACACCGATATCAAAATCCCTTCGCTCAGAGAGAGAAAAGAGGATATTTTGTATCTTGGCAATTATTTTCTCAGGGAGGCTTCGGCAAAGTTTGAAACAGGGGACAAGGAATTTTCCAGGGATGCGAGGGATTTTCTGATGAAATACGACTGGCCCGGCAACATACGTGAGCTTGAAAATACGATAAAAAAGGCGACTATCCTATCGAACGGGGCCGTGATAAGCAAAAAAGATCTTTTGATCGACGATATGACTTGTTTTTCCATGAAAGAATTTCTCGAAGAAAAATTGAAGAAGTACCTGAAGGAAATGACAAAACTGGACAACTGCCGGCTCTATGAGACGGTCATGTCCGAGGTGGAAAAATCCCTCATAACTATAGTCCTCAAAGAAACGGATGGGAATCAGCTTAAAACCGCAAAAACGCTCGGCATCAACAGAAACACCCTGCGTTCAAAGATCAAAGAATACAAAATCCGCATGTAAGCCCCCCGTAGTATAAAACAGGGGATGACGGTTTTTTATCATTACGGAGGTAGGCGGCAAGCCGGATCAAAACAACTACGTCGCGTTAACCGTACCCCTACTTATCCGCAGGTTTAAACTGTGTGCAATACCAAAGATTTACGGAACAGTATGCAGGTAACGACCAAGCTCACTGACGGGGATGGAGCGCAGCGGAAAAGCCGTCTGGTGCAGCGCCTTGTTATATTTTCCCTTTGTATTCCTTGAAGCCCTCCAGTAATTGCCGGAATGAAGTTGGTTTGTATTTTTCGAAACTTTCTTCGTCCATGTAAACGAAGTCGTACTCCACGTCTGTCTGTACCCGGTTGATGTCTTCGCACCATTGCCGCAGCCGCACCAGCTTCAGCGGCACATCCAAATCTTCCTGCCCTTTGGTTTCGACAATGACAATCCGCTTGTCGGACAGCTTGACCATAAAATCCGGGTAGTAGTTGGAAATGTCGCCATTGGCGTTCACATAGTCCAACTTGAAATGCACGGCTATGTAGTTCTTCGCGTAAGACACCACGTCGGTGCAATCCTCCAGGAATGCGGCAAACCGAAGCTCCAGTTGGCTGTCACCAATGATACGGTTAAAAACGCTTTTCTTCGGGACAAGGTAGCCTTGGTCCTTGGCCACAAAAGACCGAGTCTGGCGCAACTTGATCGTGTCCCGGATTTCGGCGTCGCCTTTGTCCCGGACGGTCAGCGCGTTGATAGCCTTTTTGAAGGTCCCAATCAGGGTCTTGGTAGCGGCCAGTTCTGACAAGTTGCGTAATGTGTTGGGGTCTTCCAGTTCCACCGGGCGGTCAAACAACTCCTTTTGCACAAACGCTTTGACCTTGCCATACAGCACGTCATAGCCACTGACCAGGCGCAGATCCTTCATGATGCTTTGCGCGAAGTAGCCGATCACGCTGCGGTAGTCGGCAACGCCGGCCGTGTCGAGAATCGTGGTATGCGTAATCTCGCCGGTGGCAATGTCCTTGAATACGATCTCCCTCTGTTCTTCCTCACTGAATTGCAAATACAACAATCGCTGATGCTGCAGCGCGGCGATGTCCAGATCACCCAGGCTTTTGTATTCCCGATAGACACGGGGGGTCAGCACCGGAATTTCAATGTCCAGCGCGGCGATGTCCTTCTTCTCGTTCTCCTTGTCAACTTCGACCACCAGCGGAGTCTTCGGTCCCGTACCTTCCCCCATCGCCTTGCGCTCCAGCACCACGCCTTCGGCCTGAATGGATTCCACGAACTCCATGAAGGCATCGGTGCCGACCACGCTGACATACTCTTCCACATCGTCGGGATACATCTTGCGCAAACCCCGGCCCAGCGTTTGTTCGGGCAGGATGTTGCTTTGGGCCGAATAGGCGCGCAGGCCTACGATGGTGGTGACATTCTTCACATCCCAGCCCTCTTTGAGCATCATCACCGAGACGATGGCCTTGTACGGGCTGTCCGTCCCGTCAATCTCGTTGGCCTGTTTGCGCAGTTTATCCAGTTCGTCCTTGTCCTTGCCTGTGGCCGCTTCGGAAATCTCGCCGTTGTTCTTGGTGTGAATTACCAGCACGGCGTCTTTCAAGTCCTGATACTGCCCCTCCAGATACTCGGCCACGTCGTCGCAGTTGCGGGTGTCGTCGGTCATCACGAACAGGATCGCCTTCTTGCCCATCTTCTCGTGCTCAGTATACGCCTTGCGCCATTCGATAACGCCCAGATGGATATAGTCGGCGTATTTCTCGGTATACTTCGCGCTCTGGCGCTCCTGCAATTTCGCGCGGCTCGGCGCGTCGGGCAGGACGGGATGCTTGACGACATTCTGCGAGATGGCTTCCACCAGCGGGTAATCGGCCACTGTCTGCACGAAAATGGCCCCGTTGTTGTGCTTGGGCGTGGCCGTCGTATCCACCTGCATGGAAAGAGCCGCCCCTTTCTGCTTCAGCCGGTTGTGGATGTCTTCAATTGCTTTGAACCAGGCCATGCGCGGATCGTGAATATGGTGCGCCTCGTCATTCAACACCATCAGTTCGTCAATATCCCGGACGATCATGCCCAGGTCAACCTTGGAATCCGTGGTCGCGCCCGTGGGCCGCTTGCCAAGAAAATAATCCCGCATGTCTTCATCATCGGGTGAAGGCGGAATGTCGTCGCCGGAATAAACACGGTGGATGTTGGTCAGAAAGATATTGCCGGTAGGCCGGGTGATACGGACCTCGTCTTGCAAATGCAGCGTCAGCCTTGTCCCGGAACTCCTTCACCTTGCGGCGCAGCTCCGCCACAAGCGGCGGCATGAGCTTCTCCATACTGCTTTCCCGCAACGCCTCATCAGCGGGAAACCAGCGGATGCCCGGATCGAGAATCGCGTGCGGGGATTTCGGAAAGTCTTTATGCAGCGCCATTAGTCACCTCTCTCTCGTATTGCGCCATTGTCATCTCTATCGTCATTTCTTTTGTCATCTCGACCGAAGGGAGAGATCTCAAACCACCCATCACTCAGATCCTTCCACTTAGGATTGACGGCGACAACCAGATTGTTCTTCTTTTCTCGACGCCATTTCTTGATTTCCTTCTCCCTTGCTATCGCGGCGAGGGCATCATTAGTTTCCTCGAAATAGACCAGCTTGTTCACGTTGTATTTTTCCGTAAATCCCGGTACCATCTTCGTCTTGTGCTCATGCACCCGCCGCTCAAGATTGTTGGTTACGCCGACGTACATGACCTTGTCGTTCTTGTTCGTCAATAGGTATACGTAGTAGCGATGCGCTCTGGGCATGAGATTTCTCCCTTCGGTCGAAATGACAGTGATGGAGCGAAGTGACAATGCCTGTGCTGGTTATTACAGGTGCGCGCCATTTCTCCCCTCCGTTCTTTCATACCTACACGTGAACAATCGTCATCGTGTCGTTGCCGAAGATATCGACCACCTTGACCGGCCGCTGCCCGCCTTTCCCGATGGCGACCATTTCGGTGACGTCAACGAAATGGTCTTCGAGGCGGTGTCCACTGTTGAAACAGGCCATTTTAGCCTTCTCAATAACCCCCTCAAAATTGCGGTAATCGCCGTAGCCCAGGACCCCGGCAAAGTCGCGGCTTGACCAAAATTCTATACCCGCATCGTTAGTGCGCTTGATCCGCTCAAAAGGCGACGCATGGCCGCCGGTTGTTTTTGCGATTTTCTTTGCCATTATTTTTTCCCTCCGTTCTTCCCCACGCTCACCTCAACAATCGTCATCGTATCATTGCCGAAGATGTCCACCACCTTTACCGCGAGCTTGCGCCGCCCCGGCGAGCATTCGTGAAAAACGCTTTTCAGTTCCAGCGACCGGTCTTTTTTCGTGCGGAAGCTCTGCCACTCGTTCTCGAAGATGTAATCCCCGGTCCACTGTTCTTCCCATTCGCCGGTTTCCTCATTTTTCACCCGGATGATTTCCCGTTTGCTTTCGAAGTCGAAGTCCACCGACCAGTAATCAATCCAGTCCGTCCATTGTTTCGTGAGCACTTCGCGGGTGACGATCCCATCCTTGTCCTTGCTAACCTTCACGATCTGACCCTTCTCCGCCACGATCCGGCTGCCCTTGTTCTTGATCTCCGCCTCGGCGTTGGCTATTGAGTCCTGCGAATAGAACACCGAAAAGTCAGTCAGTTCCACCGCCACGCTGCATTCGCGTTTATTGGCGTTCATGAGCGGCTTGACCTCGATATAGGACACGTCGTGGAACACCACCTGGTTCTTTTCCACCGCCCGCTTGTCGAACACCTCGGCGGGGATATACTTGGGCGCGATATCAATGCCCTTACTCCGCGCCTCGTCCAACACGTTGGGGAACAGCCCCATCTCGAACTCGAAACCCAGAATGTCCACCTTCGTTATGTGCTTCTTCCGGCATTCCAGAATGATCTCTTCCACAAACAGCCGCGTCACGGGCAGGTTCACCGGTCCCACCGCCACCAGCCGCCCGGCCTTTTTGCCGTGGAACGCGGCAAAGCCCGTTGTCTTCTCCGCACGGTAGGCCCGCAAGATCAGGTCGAGGAACGCCGCTTCTTTTTCTTCCAGTTGCTTTTGCTGCTCTGCTTCGCGCAGATTGGGGTTGACGCCGATGTAGTGCTGGCGTTCGTATTTGCCCAGGTTGAGAATTTCAAAGGCGCGGTAGTCCTTGCCCTCGGTCTTGAGCGCGCGCTGCACCCCGATTAGCCGCTTGCGGGTGGTGTGAATGGCAAACTTGCCGAGATCGGTTGCGATCCACTTGCGTCCCAGCTTTTCCGCCACTGCGGCGGTGGTGCCGGAGCCGCAGAAGAAATCGGCGATGAGGTCGCCTTCATTGGATGAGGCCTTGATGATTCGTTCAAGCAGGGCTTCAGGCTTTTGCGTTGGATACGCAACTCTTTCCGCCGATTGTGAATTTATTGGTGGAATATCACACCAAATGTCTTCGACGGGGTTGCCCTTTGAATCGTCCAAATACCTTTTGACACGCGGCATTCCTCCGCCTGAGATTACAATCCTCCCTTCCGCCATGCCCTCATCGATTCTGTCTTGAGACCAAATCCAATGTTTGCCGGGCGGCGGAGCTATTACTTGATTTCCAAAACACTTGGGTTCTCCCTGGCCGGATTGAGAGAAGTTGTCAAGCATGTACCGTCTATTGGTCTCAGGGTCGATGTTTGAATAATGCTGTTCGATTCTCTCGTCAGCGAGTGGGACATAGGGTTTATTGAAAACAAACTGATCAGTCTTCGCGTAAAGGAAAACGGTATCTGATACATTTCCATACCCTTTTGCTTGGCCTTTAGATGACCTGATTTTCTGCCACGATATATGATTGGTGAATCGGTCTCTTCCGAATACCTCGTCCAAAATAACACGCAAAAACGCATCAACCCGCCAATCACAATGCACATAAATGTTGCCGTCATCGGCCAGCAAATCCCGCATGAGGACCAGCCGCTCGTAGATCATGGCAATGAAGGAATCCGCGCCTTTGCCCCAGGTGTCGCGGTAGGCAATTTCTTCGAGGATGTTGGGCTTCTTGGTGAAGGTGTCGCCGCCGATCTCGATGTCCATGCTGAAATCCGCGCCCACGTCGAAGGGCGGGTCAATGTAGATCAGCTTGAGGCCGCCCTGCTTTTCAATCTCCTCGCGCAGCGGACCGTTCTTCAGCGATGAGAGGATGAGCTTATTGTCGCCCCATATCAGTTTGTTCGTCCAGCCCTTGAGCTGGCGACCGCGTTCGTCCGTGGAGAACAGGCCCATTTGCAACGAGGTATCTTCCGGTTTTTCCGCGCGCGGTTCGTCCACCTGCTCGATGACCTGAAAGGGCAGTACGATATTGCAGACCTCGCTCGTCTTACCGTTCCAGACCAGTTCCACCTCCCGCTTGTCCTCAAACAGCAGAAAGCGATACTTGTCAGGCAACGGCCTGTCCGCCTCGATAAAGCGGACAATCTCCTGTTGTTCCTGTTCAGTCAGTCGTGGCATAAAGTCCCTTTTTTTTCAGTGTGCTACCCGGTTTCAGGCCGGGGACCACTATAGAAAATATAACGATGAGTTCAGCGGGTTCCCCGCTGGAACATCTGGTTGTGATTCGTCATGTCTGACCGTTTTCAATGCTGAACCTCGTTCTTTCGAACATCTCACACAAAATTATCGCAAAGCACGCTGAGAACCAACGTTAAAATTAACCAATATTTAACTACTTATAGGGTGATATTTTCTTCTGTGAAGAAAATACAAATAGATTTTTACAGCCGCGAGTAAGCGCTACATAAAAATGTTTTGGGCAATCAAACTTATCTGCATCAAGGATGGCAACCGTATCAAACTCGAGACCTTTTGTTAGCAATGTAGTTCCAATACATTTCCCTTTAATTTTTCTGCCTGCGCGTCTGATAACATTACGGTGATTTTTCATCGCTTCATATACCGATATCCCTTCCAAATCGGAATGTTTGAGAGCATTCAATATTGCATATAAAAGTCCATCTCTCTTGTATTTAATCTTTAGGTTATTCTTTAATCCTAGAACAATGTTATTCATATTGGACGGGGAAGGCTCCGATACAAAAAGATCAATTGTGCTTTTTAGCGCCGTAGCTTTTATTTTATCAGCAGCAGCTTGTTTGTTTTTTATGTCGTTTTCATTAAACCAGTTATCTAATCCGGTCTTATGATATATTTGTTCTAGGACATCTTCTTTAATTATTTTTAAAGGTTTTCTAGCTCTCCCAATAGACGAGCATAAAGTATCTATTTTTTTTGCAAGTGAGTAGAAGCTTCTATCGTCTATAGCTTCTATTAAAGTTAAAGATTTACTGTAATCAATTAGTGCACGGATTTGTGCTCTATCTTTAATGTTGCCTTTTGGTACTTTTTGGCCGTCATCCTTAACTTCTTCGTATTCCGGTACAATGATTAAAAGACTATCAAAATCTGGATTATTATCAGGATTTGAGATTATTTTATTCAGACATTCCCTATATCCACTTTTAGAATTTCTAATATCATCAGGGCTTACATTTATAATATGAAGTCCTTCAATATTATTTAAAGAAAAATCAACCATGTCCGCTTGCTCTAAAAGCCTTCTAATCTCTTTAAGTTTGTCACCTAACGCCCTATTATTACCTTCTTGATACCACCTATGAGGGATGGAAAGGTCTGGCACTCTTTCAAAGCCTGATAGGTCAGTATCAAAATCTACTAAATCACCATTAAAATTAAAAATACCCTGTAGAGGGTCTCCTAGAATATGAGTTCTCAGACTTTCTGATAAAGCTAAAATCATTTCATGGTGAAGTTTGGTGCAGTCTTGATATTCATCAACAAATAGACCGGCGTATGTTGCTTTGATAACATTTTTAATGACATTTGATTTGAAAATAATCGCCGCTTTATCAATGATGAATGGATGATATTTTCCCGAGTTTTCCTGATCTGGGATATCGGTACCTGTATAAAAAGCATTCACGTATTTCTGGGCGAAACTGCTGATAGTTTCTACATTGCACAGATTAGAAGCAATGCAGGATTTCTTAATTTTTTCTTTAATAGAAGCGACACCAGCATGTGTATGAGTAAGAATCAGCTGCCGCCCTGTTGTATATTTTAGACTCTCAACAATAGTATATGTCTTTCCGTAACCTGCCGGAGCAACAAGTAATGTCTTATCCCCATCGACAAAGGCTTGGTAATCCATTTATGCATCAATCCATTCGGATAAGCCAGTTAACATGCTTTTGAGGCGAGTTTTTTCGTCTATTTCATCAAGGTGCCTAAGTACTATGTCACCAAGAGCCTCACCATGGTGAATGGTTTTGAACCATTTTTTGCCAGAACTACCATCGTCCTTTATTTTAAATTCTGAAATAATTTTATTTCTTAATTCTTCTGTATCAGCCCATTCTTCTAATGGAATAGAAATATAATCAGCAAAAGCAGTAGTAAATGAATCACCGTTTTTATCTTTTGCATATTGAAGTAGGGCTTTTACACCATTCCATAGTAAATCCTTAAAAACTTGCTGTTCCAAACATAGCGAATCATCACAATCAAAAATGGAGACCCCATCTGTTTTCCATTGACTCTTCCTTGCATTAATTTCTGGCAAGTCTGAGTCACAAAAAAGTGCTGTTTTGAGTCCCACTGCGTTAATTTCATCTACCCTTTGTACTATTGTATTCCCTGTGCCATCTACATAAGCGCAATCTTTCAAAGACATTTGCTGTTTTGTGTTTGTTCTACGCCACTTGTCCATAGCGCGGCAGATTCCAACTTCTGTTGCTCCTTCACATACGATCACTTTTTTTGCAAAAAATGCTTCTGGACATGCTCTGATAGTTTTTTGAAGATATTCATTATTAATGTCAAACGATCGTGTTTCAATAATATCCGTTTTCTTGTCTTTGAGTAGAAAACGAAGTGGTTCCGATCCAAGCTCAGTGATAGCATCCCGCGAATGTGTTGTGATAAATATTTGGCCTGCATGGTGCCTGTTCAAAGACCTGACAGCCTGTTTAACTCTATCAGGCTCCAGTCCTTGCTCAACTTCATCAATCAGCATAATTCCACCATTACGAACTAAGACTGATTGAATTGCTATAGAGGCCAACCTTTTAGATCCTTTGCCTTTTAGCCTGAAAGGGACAGAATCTTCATGTAGGCTAATTCTTCCATCCTTAATTGATAGCTCTCTTGAATCTAATGTTGTACTGGTGTTGGAAATATCTAAACCTAATTCTGCTGCTTGTAATTTAATCAAATCGGTTACTTTAATAAGATTTTCAAAATTATTTTTACTAATTTCTTCTTTAGCTTCTCTTAAATACTGCATGATTATGTTGTCATTATCTAAAGTTTCATCAGAATTTGTTAATTTAAGTAATGCATATAGCGGATTTCCTTTATTCCAAGAAAAATGTCTGTCAACATAATCTGATATCCTGTAACAGTTGAGGCGTGCTCTATCATCTCCACTGATAGGTTTATCTTCTTGTTCTCGTTTATTTGTTACAACCCATTGAGGTTCAAGTGAGCTATCTACGGTAAATTTGACAGTTAACACAGGAATTAAGTCCTCGTTCAATTCCTCCAAAGTTACATCATCAATTATTGTATTATTTTGTCTATTTAATCCTCTCACATAGAGACCAAATTTATTTTCAGACAAAAACTTTTCTGGAACATTGATCAATGAGACAACTATTTCTATATTTTTATTATAATCACAGTTATAAAAATCAGTATCATAAAAATTTAAATTCCAGCTTGGAGATAGAGCTGATGAAATTGCGTCTAGAATTGTTGTTTTTCCGCTATCACCACGGCCTATAAAGCAAATCAAATTTTGATCTGCTTTAAACTCAAGAGGTAAATGCTTTATTCCCCGATAGTTTTTGATATCTAAGTGAATAATTTTTGCCATAAATTCCTCTATCCCAATTTGGTCAACATACTAAACACGGTGAGTTTAACCTGGCTGCCAATAAAGGGCGATAACCTCTCGGTTTACTGAAAGAGCCGCCCGTGTCTGGGCAGCAGCAATTTGCCGCTTCAGGTCGGCAAGCACCTCAATATAGTCTGCGGGTAGAGTGCTCAAGGAAGGTGACACCGGGAAAGAAGCGCCTTCCTCGCGGACACGACCTCGCGAGTTGCGCGTAGGCACATTTTCATCCTTGACTGTCAGCGTCTTCAATATTCTTTTTTTATTCGGCATACCCAAGCTCTTTTCTTCTCGAAATGAATACCTTCCAAATATAACACATGCTACAGTGGAACAACAGCGGCCTCCCCAATAAAAGCATATCTTTCAGGAACACAGGTAAAAATGACAATTTGACATTCTTTGGCGGCTACCGCCAATACGGCGCCCATCAATTTCAAACGCTCGGGGTCGGTATAACCCAGCGCATCATCTAAAATGACTGGTGTTCCGCCATCCTTTGCCACTATCATGGAACACGACAACCGGTAAAACAATCCCCTGTTTTGCCGCAAAAGCCTGCATGCGTGCGTATTTCATAATTTCGGGGCGCGGTTTGCTAAATCCCGTTCAACCGTTCCCACCGCATAAATCGGCGCCAAGCAGCGTTTTCCTTTACATTCGCTATTACGCGCAGACAATACGTACGACCGTTCCGGATGATACCGTGCTTCAAAAACACCAAGGCTTTTCGAGTGCGTCACTCTTCCCGATTTGACTTCAAGGGGAACGATACCGAGGTCGGTTGAAAGCAGAAATTCAACTTCAGCTGTTTTTCCCGTCCAGCAATACAGATTTACCGCCCCTGACGCTTTCAATTCCTGGGCCACAAAGTTTTCGGCAACATATCCCTGATAACTTCCGAAACCGTACTGCAATATTGTCGCCGGTTGAATGTCGCTGATTGCGCCCAGCATTCCAACATCAAACATATAGAGCTTGAATTTATTTTCGGAAGCATATGCGGAAAGCGGTATTGCCGCCGTATCTATTGTAAAGGTTTTAAGAATAAGCCCGGCATTTGCAAGCCAGTCGATCGGGCCGCTTAGCCTTTCAAAACCGCGCATACCCGGGACCGCATCTTTAAACCTGAACTTCGGGGCCGAGCCATCTATGTTCCGGGCAAGCTGCGCAGGGACATTGCGCCACAGCCGTTCGATGTGGATCGCATTGGTTTTTCCGCTGTGTTTTGCAATATCCGCAAGGTATGCGCTGAAAAGATCGCGTTGGATTTTCCGTACCCGGATCATTGTTTCAAACAGGTTGGTCCGATCATTCGCATAGGTAAGCACAACGGACGGCAATCCTCCTGTGACAAGATACCGCTTCCACTGTTCCCACAACCGGTCATGCGCAAGCGCCGGATAGGGCGCATGAAGATTCCGATTCTGCAGGAGCCCGCAAAGCTCCTCCTCTCCGGTCCCCTCCAGAAATTCCTCGAAATCCAGCGGATGCAGATCGAGGAATTCGATTTTGCCGACAGGAAACGGCTCGACATTCAATGCGACCCCAAGAAGCGACCCTGCAGCGCACATTGCACAATGGGGCATTTCTTCGTAAAAATATTTTAAGCTTGTCAGGGCGCGGCCGCAGCGTTGGATCTCGTCGAAAATGACGATGTCCTGCCTATGATCGATATTGCTGTTTCGGTAAAACCGCAGTTCATCGATGATGCGCTGCGGCTTAAGGTCTTTTTCAAATATCTGAGCAATCCGCTCATCTTCTTCGAAATTAAAATAATGACAATTCCTGAATTCTTTTTGCCCGAATTCTCTGAGCGAAAACGTCTTACCAACCTGCCGCGCACCACGTAAAATCAGCGGTTTTCGTTGAGCAGAATTTTTCCATGTAATAAGTTTTTTTGCAATTTTACGATTCATGTTAATAATTTACCGGTTTTGTGTATTATTTGCAAGCAATAAATGCCATTAAATGGTTCTTTTGTCCACTTAAGCAATAAAGTTCTATATCGATCAAGAAGAAACCAACTTGATGAATCTCCGCACAGCAAGCTACAGTGGAACAACAGCGGCCTCTCCAATAAAAGCATATCTTTCAGGAACACAGGTAAAGATGACGATCTGGCATTCCTTGGCGGCTACCGCCAAGACGGCGCCCATCAATTTCAAGCGCTCCGGGTCGGTATAACCCAGCGCATCATCCAAAATGACCGGTGTTCCGCCATCCTTTGCCACTATCATGGAACACGACAACCGGTACATCAAAGAAAGTTGTTCTCTTGTGCCCCCGCTAAGGGAATCGAAGGGGACCGTGACACCAGAGACCGTTCTGCTGGTAATCTTCAAATCATCGTCGATCGTCACCTGGAATGAAGGGTCAAAGACCAAACGACCAAGTCTTTCAATTTTATCTTTAAGCGGGGCGACATAAGCCCGGCTCGCCTTGTCCCGCTCTTCGCACATAGTATCAAAAAGGCATTTGGCCGCGTTGGCTCTAAGTGTGGTCGCCCGATTTTTGAACTCCAATTGTTCAAGTTGATTCTCTGCCGCGTTTAATTTTTCGTGAAGGCCCTCTTCGCCCATTATTTTAAGACGGGTTTGGACCTCAAGCAGACCCCTGTCTTTTGAATCATGACTGTGTTTTATCGTTTTCAAAGAACCTGTAGTGGAATCTGCCAGGGCTCTTGCTTGTTCAGGGTTGAAAGCTTTTAAAGAGTCTGCGGCTGAACGGTATCCAGTAGCTTCTGAGAGCACAGCCCTTTCCGCAGCGGTCAGGTTGGCCTCAAGTGTTTCATCAGATTCTTTTTTACGAGCTTTATCGAGGTTTTCTTGAGTCTGTTTGAGGTCTTTGTCCAACTGCTCAAGTTTTGCCACGGCTTCCCTGTGTTTTATATTTACACCTTCGAAGAAGGAGCGGGCAGACTCGAGAACCTTACGCGTATTGTCCAATTCGCCACTTGCAGTCTGAAAATTCGCTTCGGCCTTTGTCCGTTCCTTTTTTGCCGTGTCGAAATCCGGGCAAATCGCGGGGGCTTTAACCCGCCCGACAAGGTAGTTCGGCACACTCTGCTGGAGATTGTGCAACCTTTGTTCAAGGCTTTCGTAAGTAATATCTCTAAGGTTTTCCTTCTCGACCCGACCTTTGTTTTCAACACCCCGCAATGCCTCTTGGCGTTCGTCATACGCTTTTCTGGCCTCGTCCGGGTCTGCCACAGTGGCGGCGGCACAGGCAGACTGTAGGGCCTGACGCGC
>Ga0265292_1000628_pt1 | contig 44229 bp, 44 predicted proteins | sample Munlanlewell296A_FD_189080 | JGI IMG/M metagenome (GOLD analysis project Ga0265292, IMG submission 189080) | Leachate microbial communities from a municipal landfill in Southern Ontario, Canada - Leachate well 296A | ecosystem: Engineered > Solid waste > Landfill > Unclassified | place: Canada... | reverse complement strand
GCACCCGAGCGCGCGCGTCGCAGGGAACTCCTTCGAACCGCAGGGCGCTGGACGCGCAGAGTCGGCGTGCTCGCGGCGCTCTCAGGAACTCTGGGACGGATCGTGGTGGGCCACTGGTGAGCATTTCGCGCGCCATGGATCCGAGCCTTGGCAGGTTCCTGCAAGTGGATCCCGTCGCGTCCCGCACTGGGACTCCCTACGTCAGTGCGTACGTGTATGCGAACAACCGCCCAACGGTGTTGATCGATCCACTCGGCTTGTTCCCCTGGCGCAGTGTCTTTCAGGGGATAGCCATCGCCGCAGGTGTGGTGGCCGTGGTGGCTACGGCGGGTCTGCTCGCCGTGGCCGCAGGCACCGTCACCCTGTCGGCTGCAACGGTTGCCGCTCTGGAGGCGAGCGTCGGCCCCGCTGCACTCGCCGGGGTCGTGGGTGCGTTCGGCGTGACGGCCATGGACTGTCTTGACGACGACGCCGCGACCCCGTGCGGAGATAGCGCCACGCAGTTCGCGGTGGGCGTCGGGTTGACGGTGGCCGGGTACAAGACGCTAAGCGATGCCACGCGGCTGGCGGCTGCGCTCGCGGGCGTGGCCATGTACCCCATCGGTCCGACGAAATGAAGGCGTACTCCTTCCTGGTCGTCTGGGGGGCAGGCGTGCTGCTATATGGCCTGCTACTTGTGGCCGTGACGCGAGGTCCTATACCCGAGCGCGCGGACATGATCGCTCGCGGCGTAAAGATGGGATACCGTCGAGCCATCCCCTATGTCGTGCTGGTCGGGGGCCTTGCGCTGCTCGTGGGCACCATCGGCGTGGTCACCCAGGCAACGATCTCCACCCCGACCCCTCGGTACTTCGCCGCCACCGGGGGCTACGGCGCCGTGGTGGCCGCGGTGGGGATCGGTTTCGGGGTGCTCGCACGGATGCGCTCGGCCCCCGAGCGCGCGCGTCGCAGGGAACTTCTTCGAACCGCAGGGCGTTGGACGCGCAGGGTCGGCGTGCTCGCGGCGCTGGCAGGAACACTGGGACGGATCTTGGTGGGGCATTGGTGAGCCGCGCGCCCGGGGTCGCTTTGAGCGGCGCGCACTAGACGCGCGATAATGGCGCGCGCATCTATTCGAACCAGACTTCGTGTTCTCCATGAGGGAGGAAAGTTTCTATGGCATATCGTGTGACGCTTGTTCCTGGTGACGGTGTCGGTCCCGAGCTATCCGAGGCAACTCGTCGGGTTCTCGAAGGCACCGGCGTCGCGTTCGACTGGGACGTGCAGGACGCCGGCGCCGACGTGATGGACAAGTACGGGACCCCGCTGCCCGAGCACGTCCTCGAGTCGATCCGGACCAACAAGATCGCCATCAAGGGTCCGATCACCACTCCGATCGGCGGCGGCTTCCGCAGCGTGAACGTTGCGCTTCGCAAGGAACTCGACCTCTACGCGTGCTTGCGTCCGTGCAAGTACTACGAGGGAATCCCCGGCACGTTCCCCGGCGCCAACATCGTCATCGTTCGCGAGAATACCGAGGACCTGTACGCGGGAATCGAGTTCGAGCAGGGGACCGACGACGCCAAGAAGGTCATCGACTTCCTGAACGACATTCAGTCCAAGCAGATCAAGGAAGACTCCGGTATCACGATCAAGCCGATCTCGATCTCGGGCAGCGCGCGCATCACCAAGTTCGCCTTCGACTACGCGCGCCAGAACGGCCGCAAGAAGGTCACCGCGGTCCACAAGTCCAACATCATGAAGTTCTCCGACGGTCTGTTCCTTCGCACTGCCGGCGAGGTCGCCAAGGGCTACCCTGAGATCGAGTTCGATGATCGCATCGTGGACAACGTTTCGATGCAGTTGGTCAAGCGCCCCGAGGAGTACGACGTCCTGGTTCTTCCGAACCTGTACGGCGACATCATCAGCGACCTGTGTGCCGGCCTCATCGGCGGACTCGGTGTCGCGCCGGGCGCGAACATCGGTGACGAGGTTGCGGTGTTCGAGGCAACTCACGGAAGCGCGCCCAAGTACAAGGGTCAGAACAAGGTCAACCCGATGGCAATGATGTTCTCGGGTGTCCTGATGCTGCGGCACCTGGAAGAGATCGAGGCGGCGGACTTGTTGGAGAACGCGCTCGCCGCGGTCATCAAGGAAGGCAAGTACGTCACCTACGACCTCAAGGCGCGTCGCGACGACCCCACGGCCGTCGGGACAAGCCAGGTCGCCGATGGCGTCATCCTGAAGATGGAGGAGCTGCGATGAAAGTAACGGTCGTCGGCGCCGGCAAATACGGATCTACGACAGTTCAGCGGCTGGCGGAATCCAAGGTTATCGACGAGATCGTCATGACCGACATCGTCGAGGGGCTGCCTCAGGGCCTCGCGCTCGACATGATGCAGTCCCGTTCGATCGAAGGGTTCGAGACCCGCATCGTGGGCACGAACACCTACGAAGAGACCGCAGGCTCGGACGTGTGCGTGGTCACCGCGGGCCTGCCCCGCAAGCCGGGCATGAGCCGCATGGACTTGCTCGAAGTCAACGCCAAGATCATCCGCGGCGTTGCCGAGCAGTTCTGCCCCGGGTCTCCGAACGCAGTCGTCATCGTGGTGACGAACCCGCTGGACGAGATGACCTTCCTGTTCCGCGAGGCCTCGGGCTTCCCGCACGCGCGGGTGCTCGGTCAGGCCGGCATGCTCGACACTGCGCGGTTCAAGCACTTCGTGGGCGAGGAACTCGGCGTGTCTCCGTTGGAGGTCGAGGCGATCACGCTGGGCTCGCACGGCGACACCATGGTGCCGGTGCCATCACAGGTCACCGTTGCCGGCAAGCCGCTTGCGGACGTGTGCGATGCCGAGACGGTCGAGCGGTTGGTCAAGCGGACCCGTGACGGTGGAGCCGAGATCGTCGGACTGCTCAAGACCGGCAGCGCGTACTACGCGCCGTCGAGCGCGGCGGCCACGATGGTCGAGGCCGTCGCAGGCGACACCGGGGCTTCGATGCCGGTGTGCGCATGGGTGACCGGCCAGTACGGAATCAAAGACGTCTACCTGGGCGTCCCGGCGCGTTTGGGCGCCGGCGGCGTCAAGGAGATCGTCGAGTTGCCGCTGACCGACACGGAACTCTCGGGCCTTCGTGAGGCCGCTGAGGCCGTGCGCGGCAAGTGTGCCGACCTGGCGCAGCTCGCCTAGCAGTTCGTTTCACGCGCGCGCGCGTGGCAGGCACGGTTGGTAGAGTGCCGCCACGCGCGCGCGTTTTCAATTGGAGGGAGTGAGCGTGACCCGGATCCTTTCGGGAGTGCAGCCCACCGGCGACATCCACATGGGCAACTACATCGGCGCGCTGCGCCAGTTCGTCGCTGCTCAGCATGAAAACGACTGCTTCTTCTGCATCGTGGACATGCACGCCATCACGTTGCCTCAGGACCCTGACGAGTTGCGCCGCGCGACCCTGGATCTTGCCGCCGTCTACCTTGCCGTCGGCATCGACCCCGAAAAGGCGACGCTGTTCGTGCAGTCGCACGTGCACGAACATGCCGAACTCGCATGGGTGCTCGGGTGCTTCGCCATGTTCGGCGAGATGCGGCGCATGACGCAGTTCAAGGACAAGTCGGCGAAGCAAAAGGAAGCCTCGATCGGGTTTGGTCTATTCGCGTATCCGGTGTTGATGGCTTCGGACATCTTGCTGTATCAAGCGGATCACGTTCCGATCGGCGAGGACCAAAAGCAGCACCTGGAACTTACGCGCGACGTCGCGCAGCGTTTCAACTCCCGCTACGGCGAGACCTTCGTCGTGCCCGAACCCGCCATCCCCACCGTGGGCGCGCGCATCAAAGACTTGCAGAACCCGCTGGCGAAGATGTCGAAGTCGGCCGAGTCGCCGCAAGGAACCATCAAGATCACCGATCCTCCCGAGGTAGTGCGCAAGAAGGTCAAGATCGCAGTCACCGACTCCGGGCGCGAGATCCTCGCGCGCGAAGACAAGCCCGCGATCACCAACCTGCTCACGATCTACTCGGTCGTGACCGGCAAGACCGTCGCCGAACTCGAGGCCGAGTACGAGGGCAAGGGCTACGGCGACTTCAAGTCCGGGCTCGCCGACGCGATCGTGGCGCACCTGGAGCCGCTGCAGGCTCGCTACCGCGAGTTCACCTCGGATCCCGCGGAACTGGCGCGCGTGCTGGAGATCGGCGCGCGCAAGGCCCAGGAAGTCGCTGCCGCAACCGTCGCCGACGTCTACGCCAAAGTCGGCTTCACTCCGCGCGCGCGCGCCTAGTCACCACAAAGCGAAGAGCCGGCCATTGGCCGGCTCTTCTGTGAGTGTGCGTTAGACCTTCGAGTACAAGACCGCCTGTTTGACCTCTTGGATCGCTCGCGTGACGTGGATGTCGCGCGGGCAGGCGTCGGTGCAGTTGAAGGTGGTGCGGCACTTGAACACGCCCTCGGCGTCGGTGAGGATCCCGATTCGGTCGTCCGCGGCATGGTCGCGGGAGTCGAAGATGAATCGGTGCGCATTGACGATCGCCGCCGGGCCCTGGTACTCGCCGTCGGCCCAGAAGATCGGGCACGAGGTCGTGCAGCAGGCGCACAAGATGCACTTGGTGGTGTCGTCGTAGCGCTCGCGATCGGCGGGGGACTGCAGCCGCTCGCGGTCGGGTTCGGGGTCGTTGTTGATCAGGAACGGCAGAACCTTGCGGTAGGCCGCGAAGAACGGCTCCATGTCAACCACGAGGTCCTTCTCGACCGGAAGGCCGCGAATGGGCTCAATCTTGATCGGTTGCTTGAGGTCCTTGATTAGAACCTTGCACGCCAGACGGTTGACGCCGTTGATCAGCATCGCGTCCGACCCGCAGATCCCGTGACCACAGGAACGGCGGAACGTCAGCGAGCCGTCCTGATGCCACTTGATCTGGTGAAGGCCGTCGAACACTCTGTCGAGTGCCTCGTACGTGACGGTGTAGGTCTCCCAGTGAGGCTTCGAGTCCACCGCCGGGTCGAAGCGAAGGATCTTAAACGTCGCCCGCTTGCTCGGGTTGATCGCCGCACTCATGCTGCGACCCCCTTACGCTGCGCGCGGACGGGTTCGGTCCGCTTGGTCCACGTCATCGAGTGATCTCCTTCAGTACTTGCGCTCGGTGGGCTGGTAGCGCGTCACGGTGACCGGCTTGTAGTCGAGCTTTGTCTTCTGCCCGTTCTTCCAAGCCAGTGAGTGCTTCATCCACTTCACGTCGTCTCGGCTCGTGTAGTCGCCGCGGTAGTGCCCGCCTCGCGATTCCTTGCGGGCGTGCGCCGCCGCCACCGTGACCTGCGCAAGATCGAGAAGGAATCCCAACTCGACTGCCTCGAGCAGTTCGGTGTTATACGTCGACGACTTGTCCTTGACGCCGGCGTTTTCGTAGCGGTCCTGCAACTCGGCGATGATCTCCACCTGTTGCCCGAGCAGTTCGTCGGTGCGGTAGACGCCGCAGTTGTCGTCCATAGACTGCTGCAGTTCCGCCCGCAGGTCGGCGATCGATTCCTGTTGCGGCCGCTCGAGGATCCCGGCCAGCAGAGCCTCGGTTGCCTCGTGTGCATCGGCCGGCAGCGGCGCAAAGTCCATCTGCCGGGTTTCCTCAGCCATTGTGATGCCGCCGCGGCGTCCGAACACGATGATGTCCAGGAGCGAGTTCGTCCCCAGGCGGTTGCCGCCGTGAACACTCACGCACGCGCATTCGCCGGCTGCATACATCCCCCGAACGGGCGTGTTCTTGGCGTCGGCCAGCGCGCGCCCGAAGACGTCGGTCGGGATCCCGCCCATTGCGTAGTGCGCCGTGGGTTGGATCGGCACGCCCTCTTTCAGCGGTTCGACGTCGAGGTAGATCCGCGCGAACTCGGTGATATCGGGCAACTTCTCCTCGACGAGTTTGTGGTCGAGGTGATCGACGTGCAGCAGGACGTGGTCCTTCTTCGGACCGCACCCGCGGCCTTCCTTGATCTCGAAATAGATCGCACGGCTGACCATGTCGCGCGGCGCCAAGTCCTTGATGGTCGGCGCGTAACGCTCCATGAACCGCTCGCCGAGTCCGTTTCGCAAGATGCCGCCCTCGCCGCGCGCGGCCTCCGACAGCAGGATGCCGATGCCGTAGAGCCCCGTCGGGTGGAACTGGAAGAACTCCATGTCCTCCAACGGAAGCCCACGGCGAAGGACGGCTCCGGGGCCGTCCCCGGTAAGCGCGTGGGCGTTCGACGTGACCTTCCACATCTTGCCGAATCCGCCGGACGCGAACAGCACGCCCTTTGCGTGGAAGACGTGCAACTCGCCGGTTGCCAACTCGTACGCCACGACGCCGGCGACTTGCTTGCCCGACATCACGACGTCCAGAACGTAGAACTCGTTGAAGAACTCCACGCCTTGTTTCACGCACTGCTGGAACAGCGTCTGCAAGATCATGTGGCCGGTACGGTCGGCCGCGTAGGCCGCTCGTTTGACCGGGCCTTCGCCGTGGTTGCGCGTGTGGCCGCCGAACCGCCGCTGGTCGATCCTGCCGTCGGGCGTCCGGTTGAACGGAAGCCCCATGCGCTCAAGTTCGAGCACGGCGTGCGAGGCCTCTTGGCACATCACGTCGACGGCGTCTTGGTCGGCCAAGAAGTCCGAACCCTTGACGGTGTCGTACGCGTGCCATTCCCAGTTGTCATCTTCGACGTTGGCCAGGGATGCGCACACGCCGCCTTGTGCTGCGCCGGTGTGTGAGCGTGTTGGGTAGAGCTTGGTGATGACTGCGGTCTTCACTCGCTTCGACGACTCGAGCGCCGCACGCAATCCGGCGCCTCCGGCCCCGATGATGATCGCGTCATAGGTGTGGTAGCGCGGCATCAGAAACCCGTTCCCTTCGTGGGATCAAACGCGACGATCACGACCGTGCCGAGGAGCAAGAACACTAAGGTGAGAACGTAGAGGATGCTCTTCAGCAATGTGCGCTTGCCGGGCTTGCTCACGTACTCATTGATGAGCGTCTTGACGCCGTTGGTCCCGTGCAGCAAGCCGAGGGACAGCATCGTCCAGTCCCAGGTTTGCCACAGTGGGTTCGACCAGCGTCCTGCGACGAACTTGAAGTTGATGCGATCGATTCCGCCGTCCAGCAGGTGGACGATGGTGAAGTGACCGAGAACCAGGAACACCAAGACAAGGCCGGAGACGCGCATGAACAGCCACGTCCACAACTCGGTCGAACTCGATGCGCGCTCGCGCGCCGGCGTGCGTTTGGATCCCGTCGTGACGGCCATCACAGACTCCTCAGAACGCCACGGCCCATGAAGTACAGGGCCGGGATGATCATCACGATGTACAGGCCGACGACGCCGCGGAATAGCTGCTTGTGGTAGTCCGCCATTCGCGGAACGAAGTCGATCAGGATGATGCGTAGGCCGTTCAGCGCGTGGAACAGAACCGCGGCCGCCAGCCCGATTTCGAGCAGGCGAATTACGGGGTTGTGGTATGTGCTGACAACCCGGTTGAAGACTTCCGGTCCGAACCCGACGAGTGCTGTGTCGGCGATGTGAACGAATAGGAACACGATGACGGCGACACCGGTGATGCGGTGAATCGCCCAGGACCACTGGCCCTGCCCGCCCTTGTAGACGGTGCCAACGCGTTCGGGAAGTAGTCGAGACACTCCACGCCTCCCTCTCACGAAAAAAGCAGCCCCGACGCACCTCGCGCCGCGCCGCTTCCGGCCGCAATATAGCATGATGTCCACCATGTCCGAGAACGAGCGCTTGACCCCTTCCGGTATTCCGATCGAGCCGATATACGATCCGGCCACGCTCGGTGAATTCGATGCGGCCGGCCTAGGTTCGCCGGGGGAGTTCCCGTACGCGCGTGGGGTCTACCGCGACATGTATCGCGGTCGCGTGTGGACGATGCGTCAGTACGCGGGGTACGCGACGGCCGCCGAATCCAACGCGCGGTATCGGTATTTGCTCGACCACGGCCAGACCGGCTTGTCGGTGGCCTTCGACCTTCCGACGCAGATGGGATACGACTCCGACGACGCCGTTTCCGAGGGTGAGGTCGGCAAGGTCGGAGTCGCGATCGATTCGCTGCAGGACATGCGAACGCTGTTCGACGGGATTCCGCTGGACAAGGTTTCCACCTCGATGACCATCAACGCTCCGGCGTCGGTCTTGCTGATGCTGTATCAGTTGGTCGGAGAGGAGCAGGGTGTGGATCCAGCCGCTCTGACGGGCACGATCCAAAACGACATCCTCAAGGAATACATCGCGCGGGGGACTTACATCTATCCCCCCGAGCCGTCGATGCGGCTGATCACCGACACCTTTGCCTACTGTGCCGAGCACCTTCCCAAGTTCAACACGATCTCTATCTCGGGCTACCACATGGCGGAGAAGGGCGCGACCGCGGTGCAGGAGATCGCCTTCACGCTCGCCGACGCAATCGCCTACGTCGAGGCGGCCATCGGTGCAGGCCTTCCTGTGGACACATTCGGCCCGCGATTGTCCTTCTTCTTCGTCGCCCGTACGAGCCTGTTGGAAGAAGTCGCGAAATTCCGCGCGGCGCGCGCGCTGTGGGCCCAGATCATGCGCGATCGATTCGGCGCCGAAGATGCGCGCTCGATGATGTTGCGTTTCCACACGCAGACGGCCGGGGTCCAACTCACCGCGCAGCAGCCCGAGAACAACATCGTGCGGGTCGCGATCCAGGCACTTGCGGCGGTGCTGGGCGGGACGCAGTCGTTGCACGCGAACTCCTTTGATGAGGCGCTGGCGTTGCCGAGCGAGCGCGCGGCGAAGATCGCGCTCCGCACTCAGCAGATCATCGCGTCGGAGTCCGGAGTTGTGGACACGGCTGATCCGCTGGGCGGCTCGTGGTATGTCGAGTCGTTGACGCGAGAGATCGAGGCGCGCGCGCGCGCCTATCTCAGCCGGATAGAGGACATGGGCGGCGCGGTGCGCTCGATCGAGTTCATGCAGGAAGAGATCGAGCGCTCTGCCTACGATGAGCAGATGGCGATCGAGGCGCGCGGGCGCACCGTCGTCGGAGTAAACGCGTATCAGGAGTCAGAGGAGACGACCGCGGAACTGCTGCGGGTGGATGCCTCGGTGGAAGCGGCGCAAGTCGAGCGAGTACGCGCTGTGCGCGCGCGCCGCAACGACGCAGCCGCCCGGGCGGCGTTGCAGAACTTGCGTGACGCTGCGAACGGAACCGACAACTTGATGGTTCCGATCCGCGAGGCTCTGCGACGGATGGCGACGGTGGGCGAGGTGTGCGGTGTGATGCGCGACGTGTTCGGCGTCTACAGGCCGCGACGCTGATGGCCGTTCGAATAGCGATCATCGGAGGAGGGCCGGGCGGCTACGAGGCTGCGCTGGTCGGTGCCGAGCTGGGCGCGGAGGTCACGCTGATCGACAGTGCCGGCGTCGGCGGTGCCTGCGTGCTGTGGGACTGCGTGCCGTCCAAGACGCTGTGTTCGACGGCCGAGGTTGTGACGTACATGCGCACGGCACCGCGTCTTGGTCTGACGTCTGAGACCCCGAAGCTGAATGTCAATCTCCACAAGGTCTTTGAGCGGATACTGTGGCTGGCCAGCGCGCAGAGCCGGGACATCGAAACCAAGATCCTCGAAGCCGGCGTCCGCATGGTGCAGGGAACCGCGCGCTTCATCGATCCACACACTTTGTTGGTCGCCGAGGGTCCGGCGGCGGGGGAACGGATCGAGGCGGACGTCGTGCTGATCGCGACGGGATCAAGCCCCAACGAGTTGCCGAGCGCCCCGTGCGACGGCGTGCGAATCCTGAACTCGCGGCAGGTCTACGATTTGGATTCGGTTCCCGAGTCACTCATCGTGGTCGGTTCCGGCGCAACCGGCGCGGAGTTCGCGCACGCGTTCAACCGTTTGGGCGCAGGCGTGACGCTGGTTTCGTCTCGAGATCGCATGCTCCCCGGAGAGGATGCCGATGCCGCGGACGTCTTGGAGTCGGTGTTTCGTCGGCGGGGGATGACATTGCTCAAGCAAACGCGTGCGCACGGCGCGCGCGCCGTGGACGGCGGGGTCGAGGTAGATCTGGGCGACGGGCAGGCGCTGACGGGCAGCCATGCCCTGTTCACGGTCGGCCAGTCGCCGAACTCCGCAGCGCTCGCGCTCGGCAATGCCGGCGTGCGAGTCGGCGCGCGCGGTGAAATCCCGGTGGACGGCGTCAGTCGCACGAACGTTTCGCATATCTATGCCGCCGGAGACGTCACCGGAGGTGTGATGTTGGCGAGCACCGCCGCGATGCAAGGTCGGATTGCGATGTGGCACACCCTTGGTCAGGCGGTGACTCCGCTCGCGCGCGACGAGATCGCCGCGACGGTGTTCACCGATCCTGAGATCGCAACAGTTGGGATCTCGCAGGCTGAGGCCGCCGCGCGCGGCTTGCACGCCGAGGTCGTGATGTTGCCGTTCGCCACCAACGCGCGCGCCAAGATGTCTTCGCTGGAAGATGGCTTCGTCAAGATCGTCGCTATTTCCGGGAGTGGAACGGTGATCGGCGGAACGATCGTCGCGCCGCACGCGAGTGACCTCATCTTGTCGGTGTCGGTTGCGGTGCATGTGCGCCTCACCGTTGCGCAACTCGCGCAGGCGTTTTCGGTTTATCCGAGTTTCGGCGGTAGCGTGCAAGAGGCCGCTCGTTTGCTGATGGGACGCTGATAAGTGACAAACAACGAACTCCCTCTTCGGCTTGTGGTGCTCGGTGACAGCACTGCGTTCACCACCGATCGCGGCCCGCAGTTGCCTTTCGACCCTGAGCTGTATCCGAACGTGATAGCCGAGGTGCTTGAGCGCGGTCTCGGACGACCGGTGCAAACCACGGTGATCGCGCGCCCCGGGGCCGACACCCGGGACGCTTGGCGGATGGTTACCAAGGACCGCCACATTCAGTTTGAGGTCCTGATGGGCGCCGACGCAGTGGTGGTCGCCTGCGCGAACTTCGACAACGCCCCGGCCGGAGTTCCTCCGGTCCTGGAGGCGATCGTGCCGTACTTGCGGACTCCTTGGCTTCGTCGGCGCGCGCGAGTGCTGCTGCAATCCACACACCCCTGGGGGGTTGCGATCAGCGGCGGCAGGTTCTCGCGCACTCCGCTCAATGAGTTCTTGCGAATGTTCGACGGGTTGCTGTTCCAGGTTCGCGCTTTGGCTCGCAACGCCGCGGGCGTGGTGATGGGTCCCATAGGTCATAACTCGGCTTACTACGGATTCACCCATCCCAAGAGGGCCGAGCGCGAGCAGTTGCAGTTCGCGATCGCCAAGCGTCACGGGTTCCCGACAGTTGCGTCGTGGCCGTTTATTGAACCTGCGGCCGACCGGCTGAACCCGGACGGAATCCACTGGCCTGCCGACGTTCACCGCGCGGTGGGCGAGGCCCTCGCGGCTCCGTTGCTTGCTCAGCTAAAGGGAGAAGCCGAACGCCCCAAGGCCCCGCAAGTAGGAGATCCGCTGCCCGGCACCTGAGGCGACCCTCGGCCCGGCGCGAGAAGTTCACCGAGCTGGTTACCCTACATTACTCGGGGGGGGGACTGCCCCAGGTTCGGTTGACTCCAGCAATGTGTGAGGATACGTCCTCACCGGAAGGAAGGCCGACATGCCCAAAGCGTTCCCTGAAGAGTTCCGCCGCGACGTCGTCGCTGTGGCCCGCAAATGGACGAGCGTCGCAGAGTGTCAACGTGCATCGCCGATCGACCGGGCCAGTTCTTCCCAGTTCATTGGTCTGATCCATACTTCGAGGAGACGTCCCTGGTGAAGAACTACTTGCGTGTCGGTGGCGAACTCGACGGCCACGGTCGAGACCTCCGTCTCCTCCCTCCCCGAACAGAACCATCCCGTAGAGGGGTCGAACCGCTCAATCCACGGACCAGAGTCAACGGGCATGCCGGTGCCCGAGACCAGCCTGGATTCAGATGAAGCACTCAAGGCCCCAAACGACGCCGCAGGAGGCGCAAGGCGCGTCATCGTCCATCCCATGGCAGGGCAGTACCCCGAGACATAGAGACAGCGAGAACTAGCTATCGCCACCTCTATCCCAAGTGTGTTCAGGAGGAGTGCAACGTGACCTTGATGCCCCGCCCCTTCGGGGATCTCCTTCAGGTCGAAGTTGAACGCATGATCTGAGATGGAGTAGAAGGGGGTGCCTTCAGTCGGCCTCCCTGCAACAGGTCCAAGCGTCACGCTCATTGCGCCCTGCTCTCGCTAGGTACTTGGGAATAGGGAGTGAAGAATCGTGTTTGTCTTTGACTGAAACAACGGACCGATTCTCCTCGGAGGCGACAGGCGAGTCAACATGGCCAACCCATGGATCTCTGACCGGGGCAGAGAGGGTTCGCATACGGGTTGCGAGTTCCCCCCGAGAAATCGTAATGAGCTGCTGCTGCTGCTCTCATCTCACTCGCCTCTGTTCATACTGCGCGCGTTCATCCTTGTCTGCTCTCCGTGCGGAGATGCGGGATGAGCTTCGCTGACAGCGGGAGTCCACCCGACCCTTCCGAGTCAGGCGATGACGACGAGGACCGAGTTGGTCTCGACGTTTTGACCGGCTTTCACTGCGACCTTGGAGACGGTTCCCGCGCGCGGGGCGTTGATGTGGTTTTCCATCTTCATCGCCTCGAGCACGATCAGCAGGTCTCCCGCCTTGACTTGGTCGCCGTCCTTCACGACCGTCTTCACGATGGTGCCCTGCATCGGCGCGGTCACCTTGGTTTCGCCATCGTGGGTTCCGGCGCGCGCCTCCGCGGTCGGAGCCGTCGGCTTTGCGCCCTGCGCGGTGGGGCCCGCCCCGACCGGTCCTAGGCCGTGAACCTCGACGGTGAAGAACTTGCCCTCGACCTCGACGCCGACGGTGCGCGGCGCATCTATCGCCGGCGCCCCTACCTTGACCGGCGCAGGCACGATCAAATCGCTGAGGTGCATTTCCTTCTCGACGTAGGCGGTGTGGACATCCCCGGAGACGAAGCCGGGATCTTCCATAACGCGGCGGTGGAAGGGAATCGTGGTGCGAACGCCTTCGATCACGAACTCATCCAGCGCACGAATCATGCGGCGGCGGGCTTCTTCGCGGTCGGCGCCCCAGGTGATGAGTTTCGCGATGAGCGAGTCGTAGGAGCGCGAGATCTCGGTGTCGGGTCCGAAGCCTGAGTCCACGCGTACGCCGGGGCCGGTGGGCGCGCGGTAGGCGCCGATCCGCCCCGGCGCCGGAAGGAAGCGACCCTTAGAGGGATCCTCGGCGTTGATTCGGACCTCGATGGCGTGGCCGCGCGGGGCGATCTCCTCTTGCGTCCACGGCAACTTCTCGCCGGCGGCGATGCGAATCTGCCACGCCGCGAGGTCGATACCGGCGCACATTTCCGTGACCGGGTGCTCGACTTGCAGTCGCGTGTTCATTTCCATGAAGTAGAAGCGGGTCTTGTCGGCGTCGAGCATGTACTCGACTGTGCCTGCGTTGACGTACCCGACTTGGCGCGCGATCGAGCAGCTTGCTTCGGCGATGCGCGCGCGCACCTCCGGCGACACCGCGGGCGAGGGGGACTCCTCGACCAGCTTCTGGTGGCGGCGCTGCAGCGAGCAGTCGCGCTCGCCCACAAAGATCACGTTTCCGTGCTTGTCTGCAAGGATCTGCGCCTCGACGTGGCGCGCGCCCGAGAGGTATCGCTCGATGTATATCTCGTCGCGCCCGAAGGCCAACTTGGCTTCGCGCTGCGCGCCGGCTACCGCGTCCTCAAGATCTTTCTCTTCGCGGATTACTTTGAAGCCTCTGCCTCCTCCGCCGAACGCGGCCTTAATCGCGATCGGGTAGCCGTGCTCTTTCCCGAAGGAGCGGACCTCTTCGATGTCGGCGACCGGGTCCAGGGTTCCCGGCACGATGGGCGCGCGCGCGGCTTCGGCAACGCGGCGCGCGGAAATCTTGTCACCCATCGAAGTGATCGCGGTGCTTGGCGGGCCGACGAAAGCGATACCGGCGTCCTCGCAGGCGCGCGCGAAGTTCTCGTTCTCGGCCAGGAACCCGTAGCCGGGGTGGATCGCCTCGGCGCCCGCTCGCTCGGCGACTTCCAGGATCTTCTCGATGTTCAGGTAACTGGCGGCCGGAGCCGCCTCGCCCAGGAGGTAAGCCTCGTCGGCCATCGCGACATGTAGAGCTTCGCGGTCGACGTCGGAGTAAACGGCCACGGATCCGACGCCGAGGTCTCGGCACGCGCGAATCACGCGGATGGCGATTTCCCCGCGGTTGGCGATGAGCACCTTAGAGAACATGGGCTCGCGCAGGATAACAGAGCCTCGCCTCCGGCCTGTATCCGCCTTGATAATGGACGGCGTGTCTGTATCCGAGGAATTCGCCGACCGGTTCCGCGGCGCGCTGTCCGCAGTCTGTTCGCTCGTCGTGGTTCGGAACCAGACGGTCTCCACCAACGACGATGCTCGGGAACTGGCACAGGCCGACGCTCCGCACCTGAGCGTCGTTGTCGCGCGCGAGCAGACCGCCGGTCGCGGCCGACTGGCGCGCGCCTGGGTGTCGGAGCCGGGGGAAGGGTTGACCATCTCCTGGGTTCTGCGTCCGACGCTGCCTTTGGAGTCCTGGCCGCTGATCCCGTTGATCGCCGGGGTGGCGGTGGCGCGCGCTGTGCGTGCCGAGACCGGGGTTCAGGTGGTGCTGAAGTGGCCGAACGACGTGCTCGTGGAGAACCGCAAGCTCGGTGGCATCCTCGCCGAGGCTGCCCTTCCAGACTTCGTTGTGGTGGGGCTTGGGTTGAACCTCGCGCAGGCCGAGTTCCCCGAGGACCTGAGACAAACGGCGACCAGCCTGACGATGCAGGGGGTCAATGACGTCGACGGTGCCTCGCTGGCGGCTGCGATCTCGCGTCATCTGGAGAGCGCACTTGTGTCTCCGGGGCGCGCGCTGGACGACTACCGCGCGCTGTGCACGACGGTCGGCCGGCGGGTTCGGGTTGATCGCGCCGGCGTCGAGCCGATCGAAGGGCGCGCGGTTGAGGTGAACGGCAAAGGGGCGCTCGTCGTGCAGACAGACGTGGAAACGGTGGCGGTCACCGCCGGGGACGTGACGCATGTTCGCGACTCACTGGCTGCCGGCGAGCCCGATTGGTAGGTTCCCGGCAGCGGCGATCGAATGGAGTGCCAAATGCTCAAGCGCGTGAACAGCACGTTCTACTGGACTTGGAACATGTCGGAGTCGCTCGAGTTCTATCGCGACGTCCTCGGCCTCGATCTGAAGGTTCATTACGGCGACGACTGGGCGGAGTTCAACGTCGGCGACACCGTCCTTGCGGTCCACGGCGCGCGCGGTGGTGTTTCGGCGGCGATGGGCGCGACGGTCGTGTTCGAGGTGGACGACATCGAGATCACGATGCGCGCGCTCGCCGGACGCGGAGTGGAGTTCCTCGGCGGCATAACCGACGTTCCATACCTCGGCCGCTTCGCTTCTTTCCGCGATCCGGACGGAAACGTGTTGCAGATCTTCGAACCGGGGCCACCCCATCCCGTCACCAACGAGGGGGCGTCCTGACCGACTGGCAGGGGTTCCTGGCCGACCGGCCGATCGCCGTTCTTGCGACCGTCGGACCGGACGGCACCCCGCACGCCGTTCCCGTCGAAGTCGTGGTGGCGCGCGCGCGCGTGTGGTGCTGGTGCGGCTCGGACTCGGTGAAGGCTCGCAACGTCGAGAGATCGGGACGCGCGGCACTGGTCGCATACAAGGGTGAGCGGTTCGCGCTGGTTCGCGGTCCGGCCCGTTTGGTGCGCGCCGGTGAGCCCGAATACGACGAGATAACGCAGGCGTTCCTGGCGAAGTACGGGCGCGAGGAGACGTACGGCAACGACGTGCTGGTGGAGATCACCCCGGCGCGCGTGAGCGCGGGGGAGTAGGGGAAAGCCACCCCTACACCGACACCTTCACGCCGGCGATGGCGATCTCCGGGTAGATGCCTTGATAGCTGGCCCTGAAGGAATACGTGCCCGCCCCCGACGCGAAGGGGATGAGGTCATTGGATACGTTGCCGGACCGTGTGGGTGTTGAGTAGTCCAAGGACATGTGCCGGCCGACCGCGGGGCCAATCACGCCCGCGTTGATGACGCCCACGACGAGGTTGCGTGACGTAGAGAACGAGTGCGAGATGCCGCTCGCGTACCCGACGCCCGGAGGAGCGTAGACCTGCGTGCCACCCGTGAACTCGGTGTGGTCGATGTCGAACAGCTCGCCGTCTCCGATCGGCTCGCACGAGTGGTCTCCACGCACGCCGATGCTGCCGCCCCACTCGCTCGGGCCAAGCACCCCCTCCCCCTTGCCCACCCCGAATCCAACGCCGTAGTAGGGGCCGGGGGGAAGGTATGCAGGGATGTAAACCCACTCGGTAGCAAACGGGCCGTCGGGTGCCGGAACGTAGTGCTCGAACCGGTGTCCGGCCGCTTGGACGACAACACGCGGCGGAGACCAACCCCCGTTTATGATCCACCACGCTCTGACCTCGAGGGTGGCCGCCTCGACGAGCATGATGCCCACAATTGAGTGCCAGCTTTCTTCATCGTGCACAGGTTTCAGTGCGCTCTTGACGCGGATTCCGAGGCCGATGTAGTCGTTTCCCTCCATTACCTGCATCCGTACGACCTTAAAGCCTGGAGCAAGGCCTCCGAAAGTGCAGGTGATGCCTGCGGATGCTGTCGATGGGACGGCCACCGCGGCAACCATCACCAGCGCCGCTACGAGCGCACGTCTGCGACCACGTCCTTGGGCTCGTCGCCTCATGGGCACACCACCGTCCCGTCCACGGTGACGCACGCCAGATCGGTCGCCACCACGTGCTGTGGACCCACCGGCGGGTTGAGCGTCACACGGAGTTCGTCTCCCGCGACCACCGACACAAGGCCGTCGAGGACTTGGTTGGATGATGCGTTCAGGCCGTCGTCCCCGTCGTAGTTGGTTCCAACGTCATATCGCTGGGTGCGAACCGGGGGAACACCAGACATTGCATACTGCAGCGCGTGCACGCTCGTGCCCTCCCCGATGTAGGCGTAGGTGGCCCCGCCGGCGGCCCCCGCCGAGCGGATGGCCGCATCCGTGATGGGCAAGTAGGCGAAGAAGCGGCCGTTGACGCGGATGCCTTCGTAGCCCAGCAGCAGCCCAGCGCGGGTTTCCGTCGTGCAGACATCACCCCACGTTGGGTCGTCCGGCTTGCACGCGTAGTCGGTGACTCCCAACCCCGGATCATAGAGACGATCCACGGCAGGATTGATCAAGCTTGCCCCGTCGAGCCGCTTCAGGCCCGCAAAGTATGAGGGGTCGCCGGATAGCACTGCGTCACGCTTGGTGGGGTCGGCGGGCAGGTTGTTCTTGGGGACGTGGATTCCGGCGGTGATCTCCTCACACTCGGTGCCAAGGGAAACGAAGTCCGCTACCTGTGGATCCCAGCGCTTGCGCGTGCGGCAGTAGGAGGGGTCGAGGTTGGCTAGCACGTCATGGTTCGTCGACCACTTGGTTGCGAGGCTGATGTTGAGGGTCCCGGGAACGTCCGGTGCCCCCTCGTAGTCCCCCCAGGCACGCTTTGCGAACGTGAGGATCTCAAGCCCCAAGTTGCAGATCTCAACATGTGCCTTGCTGACCACGCCGGAGGAGACCCACGAGGTCGGGATGACGACGAAGGTGATCGTGCCGGTCCGCGTGCCTGCGGGGGCGATGAATGCGGTCTCGATGCGCGCCGAGCCGCTGCGCCCGGTGGCCTGCACTCCCGCCGGCACCGACACGCCGGGATCTCCCGCTACGAGCAGGGACCCCTGCGGGCCGTCACCTTGTAGCGCATTGCCTCCGACGCTGGATGCGACGTAGATCAAGGCGTTTTCCGCTCTGTAGCTGAAGCTCGCGCCCAGCACCACGTCGCGGGTCGGGTTCGGCAGGGTAAAGGTGTAGGTTGCGGTCCCGATCGGCAGTGCCCCCTGGGGGGTGAGGTCGAAGTTGGCCTGGGCCGCCTCGGTGAGGTCGGGGCTTCGGCACATGGGTCCTCCCGACGTCCACATCCACCCGGATCCCGCGGGCTGCTTGCAAGTCTCGTCAAGGGCAAGACCGACCAGATCGTTGAGCCGTTCGGTGGTCCCGTCGGTTGGGACGCTGAGGCCGCAGAACTTGAAGTCCGCATACTTGACCAGATCGATCTGGCGTGTGGCGATGCCTGCGGGAACACTGAACGTGGCGTCGCCGCAGTAGGTGTCCACCCGAATGGCGCCTTCAATCGTCGCGCAGAGATCCGTCTGCGGGTCCACGAATGACTCAGGCATTGCCGACGGGATCACTCGTGGCGCCGGTGATCCTGGATAGCAGCTCCGGGGGGAAGACGGATGCTTGAACACCGGTCCCAAGCACGAGGATACGGGGGCCTGCGGCAAAGGATGGCGGCGAGAGCTGCATGCTCTGGGTTCGCGCGACAGAGGTGTTGACCCGCGCTCCCGTCGATGGGTATTGGGTAGCGACGTTCGAGTTGAGTCTGGTGAGGTTCATCTGTGCCGCGAACGACGGCTGGGGCTGCGGAAGTCCACCAGCAAACGTTGCGAGAAGGACGACCAATACGCCATAGGCGCGCGCGCGCACGCGTCTGCCTGTCTGCGTGCGTGTGCGTGTTGCCTCCATCGAGGTCCCCCGCGATCGGCCTGCGAATTCCCCGACCACTTCGACGCGCGCTCGGGCGCTCCTCCCCCCCGGGGCAGAGATGTCCCTTCCGGCATGATGTGTGCACGCTGACGATGTGCCTCGGGGAGGAAGGGTCGACGGTCACGTGGTCTCCCTCACGATTCCGGCGGATCGGACGGACGGGACTAGAATCGTCACACCGAGGGGGGGGAGGGTGTCGTGAGCGACTTCGAGGACGTCCTGTACGAGACCGAAGGCGGCATCGCCTGGGTCACCATCAACCGGCCCGAGCGCATGAACGCGTTTCGCGCGCGCACCATCGAGGAACTGATCGCGGCGTTCAAGCGTGCGTGGGCGGACACGGCTGTCGGAGTGGTCGTGCTTACCGGAGCGGGGGAGAAAGCGTTCTGTGCCGGCGGCGACCAAAAGCAGCGCGCCGAGACCGGAGATTACGGCCCCTCTGACAGCGGGCTGTTCGAGGTGCAGGCACTGCACCGCATCATTCGCGACATCCCCAAGCCGGTGATCGCAGCAGTCAACGGCGTCGCCATCGGAGGGGGGCACGTCTTGCACGTGCTGTGCGATCTCTCTATCGCGTCGTCCACCGCGCGCTTTGCCCAAGTGGGGCCGAGGGTGGGCTCGTTCGACGCGGGGTTCGGCAGCGCCTACCTGGCCCGGCTCGTCGGGGAGAAGCGCGCGCGCGAGATGTGGTACTTGTGCCGCCAGTACAGCGCCGAGGACGCGCTGCAGATGGGTCTGGTGAACGTCGTGGTTCCGCCCGAGCGGCTTCGCGAGGAGGCGCGCGCGTGGGCCGAGGAGATCCTTGACAAGAGCCCCACCGCCATCCGCTTCCTCAAGCACTCCTTCAACGCGGCCTCGGAGGCCATCGGCGGGATTGGGGCCGTCGCGTTCGCCGGGCTGGACACGTTCGAGGAAACCGAGGAGGCGGGCGAGGGTCCGCGCGCGTTCGTAGAGAAACGTCCGCCCGACTTCCGCAAGTTCCGCCGTCCCATGCGGGGCGACGCGTGAGCGCGCCCCTGCACGACCGCGTGGCCATCGTCACCGGGGGCGCTAAGGGGATCGGGCGCGCGGTGTGCGCGCGCCTGGCCGAACTGGGCGCCGCAATCGGGATCATCGACATGGACGCCGAAGGTGCCGCGCGCGCGGCCGCCGAGTTGCCCCGGGCCGTTTCCGTGGCTGCCGACGTGGCCGACTACGGAGACGTGCGCGCGGCCGTAGGGGCGATCCTGGACGCTTTCGGACGCGTCGATGTTTTGGTGAACAACGCCGGTTGGGACCGGATCCAGCCTTTCTTGGAGAACGACCCCGAGGTGTGGGATCGTTTGATCGGGGTGAACCTGCGAGGAGTCTTCAACGTCACTCACGTGGCGGTCCCGCACTTGATTGAGGCGGGTGGAGGCCGGGTGGTGAACATCGCGTCGGACGCCGGGCGGGTCGGCTCGTCGGGCGAGGCGGTCTACTCGGCGTGCAAGGGCGGCGTGATCGCGTTCACCAAGACGCTCGCGCGCGAGGTCGCGCGAAAGGGCGTGACGGTGAACTGCGTGTGCCCCGGTCCGACCGACACCGCGCTCCTGGACGAGATCCGCGGCGCGGAGTCGGGCCAGAAGATCATCGACGCTATCGTGCGCGCCACGCCGGTCGGCCGCTTGGCCCAGCCCGAGGACATCGCAGCGGCCGTCGCGTTCTTCGCGACCGCTCCCGGTCACGTGACAGGCCAGGTCTTGAGCGTCTCCGGCGGCCTCACCATGGCCGGCTGAGATGTGTGGGATCTACGTGTGCCACGTGATATCCTGTGGTAGGACTTCTTGTGTGCCGGCGACGGAGTGATTCGAGATGGCAAAACGGAATCTGACGCTGCAGTTGGAGGACGATGTTATTTCGCGCGCGAAGGTGGTGGCCGCGAAGCGAGGAACATCGATCAGCGGACTGGTCGCCGCTCAACTCCAAGAACTGGTCGAGCGGGATTCGAGGTACGAGGATGCCATGGGCCGCGCCCTCGACGCGTTGAGAGGGGCGACCCGCCGCAGCGGGCGCCGCTGGAGTCGTGAGGATCTACACGCGCGGTAGCAAGTCGATGCCCGAATCGCTCACGTTCGTCGACACGAACATCTTGGCGTACGCGCACGATCAAACTGAGATGTCCAAGCAATCGGTTGCGGCGGCCCTGCTTGAGTCACTGTGGCAGACCCGTACCGGAGTGATCAGCACGCAGGTGCTTCAGGAGTTCTACGTCGTCGCGACCCGGAAGTTCCGGCCCGCCCTCACGCGCGCCTACACACGCGCGCTGGTGGCGGCCTACTCGGAATGGACTCTCGTTCAGGTCGATGCGCCTTTGATCATCGAGGCGTCGGATTTAGAGGAGCGCCATCAGCTTTCGTTCTGGGATGGGCTAATCCTGGCCTCCGCGCGCCGGGCGGGGGCCTCCCGCATCGTGTCGGAGGACTTCCAGACGGGTCGTCGTCTCGCGGGCGTGCGGATCGAGAATCCGTTCGCCTGACGGCGAGCGCGCGACCTCAGCCGAGTTGGGAAGCGGTGCCGGTTGCTTCCGTCTCCCGTTCGAGCATGGTCTCGATCTGATCGCGTGGAACCGCCGGGGAAAAGAAGAAACCCTGGCCCATTGCGCAGCCGAGCTGCTTGAGTTGGGCCACCTGCTCGGGGCGTTCGATGCCCTCGATGATCGTCGTGAGGCGCAGCGTCCGGGCCAGCTTCTCGACCGCGCCCATGAACGCGGTCTCTTCGACGCCGGTGCCGACGCCGTCGACGAACGCCTTGTCGACCTTCAGCATGTCCACGGGGAAGCGCCGCAGGTAACTCAGCGAGGAGTAGCCGGTCCCGAAGTCATCGATCGCCAGCCGCACGCCGATGCTCTTCAGCGCGCTCAGCTTTTGGATCGTCGACTCCGCGTCGAGCATGAGCAGGCTCTCGGTGATCTCGAAGATGAGGCTGCGCGGGTCGGCGTCGTAGGTGGCGATTGCGTCCGTGACCTCGTCGAAGAGCTTCGGGTCCTGGAGCTGGCGCGCCGAGACGTTGACACTGACGATCAAGGGGCGGTTGGGGAACGCGCGACGCCATTCGCCGGCCTGACGGCATGCGCGCCGGATCACCCAGTGGTCGAGGCGAAGCACGAGACCCGTCGCTTCCGCCAGCGGGACGAAGGACTCCGGCAGCAGCATCCCGCGATCGGGGTGATTCCAACGCACGAGGGCTTCGACGCCGGTCATCTCATCGGTTTGAAGATCCACGATCGGCTGGTAGTGCAGCACGAACTCCTCACGGTCGAGCGCGCGTCGCAGGTCGGCCTCCAGCTCGAGGCGATCCAGCAGCGCTGAATGAAGGTCCGGGCGGAAGATCGCGTAGTGAGCGTCGTGGTCGTTCTTCACGCTGTACATGGCGACGTCGGCGTTGCGCAGAAGGTCTTCGACCGAATCGTCGGCCGACTCGCTGATTGCGATGCCGATGCTTGCGGTGATGAACAGGTCTTTGGCCTGCACGTGGAAGGGCGCGCGCAGTGCTTCGACGATGCGGTCGGACACGCGCGCCGGCGCCGTCATGTCCGTGCAGTCCTCGATGAGGATGCCGAATTCGTCTCCCCCGAGGCGCGCGGGGGTGTCCTCGGGGCGCAGGCAGGCGCGAACGCGTTCGGCGACCTGAACGAGGAGTTCGTCCCCGGCGGGATGCCCGAGCGAGTCATTCACCCGCTTGAAGTCGTCGAGGTCCAGGAAGAGCACCGCAACGGGGGCGAGGTGGCGGCGCGAACGCGCGAGGGCGTGCTCGACGCGGTCGTGAAACAGCGTGCGGTTCGCCAATCCGGTGAGTGCGTCGTGATAGGCCCAGTACGTGAGTTGCTCCTGGAGGCTCTTGCGCTCGCTGATGTCGCGGGTGTTAAGGACGAATCCATGAATATTGGGATCGTCGAGCATGTTGTTGGCGACGGTCTCGCATGGGAGCCACTTCCCTGTGTGATGGCGCATGCTCCACTGCACCGGCGCCGCAACCCCCGGGATGTCCTGCCACTGCGCCAGGATCCCCGAGAAGCGCGGCGCGTCGTCGGGGTGCAGTATTCCGCGGAGGTCGCGCCCGACCATATGGTCGGGCGCGTATCCGAACACACGCCCGGCCGCGGGACTCTGGTAATGGACGACACCCTCGTCATCGATGATTGTGACGACGTCGGACGAGTTCTGTACGAGCGAGCGGAAGCGCTCCTCGCCGTGTCGGAGCGCGATCTCCGCGGCGCGGCGCTCTTCGAGTTCTGCGTGCAAAGCGGTGACGGCGTTTGCGAAGTTTGAACGTACGGTTCGCCGCAGCGACGCCGCCAGCACGGCTCCGATCGCGAACGCGAGTCCGGCGAGCGCGAGCAAGAGGCGCTGCGCGGAGGCGCGTGCTTCGGCGAGTGATGCCGAGATTGCGTAGGCGCTTCGCTGCTCTCGGTCGCGGGCGAGTTTCGCGCGCATCTCAATCTCGCGGAGCGTTGGATCCATCGCTCCGACGACGGTTCCGATGTCGTCGCGCGAGGCGTTCTTTGCGCGCGCGAACTGCACGTTCAGTTCCGAAAGGTCTTCACGGATTGCCGTGAGTGAGTTGCGATCAACAAGGCCGTCCAACCGCAACGCCGCGTCGATCTGTCGTTCGAACTGAAGGCGTCTTGACGCGACGGCGCCGTAGTCGGCGGTACGCACTAGGCGTTCGGTCTCACCGCGAAGCAGGGCAGCTTCGCGGTGAACGGCCGCGAGTCCCGCGGCGCGATTGGTCGCGATCGCCAAGGAGTCGCCGGTGTCGGCAAGGTTGCCGTAGGACTGGAACAGCAGGTTTCCAATCGCCGACAAGAGCCCGGCGAGTCCGACAAGGAGAACTGCTTGCAGAGGCCGCAGCCGGTGCGAAAGCGGGCGTCTTTCGGATCCTGCGCCGCGCGTCTCGCCCGACGCGGATTGCGCAGGACGGGCCGAGCGCTGCGATGCGACCACGTTGCCTCCATCCTCGCGCCTCACGGCGTTGCATTTGACGGCTGTCTTAAGCAACGGAGCGCGAGAGGGGGCTTCCTTATAGACACATCGGGCCATTTCTCTGGCCCGCCGCCTCGTAGTCCGGCGGGGAGTTACGCCGGATTGACGGAGTCGTCCCCGCGAACTTCCAGAATTACGTGATACCCATACTTGCGAAGGAACGGCAGGTGGCGGAACACGAAGGCATCGAGCCGCCCCAGGGCGCGCGCCAGCCAGAGCGCGCGCCGGTACCTCAGCACGTTGCGGCTGAACAACCCAAAGAAGCGGAAGTCCGGATAGTTCAGCCGAACTACGGGAAAGCGCGCCCGGATGGCGGCGTAGTCGCGCGCCACGAACGGGTGCTCGTCGATGGTTCCCAAGCGCGCGACGCCGAACCGACCGCTCAACCGTGCGCGCGCAAACCGAAGGACCGGGTTCGTAACTTGGTTCTCCAGGAACACGCCGCGGCCGCCGTGGATGAGCACACGGCGTACTTCGTCCATCGCGGGACCGATCTCGACGTGGTGAAGGATCGACTTGCCGACCGCAACGTCGAATGTGCTCGGCGCAAAGGGGAGACGTTCCATCGATGCTACGACGCCGTCGGGGGCTCGGAGTCCGTCGCGCGCCGCGCGTTCGCGCATCAGCCGCACGCTCTCGGGCGACACGTCGAAGGCGGTGACGACGCTGCCCCCGGCAGCGATCGGGATCGTCAGCTCGCCGGCCCCGCAACCACAGTCCAGCACCCGCATTCCGCTCGTGTCGCCTACCCTGGCGAGCAGGGCCTGTACGTGTTCGGTGGGGGCGGGGGTGTCGTCGCCGAACTGTGCCGAGCTGGAGGCGTCGAAGAACTCGCGTTCGCGCCGGAGGCGATCTTGATCCATCGGGCGGCAGGGTAACACGCCTGCGGTATGCTCCCGGGCGCCATGGACTTCACATTCACGCCGGAACAGGAAGCCTTCCGCGCCACTGTGCGCAATTTCGCCGAGAAGGTCATCGCACCGCGAGCCGAGGAAATGGATGCGTCGGGTGAGTTCCCCGTCGACATCGTGCGCAAGATGGGGGAACTGGGCTTGTTCGGTCTGCCTTTCCCCGAGGAGTACGGGGGAGCGGGCGCCGACTTTACGACTCTGTGCATCGCGATCGAGGAATTGGCGCGCATCGATTCCTCGATGGCGATTACTTTGGAGGCCGGGGTCGGTCTCGGCGCCATGCCGATCTGGCTGTTCGGCTCCGAGGAGCAGAAGCGAACACTGTTGCCGCCGCTGGCGCGCGGGGAGAAGATCGCCGGGTTCGGCCTTACCGAGCCGGAAGCCGGAAGCGATTCAGGTGCGACCAAGACATCGGCGGACCTTCGTGACGGGCAATGGGTGATCAACGGCACCAAGGTGTTCATTACCAACGCCGGCACGTCGATCAGCCAGCACGTGGCCGTCACCGCCGTGACCGGCATGCAGGGCGCGCGCAAAGAGATCTCCAACATCATCGTGCCGGTGGGAACGCCGGGATTCACGGCGGGCAAGAAGTACAAGAAGATGGGCTGGCACGCCTCGGACACGCGAGAGTTGTCGTTTGTGGACTGCGCGGTCCCCGAGGAGAACCTCTTGGGCGCGCGCGGCGAGGGATTCAAGAACTTCTTGATCATCCTGGACGGTGGCCGTGTTGCGATCGGCGCGCTTGCGGTCGGGATGGCGCAAGGGTGCCTGGATCAGTCGATCGCCTACGCGAAGGAGCGCAAGCAGTTTGGGCGCCCGATCGCCGAGAACCAGGCGATCGCTTTCAAGATCGCCGACATGGGTGTGAACGCCGACCTTGCTCGTCTGGCCGTGTACCGCGCCGCGTGGATGCACGACAACGGGATTCCGTTCAAGAAGGAAGCGGCCATCGCGAAGCTCTTTGCATCCGAGATCGCCGTCACCGCCGCGCGCGAGGCCGTGCAGATTCACGGAGGCTACGGATTCATGGATGAGTACCCGGTGTCGCGCTTCTACAGGGACGTCAAGGTGCTCGAAATCGGGGAAGGCACCAGCGAGGTGCAGCGGATCCTGATCTCGCGCGCGCTACTGGGTGCTTAGCTCGGTAACAATCCGTCGGTCGGCAACCCGGTGTTGACGTCGCCGGTCGGGACGCCGTTCGCAGGGACGCTCTCGACCACGAAGCGGGTCTTCAAGAACTCCTTGGTGTTGTAGGTGCGCTGCGTCATAACGCCGACGACGGCCAGTGCGAGTACGCCCGCAACCGTCGCGCCGATGATCCGTTGCCACCGGCCCAGTGAGACCGCGACACCGGCTGCGGCGGCTCCGGCTGCGGCTAATCCGGCGAGCTTGATCACAAAGGCGCGCATCGCGTCTTTGCCCTCCTCGCCTATGAACTGAGCCATGTTGTACGGGTTCTGAATGATCGCCCTGTCCGACGATACGATGGCTCTGGGGTTGACGTTGATGATCGTCGCGCGAAGGGCCAGGGGGGCCTTGTGTGTCCCGGCCTCCGCGTGGCTCGGCAGGAACTGCTCGACTTTTCGTACCGCCAGCTCGGTCTTGCCGAGGGCCGCGGGTCGCGCTTGCAGTTCCATGGTGAACGGCCCCACGTCGTACGAGCCCGTGCCGCCGGCGGCGATCGCCCCTGCCGCGCCGGAGATCCCGGCGATGAGCGTGACCAGCAGCCAAATCGCGCTCGGCTTGCGTTTCCCGGGGGCGAGTACCGACGGTTCCATCATGCCTCCTGCCGTTGACTTGCGAACAACGTCTCGAGTTCCTCGGCGCCTTCCTCTGTGCCGGCGGCGAGCACGCGGTCCGCGGCCAGGAGCATGAAGTTGCCGCGCGGGCGGTAGATCCACTTTCCCTCGCGCTGTACGGCTAGGACTTCCATGCCGACCTCAGTGCGAAGCTTCAGGTCCGCCAGCGTTCGCCCGGCGGCACTGCCCCTCTCGCCCAGTACGACCGAGACCACGATTTCGTCGGCCTCGGCAAGAGCTTCTCCGATGACCGGATGCGGGCCCTCTTCTCGTTCCACCAGGCGCGTCATCTCTTGCGCAGCGTCGGCGATGCGTTCGCTGGCGAAGGCCAGGTGCAGCAGGCCGCGCAGCGAGTCCACTTCAGCGCCTTCCTGTGCCGCGCGCAGAGCCCACCGCTCCAGCTCGTGGTTCATCTCGTCGGTGGCGTCTTCGATCGCGCTGACTTCTGCGGCAAGCCCCTGGTCGTGGAACAGAATGGCCGAGTACGTCAGCCCGACCGCGACCTCGGCTGCGTTCTTCATCTCGATGAGCAAGTCCACGGCCCGGTCGAGTCCGGTGAGCGTGCGCGGCGCGGCTTCCGCCAGCCCATGCGGCGGCGCGCCGGCGAGTGCGCGCAGCAGGTCGACGCCCTCCTCGGGTCCTTGCGCGAAGATCACGTCGCCGGGGTGCAGCACCGTGTCGCCCTCGGGCCCGAAGATCCAAGACACGTCGCGGCGGATGGCGATGACCCACATCCCCGTCTCGGTCGGCAGCTCAGCGTCCGCGAGCGCCAGGCCTTCCAGCGTGTTCTCTTCGCGAAGACGAACGCGCGCGACAACCTCCTCGGCGTGTCGCAAGTCGTCGCGAAGCTCCGCCGGAACCCCGAGGTCCTTTAGAACGACGCGCGCGATGTCCTCGGCCGCGTCTCCGATCTTGTCCATCGCCGAAGCCATCTGCAGCACGCCGGCCATGGCTTCGGCGTCCTCGCGCGATCGCGCAGCGAGGATCACGTTCGTCCGCAGTGCCTGTACGAGTTGACTCATTTCTTCGCGCAGACGCAACACTTCGGAGGCCATGTGGTCGTCGCCGAAGAACACTGAGGCGTACGCGAGGTCCACCATCAATTCGGAGGCATCCTTCGCCTCCGCGAGCAAATCCTTCACGGTCTGGGGTCTGTCACTCATCTCAGGTCACCCGAAGCAGTGAGATGCCGGCCGCGAGGCTGAGCATCCCGACGAGGTCTATTGAACTGGTCACGATCGGCACGCCGTGGTTGTCCGGGTCGAGTCCGAAGCGGAACGTGGCGACCGCAACGGCGTACGCAACTACTGCCGCTCCTATGGTGGTCATGTACCCGGCGACCAGCGACAGCGCAACCATCAGCAGCAGTCCCGGGGATGGAAGCCCCATGATTCGTGCGACGACGTGCGCGCTGACTCCGAGCAGGGTGAAGACCGACATCGCGAACGGGGCCGCCAGCGTGATATCCAGGAACGCGAGCCGGTCGGGAATCAGGCGGGGACGGATCGCGCCCATGTGGAGCTTCGACGCCAGACGTGCGGAGACGATCGAGCCGAGCGATCCGGCATCCTCGAGGAAGGGAGGGATGAGCACGACGAGCGCAGGTAGCGCCAGCAGGTGTCCGCGCATTCCCTCCACCAGCGTTCCGGCCAGCAGGTCGAAGATTCCGGCGAGCGCCAGCACGACGACGCTCTCGCGCAAGATGCGGCGAGCGATCGGCAGGTCGGTACGAATGAGCGCGACCAGTGCCCAGATGCTGAGCGCCGTGACCGCGACTCCGACAAGGAGCGTCACGTTGTGTCGCAGCGCAATGTAGGAGGCTGCAAACAGCGACGGCAGAGTCACCGTGTCGCCGATGAAGGTTACGATCGGCGCCGCGACCGAGTCGAGGTCCCACTCGCGCCGGTAGCTGGTCATCGCGAGCAGTACCGTGAGCGCCAGCACAATCGCACTCGAGACCACGCCGCCGATCACCGAGATGGCGAGGAAGTCCCACACCGAGATCGAAGGCAACCCGAACACGGCCGAGACGAGGCGTGCGGCCACGGCCAGGAACGCCGACGTCAGAATCGACAACAGGATCGAGGCGTAGGCGTTCTGGTAGAGCACGCCGGTGCGCGCGCCCGTAATGTGGAAGAGTCCCGTGTGGATGCTGGTCCCGAGCCGAGAGCCCACTGCGCCGAAGATGTTCCCGCGCATTCCGATTGCCGCCGGAACCAGGACGAGGAGGCTGGGAAGTTCTTCGAGCCGATGCGTCATGGCGGCGAGCACAATCCCGGCGATCAAGTCCCCGCCCGACGAGATCCCAAGCGCGACGAAGCCCTGCCGAAGGGTCGCTCGTTCCGCCTGCCAGTAGCGAAGCGTGGCGGCGAGTGCGCGCGCGGGGCCAAGTGCGGCGCGCGCCGGGCGTATTGCCACTCCGGCGACGCGGCGCGCGCGGGTGTTCGCCGAGCGCCTGACCCGGTCCGGGGTCGGTGTCTTCACCGAGCACCGCCTCTCGACCTCCCTTCGCCGTTCGCCGGTCGGCGAACGGCTCAGTGTAACCGGCCGCATGCGCGTCGACGTGCGAAATCGGCCGCCGGCTTCGCCGGCGGCCGATTGTCTGTGACGAGGTTCCAGGTATCAGCTGGTGGTTCCCTTCGCCAGCGCGCGCGCGATGACGATGCGCTGGATCTGGTTGGTTCCCTCGTAGATTTGCGTGATCTTCGCGTCGCGCATCATGCGCTCCACGGGGTACTCCTTGACGTAGCCATACCCGCCGAGGATCTGTACGGCGTCGGTGGTGACCTTCATTGCGGTGTCCGAAGCGAAGCACTTGGCAATCGCGGCCCAGTACGACACGTCGGGTTCTTTCGCAGCAACCTTGCGAACTGCGGTGTAGACCAACTGGCGTGAAGCCTCAACGGCCATCGCCATGTCGGCCAACATGAACTCGATCCCTTGGAAGCTGGCAATCGGCTTTCCGAATTGCTTGCGTTCCTTGGCGTAATTGAGTGCGTAGTCGAGCGCCCCCTGGGCAATGCCGAGCGCCTGCGCGGCTATCGTCGGACGCGAGTAGTCCAGCGTTCGCATCGCGTACGTGAACCCTTCGTTCTCGGCGCCGATCAAGTCGGAACCCGGTGCCGCGTAGTCCGACAGGATCACCTCGCGGGTAGGTGAACCCTTGATTCCCATCTTGTGCTCGGTGCGTCCGATCGCGAAGCCGGGCACCTCTTGGCGGACAACGAACGCCGAGATGTTGCGGCCTCGCTTGCCTTCGGGGTCGGTGACGGCGAAGAAGCTGTAGGTGTCGGCGACACCGGCGTTGGTAATGAACCGTTTCGTGCCGTCGATCACCCAGTTGTCACCGTCCCGAACCGCTTTTGAGCGCATCGATGCGGCGTCCGAACCTGCTTCGGGTTCCGTCAGGCAGTAGGCCATCTGGCGCTCTCCGCGCACGATGCCGCCCAGCAGCTCCTGTTTCAGTTCGTCACTACCGGCCAGCATGACTGGGATCGCTCCCAGTCGGTTCACCAGTGGGATCAGCGAGACGCCGGCCGAAACTCGCGAGATCTCCTCGATGAGGATGGCGAATTCCATCGGGCCGCCGGATCCGCCGTACTCCTCGGGGTATCCGATCCCCATCAAGTCGTTGCGCACGAGAAGCTCGTGCATGTCGGCCGGATACTCGTCGGCTTCGTCGATCTCCGCGGCGCGAGGGGCGACCTTGGCTTCCACCAGATCTCGGACCGACCCGCGGAACAGTTCCTGCTCTTCAGTGGTACCGATAATCGTGCTCATGGCGGCCATTGTACGAGTGTTTCGCAGAGTCATTTCTCAAACCGACCGGTTGGGTAGGCTTAGCGCATTCGTGCCGCGCGCCGGAGAGGGATTCTCTTCGGTGGAGCGCCGGCGACCTGATGGTAGAGGTCTATGAGGTTCCGGGATTCGTCTTCCCACCGGAGCGTTGGGGCGGTGCGCGCAGCCGCTTCGCGCGCGCCCTCGTACCGCTCGTCCAGTCGATGAACCGCTGAGGCGATCGAGCTTGAGTCGGCAGGATCGCAGGTTTCCCCGACTTCGTTTCGAATGACGAACTCCGCGATCTCCGGGTTGTCCGAGACGATGACGGGAACGCCCACCGCGACGCACTCGAAGAGCTTGTTCGGCAGGGACCACCGGTGGTTCAAACAGGTGTCGAGCAAGAGTGAGAACCCGCACCATGCTCCCGCTACGAAACGCAGGAGTTCCTCGTGGGGGACCGGTCCGTGAAAGCGCACGCGGTTCTGGAGGTTCAATTCCGCGACAAGGCCCTCAAGGGTCGGGCGAAGCCGCCCGGGTCCGACCAGTGCCAAAGTGAACCGTTCATCCATCAAAGCCACAGAGCGAATGAGAACTTCAATTCCCCGGTTCGGCTGCATCCCGCCCTGATGCAGCAGCACTTTGGATCCCTCGGGGAACCCGAAATGCTCTGCGAGGGCAATCGGCTCCACCCGGGTTCGAAGGTTCGGTACGTTTCGGACCACGACGGGCATTGGGATTCCGTACTCATCCGCGGCCCACTTCGCCCGCATCGGAGTCGTGTGAATGATCGCGTCGGCGCGCGCGATCAGCCGGCGCTCGAGCTTGGCCGTCCCCGCGGGGTCGACGATGTTCTCCTGCTCCGGTGCGATCTCGTGCGAGTCGTACACGAGGCGCGCGCGCCGGAGCCGTGCCGCCCACGATGCGGCCGCGAGCGTGTTGAGGTCGTGCGCGTGATAAACGTCCGCCCGTTCAAGGACTCCGACCACGGCCATCCTGATCGAGATCACGAGTGTTCGGACGCGATCAACCGCTCCGATCCGTCCAACCGTGGTCCACGAGCGTTGAGCGGTGTTAAGTCCGCCGGCCACTAAGGATCGCTCCGGCGCTCCGCCTCCCTCGGGCCGCGCGCGCCGGAGCCAGGCGGCGCGGACCCAGTCCAACAGCCAGAACCACCTGCTGACTCTGCGGACGAAAACCGACCCCCGCTTCTCCCGCCGCTTGGTCCGATTCGCGTCCCACAGCGCGACCACGGTTACGCGCGCGCCTTCCGCCGCAAGAGCCGTCGCCTCGCGTTCCACGCGCGCGTCGTACTCGAAGGCGTTGCGCACGAACATGCACACGCGTACTCCGGCCAGGGTCATCGGCGGGCGATACCCTGCGCGGCGACCAACGTGAACGGGCGCGCGTCGATCTCCCCGGGGGGTTTCACCGGCTGGCTCATTGAGTGGTGCTTCTCCTTCGGCTTCGGGTCCGGCGGGCGGTGAACTGCCCATTCGGCGGTTCGGTTCTGAGGAACGATAGTCCTTGCCCGCCGCCGACGCCTGTTGGGGTTGCGCCTCCCGAGGAAGGGGAGAGATCGGGTCGGCCGTCTCGCCATTCTCGGAAGGCGGAGGAGTTGCCCCCAAGACAACTCTGAAATAGACGAAAACCATAGCCATTTCTCAAGCCGACCACCTTGGTAGACTTAAAGACGGATCGCCGGGAAAAAGGGGTTGACCGGACTCGCCGGCCCGTTCATCCTTGCCGGACCCGCAACAGGAGGAACCGTGCCCAAGGACATCTACGACATCGGCGAGATCCCTCCGCTCGGCGAGATTCCCGCGCGCATGTACGCGCAGGTGATTCGCCCCGAACGATTCGGCGAGCCGCAGAAGGCGTTTCAGATCGAAGAAATCGAGGTCCCCACCATCGGTAGCCACGACGCGCTTGTGCTCGTCATGGCCGCGGGGATCAACTACAACAACGTCTGGGCGGCGCGCGGCGTTCCGATCGATGTCTGCAAGGTCCACGCACGGTTCGACGAACCGTCGGAGTTCCACATCGGCGGATCCGATGCCAGCGGCATTGTGTATGCGGTAGGGGATCGCGTGTCGAACGTAGCCGTCGGCGATCGGGTCACGATTCACTGCGGCCAGTGGGACGTGGACGCCGCCGAGATCGCCGCCGGACTGGACCCGATGTTCCATTCCTCGTTCCGCATCTGGGGTTACGAGACCAATTGGGGCTCTTTCGCGCAGTTCTCCAAGGTTCAGGCGCACCAGTGCATGCCCAAGGCTCCGCACTTGACCTGGGAGCAGGCTGCTGCGCCGACGCTGGTGGGTGCGACCGCCTATCGGATGCTTCACGGCTGGGCGCCGAACACGGTGAAGCCCGGCGAGCCGGTTTTGATTTGGGGCGGCGCGGGGGGGCTGGGGTCAATGGCGATTCAGTTGACGGCGGCCGCAGGCGGGCTTCCGGTCGCCGTCGTCTCCAGCCGTGAGAAGTTCGAGCATTGTCGTCGTTTGGGTGCGGTCGGGGTCATCGATCGCAAGGACTTCGACCACTGGGGTCTTCCGCCCCACTGGACGGACACTGATGCGTACGCAGTGTGGCTTGAGGGCGCGAAGCGATTTGGAAAGGCCTTCTGGGACGCGCTCGGAGACAAACGCAGTCCCACTATTGTGTTCGAGCATCCCGGCGAGTCTACGGTTCCCACGAGCATCTTCATGTGCGAGACCGGCGGGATGGTCGTGATCTGCGCCGGGACGTCCGGGTACAACGCCGTGGCGGACCTTCGGTATCTGTGGATGCGTCAAAAGCGCTTCCAGGGTTCACACTTCGCAAACGACGAGCAGTGCTACGCGTTCAACGATCTCGTGGTCGACGGGGTCGTCGACCCCTGCCTTTCGGAAACGTTTACGTTCGAGGGCATTGCGACCGCGCACCAGGTGATGTCGGAGAACAGGCACATGGAAGGCAACATGGCTGCACTGGTGTCCTCTCCCGAGGCCGGGCGCAAGGACGTTTCCTAGCCCACGCCCTCGGGCCGCATTTCATCGACCGGATGCGCGCGCGCTGATACGTTGACGGCGTGAGCCGTCACATTGGTTCTTTCCGTTCGTGGCGCGTGCTTCGCGCGTGGGTCGCGCTCGGGTCTTGTGCATGGATCGTCCTGGTCGCATTGGCGGGTCCCGCCGGGGCTGCCCGGAACCGAGTCCTCGTGGCGACGGTCAGGGGGGCGATTACACCCGTCATTGCCGATCACCTTCGAGACGGCGTCGCTCAGGCGGAGCGAAACGGAGCTGCCGCCTTCGTCGTCGAGTTGGACACCCCTGGCGGTTTGGACGCTTCGATGCGCGACATCGTCCAGTCGTTCCTTCTCTCTCGCGTTCCGGTCGTCGTCTGGGTTGCCCCTCAAGGCGCGCGCGCGGCATCGGCCGGTGCAATCATCACGATCTCCGCACACGTGGCCGCGATGGCTCCGGGAACCGCCATCGGCGCTGCGACGCCCGTGGATCTTCAGGGCGGGGACATCTCCACCAAGATCATCAATGACGCGGCAGCGTACGCGGAGTCGCTCGCGAAGCTTCGTGGGCGCAATGTCGAATTCGCGGTGAGCGCGGTGCGCAAGGGAACCTCGATCGCAGCCGATGAAGCAGTGCGCATCGGCGCGGTGGACCTGATCGCCGCGACGCGGCCGGCCCTGTTGCGGGCGATCGATGGGCGCGAGGTCAAGCTGTCCGGCGGCGCCGGCGTGACGTTGCGCACATCCGGCGCTGAGGTGGATCGGTACGAACTGCGAGGCTTTCGAAGCGTTTTGCAATGGCTTGCGGATCCGAACCTCGCGTTCCTCTTCTTGTCGATCGGAACATTGGCGATCATCTACGAGCTTGCGAACCCGGGAATCGGAGCCGGAGGGATCGTCGGCGTGATCCTGATCGTTACGGCGATGTTCAGCCTGTCGGTGCTTCCCGTGAACGCGGTGGGAGCCATCTTGATGCTGCTGTCGCTGGGCCTGTTTGTCGCCGAGGTACTCACGCCCGGGGTCGGCGTCTTCGCGGCCGGAGGTACCGCATCCTTGTTGCTTGGGGGTGTCTTCTTGTTCCGGGGGTCCGTCGGCGTCGATCTCGGAGTATCGATTCCCATCGCGCTGGTGGTTGGGGCTTGCGCCGTTGTGTTTACACGTTTGGCGTGGCGGTCCCGACACCTGCCCTCGCAGGCGGGAGCTCCCGGACTCGTCGGCGCGCGCGGCGTGGTGCGTGCGGCGGACGGACTCACCGGAGACGTGTTTGTCAACGGAGCGTGGTGGCGCGCGCGCTCGGCGTCGGGGCCGCTCGTCGTCGGCAGCGAGGTCCGCGTGCTCGAATTGGACGGGTTGACGTTGATTGTAGATAAGACCGCCACAGGGCGGGAGGGGGAGAAGTTATGAGCGACGCTCTGCTTACCGGTATCGGTGCCGCGCTGGTTCTGATATTCGCCGTCGGCGCCGCGGCGGTGCGGGTCGTGAAGGAGTACGAGCGAGGGGTGATCTTCCGACTCGGGCGCGTCATCGGCGCAAAGGGGCCCGGCCTGTTCTTCATCGTGCCGGTCATCGACCGCATGGTGAAGGTCAACTTGCAGACCGTGACGATGGACATCCCCCCGCAGGACGTCATCACCAAGGACAACGTCACGGTGCGGGTGAACGCAGTGGCCTACTTCAACGTGCTTGACCCGATCAAGGCCGTCGTCGCCATCCAGAACTACATCTTCGGTACGTCCCAGGTGGCGCAGACAACGCTGCGTAGCATCCTGGGACAGGTGGAACTCGACGAGTTGCTGGCGAATCGCGACGAGATCAATCGGCGGCTGCAGCAGGTCATCGATGGTCTGACCGATCCATGGGGGATCAAGGTGACGCTGGTCGAGGTCAAGGACGTCGAGCTTCCCGAGCAGATGCGTCGTGCGATGGCCCGGCAGGCCGAGGCAGAGCGAGAGCGGCGGGCGAAGGTCATTCACGCTCAGGGAGAAAAGGAAGCGGCTCGCGCTTTGTCGGAAGCTGCTGCCGAGCTGGGCCAACATCCCGCTGCGATGCAGTTGCGGGTGTTGTCCACCATGGCTGAGGTGGCTACGGAAAGGAACTCCACGCTGATCTTTCCGCTACCCGTCGAACTGCTGCGCCTGGTGGACACCCTTACGCGCAAGATCGACGGCACGATGGGGACGCCGCAGGCCTAGAAACGCCCGGTTCTACACGCGGACGATCAGCGCGTCACCCTGGCCGCCGCCACCGCAGAGCGCCGCAACCGCGACGCCGCCACCGCGACGACGCAGTTCGTGGATCGCGGTCAGGACCAGGCGCGCGCCACTCATGCCGATGGGGTGTCCCAAGGCAACGGCGCCGCCGTTGACGTTGATCTTGTCTTCGGAGATCCCAAGTTCGCGCGCAGATGCGATCGCAACCGATGCGAACGCCTCGTTGATCTCATAGAGATCTAGTGACGCAGGGTCTAGTCCGGCTTTTGCTGCTGCCATGCGGATCGCGTTGGCCGGCTGCAGGTGCAGGCTGGGATCGGGGCCGGAAACCTGACCGTGCGCCACGATTTGCGCCAGGGGCTCGAGGCCCAGCGCCGCGGCTTTCTGCGCCGAGGTCACCACGAGCGCGGCCGCGCCGTCGGATATCTGCGAGGCGTTGCCGGCGGTGATGGTGCCGTCCTTGGCGAAGGCCGGGGAGAGTTTGCCGAGTGATTCCGCGGTCGCTCCGGGGCGAATGCCTTCGTCTTCCTCTATGCGCGCCGGGTCGCCCTTTCGCTGCGGAACTTCGATTGCGACGATCTCATCCGATAGCCGTCCGGCTTTCGCGGCTTCGGCGGCGCGCTCATGCGAGCGTGCCGCCCATTCGTCTTGCGCGATGCGGTCGATGCCCAAGGTCGCGTTCATCCGGTCCGAGCTTTCGCCCATGTGGCACTTGTCGAAGGCGCACCAAAGGCCGTCGTGGATCATCAAGTCGACGACCGAGCCGTTACCCATGCGGAACCCTGCTCGGGCCTTGGGCAGTGCGTACGGCGCGTTGGTCATGGACTCCATTCCGCCGGCGAGTGCAATGCCCATTTCCCCCGCGCGGATGAGCGCGTCGGCGAGGTGGACTGCGTTCAAGCCCGACAGGCAAACCTTGTTGATCGTGATCGCCGGAACCTCCATCGGAACGTCTCCCGCGACGGCGGCTTGCCGCGCGGTGATCTGTCCTTGTCCGGCCTGCAGGACGTGTCCCATGATGACGTAGTCCAACTGGTCTCCGGTCACTCCGGCGCGCGCCAGTGCCTCGCGGATGGCGATACCGCCGAGCTGCGTGGCGGTGAACCCGCCGAGCGCTCCCTGGAACTTGCCGATCGGCGTGCGGACGCCGGAGACGATTACGGAACCGGTCATGTGGAACCCCCTGGTTAACGGGCGAGGCTTTGATCTTACGTGGCGGCGGCCGACTGTTCGAGACCGCCCGGTTCGAGCAGGCCGCGGGTAGAATCGCCCGCATGTTTCAGCGAGTGGATCACATCGGCATTGCAGTCCGAGACCTCGACGCGGCGATCGCGTTCTATCAGGTGACCTTCGGCGTGGCTTTCACCTACCGGCACACCGTGGAGTCGCAGGGCGTCGAGGAGGCCATGGGGCGGGTCGGGGAGTCCTGGATCCAGTTGTTGTGTCCACTGGGTTCCGACACTCCGGTCGGCAAGTTCATCGAGGCGCGCGGCGAAGGGGTGCACCACGTGGCTTACGGGGTCGCCGACGTTCACGCCGTACTCGGCGATCTGAAAGAGGCCGGGTTGCACTTGATCGACGAGCATCCGCGTCCGGGGTCGCGCGACTCGACCATCGCGTTTATCCATCCGAAGTCGGTCGGCGGGGTTCTGGTCGAACTGGTCCAGGAGTGAGTTCTCCCGAGGACGGCCTTGAGCCCGCGCCCCCTCGCGGCGGAGGGTTGAAACTGGTCTTGCGGCTCGCCATTGGTGCCGCAGTGCTCGGGCTTCTCGTGTTGCGCAATCCGGGGGAGATCGTCCATGCCGTCGCTGATGCGCGTCCGGTCTGGGTGGCGCTCGGGTCGGTTGCCTTCCTCGCCGGACTCGTGGTGAGCGCATTGCGATGGCGGTCGTATCTCGAAGTGTTGGAGTTGCGCCTCTCAGTTGCAGCGCTCGTGCGCCTTTGCTTCGTTGGAACCTTCTTCAACGCGTTTCTGCCGACCGGTGTGGGCGGCGATGCCTACAAGGCGGTGCGCGTCGCGAAGGCGCGCGGACGGGGACCGGAGGCGTTCGCGTCGGTGTTCCTTGACCGGTTTGCCGGTGTAGTCGCGTTAGCGCTGATCGGTCTGATGGGAACCGCCACCGAGCTGTTTCAGCGCGACACCGACCTGCGAGTGGCGTCGCTTTCCATCCTTCTCAGCGGCGGGATCTTGCTGGCGGCTGTGGTATTGCTGACTGCGGGTGAGCGCTTGCTGGGGCGTGGCTGGTTGGTGAAGCACCACGGTTTGGGCGAGAAGATCCGAAGCGCGGTGCGCGCGATCCACGGTGCGGGACGGCACCCCGCTGCTGCGGCGCGCGGGTACCTTCTCGGGCTCGTATATCAAGCGCTGATGCTGGGAACACACCTGGCTGTGGCGCGCGCGTTGGGGCTCAAGGGCGTGTCGGCAGGGGCGATGGCCGGAATCGTCGTGATCTCGTCGATGGCCACGATGATCCCGGTAACGGTCAACGGTTTGGGGTTCCGTGAGGCGTCCTATGTGTGGGCGCTGGGGACGTTCGGGGTGGTCGCGGCGCCGGCGCGCGCCTTCGCTGTGCTCATTCTTGCGGTTCTGGTGTTTGCGAGCGCCGTCGGCGGGTTGGTCTACGTGGTAGCCGGTGGCGAAATACGGTCGGACGCGCAGAACTAGACTCGGCGCATATGGTTCGGGCCGGGGAACCAGGCAGAACCCAGCACCCCGGCCCGAAGACCCGGTGTTCGCTTAGCCCTTGCGAACGGGAACAGTGCGCTCTTCGTAGCCGGCGAAGATCTGGCGCGGACGCATGATCTTCTGCTCGGTGTCGAGGAGTCCCTCTTCCCACTGCGCGAGCCAGCCCGGCGTCCGTCCGATCGCGAACAGCACCGGGAACATCTCGACCGGGAAGCCCATGGCCAAGTAGATGATCCCCGAGTAGAAGTCCACGTTCGGGTAGAGCTTGTGGGAGACGAAGTAATCGTCTTCCAGCGCGATTCGCTCCAGTTCCATGGCGATGTCCAGAAGCGGTGTGCGTCCGAGCGTCTCGAGCACTTCGTCGGTCAGCTTCTTGATGACCTTGGCGCGCGGGTCGTAGCTCTTGTAGACGCGGTGGCCGAAGCCCATCAGGCGGATGTCGCCTTCCTTGACCCGCTTGATGTAGGCGGGGATCGCGTCCACTGATCCGATTTCGCGGAGCATGCGCAGCACCATCTCGTTGGCGCCGCCGTGCAGTGGCCCGTACAGCGCAGCAACGCCGCCGGCCGTGGCGGAGTATGGATCTGCCTGCGAGCTGCCGATCGTGCGCACCGCCGTGGTCGAGCAGTTCTGCTCGTGGTCGGCGTGAAGGATGAACAGAACGTCCAGTGCCTTCTCCAGTACCGGGTTCGGCGTGTACTTCAGCTCGGTGGCTTTCCACATCATGTTCAAGAAGTTGCCCGCGTACGACAGATCGTTGTCCGGATACGCGTACCGAAGGCCGTTTGCGTGGCGGTGCGCGAACGCAGCCAGCGTGGGCATCTTCGCGATGAGCCGGACGATCTGCTTGCGGCGGGCTTCCTCGTTGAAGATGTCCTTGGACTCCGGGTAGAACGTGGACAAGGCCCCGACGGTTCCGACGAGGATGCCCATCGGGTGCGCGTCGTGGTGAAAGCCGTCGATGAACTTCTTGATGTTTTCGTGGATGAATGTGTGGTGCGTAACCTCGTGGCGCCACCCATCAAGCTGCACCGGCGTGGGCAACTCGCCGTTCAAGATGAGGTACGCGACTTCCAGGAACCCGCAGTGCTCGGCCAACTGATCGATCGGGTATCCGCGGTAGCGCAGGATCCCCTTGTCTCCGTCGATGTAGGTGATCGAACTTCGGCAACTCGCCGTGTTCATGTACCCCGGGTCGTAGGTCATCAGCCCGAAGTCGTCCTCGGACACCTTGATCTTGCGCAGGTCCGTGGCGCGGATCGTCCCATCTTGGATGGGGACTTCGTAGCTCTTTCCGTTGCGATTGTCCGTGATGGAGAGAGTGCCTTCGGCCGGCCGGCTCGTGTCGGCCCCCGCCTTGCTTCCTTCTTTAGTGACGCTCATGCCGACCTCCGTTTCCGACGAGCCTTCGTAGGGCTCGCCGTATGAACCTGAGAAAGGGCATGCGGGGCACTTGAGACTTCGTGTGCAGTCGTCCCACGCGCTCCGCACCGCCTCCCCGCTGCTTGCGGCACCGCAGATCATAGGCTGGCTCGGCGAGTCGGTACAGTTGGGCGTGCGTCCGGGTTCGCGCCTTGCCGGGGGAGGCCGGCCAACGCCGCCGGAGGAGACCTTACGCGTACCCCTCGGGTACACTCCCGCACCGATGACGACGAAGAGGAATAACGCGCCCGAACCGCCGCCCAAGGGCCGGCACACGGTCGAAGATCGCATCGAGGAACTGCACCGTAAGCGTGAGGCGGCGCTGCACGCGGCTTCTGCCGAGGCGGTAAAGCGCCAGCATGAGCGAGGCAAGCTGACCGCCCGGGAGCGTATCGACTTGTTGATGGACCCCGGGTCCTTCCGCGAGATCGACTGGTCCGCGCGCCACCGCACGCACGGGTTCGGCAGCGAGCGTCATCGCCCCATAGGCGATGCCGTCGTGACCGGGTGGGGCACGATCGATGACCGTAAGGTCTTCGTGTTCAGCCAGGATTTCGCGGTCTTCGGCGGGTCGGTCGGCGAGGTCATGAGCGAGAAGATCTGCAAAGTCATGGACCTCGCGATGTCGGTGGGCGCGCCGATCATCGGCCTGAACGACTCGGGTGGCGCGCGCATCCAAGAGGGTGTTGTGTCGCTCGCGGCGTACGGCTACATCTTCGACCGTAATGTGCGCGCGTCGGGCGTCATCCCTCAGATCAGCGTGATCATGGGTCCGTGTGCCGGCGGCGCCGTCTACTCGCCTGCGATCACCGACTTCGTGTTCATGGTCAAGGGAACATCGCACATGGCGATCACCGGTCCGGAGGTCATCAAGACCGTGACCGGAGAAGTCGTGACGCTCGAAGAACTCGGCGGGGCGATGACGCACGCAACCAAGTCGGGCATCGCTCACTTCGTGGCTGAGGACGAGAAGCACTGCCTGCAGATGGTGCGCTACTTGGTGTCCTTCTTGCCCGCGAACAACATGCAGGACGCCCCGTTCTTCCCGTCCGCGGATCCTGCCGATCGAAGGTCGGAGCGGATCATCGAGTTATTGCCCGACGAACCGAACCGCCCGTACGACGTCGTCGAGGTCATCGGCGAGATCGTGGACGACGGTGAGTTCCTTGAAGTCCTTCAGCACTATGCGCAGAACATGGTCACAGGGCTCGCGCGCTTGAACGGGCGGGTGGTCGGGATCGTCGCCAACCAGCCGAAGGTGCTCGCCGGGGTGCTCGACATCAACGGGAGCGATAAGGGCGCGCGGTTCATTCGCTTCTGCGATGCGTTCAACATTCCGCTTGTGGTGTTCGAAGATGTTCCGGGTTTCCTGCCGGGGACGAACCAGGAATGGGGCGGAATCATTCGCCACGGGGCCAAGATCCTCTACGCCTTCAGCGAAGCGACCGTCCCCAGGATCACGGTCGTCACGCGCAAGGCTTACGGTGGTGCGTACGTCGTCATGAACTCGCGGTCGATCCGCGCCGACGTCGTGTTCGCCTGGCCGACGGCCGAGTTCGCGGTCATGGGGCCGGAAGGTGCCGTCAACATCATCCACCGCAAGGAACTCGAGAACGCCGAAGACAAAGTGGAACGTCGTGCGGAACTGGTCGCGGACTACGTCGAGAAGTTCGTCAATCCCTACGTCGCATCCGAGCGAGGGTATGTCGACGACGTCATCGATCCGCGCGACACGCGTGCACGCCTGATCGACGCGCTGGAGATGTTGTTGTCCAAGCGCGAGACGTTGCCGCCGCGCAAGCACGGCAACATTCCGCTGTAGGAGTGGGTGTGGGCGAAGCACCGAAGGTGCGGGTGATCTCCGGGCGGCCGACGCCGCAGGAAGAGCATGCCGCACGCCTGGCGATCGTGCGCCTGTGGCAGGAAGACGCCGCAGCCGAAGCCCGGGCCGCCTCGGGGAACCCCTGGGTGATGGCCGGCAGGGTAGAGGGCGCGCGGCAGTCTTTTGGGGCGGTGCGTGCGAGCGCCGGTCCCGATTCCTGGCGCGTGTCGGGCCGTATTTCCGCAGGCTCCGTGTCGAGAACGCAAAGGGGCCAACTGGGCGGAGTCTGACCGCAAACAGGCGCGTTCGGGCTATTCCAATATCTGCCTTCGTAGGGTTCTATGAAGGTAAGGCATAAGGCCACTGCTGGAGGCCGGTCGGGAGGACCGTGGTTCTGCTCGGGTTTCGTTAGCGGGGGTTACGATGCGAGCCGAGGAAATCGGGTGGCGTGCGATTGGTTCCCTCTCTTCGCGGGGCGGATCGGATCCCGGCGAATCGCGGCTGAGGGTGGTGGCAACGGAAACGAACGGAGCGACATCGATCCTCGTCGTGGACGACGAACCCGACGTCAGGTTCCTGCTGCGCATGATCTTCCAGGGCGCCGGGCACTCGGTCGTTGAGGCGCGCAACGGACTGGTCGCGCTCGACTGCGTTCGCGAAGCGAAGCCGTCGGTGGTGGTGACCGACTTGATGATGCCGGTGATGGACGGTCGGGAGTTGATCGAACGGCTCCGCTCTGATCCCCAGATGGCGGCGGTTCCGATCTTGCTGATCAGCGCGAGCCCCATCAACGGCGTTGGCGCCGATGCGGTTCTGAAGAAGCCGTTCCGAAGTGCGGATTTATTGGCGCTGATTCAGGATCTGCTTGAGGGGCGAGTCGAATGAATCTCATCTCAACCGGGATAGTCGAGTTGGACGAGATCCTCGAAGGGGGGTTCTCGCCTGGGGCGCTCGTGGTAATCGCTGGTGCGCCCGGGACCGGCAAGACGATCCTTGCGCAACAGTTCTCGTTCGCGTGCGCGACGCGCGAGCACAAGGCTGTGTACTACTCGACGTTGTCGGAGCCGCACGCCAAACTCATTCGCCACCTCGAGAGTTTCGAGTTCTTCGATCAATCCGCGCTCGGTGGCAGGGTGGAGTTCGTGCACGTGGACGTCGCGTCGTCGCACGGCAACGGCCGACTGGAGGAGGCCTTCGGCGAGATCGTTCGCAACTGCTTCGCAGTGCAACCGACTGCGGTCGTGATCGACAGCGCGAAAGCGCTGCACGATTCAGTCGGCGAGTCGAGTTTGCGCGAGAAGATCTACGAGTTGGCGAGCCGCGTCGCGCACACCAACGCTGTGCTGATGTTTGTCGGTGAGTACACCGAGGAGGAGCTGGGGACGGCGCCGGAATTCGCGGTTGCCGACACCATCTTGTACCTGGCGAATTCGCCGAAGGGCGCGCGCGACCAACGGTCGCTGCGCGTGGTGAAGAATCGGGGCTCGGGTTACATCTCGGGACGGCATGTCTTTCGGATTGGGGTTCGCGGGATCGAAGTGTTCCCGCGCTTTGAGTCGGTGGCTCCCGTGCAGCGGGAGTTTGCGCCTGGTCGAGTGACTTCGGGATCTCCGGTTCTGGACGCGATGATCGGCGGGGGATTCCCGGTGGGAGGTTCGTCGCTGCTGGGGGGTCCGTCCGGAGCCGGCAAGACCGTGCTCGGGTTGCAGTTCGTCGTGTCGGGAGTCGATGCCGGACAGCGGTGCCTGTATGTGACGTTCCAGGAGAGCGATCGCCAGTTGATTGCCAAGGCGAAGGCCTTCGGGTGGGATCTCGAGCCGATGATCGAGCAAGGGCGGCTGCGTGTGCTCTTCATGGAGCCGGTAGCTCTGGGCTTGGATGTTGTGGGGGCTCAGTTGCGGGAGATCCTTGATCGTGAGGATTTCAGCAAGGTCGTCCTCGACAGTCTGGCCGAGGTCGAAGGCGCGGCCGAGGGGACGGACCGGTTCCCCGACTTCTTGTGGTCGCTTGTCAATACGTTCCGCGGCCGGGGCATTACGTCGCTGTTCACAAACGAGACGCGTGCGTTCTTCGGCTCGTCCTTCGAGTTGGCCGGAGGGCTCTCGTACATCTTCGACAACGTGATCCTGCTGCGATATGTGGAGTTGGACTCCGAGATTCGGCGCGCGATGGCGATCGTGAAGATGCGCGACAGTGAGCACGTCAAGAGCCTGGTCGAGTTTGAGGTCGGGGGCAAAGGGCTGGTCATCCGAGGGAAGTTCACCGGATTGCGTGGGGTCCTATCGGGTTCTCCGGTAATGGCCGAGGAGAAGTTTCGGGAGTTCTTCGGCAGTTAGAGAGGCTACGCATGCACGGGTTTCTGAGGGCGATCGCAGATTTCGTCCGGCGAGTGTTCCGCGGCGGCCGACCGAAGGCGCCTGCGAACCCCGCCGAGGCGTTTGATGAGTTCTTCGGACGATGAGAAGAATGGGCGGTGAGCACTGATGCGATCAGAGCAGTTGGCGATTTCGTACCTGGCGGCTGCGGTGTTCGCCCTCGTCGCCGTCCGAGTCCTCAGTCGGTGGCTGCGGTCGCGGCAGCCTCAACAGGCGCACCTGGCTTGGGCAACGGGTCTGTTCGCAGTGTCTCAGACCGTCAGTGCGGTCAGCGCGACGTTGTTCGACCAGTCGAAGCTCGAGACAGCGCCTCGGTGGCTCAGCACGTCCTCATCGGCCATCACCTGGATGTCGATCCTGGCGTTCTTCCTGTTTCTTGCGGACTTCATTCCCTTTCCGAAGTGGGCCATTCGGTTTGTGGTCGCGGTGACGCCCGCTCTGGTTGTTCTTGGTGCGATCGAGCAGCCCGACCTTCGGTTGGGACTGCCCCAGGTTCGGTTGACTCCTGATGTGTGAGGATTAGGTCCTCACCGGAAGGAAAGGTCACCATGCCCAAAGCGT
>Ga0265292_1000627_pt1 | contig 44238 bp, 36 predicted proteins | sample Munlanlewell296A_FD_189080 | JGI IMG/M metagenome (GOLD analysis project Ga0265292, IMG submission 189080) | Leachate microbial communities from a municipal landfill in Southern Ontario, Canada - Leachate well 296A | ecosystem: Engineered > Solid waste > Landfill > Unclassified | place: Canada... | reverse complement strand
GTGGCAATCACATCCTCCGTTTGCGGACGGCGGTCAAATCCGGTCGATGGGAAAACTTTTGGTCGCATTACCTTTGCCTCAAAGATTCTGCATAAGGACTACGTAAAATGAAAACTACACCCATAGATAATAAGATGATGTAACCATTCAGCCCGTGCATTGTGCCACGGCTGGCTTGTCCAGTCGTGTTTTAAGAACACGGTCGGACAAGCCGACCGTGGCACAATGGGTGGCGGTTACAATTATTCTTCCTTTGTCGGAACAGTCGTTGCCTGGGTGGTTGGTTTGTCTGATTCAAAGAGATTATTCAGCGACCATCCCTTCCCTGCCTTTGAAAATTTTATCTCCGGCATGGGTTTGCCTAATCGCTTGTAGGTATTGGCCAGGGATGATAAAAACATGTCCCGATCCATACGCTCCACGCGACCATCCACAAACGCCACATTGATCTTCTCGCCAGCAAAGGCGGGATTCTCATAAATAAAAACCGTATTGGGCGGAGAGTCTATTTCCAGTATTGGCACGAGAATATAGCTTGGCCCTTCAAAATCCTTGGGTTTTGATGGTGATTCTAAAACGGTGGAAGACCCAAGGTATTTTTGCAATTGGTTTAACTCTTCAGGAGCTTTCCCCTTATGGTCCTGGGCATACATGACTCCCGCCAATGTGATTTGTTTCAAATTGCTCATGGATACAGTTTCTCTTGCGGACATTCGTGCTTTGCCTAAAGACGGCAGCAGTATCGCCGCACCGACAGATGCTCCGACCAGAGCTGAGGCATTGGTTTCAACGAACGGTCCCTGGTCGTGGCGGCGAATTCCATCGGCGGTGTACCAGGAATAACCCACTTCCGGTCCCATGTGCTTGACAATATCGCTTGCCGGGGGAAGCATCATTGGAACTTGCAGTGAGCCTTTTTCCTGAAGTATCATGGCGATCATCGGCCAGAATTGCTGGAGCACCTGCATTGTCTGCCGGCTTTGAAGTTTGTGGTCCATGTATTTAAAGCCGATGATGTTCTCCGGCAGTTTTTCAGTAACTTTTTTAAATCCCGGCGTGGATCGGATCGAGCTGGCCTGTGCGTTTTGAGTCGTCGCATACCGGACGGCTGCGGTAGCCAGTTGCATGTTCGTTGCGAGAACGAACTGGTCCTTGCTGATGGTCCAGGCGGGGGCGACCTGCATCATCGCCAGTTGCGGAACCATCCAGAAATGAAACGTCAGGCCGTCTATTTTCTGCTCAGAGGCCTGAAACTTCCCTTCGCTTTTTTCCGCGAGATATTTTTCCAGGGCGGTCATCGATTTTTCAAAATCCTTGCTGTTTTTCAATTTCAACATAAAGACCCCTCCCCCCATGGCTGGATTCCCCATGATTCCGGTCATCGGCACGGAATACGAAACCATCTGCCCCGCGAGGCTGCCCAGAATGTCCCGCCGGATTTTGACCTGGGTTTTGATTTCAAATTCCTCGATCTCTTTTTCCACCGTCAAAAATATTTCCGGTTTAACCGTTTTGATCGTGTCCATCGCCAGATCGTAAATCCCGGCCAGATCGACATCCGCCACCTCCGCTTTGATCGCGTCCGCCGGAACCAGGTCCATCGCCGAGAGATTTACCGTGCGAATATATTTAAATATTCCTTCCCGCGGTTCGGGCACTGTCAACAAAGATTCCGCCACGATATCCGGACCGGAAAAACCCGAACGGGCTACTAATGTCTTAACATCGCCCAGCCCCAGATCGCGCATCACCTCGCCGGCGGGATGAGTGGTTGTCTTCGATTCCTCTTCCAGCTTCGCCTTGATAACCTGCCCGATTGTCTGCAAATCAACGTAAAATATCTTGCCTTCGCTCATTGGCGGTAATTTTGTCAGGGACTCCAGGTATACTGATTTCACCATTGGCCTATCCACGGGGTTAAGGTATTGTGCGATCATGCCCGCCTCGTCATTGATCACCACTACAAAATAATTTCCTGACCATCCCCACAAAATCGGAGGAGCGCCATCGTCCTCCTCTTTCACCCGGTGCATTATGTTTCCACCCACATTCACTTCGATTATTTTCCCCTTTTTCGCCGTGGCTTCCAGTTTCGTCACCGCCCCCGCCAGGGCAGTGCGTTTCTCCCCCGCCGATAATATTAAAAATCCATAAATTTGCGGACCCTGCGTAGAACTTTTCTCACCAACGCCGATTGCCACCGGACATGTGTAAGCCAGTTTCAAAAATGCCAACCCCGCGTCAAATGTGGCCTTCTGCCCTTCCTGGGTCATTTTCGTCTCGATTTTTTTCCAAACGGAGTCTTTTAACTGTTGGTAAAACATCTGGACGCTCTGCTCATGCCACAGTTGGCCAAGCTCGCTTTGATTAAACGCCGGTTCCATCTGGTCCCAGCCGCTGGCTCCAAAGGCTACCATCAAGTCCGGCGGCAAAATATCGATCATCGTCTCCGCCGCCGGTTTTCCTTGGGCGCCAAAAAGCACCGGAACAAATAAACCAAACCCAATGAGCATCGGAATGAATTTTTTCATGGCATACCCCTTACTTATAAAACGATGTTCTGTGTACCAGCCCATGACTGCTATTCTACCCCATACGGCCACAGCGTCAAGATTGTGTTTGACAACTTGTCGATGTTATGGGATAATGCACTTATATGGTTCAAAAACCAGCATACAAAACCGTCATTCGTTCTTCGGAGCTTGCCCTGGCTCTATTGCTACCTTTGCGTTTTTCGTAGGGCCGACCTAAAATAAACTTTCATAAATGTCAGCCCTGCGAGTAAAATCGTGGGGCTTTTTTATTTTCCGGAAAATTGAATTTGGAGGTAACCAGTCATGACAGACGAGGCACAAAAACCAGCGGTCACACAGGAACAGGAAACAGTAAAGATTTTCGATACCACTCTCAGGGACGGTGAGCAGTCGCCCGGTGCGTCGCTGAATACGGCGGAAAAAATCGAAATTGCCCGTGCGCTGGAACTATTAAACGTCGATATCATCGAGGCCGGCTTCCCGATCTCCTCGCCCGGAGATTTTGAAGCAGTCGAGGCCGTTTCCGAACTCGTCAAAAACTGCACCGTCGCCGGTCTTGCCCGTAGTATGGAAAAAGATATCCGCGCCGCTGCCGAGGCCCTCCAAAAAGCATCCAAGCCTCGGATCCACATCTTTTGCGCCACCAGCGAAATCCACATGAAATACAAACTCAAACGGGCACGTGAAGAAATCGTAAAAATGTCAGTTGACGCCATCCGCCTCGCCCGGTCGCTCGTCGAAGATGTCGAGTTCAGCCCCGAGGACGCCTCACGCACGGACCCGGCATTTTTAGCGGAGGTGGTTTCCGCGGTAATCGAAGCCGGAGCATCCACCGTCAATATTCCCGACACCGTCGGTTACGCTGTGCCCGATCATTTTTCATGGATCATTTCCATGCTTCGTCAGCGAGTGCCGAATATAAATAAAGCCGTCATCAGCGTTCACTGTCATAACGATCTGGGTCTGAGCGTGGCCAACTCCCTCGCCGCCGTCAAAGCCGGGGCCAGGCAAGTCGAATGCACCATCAACGGGCTTGGCGAGCGCGCGGGAAATTGCTCGCTCGAGGAATTCGTCATGGCCTTGAAGGTCCGTAACGACCATTACAACTTAAAAACGCGAGTCAACACCACTCGCATCTGCCCGACATCCAGGCTGGTAGCGTCGCTGACCGGCATTTTTGTCCAGAGGAATAAGGCGATTGTCGGTGAAAACGCATTCGCTCATGAAGCCGGCATCCACCAGCATGGCGTTATGGCCGAAGCCAGCACTTATGAAATCATGCGGCCGGAGGACGTCGGAATTTCCGCCAACAAACTGGTCCTCGGCAAGCACAGCGGTCGCCATGCCTTCCGGGAACGGATCGAGGCGCTGGGCTATCATCTGTCCGACGAACAGATCGACAAAGCCTTCGATCAGTTTAAAATCCTTGCCGATAAGAAAAAGGAAATCTTTGACGAGGACATCGAAGCCATCGTTGAGGAACTCAGCACGACAGAACCGTTTGTCTGGGAACTGCTGGCGTTGCAGACCACAGCCGGGACCGGCGTCATGCCCACCGCCACCATCAAGCTCCGTAATTCCGACGGCCAAACCATCCAGGACGCCGCCACCGGTGACGGTCCGATCGACGCCGTTTATTCAACGATCCAGCGGATATGCAACCTAACGATCAAATTGTTGAATTACCAGATTCGCGCCCTGACCAGTGGGAAGGAAGCCCAGGGTGAGGTCAATCTGGAAATCCAGATCGATGGCACAGCGATTCGCGGCCGGGCGGTCAGCACCGACATTATCGAGGCCTCCGCCAAGGCGTACATCGCCGCCATCAACCGCTACCTGGCGAGGCATAAGAGCTAATGATGTGTGTGCCACGGCTGGCTTGTCCAGCCGTGCTCTTTTCAAACGATGAGATTATAAAACACGGCTGGACAAGCCAGCCGTGGCACAGATAACATTATACGCAAATTGAATAATAGCTTTTATTGAGTAAAGTAATGACCAAGCTGACCGTGCCAATTACTGCTGTGTCTTTGAATCAGGCCATCGACGACATCCGTCGATCTGCCCAGGCGGGTGCAGACCTTGTCGAAATTCGGCTCGATTATTTGGCATCGGTCGATTATCAATCGCTGGTAGAAAATTCCCCTGTACCCATTCTCTGGACACTTCGCCACAGCAGCGAAGGCGGGAAATTTACCGGCTCCGTCGAATCGCAAATCGACCAACTGTCCGCCGCCATTAGCGCAGGGGGAAATTACGTAGATATCGAATTTCAGCGATGGACCACTTCCGGCAAAGCCCAGGAACGACTACTGAATAAAATTTCTCAGCTTCGGACCGGTGGAAAAAATGTAAAACTCATCCTTTCCTGCCATGATTTTCAGGCAACTTCGCCCGATATTCTTTCCCTGGCTCAAAAAGTCGCCGCCGACCCTTTTTGTGATATTATCAAAATTGCCGGCTATGCCAAAAGTGTCGATGACAATTTTTTAATTTTCGATTTTCTGAAAAATTCAACCAAGCCGGCTGTGGGAATCGCCATGGGACCGCTGGGGTCTGCCTCTCGCTTGCTGGCGGGAAAATTCCAGGCGGAACTAATCTTCGCCGCCCTTTCCGAAAACAAATCCTCCGCTCCGGGACAACTGACGATCGGTCAAATGAAAGAGGAATACAACTGGGATCATCTCAATCCGAAAACCCAACTGGCCGCCGTCATCGGCCATCCCGTCAATCATTCACTTTCTCCAATCATGCACAATCAGGCGTACAAACAGATGGGACTGGACGCGATTTATTTAAAATTCGACGTGGCCGATTCCTACGAAGATTTTGCCCGGTTTATCGACGGTTTGCGCGCGAGGCCCTGGCTGGATTGCGTGGGTCTGAGCGTCACCATCCCGCACAAAACCAACGCCATCCGCTATTTGAAAAACCAAAACGCCTCGATTGATCCCCTGGCTGAAAAAATCGGAGCGGTAAACACTCTTGTCTTCAACCGCGATGGTTCCCTCGCCGGCTACAATACCGACTACCTCGGTGTCCTGGAAACTCTCCGCGTCATTGCCGGCGTGGATAAATCCGCCTTAAAAAACAAACATGTCAATGTCCTCGGCGGGGGCGGAGTCTGTCGAGCCATTGTGGCCGCCATGACCAGTGCCGGGGCTGACGTGACTATTTTCAACCGCACCGCCGCCAAGGCCCAATCCCTGGCAGAAGAATTCCAATGCCGCTGGGTGCCCTGGGAAAAACGAAATTCCGCCCCGGCTGAAATCTTCATCAACGGCACCAGCCTCGGAATGCACCCCCATATCGAAGAGTGTCCTCTCGACTCGTCGGCCCTTCGACCGGGCATGATAGTCTTCGATACCGTCTATAATCCCCTGGAAACCCGGCTTCTACAATACGCCCGACAAGCCCAAGCCCTCCCCGTCAATGGAGCCGATATGCTCGTTTATCAGGCCGCCCAGCAGATAAATCTTTGGTTTAACCGTGAACAAAAAGAGGAATTTTTCATTCCCATAGATATAATGAAAAACGCAGTTTTATCCAAATTAAGAGACCAGGAATAATTTTAGTATGGTTGATTTCAATAAGAACATTTGGGCACCGTGGCGAATGGAATATATCAAGCAGTTGTCCGAGCCAAAAGGAACGTGTTTTCTCTGCCGCGCTCGGGACAACCCTCATGAGGATGAAAAAAATTACCTGCTATATCGTGGCGCGAATTGCTGCGTCATCCTAAATCGATTCCCATACACGACCGGACACATGCTGATCGCCCCTTACGAGCATCAATGCGACATTGAAAAAATGAGCGACGAAGTCCTGCTGGAACTCATGCAATTACTTAGAAAAATGAAACACCTGCTGGAAACCGTAATCCAGGCGGAAGGGTTCAATGTCGGGCTGAATCTTTGTCAATGCGCGGGAGCCGGACTGCCCGATCATCTCCACATGCATATCGTCCCCCGCTGGTCCGGGGATACCAATTTCATGTCCGTCCTCGACGATGTCCGCGTCATTCCCGAAGCTCTGGACAAAACTTACAAAAAACTAAAAGCCGGTTTGGCGGAAACCGCTTGACAATCCCGACCAAAAGCGTTACTGTGTCCCACTTTGTCTAAGCGACTAACTAATTGTACAAGAAGAGTAAACAATGCAACTTGGTGTCCGCGACGTAGCAAAGCTTTTAAACGTCAACGAGAAAACCGTTTATCGATGGGTTCAGCAGGGAAACCTGCCCGCCTACCGGGTGAGCAATCATTACCGGTTCAACCGGGCGGAACTTTTGGAATGGGCTACCTCCCGACGAATTAACGTGTCGGTGGATATTTTCCACGAACCGGAAAGTGCTTCGATTACTGCGCCGGGATTGGTCGATGCGCTGATGGCGGGCGGGGTCTACTACAGGCTGGAAGGTCGGGATAAAGAATCAGCCCTCAAGGCGGTGGTGGAAGTAATGAGGCTGCCGGAAGAGGTGGACCGCAACTTTTTGCTGCAAGTCCTTTTGGCGAGGGAAGCGATGGCTTCAACCGGGATCGGCGAGGGCATTGCGATTCCCCACGTGCGTAACCCGATCGTCCTTCATGTTCCCAGGCCGATGATTACCCTGTGCTTTCTGGAACAACCGATTGAGTTCGGCGCCCTGGATAATCAGCCGGTCAAATGTCTATTTACCATGATCAGCCCGACAGTCCGGGCTCATTTATTTTTACTTTCCAGACTGGCGTTTGCCCTGCGCGACCCCGGATTCAAAGACGCGATTCAGCGGGAAGGGTCTCGTGACCAAATCATGAACGAAGCGCGGCGTGTGGAATCCAATCTGGAGCCGGCCAAACCAGCCGACGGAGGGAACGGAGCGAATTAAATGGTTTTGGAGCTTTCTGCGCTGGCCGTCATGGTCTTTGGCGGACTTTTGGCGCTTTTAACATATAAAAAACCTCGGTTGTGCACGGTTTTCGGAGCAGGTGGAACGGTTGTCGGCTGTCTGCTGGGGTTGATCCCTGCTGTCAAAGTGCTGCTTGGATCACAGATAAAAACGCTCCATGTCCCCTGGGATATTCCCTACGGATCTTTTTTTGTGCAAATCGACGCATTGTCTGCCTTTTTTCTCATTCCGATTTTTGGTCTGTCGGCGGTGGCGGCAATTTATGGCGGGGAATACCTGCTGCACTATCGAGACACCAAACGGCTGGGCCCGCCGTGGTTTTTCTATTCCCTGCTGACGGCGGGGATGGCGATGGTGGTGATGGCCCGTAACGGAGTGCTGTTTTTAATCGCCTGGGAGATAATGTCGCTGGCGTCTTTTTTCCTGGTGACCTTTGAAGATGAAGAAGAAAGTGTACGCCAGGCGGGCTGGACATATCTGGTGGCAACGCATCTGGGAACGGCATTTTTGATCGTGTTTTTTATTCTGCTGGGCAGGCAAGCCGGAACGTTGGACTTTGACCGGATCGGACCGGTGGCTCCGGCGCTGACGGGAATTTTGTTTTTACTGGCGGTGGTGGGATTCGGGACCAAGGCGGGATTCATGCCGTTACACGTCTGGCTGCCGGAGGCGCATCCCGCCGCTCCGAGTCACGTCTCCGCGGTCATGTCGGGGGTGATGATCAAAACCGGCATTTACGGGTTGCTTCGGGCAATTCAACTGATCGGTCCACCTCAGCAATGGTGGTGCTGGGTGCTCATCGGGATCGGATTAAGTTCGGGTCTGCTGGGCGTGTTGTTTGCCCTGGCCCAAAACGATTTAAAGCGTCTGCTGGCCTACAGCAGCGTGGAAAATATCGGGATTATTACCTTAGGTCTGGGCGTGGGGTTGCTGGGAATAAATATCGGTTCACCGGCCCTGGCGGTTCTGGGATTCGCGGGCGGACTTTTCCACGTGCTCAATCACGCGACTTTTAAGAGTCTGCTTTTCCTGGGAGCAGGCGCCGTCCTGCACGGAACCGGAACACGGAATATCGATCACCTGGGCGGATTAATGAAACGCATGCCGTGGACCGGGTTGACGTTTTTAATCGGCGCGATCGCCATTTCAGGCCTTCCTCCGCTCAACGGATTTGTCAGTGAATGTTTGATTTACCTGGGCGTATTCAAAGGTCCGATCCCGACCGGCGTCCAGGGGATCATTCCCCTTTTAAGCGTGATCGGTGGTTTGGCCCTGATCGGCGGGTTGGCGGCGGCCTGTTTTACCAAGGCGTTTGGAATGGTTTTTCTCGGTGAGCCAAGAACCAGCGCCGCGGCCCATGCCCATGAGGCGGGACCGGCGATGCGTTACTCGATGCTGATTTTGGCCGGCGGATGTATTTTCCTGGGATTTTTTTCACCGATGGTGATCCGCGCTGGAATTCGGGTCCTGGGCGACCTGACACATCTTTCACCATTGATCGTTACAACACAGATTGCCGGTGCCCAGGGAATCCTTCTGCGCTTTGTCGAAGTCGCCGCTGTTTTCGTCGGTCTGGCCACGGCCATCGCCGTTGTGAGATGGCGGATACTGGCAAGACGCCCGGTGACAGAAAACGGAACCTGGGATTGCGGATACGCCAAACCAACGGTCCGAATGCAATATACCGCTTCCTCGTTTGCCCAGCCTTTGGTTTTTCTATTTCGAATGTTTCTTCGGACCCAAAATCATTTTTCGGCGCCGAAAGGAGTTTTTCCGCAAACGGCCTCCTTGCATACGGATACCCCCGATACCGGTCAGAAATATATTTATAGTCCCGTGTTTGGTGCAATTGAAACGATTGTCGACAGACTAAGGTGGTTGCAGCATGGCCGGGTACAGATGTATGTGCTCTATATCGCCCTGGCTCTGTGGATACTCTTAATTTGGAAGTTGTGGTAAAAACGTGGTTGAACCTTATGTCAATATAATGCTGGCGATCATACTGGCCCCGCTGCTGCCGGGCGTGATCAATCGAACCAAGGCGATTTTTGCGGGTAGGCGTGGCCAGCCGCTGCTGCAAGTTTATTTTGACTTGTGGAAACTGATGCAAAAAGGAGCTGTATACAGCAGGACGACCACCTGGTTATTCCGCGCAGGACCCGTGATCGGACTAAGCGCGATTCTCGCTGCGATCCTGCTCGTGCCTTTGGGTGCCGCGGAATCGGCAATTTCATTTAAAGGCGATTTGATCCTGTTTGCTTATCTTTTTGGGATCATGCGATTTTTCACTGTGCTCGCCGCCCTGGATACCGGTTCAGCGTTTGAGGGAATGGGCGCGAGCCGCGAAGTCACCTTCGCCGCCCTGGCGGAACCGGCCCTTTTAATGGGATTGGCCGCATTGGCCCGCCAGACGAATTATCTTTCCCTTTCCCACATGCTGACGGGAGTTAGCCCCGCGATGTGGGGGGCGGCCAGTCCCGTGCTGGCCCTGGTGGCAGCGTCTTTGTTTGTGGTTTTCCTGGCGGAAAATGCCCGCATACCGGTGGACGATCCGAACACGCATTTGGAATTGACGATGATCCACGAAGTGATGGTGCTGGATCACGGCGGACCGGATTTTGCGTTTATCGTTTACGCGGCATCGCTGAAGCTTTGGGCGCTGGGAGCGGTTTTGATTGGAATCGCGGTTCCAATCCGCAGCGGGCGTTTATGGATCGACGTACCGGCGGCGGTGGCGGGAATGCTCTTGCTGGCCGTGCTGGTCGGGATCATCGAATCGTCGATGGCGAGATTAAAACTCCTGCGTGTCCCGCAACTGCTGTTGGGCGCGACGGCGTTTTCGATTTTGGCGTTAGTCCTGGTGCTCCGATAAAAGAATGACAAAGAGAAGAAAGGCGATAAGGTGAATAACTCGGTTGATACGATCATGGTATTTCTGGTGCTGACAAACCTGATGCTGCTGGGAACGAGCCGGCTGGGAACGTGCATCCGTGTAGTGGCGATCCAGGGAATCGCCCTGGGCTTGTTGCCGCTTTTCCTGCATAGGAATTGGGGTGAAATCCACCTCTGGCTGCTGGCGGGAGCAATCATGGGTTTAAAGGGCGGAGTGTTTCCCTGGCTGCTGTCGCGAACGCTTCGGGAGAGTAACGACTCCCGTGAGGACGAGCCGTTCGTTGGGTACGGTCTTTCAGTGGTTACAGGACCGCTGGCCTTGGCGACATGTTTTTGGGTAAGTTCGCGGCTGCCGTTGAGTCCCCAGATCGCCCCGTCATTGGTGGTTCCGGTCGCCCTTTTTACGATCATGGTGGGATTGTTTTTGATCGTCAGCAGGAAAAAGGCATTAACACAGGTGTTAGGGTATCTGGTGCTGGAAAACGGGATTTATACGTTCGGTGTAGCCCTGGCGCAAAAGCAACCGCTGCTGGTGGAAATGGGAATTTTGCTGGACGTATTCGCGGCGGTATTTGTGATGGGGATCATCATATTTCATATCAACCGGGAATTTGATCACATCGATACCGATCAGTTGTCGAGCCTGAGGAGCTAAAGCGAATGATATTTTTGCTGATACTTATTCCCCTCGTCGCCGCCGGGCTGGCGTTCGCGATTCGACAAGACGCTCTTCGGCGAGGAATTTTGGTTGCGACGGCGATGGCGCATACGACGTTGACACTATCGGCCTGGTGGGTTCGTCCTGGCCCGACGTTGCGAGGCTGGCTCATGCTCGATGCCCCGGGACTTTTATTTTTGAGCATGACGAGCATTTTATTTCTGGCGGCGGCAGTTTACGCTGTCGGATATTTAAGGACGGAAAAACCCGGCAAGCGAGAGGATTTCGAAGAAGGGTTTTTATTCACCAACGCTCCGGAAGCGGTGTTTACCGGATGCCTCCTGATGTTCCTGACGACCATGACGCTGGTGACCACAAGCCAGCATTTCGGTCTTATGTGGGTAGCGGTGGAAGCCACGACCCTCGCCAGTGCTCCTTTAATTTTCTTTCATCGCCACCATCGATCATTGGAGGCGACCTGGAAATATTTGCTGATTTGTTCCGTGGGAATCGCGTTGGCGCTGCTGGGGAATTTTTTTCTGGCGGCCGCCGCGACGAAATCGGGCGGGGAGTCCACGGCTCTGGTGCTGAAAGATTTGATCCGGGACGGCGGGCATTTGAACGTCCCGTGGCTGAAGGCGGCGTTCTTGTTTTTCCTGGTAGGATACGGAACGAAAATGGGATTGGCTCCCCTTCACACCTGGCTGCCCGATGCCCATAGCGAATCGCCTTCCGTAGTCTCGGCCCTTCTTTCCGGTGCGTTGCTCAATTGTGCATTTTTGGGAATCTTGCGTGCCCAACAGGTGTGCGCTGCCGCGGGGCAGGATTTGTTCGGCCAAAATTTGCTGATCTTATTCGGACTTTTTTCAATCGGCTGGGCGGCCGTGTTTATTCTGGGTCAGATCGATTATAAGCGGATGCTGGCGTATTCGAGCGTGGAGCACATGGGGATTCTCGCGTTGGGCGTCGGTCTGGGCGGGGCGGGAACGTTCGGAGCGATGCTTCACGCGGTGAACCATTCGCTGACCAAGGCGATGCTGTTTTTTGTGGCCGGAAATATTCTGGCTGTCTATAAAACGAAAACAGCGTCGGATGTCCGCGGAGTGCTGCGAGTGATCCCGATTTCCGGAGTGCTGTGGATAGCGGGATTTCTGGCCATCACGGGCCTGCCGCCTTTTGGAATATTTTTAAGCGAATTTACGATCGTCAAGGCGATGTTGGATCAGGGGCGGACGTGGATCGCGGTGGCGCTATTGAGTTTGCTGTCACTGATTTTTGTGGGAATGTCGAGCACAGTTCTGAAAATGGCCCAGGGTCGGCCTTCGGACGGGGTATCAGGACCGGCCAAAGGGGAAGCGTATCTGGCGATCATTCCGCCCGCCGTCTTTTGTGTTTTGATTCTGATGCTCGGGCTTTACATTCCACCGGCAGTCAGCAGTGTCCTTCATGAAGTGGCGCGCGGGCTGGGAGGAAACTGATGCTATCTATATATAACGGTCAAGCGGTCAACGCAAAAGAGGTTCCTCAGCTAAGCCTGGCGGAATTTCGCGACGCAATCTCCGGTGAGCGGATCGTCTCTTTGTTTGGTCAGCCGGAAGCGAACGATCATATCCGGCTGGTCGCTGTCGTGGGGCGGGACGGTGAGGGAACGTTGGGCGTTGTGTCCACGGTGGTTGGCGAATCGTATCCTTCGCTGACTCCCGATTGCCCGCAGGCTCATTGGTTCGAACGCGAGATTGCCGAGCAATGGGGTATCGTGCCCAAAGGACACCCGTGGTTAAAACCGATTAGATCGGACGTAACGGATTTTTTCCAGGTGCTAGGAGACGAGGTTCACGAAGTAGCGGTCGGTCCGGTGCACGCAGGGATCATCGAACCGGGGCATTTTCGATTTCAATGCCACGGTGAAAATGTTTTGCACTTGGAAATTTCTCTCGGATACCAGCATCGCGGGGTGGAACGGGCGATGGTCGGCGGACCGGGAAAACGGACGATCCATTATATGGAGACGGCCGCGGGTGATACGACGGTCGGGCATACGCTGGCGTATTGCCAGGCGGTGGAGGCGATGACGGATTGCCGCGTTCCCGTTCGCGCTCAGTCGATTCGCGGGATTGCCCTGGAGTTGGAACGGCTGGCGAATCATACGGGCGATTTAGGCGCGTTGGCCGGTGACGTGGGGTATTTACCGACCGCGTCGTACTGCGGACGAATTCGCGGTGATTTTTTGAATATGACGGCACTGGTTTGCGGGAGTCGATTCGGGCGAGCTTTGGTGCGGCCGGGCGGGGTGGGGTTTCATCTGGAAAAAGAGCGGAGCAACGAACTGCTTGAGCGATTGGATAACGCGCTCAAAGACGTAACGGTGGCGGTGAACCTGCTGTGGGAAACGCACTCGGTCATGGGACGTTTTGAGCAGACTGGACGGATGTCGAGAGAGACCTGTGAGGAAATCGGTCTGGTGGGATTGGCCGCCCGGGCGTGCGGTGTGGAACGCGATGTGCGGTTTGATTTTCCGAGCGGGATTTTTCGGTTTTCTCAAATCCCCGTTTCGACGTGGAACACCGGCGATGTTTTTGCCCGAGCCTATGTGCGGTGGTTGGAGATTCAGCGGTCGATCACGTTTATCAAAAGCCAACTGGAAATGCTGCCGGAGGGACTCCTCTGCGCGGTGGCGAAAGAAACGGCGGCAAATCAATTTGTAGTTTCGCTGGTGGAAGGTTGGCGAGGGGAGATTTGTCATACGGCCCAGACCGGCGAGAATGGCCGCTTGTCGCATTATAAAATTGTCGATCCGTCGTTCCATAATTGGATGGGTTTGGCGATGGCGATGCGCGATCAGCAGATTTCAGATTTTCCATTGTGTAATAAAAGCTTTAACCTGTCCTACTGCGGACATGATTTATAGGATGCCGCGATGCTGAAAGAGATTTTGGCTCGAATACAACAAGGACACAAGACCATCACTTTTCCGAAAGGTGAGCCGGTGCTGCCGGATCGGTTTCGCGGTCGTCCTACGGTCGATGGGTCGAAGTGCCCCCAGGGATGTCAGACATGCGCCCAAGCCTGTCCGACGGAGGCAATTACCCACGGGAATATCGATCTTGGACGATGCCTGTTTTGCGGTGATTGTGAAAAGGCATGTTCGCGGGGAGCGATTACGTTTTCGAGGGACTATCGTCTGGCGGCACGAACGCGCGAGGACCTTGTGCTGAAAGATGAAACATTAAAACTGGCGGAGGCGTTGGAGAAACAGACCCGCCGGATTTTCGGTCGGTCGCTGAAATTACGGCAGGTGAGCGCGGGCGGGTGCGGTGCGTGCGAAGCGGATACGAATGTGCTCACCACGGTTGTTTTTGACCTTGGCCGATTTGGGATTCAATTCGTGGCCTCGCCTCGGCACGCGGATGGATTGCTGGTGACCGGTCCGGTGCCGCGGAACATGCGGTTGGCGTTGAAGAAAACTTACGATGCGACGCCGGCTCCCAAGATTGTCATCGCCGTCGGCACGTGTGCGATTTCCGGCGGGCCTTATCGCGATCATGCAGAAGTTGGCAATGGCGCAGATAGCATGTTGCCGGTGGATTTATATATTCCGGGTTGCCCTCCGCATCCGATCACGATTTTGGATGGATTGCTGCGGTTGTTGGGACGATTATAAATTTTATCGCCTTGAGGCCGAGGACAGGGTCTTTCGTAAAAGCCAAATTTTATAATCAATGTCTTCAAGGGTATAGAGATGTTCATTGGCCTCGGGGTGGAAACCCAGACGGGGGTCGAAAGCGACCAAGGCGCGGGCTTCGGTGGTGTAGGCCAATTCCCGTTCAAAAATTTTGGTTAGCTTTTTCAGGAACGGAGCCTGGGATTTGAAATCTGTCGCCTTTTGGTATTTTCGATAGAGGGGGAAGAATTCCACGAGGTCGATGGTGCAGCGGATCGACAAGGCGATATGGCGGGCCAAATTGAGTTCTTTCTTCAGACGTTGATTGTCCGGGTCGTTTTCCATCGCCTGCTCCAGGAGGTTGATCCCCTGGCCCCATTTTTCCAATAAAGCATCAAAGGCTCCGACAACACTTTTAGGGGGGAATGGGCTAAGCCAGGTGTCGTAGTTGTCGCCGGAGATCAGGCGGCCCTTCTCGTCTCGCGGGAGTGGCATCCAACCGGCGATCCTGGGTCGTTTTTTAAGGCTCAAGGAAAGCGGGTAGGCAACGGCCCAGTTGATCGGTCCCCAATAGATGAACGAGACGCTGAAGGGATACTCGCGCCAGGCGTTGGAAAATTTTTGCCAAGCCTGGACGATGGAACCGGCGGACGTGGGTCCGAACTCCTCGTCGGCGACCTGTCGGATGGCGTCGGTCGGTGAGAGTTGAGGCCACCGGGACATTTTGCCGGTGAGTTTGCTCATGGGCGACACGTCTCCGCCAAGGATCCAGCAGCCCAGGTAACCGTCCACCTTGTTCTTTTGCATCCGCTGGAGTTTCGTGGCCAGCAGGTGCGGTAACGGCAGGTACGGAACGGAAGCCAGCTCATGGGTGGTTCCGATCTGAATCTTGGCCATCATGCGCAAGCCATTTTTATGGGCAAGGGAAAGCTGCTTTTTGTAGCGTGGGGATGGGCCGGGATAGGAAAAGCTGTATTCGTCAAGGGGAAAGGTCTTGCCGCAGACCTTTTTTTGGCCGCCCCGCTCCCAATCGGACATCAGGATGACGTCCTTGGGCAGTTTGCTGATAAGTTTTTTCTGGGGGTCAGATTCAAGAATGACCCAGCTCCAGGTCCAGGCGATGACGTCGGCGGCGGGAGCGGCCCGCTTGACGCCGCGGTTCATCTGGGTGATGATCTCGGCGACGACATCGATGGGGTCGCGATCCCGACAGCGTGGGCAGGTAAAGTTTGTTTGCATCCAGTCGGAATACGCTGGATCCTTACAAACTTCCGGAGAGTTCGAGTAATGTGAGTAGCAGTGGGTATGGAGCTCGCTGGCGGTGATGCAGAAGATGCCGCCCAGTCCGGGAACTCGGTGGAAAAGGTTGTACATTCCTTCTTCGAGGTATTCGCCAACGGCGGGAGTGCTGGAACACAGGGCGTAGTAAATACCGTCGGCTTCGGGGCTGATGTTTTTAAACTCCACGGGTTGGCCCTTGATCTGCGGATATTTTTTCCAGAACGGGTCCTCGGCCCGCAGGCCCCGGGGTTCACAGACGTAGAAGTACAGCTTAAGATTATGTTTGCGGAGTTTGTCCGTAAAGCGGCGAAGGTGGTCCACGGGTTTCGCGCCGACATTGGGAAAGAGATTGGTGGGAACCAGGTGTCTTAGTTCCCCGTGGAGCCAGACTCCGTTAAAGCCTTCATCGGCGATCTCCTTGAGGTAATCGTCGGGATGGGTCTGGAGGGCGGTTTCGATTTCTGTGTGATAGAAATCGGCCCAGGGGCTGCGGATGATGCGGGGGGCGAAGGAGAATTCGTCCTTCATCTTGGTTCCTTTATGTAAAATTATGATAAGGTAAAACCTTCGGCAAAAGGATCGTCGGGATCGATTACGAACGAATGAAAACCGGTCAGGAAGGGCCGGCAAGTAATCTGCGGAATGATGGCGGGAATATTCCCGGCCTTTGTTTCGGCTAAAATTTCTCCTTTGAAGACGGACCGGATTGAGCTTTCATGCAAAAATGTCTGTCCGACAGGAAGTTTTCCTTTTCGATGCAAAAGGGCCATGCGAGCACAGGTGCCCGTTCCGCAGGGTGACCGGTCGGCCTGGGCTTGGCCCAGGATCACGATATTCCGGGCATCGGCATGAGGACCGGAGGGTGGGGCCGTAATCATGCAAATATCGATGATCCGAATATGCTCGAGGGTGGGATGCTGAACCTTGATCTGCTCGTTGGCCGCCTGGCGAACCGCTATTCCCAAACGAATCAGTTCATCGGTATATTCCGGGTCAATACTTTTAAGACCGAGCTGGAGATAGTCGACGATCACAAAAAAATTGCCTCCATAACTGATGTCCACCATAATCTTTCCGTGTCCGGGAAGGTCGATTTGTTGATCCATCGCCCAGGCGAACGAAGGAACGTCAACCAAACTAACTTCCTTGACTTGGCGGTCCTCGTCGGTGATGACCGTTCCTTCCACGATGCCGGCGGGCGTCTCCAACTTTACTAGGGTTTTGGATTGTGTAACGTCAATCCGTCCCGTTTCCACCATCATCGCGCATATCCCCAGCGAAGCGTGTCCGCACATGTTATAATAAAGCCCGCCATCCATATAGATTACCGCAACATCGGCTTGGGGGTCGATGGGAGGCAGCAAAATCCCACCGAACATATCCCGGTGGGCCCGCGGCTCCCGCATCAGGGACTTTCGCAACCAGTCCATCTTTGTTCGCAGGTATTCCATCCGCTCGGCCATGGTCGAACCCTTGACCCTCGGAAATCCATCGACGATAATCCGCGTCGGCTCACCGGCCGTGTGCGAATCGACAACCCGAATAATCCGTTTTACCTTCATAGCAATACCTTCTCCGGCGATTGGGCGAGGTGAACCGGATACAAGCCGCGACCGTGAGGGAGCGGGTAATTATTTTTGTAACCCGCTCCCTCACGGTCGCGGCTCGTATCCGGCCCGAAAATCTTGGCGCACCATTAATGCTGAAACCACAAATTTATTATATCGGCTGGATCAATCCTCGGCAAATAAAATTGGGAAAAGAGGTTTGTGTCATTGTTAAGCTCATTCTAACATTCTTGAGAATGATAGAGTGAGAAATGGTTGCTTCTATGGGGCGAACAAAAGGGTTTTCTGGTGGTGCAAAGGAAAACCAAAGGTGCCGGTTCAGGCCGTTGCATGCCCTGCGACCGAATATCCCAAATTACAGGGTGAAGGTTTCAAATTCTCCCTGGCAAGGCGGGCCGGGGTTAAAGTGAATTGTCTTCAATGCAGGTTCCAGGATCATGGCCCCCTGGGTCCGAAAATGCAGGATGGTTCCTTGCTCATGGGCACAAATCGACAAGGGAAGATTCTCATGATCCGCCAGGCATTGTTTGAGGTAATCCACTCCGATGGCTGGCTTGTTTTTAAGGAGTGACCGAAGTCGTTCTGCGCGGGCGAGCGAGCTTCGGGCAAATTCCCGGGCCGGTGGATCGGCGGGATTCAAGTCCTGATTCGTCGATAGGACCATGCCGGGATGCTGATAATGATTTGGGCAGACGAGGATCGGCTCGTCTTCGATCATATCGACTCGATTCCCCGCCGCTTCGATCAAGGCGATCTTGGTATAACCGTCGGCCAGGAGAATATTAAACGCCCCCGCCTTTTTGGGTCCGAAGATCGTATCCATGGCCTCGTAATAATTTTCGCAGCAAAGGGCTTCGGTGAGCAAGGCGACCAGGGGAATACCCACGGCAGGTGCGATATTAGGCAAGTGACCGGAGGAAGTAAAGGTTACGCCCATGCCCAGTTTATTTATTCCGCAGCAGCAGAAAAAAGCGCCTATTCCGACGATGAGCATTTGTGGGCAAGGAGCCGGAGGACACAGTTTCGCCACGAACCAATTTGGAATGTCGAGGTTAAAATCCCAGCATTGTCCGATCAGGGCGCGTCCGGTTAAGCTGTGTGCCGGGTCGATGCAGCAGGCTGTGCATCCGCCGGCGGGTCCGGGCCAATCGCGATCCGAGCTGATATGGGTCAGCTCGGGCAAAATCCCCTGCATCAAAACCTGTTCCACGGGCAACTTCGCGCCGTCGGCCAATCCGGTTATGAAACGATGGGCCGGCGGAGAATAATCCGGTAACTCCGCGCCGATCCGCTGAACATATTTTTCCAGATTCGCCGGGGAACCGAATCGCATCGGATTACAGGGGTCGGAAAAGTAACGATTGTTGAAAGAGCGAATATCGTCCCCGACCAGGCCGCCAAGTTGCCGACCCATGTCAAGCCAATCACCGCTCAAGTCATAAAGCGGAATCGTTTTTTGTTTCATTTTTTTCCTCGGTGCCGTTTTCGGGCAGGGGCTGATCGCTCATAATGTCCTCTTTGGTGCCTTTTTCCACTTGTTTGAGTTTACTTCGCTTGCTCAGGTGGATGTACAATATCCAGATCAGGAGGGTAAGGGCGATCATGCCGGCGAAGATTTTTTCCACCGTAGCCACTTGCTTGGTCACCTTCGTAATACGGTCGCTAAACACCCAGCCCAGCGAGATCAGAAGAGGAACCGAGCAAAGGGCCCCGGTAAAGTCAATCAGGATGAACTTCCAGGCAGGAACTTTGCACATCCCCGCCGTCACGCACATGATGGACCGGACCCCCGCGAAAAACCTTCCGAAAAAGATAATCCAGTTTCCTCGTTTTCGGAATTGCAGTTTCATGTGGGCGATATGCGATGGAGTCAAGAGGGCGCGAAAGGGTTTGAGTTTCAAGACGTCCATACCAAATCGCCGGCCCGCATAATAAAGGACAATATCTCCGCTTAATACGCCGACCATTCCGATCAGGATGGCGTAGCGAACTTCTCCGTAGCCCAATCGGCACAAGGCTCCGCCCAGGAGCAGGGGGATGTCTTCCGGCAACGGCACGCCCAGGCTCGCGGCAAAGAGCAACAGGAGCATGCCGATATAGAGCGACTTGCTTAAAATCAATTCGAAATTGATGGATAAAAATGCCAGTAACCACATTTTACGGATATACCTTTCCCATCATTCGCGGAAACGCGATGGCTTCACGAATATGTTTTAACCCCGATAACCATCCGAGAGTTCGTTCGATGCCAAGCCCGAATCCGCCGTGCGGAACGCTTCCGTATCGCCTTAAATCCAGATACCACTGGTACGGTTCGACGGGCAGTTGGTCTTCTTGCATGCGTTTCAAGAGGCGGTCAAGGTCTTCTTCGCGGGCCGACCCTCCGATGATCTCGCCCACACCTTCCGGGGCCAGGAGGTCGAAGTTTTCCACGACCCGGTCATTGGTCCGGTCCTGCCGCATGTAAAACGCCTTGGCCATGCGCGGATAGTGTGTGACAAAAACCGGCCGGTCGTGCAGTTTGGAAATAATCGTCTCATCGGACCCGCCCAGGTCCTTGCCCCAGGTGAATCCCTTGGCCAGTTCCAAATGCTGGGGAATATTTTTCACCTGCTCCCGAAGGTCGGCCAACTGATCCCGCATTTGGATGATCGCGGCGGCAAGTTTATCTTTCTGCCATGATTTTGTCGCCTTCGTCTGCTCGTTTTCCGCTTTGGCCAGCTCGGTTTCCAGCTCGGCGATTTTCTTTTCCGACTGGGCCTGCTCATTTTTCAAAAGTTCTTCCGCCCTCGAACCGTGCAGGATTTCCACCGCCTCGGTGTAAGTAAGTCGGACGAACGGCTTGCGGATATTTTCCAGCTTCGCGACGTCCCTGCCGAGAAATTCCAGGTCCGACCGATGCTTGTCCAATACCTGCCCAACGATATAACAGATAAAATCTTCCGTCAATTCCAGTAGGCCATTCAAGTCGATAAACGCCACCTCCGGCTCGACCATCCAGAACTCGGTCAGGTGCCGGCGGGTCTTTGATTTTTCCGCCCGGAAGGTCGGACCGAAGCAGTACACTTTGCGAAGGGCCATCGCCGCCGATTCCAGGTAAAGCTGACCCGTCTGAGCCAGGTACATCGGCTCGCCAAAATAATCAACCTCAAACAAGGTCTGGGTTCCTTCACCCGGACTGGGGGCAAAGATCGGGGTATCGACCAGCGTAAATCCTCGGTTATGGAAAAATTCCCTGATCGCGAAAATCAACGTGTCGCGGATTCGCATGATCGCCGTCTGGCGGGGTGAGCGAAGCCACAGATGCCGCAGTTTGAGCAAAAATTCGATACCGTGTTCCTTGGGAGTGATCGGATAATCGACGGCCTGGTGCAGCAGTTTTCCGTCACCGAGGGCCAACTCATATCCGCCCGGCGCCCGTGGTTCGGCACGAACGTTACCTGTTATTTCAATCGCGCTTTCCTGCCCGATGTGCTCCAGCGTATCGAAAAGCAAGGTCTTTTCCGGTGTTTTTTCCAGGACGGCCTGACATTGCCCAGTGCCGTCCCGAATCACCAAAAACAAAATTTTTCCGGAACTCCGCAACTGCCAGACCCATCCGCTGAGGGTTACTTCATTGCCGACATATGCCGCCAAAGCGCTAACGGTTACATAATTTTTGTTATTCGTCATGAAACAATCCAATTGATAGAAAATTCTATATTCTTTTGCGTTTTTCCGCAATGGACAAATCTTACCTGTTTTAAATGTGACTGAAGGCGACTATAATCGTATAATTCATAGTTGAATTAGAAGAAAGCGAGATTCTTTTATGACCAAACGGCGAAAATATATTGTTGGTGGAATGGTTCTACTGTTCCTGGTTTGGATAATCAATGGCTGGTACCAGGGCCGCAAGAATGCCCCATCCCTTTTCGACAAACCGGAGTTTACCACGATCGTTCGTGGCGATCTGGATGTTCCGATCATCGCCACAGGTTCGGTCGAGCCATCGTCGCGAACGGAGATCAAGTGCAAGGCCAGCGGAACGGTGATGAATGTATATTTTGAGGCGGGCGACATGGTCCATAAGGGCGATCTGCTGGTGAAACTCGATCCCATCGACGAAAATCAGTCGGTGGAAACCGCCCAAGCCGACGCGATTCGCGCCAAGGCCAATTTGTCCCTGGCCGAGTCGGAGAGGCAGCAAGCCGAGCAGGACTGGCCTACGAAGATGGAGACGGCCATGGCCGGCCTGGAAGCCGGTCGAGGAGGACTCCAAGGCGCAGTGGTGGAATTCAAAAGACAGGAGGAGATGCGGCAGGGATCGAAGAACGGCGAAAAAGTAACCATGAACATCGTGAAGACTCCCACGGTCAAACCGGTCGCGCTGGAGCCGACAGAGGACCCTCTGGTTGTCCAGGCCGGCAAGAGTCTGACGATTTCCGGATTGGAGACCGTCGAAGCCGCCCGGCTGGTCCAATCGGGGCGAGACGTCATCAACAAGTCGACCCCGGAAGGTTACAAAGCCACCAGTCCGTTGGAGTATCAGACCGCCTTAATCCAAATGTGGCAGTACCAGGCCAAATTGCTGGCCGCGATGGCCGACCTCCGCAACGCCGTAAACCTTCGCATTATCATCGACCAGGCCAAAACAAAAGTGATCCTGGCCCAGGAAGCGAAACGGATGGCCGAGATCGCCCTGTCCCAGGCCCGGCAGCGGCGGAAGGAAACCGAAGTCTTTGCTCCCAGCGACGGTTTGGTGCAGGAAGTGTTTGTCAAAAAAGGGCAAATTATTTCCAGCGGGATTACGACTGTGACGGGTGGAACGCCGTTGATGACACTGGCGGATGTGAGCAAACTTTTCGTGGTTTCCGACGTGGACGAAGCCGATATCGGACGAGTCCGAGACCTGGCTCCCGAGGAGCGGTCTTCGAGGCTGGGATTTATTTTGAAAACGCTCCTTACCCCCATCCAGACCACTAAACCCGTGCTGACGAAAGAAAATGAGCAGGATTTGGCTTTGCTCCGGCACGCCAATAACGTCGATATAACGGTGGACGCGTTTCGCGAGGAAACTTTTACCGGCAAAGTCGATCGCGTGGACCCCAATCCGAAAAATGTGAATAATATCGTTACATACAACGTTCGGATTCTCCTGACCAGCCCCAATCGGACGCAACTAATGCTCGGCATGCACGCCAACGTCAAATTTACTTCCCAGAAATTAACCAATATCCTGAAGGTCGCCAACGAGGCCATCAAGGTTAAAAATGAGGAGCGGGGGGTTTACATCGACGGTCCGGACCAGAAACCTTTGTTTGTTCCCGTCAAAGTCGGTTTGACCGATAGTGTGACGATCGAACTGAAAACCGACAAGATCAAAGAGGGCCAAAGGGTTTATGTCAAGTTGCCCTCTTCCAAAGAAGAAAAAAACAAAAATGACGAATAACCCATTAATTAAACTTCGGAGCCTTCATAAGGTTTACCACATGGGTTCCACAGACGTTCATGCCCTGGCGGGAGTGGACATGGATGTTTTTCCCGGTGAATTCGTCAGCATCACCGGAGCCTCGGGTTCCGGCAAGAGCACGATGATGGGAATTTTAGGCTGCCTGGACCGGCCGACCAGGGGAGAGTATTTTTTCGACGGTCAGCTCGCCAGCGACCTTTCCGAGCAGCAGTTAGCCCGGATTCGCAACCGGTCGATTGGATTTGTTTTTCAAACCTTTAACCTGCTGCCGCGGACCAGCGCGGCCGAGAACGTAGCGGTCCCGTTGTTTTATGCCCGTAAAATCCGCACCCACCACACCGCCATGGAGTCGTTGAAAATGGTCGGGCTGGCGGACCGGGCCCATCATGTCCCAGCCGAATTGTCCGGTGGCGAGCGGCAGCGGGTTGCTATTGCCCGGGCCATCGTCAATAGTCCCAAGCTGATCCTCGCCGATGAGCCGACGGGAAATCTCGATACCCACACGGGTGCTCAGATCATGATGATCTTTCATCAGCTACACGCCAACGGAGTGACGGTCATACTGGTGACCCACGAACAGGATATCGCACAGCAGGCCCAGAGGATTATCCAGATGCGCGACGGAAAGATTCTGCAGGACGGTCCGGTTGATCCTGAAAAACGCATACAGGCGTTGGATGCGACCAAAACGCTGGCGGCGGAAAAGCGAAAACAGAATAATAATGCAAGTTAGCCGCCGCACCGGCGACCGCTAAACGCAAAAGAAGAAACAGGTTGGAACAATGTTTTATTTACGAATAGTATGGACGGCGATACGAGCGCTTCGGACGAATCTGCTTCGGTCCCTGCTGGCCACGTTAGGGGTGATTATCGGAGTGGCGGCGGTGGTGGCGGCGATTTCCATCATGCAAAGTTTGGAAAACGACATCATGAAAACGATCAGCAATCTGGGCTCCAATGTGCTGTTCGTCTTCCCCGGCGGGGCTCAATCGGGAGGACGACAAATTGGAAAGGTCCAGACCCTGACGATAGAAGACGCCGAAACTATCGTCGCTCGTTGCCCGGCGGCGATCCGTTCCGCACCGGAAGTCTACGGGCTTTCCCAGGTCAAATATTTTTCCCGAAATGTGCAAAGCACTGTTTTAGGAACGATACCACAATATATCGACATTCGCAGTTACCATATCAAGGAAGGACGATTTTTAAACGGCAGCGATGTGAAATCCGAGGCCTACGTGGTGGTTCTCGGCTACAAAGTGGCCAAGGAACTTTTTGGTCTTGGCACTCCGCTGGGGTCTTTTGTCAAAATTGGCGGCAAATCCTTCACTGTCATTGGGGTGATGGAAAAAAAAGGAGTTGTCGGGTTTACCAATGTTGACGATCAGGTCAACATTCCCATCACCACCGCGATGAAGCGTCTCTTCGGATTCCGCAACATCCAGTCGATCTCCGTCCAAGCCAAAAGTACGCTGGAAAATGAGGCGGCGAAAAAACAAATTACGAACCTGCTGCGCAGCCGGCATAAGATTCCTCCCGGAGAAAAAGATGATTTTGGTGTCTCCAGCCAAGAGGAAGTAGTAAAAATGTTCAAAAATGTCTTTCAGATTATGGAAATTGTTTTTTACAGCATCGCCGGGATCAGCCTGGTCGTCGGAGGGATCGGGATCGCCAACATCATGCTTGTTTCGGTCACAGAGCGGACTCGTGAGATTGGGGTCCGCATGGCCGTAGGAGCCCAGCGAATGGATATTCTCTCCCAATTCCTGGCGGAAAGCAGCGTGATCAGCGTCGTTGGGGGATCGTTCGGACTCCTCCTGGGTTGGTGGTTGAACCAAGTCATTACCACTTTGTTCGGAAAACAATTCGACTTTACTGTTCAAATCTCCCCCTCGGGAGTTCTTGTCGCTTTAACCGTGGCTTTTTTCACGGGGATGATCAGCGGAATCTACCCGGCCTACAAAGCGTCAAGGTTGGACCCCGTGGAAGCGTTACGGTATGAATAAGAGAAATGACGCATTGAATGGTTTTGGCATAGCGTTCGGCCCAAGCAAGTTCATTTTGGGCTTCCTTATCAAAGGGTATACAGTCTTATCTTAATCGCCAATGGTGCCGCAGGAACCACTCGGTGGAAAGCAGTGCGACAAAAAGGATCAGCAGAAATATCCGATGGTCGAAGGTTCTAAATTCACTCAAGTTGGTTTCCTGAGCGGCTCGGGCGGCGAATTGCTCGCGCAGATTTCGCAGGATCTGACCCAGGTTTTCCGGGGCGTTCATTTTTTGCGTTCCCCCCGCCGCGGCGAGTTCGTTCAGCAGGGATTTATTCAACCCCACCTGCCGAAGCTCCTGGTCGATTTTATAGACCGTCAGGGCGATGGTGTCGATTAAAACACCTGCGGCCAATTTTCCTTTGGCCCGGATTTTGTAGTCGCCGGGTTCTTTGATGTCCATTCGACCTATGTAATAGTCCTGCTGCGGATTTAACGATATCGAATTTACTATTTTTTCGTTTTTCAGAAGTTCCGCACTGATCGTTGCGGTGGTGACGGGCTTGGCGGCAGTATCGAAAAGGTCGCAGCGAATTTTGACGGGTTCACCGGTTTGGACGGCGTTTTTGTCAAGGTTTAAAACCAGGACCGGTTTTTGTTCGGCGGTGACATCTTTATTCGCCAGATCGCGAATTAATTGGCCCCAGAACGGTTGATACAATTTTTGCTGGAGGATGGGATTGGAGTTCAGCGCCCAATGCCATGTGCTTTCGGTGGCGAGCAGTGCCGATTTTCCCTTTCCCACCGGGCGAAGGGCGAGAACCGGCAAAACCTGATCCGGGGTCGAATTCGGGTGTTCCAGTAAAACATTTGTCCCCGGCAAGGGTGCTCCCAAAGAAAAAAATCCATGAAATCGCGAATCTTTGGCCAAAGAAGAGTCCGGCTGAAAGAACGGTTCGAGATTTTTCAGAACAGGATGTATTTTCCCGGCGATGGTCATTCGGGCGATAAACGGCTGATCGAGCCAGGCGATTTTTGATTCCAGCCGCACGGGAAGAATGTCGGCCAGCACACTTTTTTTCAATTCACCGATCTCTTCCCCGGGAATAACAAGTAAACCCCTTCCGCTTTCGACCAACTGTTTAATCCACTGGCCCTGCTGATCGGTAAATGTCCGCGCGGAAACATCTCCGAGGATCACAAGATCGAATTTTTCAAATTCCGCTTGGCTGGCTGGAAGATTCTTCGGCTGATAATTCGGAATTTGACTGGTTACGAGAAATTTTCCGGGTCGGACCTGCACGAAACTGGCAAACGTGACCGCCGGGTCGGATTGGAGGTATTGTTTTAAAAATTTAAATTCCGGCCGGATTTGTCCTTCGACGATCAGGATGCGGATTTTTTCCGGCAAAGCCAGCGCGTGAAACTCGCGGAAATTGTCCGCGAGTAAAAACTCCTGAGGCAGTTTAGCCAATTGCAATCGGCAAACGGTTTTCCCGAGGGCTTCGGGTTTGATTTCCACTTCCATTTGCCGTCTGCCGGCGGGAGAAGAAATCGGCACGGTTTTTTGCGAAGCCTTTTTATCGCCGACGGTGATCGTCAGATCGTAATTTCCTTTTTCGGCCCCCTGCCAATTGATACCGACCGAGACTGGGTTCTGGGACTGGGCCGTCATTTTTACCGGTGGGTCGGGCAGATCAATCGTTAGATTGGCCAAGCCCCCTGGACTATCCGCCGAACCGATACCCAGACAATGGGTTGGTCGATTGATCATACTGACCGCATCCACCGGATTTTCGGGACTCAGATGATTGCCGTCAGTCAGCAGGACCAGGGCCTGAATATTTTCCAGAGGCAGATACGAGCTTAAGGATTTAAAAGCGGTGGCAATGTCGGTTGATTGTCCTTCTGGTTGAAGATGCCCCACTTTGTCCAAAGGAACAGGGAGCAATTTGTCCGAAAAAGAAAAAAATCGGGCGGGCGGGTCCTGGGTCGCCAGGTCCGTGTTTTCAGCCAGCAAGTCTTTGACGAAGCTAAGCCGCCCCCGACCGGCCAGATCATCGATCTGCATCGACCGGGAAGTATCCACGAGGATCAATGGGATACTTTCTTTGACGAGAGCGGTTTTAAATCCGATCGCGGGCTTGAAAACCAGGATCAGCAGGATCAGAACTCCGCTGATTCGCAAGACTAGCAACATCCTTAACCGTGCAGGACTGATGGACCCTCGTAATCGTCGATAAAACCAAACGGCACTGGTAATGACGATCAGAGTGATCAGTAGGACCAGAACGTTCTTTACCTGAAAAGTCAACTGCCATGCTAGCATGAAGATACTCTACGCATACTTTCAATGAAGATCAAGTAAGGCTTTGGCCTCTTTTTGTCCGATAAAGAATACAAAATTGTAATCATATTTCGGTGCTGTTACAAAAATGTGGCGATGAGTACTCCAAAAGAAGCCGGGAAGGTTCAAAATCTTGATGTGGGGGCTTTTTTTAGTTTTTTTGATCCGAGATGGGTTTGGTACAATAAGTGCTATAATGTTTCAAGTCCCGGTTGCCGGATATAAAAATATCACACGGATTTCAATCGGATTAAATGGTAAGGTTTTATTTTTGGATGAAGGAGAATTGAATGACGCGATTTACTTCCAGAATGTCGAAATGGATTTTGATGTCGATCCTGTTCCTGTCGATGATTGCCGGCGGCTGTGAGGGAGACTGGGTTGCCACCACTCTGACCAGCACGACGAGTACGCTCGGCAGCACCGTGGGCGCGGCCCTGGGAACGGCCATTGCGAGCGCGATTCTTGGTACGCCGCCTGTATAATTCGATTTCCAAAATGTCAAAATAAGGTGCAATTATGGTAACCCAAATGCTGATCTACCGGTATCGAAAATTTGTATGTGTGCTATTTACTGGATTACTCCTGGTCTGGCCGGTTCTGGCGAGCTCGCAAACCGCGGCGACGCAGGAAGTATCCGTTCCTCCGATGGCGGAAGAAGAGAAGATCGATCAGGTGTCCCAAGCCGCCCCTGAACTTCCGGAAAGACCTTTCAGTCTGGCTGTGACGTACTACCTTCTCAGCGATTATGTATATCGCGGAGTGAACTTTTCAGAATATTCCGGGGAAGGACGGGAGAAGCTCAATCATCAGATGGCGACCTCGATTGACATCCCCCTGGGAAAAAAAGGCAATCTGGGCAATTTCGGGTTTGATACATTTTTTGAATGGTTCGCCCAGCAGGACAAGCTGGAAACCACGCCCCCAGGCCATAACCTTCAGGAAATCGATTATACCCTGCGGTACAGTTATGACGTTGAGCCGATTAAAACCAAAGCCACCGTTGGATGGACGGATTTCACGTTCCCCCGAATTCTAAGCTCACATGACCGGACGAATGAATGGTTCATCCGGCTGGAACACAACGACGCGTGGATGTGGCGAGGGCTGGGGTACAAAGGCGAGGATGGGATTCTCAATCCGAGCTTTTGTTTCACCCAGGATACGGGTTATATTCTTGGGCAATGGTACGAAGTCTGTGTCAAACACCCGGTTACTCTCTGCAAAAATGTAACCTGGACCCCGCAATGCGTCTTTGCCTTCGACGGCGGATATATTCAACCATCATTAAACGAAGGAAAAGGCAGCGGGAAATTCGAGTATGCCTATACCCAACCGGGGATGGAGTTGAAATATGATTTAACCGAATTGCTTCACCTTCCACCCCAAGCCGGGTCGGTCTACATCAGCGGACAGTTGTATTACAATGCCGTCAGTGCCGTCGAAAAAAACCGAAACGAGGCGTCCCATCAGGTTCTCAAGGATTTGCTCTTCGGAGGGCTTGCCGTCGGCTGGAGCTGGTAAGAAGAGCCTATCAAAAACCTTATGTCGTGGGAAGCCCATCGCTTTTTCGAATAGTGATTAACGTATCGCCGGGTTTCAAGACCATCTCCGCGGTGGGTGCGAAGATGGTTGTTCCATCGGAACGCTTGATGGCCACCACCATGGCACCGGATTTCTCCCGGAGTTGGGAGTCACGCAGGAGTTTTCCCGCAACGGGCGAATCGGAGGAAATTTCCACCTCGCCGATTTCCAGTTCCACGCCCCTGGTGGCCACGTCGGAAAATTCCACAATGGCCGGTCGAAGCAAAAGATTGGTAATTCGAGTAGCGCCGATCTGATGAGGATTAATGACCCGGTCGGCGCCGGCGCGCATGAGTTTGGTTTCCGTTCCCTTGCCTTCGGATACGGCTACGATTTGTAATTTGCCGTTAAGCCCCCTGGCCGTCAAGGTCACGTACACATTGTCCGCGTCGCTCGCCAGGGCCGTGACCAGCCCTTTGGCATTGCGAATCCCCGCATGGATCAACACCTCCTCTTCCGTGGCGTCGCCGAGGATGTGCAAATAACCACGCGCGTCTAAAACCGACGCCTTAGCCGGATCGTTATCGACGACGACAAAGGGCACTTTTTTATCATGCAGTTCCTCGCAAACAGGCATTCCGATCTGCCCGTACCCGCAAATCACATGATGACCCGCCATGCTTTGAATTTTCGTTTCCAATTTTCGTCTCCCAATAATTTTCCTTAATTCCCCTCCCGTCACCATGGCCAATAAATTGGAAAACGCCACCAACCCCACGGTCGCTCCGACCAGGATGACAAAAATCGACCAGACTACCGTCTTCCATCCCAGGAGTCCCGCGTCTCGAGCCCCGGTCGTCGTTAAAAAAATAACCGACATATAGAACGAATCGAGAACCCCATACCCCAGGGCATGATATCCAACGGCCCCGACTAAGAGGACCAAAACCAACATCAAGAGCGATAAGGTTAATCGCCTTCGTGCATCCACGCGCTACTCTTTCTCTTCTTTGCTTTTCTTCTTCGCCCGGGCCGGCATAAACTTGCTGCCGAGCGTCTTTTTCATTACCCCTTCGGGGGCAAATCGAGCCAGTTCGTCGCGCCGGGCAAAAACCGGCAAATGAAAGCGTTCGGGAATAACGATTTCAGTTGAAATGAACGGGGTTTTGACCGGAGGCGGTGCGGGGTGATAGTCGTCTTTGTCGGTCTTGGCCGGTCGGCTTGCTTGCATCGCCGGCTCCCTTCGCGCCCGGTCAGGACCCGCGGCTTGTTTGTTCAGGCAAGTCAGCGGTCGTCCCAGGTGTCTTTCCAGAATGCGGACTGCCGCGGCCCGAGGCTGATCAACCAGTACCGTGGCCGCAAACTCACCTTGATAGGCAAAGCGGTCCAGGCGCTTCCAGTAATTTTCCAATTGCGAGGGCAATTCCCATGAAATCAAATGATTGATCTTAGGTAAATTCAATCCGTTCAGGGCGGCGTCGCATCCGACCAACACACCCTTGCCCGCCGCGGCTACTTGATCCACCAGCGTTTGCTTGGCGTCCAGCTGCATCGAATATTCCAAAAGTTCGGCGGGCAGTTGTCTGGCGACAAATTTTTCGATCAAAAAACGACTGATGCGATCCGAATCCGTCACCACCAGCGCAATCGTGTTTTCCTGGGCGGCAATAGTCTCGACCAACTGGTCAAATCGTTTTTCGTCACTGACCAAAACGTACTGCAACTTCACATGATCCGCCGACCACTGCGTCTCCGGACGTGATAATTTGACCTTTTCCAGACGATTCGGATCACAGAACCATCGGCCTTTTTCCAGGACCTGTTCCGTCAGTTCATTGGCGCAAATCAACGTCTGGCGATCCGTGCTGATCGAATGAACCAGGGTTTCCAGCTCATTTTCATGCGCCATCAATCGATCCAGCTCGTCCAGTCCGAGCGACCGGATGTTGGCGACAAATTCTTTTTCCCGCTTGATGAACCGCTCAGCCACCGCGAGCTCGAGTATGACAATCGGACACTTTTCATGAAATTCCGGATAAAAGTAATCGTCTTTGCGAGTGAATTTCAGAACCCGGGCTTTAAGGATCGGACACAAACGCCCGATTACCTTGGCCAGTTGTTGCACGGTATCGCTCGTAGGGGTAATAATTATCGCCTTGCGCATTCGGTCCCGCAGCCAGTGCTGAAGAAACGGAATAGCGAAGCACGCACTTTTACCCATTCCGCTACGGGCCTCGAAAATAACGTCCCGATCGGCTAAAACCAGGGGAATAACTTCCTTCTGCAATTCCGTCGGTCGTTCCAACCGGGCCTCAAGAACCGCCTCCTGTAGTTTCTTGCTTAAATCAAAATCCTCAAATCGTTGAAAATTCTTACTGTCCATGATTCCGAACTCCTTATTTCTGACGTTTAGCAGTCGCCGGCACGGCGACTTTTTCTATTTTTAAACATTAAATCGAAACTCAATCACATCGCCGTCTTTAACAATATAATCTTTCCCTTCCAATCGAAGTTTCCCAGCCGCCCGAGCCTGTTTTTCCGATCCGATGGCCATCAGATCATCGTAATGCACAGTCTCGGCCCGGATAAACCCACGGGAAATATCGCTGTGAATCTTACCCGCCGCCTCCACGGCCTTGGCGCCTTTTTCCAACAACCACGCACGGGCGTCGTCCTCACCCGATGTATAAAACAATATCATGTTCAATCCGTCCAGTCCCATTTTTATCAACCGGTTCTGGACAGGTTCCGTCACGCCCGCCTCGGCCATGAACGTCGTCCGGTCTTCCTCGGAAAGCTGCCACAATTCCTGCTCGAATTTCCCGGCACAAACCATCGACCCCTTGATCATTCCGCCCAGTTTCAAATCAAACTTTCGGGTCAGTTGATCTTCGGACACATTGATAATAACCAACAGAGGATGTTGTGTCAAAAGGGTAAACCCCTTGAGCATTTTCATTTCTTCAGCCCCGTTGGGAACCTGATCGACCGGCTTACCCTGCTCCAAGGCCGCCAGACACCGCTTGAGCATCTCCATTTCCTTCTTTTCCAATTCCTTATTCGCCGTAGGAGTCGGCTTTTTCGACGAAACTTCCAATTTTTGAATCCGCCGCGTAATTTGTTCCATATCCGCAAAAACAAATTCGTCCGTCAACTCATCCAAATCCGCCTGCGGGTCGATCCGATCACGATAGGCCGGAACCGAAGAATCCTCAAACGCCCGCAGCACGATGATCAAAAGATCGCATTGCCGAACCTCGGCCACCACCCGTTGAACATGCTCCCGCCCCGTCTGGTCCGTCAAATCAAAACCGGGAAAATCCATAATCTCGAACATCGCCGGAGTGGTCTTTTTCGAATTATGCATCTTATGCAGCGCCTGAAGTCGCGGATCATGCTCATACTTCAAAGTAGCCAAATGCATTCCGCTCCCCGGCTGAACTTCATGTAAATGTTCCCCGCCAACCCCGCTGATCGCCGACAACATCGTCGTCTTACCGCTATAGGGCGGACCAATCACCGCAAATCGCACTCCCATAAGTTACTCTTTTCTACCCAGTTTTTATAAAGTGGGTCTGTTTCCTCGTTTAGCAGTCGCCGGCACGGCGACGTTGTCCTGCATTCAGTTGCAACCCAATTAAAGCATATCCCTGAACACTTATCAACAAAATTGGTAACCGTTCAGGCCCTCGTCATTGCGAGCATCTAACCGGCTTCGCCAGCGATATCCACAAAGAACTGGGTAGCAGGGCCGGTCGATCCGTTGCCGGAGGGATTACGATCCAAGCCTTTTTCTTCTTGACACCATACGGTTTGCATTGTATAGTATGTATAGCATACTATAAGAAAGGAAAACCATGCAATTTGAACGGGAATTATTAAAAGGCGTGATTCCGGTACTGGTGATGGAGGTCTTGAATCGAAAGGCCATGTATGGCTACGAGCTTTCCGAGGAATTGGAAAAGCGAAGTGAAAAGATTTTTACTTTGGGCAAGGGTACACTCTATCCGCTGCTGTACAACCTTGAAGCCAAAGGCTTGGTCGAAGGTTCCTGGGACACCGGCCCGACCGGACGGGACCGCAAATACTACGCCCTGACCGCCAAGGGCAAACACGAACTGACCAAGTCCCGCCGCCAGCTCGAAACCCTCAAGCGAGGCCTGGACCTTGTCTTTCAACCAAGCATTTCACCGGCGTAAACAAATCCCTTAACCAGGGTGGCATGGCATCGTCTCCGAGGCCATGTCTTGTAGGGGCACTGCTTGCTGTACCCTCTTAAAACATGGCCTCGAAGACGATGCCATGCCACCCGAAATAGAGGAAAGGAAAAATCATGACGAATATATCCGAACCATTCAAACTCCCAATTATCGTCGAACAATACCTGACCGCCGTCACCCGCCGCATTCACAACCGCTGCGTCCGAAGCGAAGTCCTGATGGAACTTCGCAATCACTTTACCGAAGCCCTGCTTGAGACTTCCGACGCCGACCGTGAAAAAACCGCTAAGGAGTTGATCGAAAACTTTGGCGATGTCGCCGTTCTAGGCCAACTGATCAAACGCGCCAAAAAACGCTGCCGCCCCGCCTGGCAAAAGTTCTTGATCCGCTCCCTACAAGCCCTAGCCGCCTTGATTGTCCTGCTCATCGGTTATGCCGCCTGGTTCTACTTCGACAAGCCCAATCCGACAATTGATTATGTGGCGGAGTTTAACGAACTCGTCAGACCGAAAGTAGATGAATCCCAAAACGCCGCTCCTTATTACATCGAAGCACAAAAACTCTTGGTAAACCCTTCTGACGACGTTAAAGAAATTCTAGGTTATATCGATTCCTCTTTGGCTCCGAATGAAGAAAAGAATCTTCGACTTTGGCTAAAACAAAACGAAAAAGCTTTTGCGGAACTTCAAGAAGGATCGCATAAATCATATTTCTGGTACACGTACAACGGCAAGGAAACCATTAGTATACTACTGACCTATCTGGCTCCTCAACGGGCACTGGCGAAGGGATTATGCTGGAAAATGTGGCTTGAAGATGGGAATAATCAGCAACAAATCCTTCAGGATTTGCGAACCCTTTATCAACAAAGCCGACACCTTCAAACACAAACCGTAACGCTTATTGAACAACTCGTGGGTTTGGCCGTCCAAACTTTGGCAGATCAACAGGTCTTGCGATTGTTAAAGGCCGGCAAAATTAAAACAGAATCTCTGCCCGAATTGGCAAAGATGCTGGAGGAAATATATCCGGTAAAATATCCGAAAATGGATATACAAGGAGAACGCTTGTTTGCTTTAGACGTGATCCAGCGCATATTTACTGACAATGGGATCGGAGGCGGGCATATTTGCCCCAAAGAGATGAACAAATATTTGCACTATTCGACTGAGTCTAAAGAAATGGATTCCCTCTTTAGTGTTTTAAGCTGGACGTTAATTCATCCTCGACGTGATGTTACCACTGCAAAGGTTAATGAATATTACGATCTTTTTGAAAAAGAAACGTCAGTAAAGCCCTATGATAGAGATAAATCCGGAAAACCTCTTAGGCAAAAGTTCCTCGAAAACAACCTACACAATTTTATGATTAAGTTTTTCGTGCCAGCCTTAAGCCGAGCCATTGAAATGAATTTTCGCGGTAAGGTCGGTTTAGAAGCCACGCAGACAGTGATCGCCTTGCAGCGATATAAACAGGAACATGGAAACCTGCCGGAAAATCTCACCGCCTTAATTCCGGTGTATCTAAACCACCTGCCCCAGGACCCCTACGGACCAGGACCGTTGACTTATAAAAGACAGGGAAGCGACTTTATTCTCTACACCTTCGGCCAGAATTACGAAGACGACGGCGGGAAACATGAGGAACTATGGGGCACCAGTCGAACCAACCTCAATGGCGATTACGTCTTTTGGCCGCCACAACCCAAACCTCGACCGGCTAAACAAGCACAATTCCCTCCTCGGGGGGGGCCGCCTGGTGTCGGACCGGGTTCTATCCTCCCTCCGGGTCCTTTTGGCATCGGAACTCCCGGGAAGGGTCCAAGACCAACCACTAAACCAATCCGATAAGATTTGGGCGGGTGGCGTGGCCTCGTTCTTACGTGGCCCTGTTCGACATCATTAAGACATGGCCACGTAAGAACGAGGCCATGCCACCCAAAAATGATTTTGCAACCCTAATGAAAAAAGACCGTAGTAAGCCTTGCCTTGTTATCTGCCGTATTTGCCCAGTTGCTTAACCGCCGCGGAAAAATCCTTCGGCGGGTTGAGCTTGAATTCCATCGTCGCGCCGCTGATCGGATGCTTGAACTTCAGCAGGTTGGCGTGAAGGGCTAATCGGGCGATCAGCGGCTTTTCCGTTTCCTTCCGATGCGACGGTTTATATCGCCGTTTAAATTCTGAAAGTAAAAGCGGATCGGGCAAGCCATAGTGGCTATCGCAAAGAACGCCGCATCCGACGGCTGCGAAATGGACACGAATTTGGTGCATTCTGCCTGTAACCGGCTGAGCCTCGACCAACGCGAATTGCCGAAATTGATCCACTACGTCATATTCGGTGGCGGCGGGTTTGCCTTTTTTATGATCGATCATGACGGGCCGTGCCTGGTTCTCGGTTTTCTTGAGTGGCAGATCGATCACGCCCTCCCGCGGCTGCATCACTCCGTGAACGATCACCAGGTACGTTTTTTCCACCGCGCGGGTTTCCCACTGCTCGGAAAGATTCTTCTGCGCCTGGGCCGTTTTGGCCAGGACCATTAATCCCGACGTCTCACGATCCAATCGATGCACCAATCGCAGCGGGCCCGGTAAATTCTCCATCCGCGCCTCCAGAACATCCAGCACGCACACCGCGGCAAACTGTCCGCGATTGGAATCCAATCCTGAAGGCTTATTGATCACCAGAAGATGCTCATCCTCAAAGAGAATTTCCACCACCGTCGATTTGTGTGATTTGGGTTCTACCGCTACTATATCCGCTGCCGTACGGTCGCGGCTCGTTTGGACCAATTCATCGGGGATTTCTTCCCAAGCATCGTCTTCAAATTCGTCTACTTCATCTTCGTCAACTTTTCGTTTGGACATATTCTCTTTCGTCTTCTAAAAATGGCTGGAAATTTCACACGGCCTACATTATAAATTTTCTATCAACTTTTGCAATGAAGGGATGGCTTTAAAAAAATGTTACAAACGCCGTTATATCAGGTTCATCTCGATTCGGGCGCGAGAATGGTCGATTTCGCCGGCTGGTCCATGCCCCTTTTGTATACCTCGCTTCTTGAGGAACACGTCTGGACCCGGCAGAACATCGGACTGTTCGACGTCTCCCACATGGGCCGTTTGGAAGTCAACGGCCCCGCCGCCGTCGAGACCCTCGAATCCCTTTGCACCCGAACCATCATGGACCTACCCATCAATTCCACCCGTTATTGCCTGATGTGCAACGACCAGGGCGGCATCCTGGATGATCTGATGGTCTCGCGGCTGGAGCCTGAAAAATATTACGTCGTCTGTAACGCCGGCAATCGGGAAAAAATCATCGACCACATCGAAGCCAACCTGAAAACCTCAGCCACCCTGGTAGATCGCACCTTACAGACGGCCATGCTTGCCCTCCAGGGACCCAAAGTGGCGATGCTTCTCTCCAAACTCATCCCCGGCCCTCTCGCCGAACTGACTCATCGAAAAGTGTTTGTCGATAAATTGATGGGAATTCCCGTCATGATCTTCCGCGGCGGATACACGGGCGAAGATGGCTTTGAAGTCGTTTTGCCCGCCTATGTCGCCTCGATGGCCTGGGCACAATTGCTCAGCCTGAATCTGAACGATGGTCCCGTTGTCAAACCCGCAGGCCTCGGCGCCCGCGATACCCTGCGCCTCGAAGCGGCCCTGCCGCTCTATGGCCACGAACTGACCGAACAAATCGACCCCCTTACCGCCAAGCTCGATTTTGCTGTCGATTTCGACCATGACTTTATCGGCAAAGAGGCCCTCGAAAAAATCCGCCAATCCGGCCCCAGCCAACTCCGAATCGGATTAAAAATGCAAACTCGCCGGACCGCCCGACAAGGTTCCAAAATTTTATCTAACGGACGCCAGGTCGGCACCATCACCAGCGGTGCCTTTACCCCAACGGCGAGCGCCAGTATCGCCCAAGCCTACATCCAATCCGATCTCGCCCAGGTCGGCAAAACAGTAAAAATCCAATTCAACAACGACCTCGAAGACGCCGAAATCGTCCCCCTGCCGTTTTACAAAAGAACCAAATAAATCAGAAATTCTTCCATCTTTGCCTAAAAAGAGACGCGACCGTAAGGGAGTGAATATTATCCCCCCTCTCAAAACGAAAGGACGATTCCAAGGTATTGATTACGCTTGAACTCCCGTTTCGATTTGCTGACTTTTTTCGCGGATGATTTGACGAAGTTCATCAATCGACCGCAATGCTCCCTTGTCCGTTTCAAAATACCAATGGTCCCAGCCATTACACGGACTACCTCCCATAAGATGCCTGCCCGCTTGATGGATCGAACCCTCAAAATCGTCCAGCTTTAAATTTCCATCCGCCTTGATTGTGGCCGGTATCGATTTTTTTTGTTGAAAATACAACCGTTGCCCCGGCCAAAGTAACCCATTCTCCAACAAAGCGCCAAAAGCAATTCGCCGTTCCAGCCGCTTTTTATCCCGCACCTCAAAAACCGCCTCGTCGAGCGTTTCTGGACCAATCCCTTCGATCCGCTTCTCGGCCACCTTGATATAGGCCGTTTCTTTTTCGATCCCAATCCACTTCCGATGTAACTTCTTCGCCACAGCCCCGGTGGTTCCACTTCCGAAAAATGGATCCAAAACAATATCCCCCGGATTGCTGGAGGAAAGAAGTATTCGATATAAAAGCGATTCCGGTTTCTGGGTTGAATGCGCTTTTTTTCCTTTGCTCTTGATTCGCTGTGAACCGGTGCAGGTCGGCAAAACCCAATCGCTGCGCATCTGCAAATCATCGTTCAGGGATTTTACAGCATGGTGGTTAAATGTATATTTGGCGCCTTTTTGTTTACTGGCCCAGATCAACGTTTCATGTGCGTTGGTAAATCGCACCCCGCGAAAATTCGGCATGGGGTTGGTCTTGATCCATACGATATCGTTCAAAAACCAAAACCCAAGATTTTGCATAATCGTCCCAACTCGATAAATATTATGGTATGAGCCGATGACCCAGATCGCTCCGTTATCTTTAAGCACTCTCCGGCAGGCGACCAGCCATTGTTGGGTAAAATCATCGTAGGCGGCAAAATCGCCAAACTGATCCCAATGGTCATCGACCGCGTCGACTTTCGTCATATTAGGCCGCCAAAGGTCGTGTTGAAGCTGAAGATTATAAGGCGGATCGGCAAAAATCAGATTGACGGAATTCTCCGGCAGCGAATTGAGCACCTCGATACAATCACCCTGCAAGATTTGATTTAATGGTAATTTTTCGGTACCCATATAATTTTCCCGGCGAAAATAACCACGATTGTGCCACGGCTGGCTCGTCCAGCCGTGCTCTTCGTGTTTCCATCAAGACACAATGACGATTACCTGTTTATTTCCCGATGATATTCCTGGATCGGTTTGACGTTCCAGTCTCGTTGCCGGAGTTCCCGGATCGCCAGGGTCATCGCCCGGGCTCCGGTGAGGGTGGTGACGATCGCCACCTCGTGGATCACGGCGGCGGCTCGGATTTTTCCTTCGTCGGTAGCCTTGCCCTTGCGGGTCGGGGTATTGATCAACAGGGCGATCTGGCCTGTATTGATCATATCGATAATGTTAGGCCGTTTTTCTTCCGATATCTTCGGGATCAACTGCGCCGGAATGTTCGCTTCGTCCAAGACCTTCCATGTCCCGGACGTACTGATAATATTGAATCCGAGCTCCGTCAGATCCCTGGCAATCGGAACAATCAAGTCCTTGTCCGTCTCGCGAACGGAGATGAAGATATTTCCTTCCTTCGGCAGCGGGGTCGAAGCCGCCATCTGACTCTTGGCGAAGGCCAGCGGAAAATTCTCGTCGATCCCCATCACCTCGCCCGTCGAACGCATCTCCGGACCCAGAATCACATCCACTCCCTGAAACTTGATGAATGGGAAGACCGATTCCTTGACCGAGGTGTATTTCGGCCAGGGGGCCTCGCGAATCCCCATTTGAGCCAGCGTTTTTCCCATCATAATTTTGGCCGCCACCTTCGCCCACGGGATGCCCGTCGCCTTGCTCACAAACGGAACCGTCCGCGAAGCCCGCGGATTGACTTCCAGCACATAAATCTGATGATCCTTGATCGCGTACTGCACATTCATCAGTCCGCGAACCTCAAGCCGTTTAGCTAGCGCGATCGAATGGCGTCGAATTTCGTCCACGATATCCTTCGGCAAGGAATACGGCGGCAGCGCACACGCCGAATCCCCGCTATGAATCCCCGCCTCTTCGATATGTTCCATAATCCCCGCCACGATCACGTCCTGGCCGTCGCTGATCGCATCAACATCGACTTCCGTCGCCACTTCCAGGAATTTATCGATCAATACCGGATTTTCCTTCAACGGCCGTTCGGAATATTCCTCCGCCTCGCGAATGAAATTCGCCAGCGTCTTATCGTCATAAACAATTTCCATCCCCCGCCCGCCCAGCACAAACCCCGGCCGGACCAGCACGGGATACCCGATCTTTCGCGCAGCGGCGACGGCTTCTTTGGCGTTGGTCGCCGTTCCATTTTGCGGCTGAAGCATGCCAAGCTCGTTGAGCAATTTTTGAAACAGCTCCCGATCCTCCGCCATTTGAATCGAGGCAACGCTCGTCCCGATAATCGGCACCCCCGCCTCGGCCAGACCCCGCGCAAGGTTCAGCGGCGTCTGCCCGCCGAACTGAACGATCACTCCGTAGGGCTTGAGGTTATCGCAAATATTTAAAACATGCTCCAGCGTCAACGGCTCGAAAAATAGCAAATCCGACGTATCATAATCCGTGCTCACCGTCTCCGGATTCGAATTGACCATCACCGCCTCGAACCCTTCCTCGCGGGCGGCAAATGCCGCGTGCACGCAGCAATAGTCGAACTCGATTCCCTGACCAATCCGATTCGGTCCCCCGCCCAGAATAATGACCTTCGGCTTGTTCGTAATCCGAACCTCGTTATCCACCCACCCCGGTCGATTTTCCCCGCCCGCCACAATGGCCGGCGCCTCATACGTCGAATAGTAATAAGGGGTAACCGCCTCAAATTCCGCGGCGCAGGTATCGACCAGTTTATAAATCGCCTCGATCCCCATTTGCTTTCGATAATGCCGAACATACTGCTGTGTGTCATTCCAGATATTCGCCAACTGCATGTCAGAATATCCCCACATCTTCGCCTGCCGAAGCACCTCCAGCGGCACATCCTCAGTCTTATGGTAATCGGTCAGCGCATCTTCAAATTCCACCAACTGCCGGATATTCTCTAAAAACCACGGGTCGATATACGTCAGCTTATTGACCTGCTGGACCGTCCAGCCCATTTTAAAGGCATATCGAATATAATATAATCGCCCCTGGCACGGCACGGTAAGTTTCTGACGTAAAATATTTTCCGGAATGGGGAATTCCTGAGTCGCCGTTTCCCGCGTATCGGCTGAGTCGTCAGGCTTGGCGTGATCGCTGCGAGCAGCCTTTTGGGCCATCAATCGCTGAGTTTTCAACCATTTATCATTCCGGTCCAGCCCCAGCCCGAACCGGCGGATTTCCATCGACTGAATCCCCTTCTGAAGCGACTCCTTAAACGTCCTGCCAATACTCATCGCCTCACCGACGCTCTTCATCTGCGTCGTCAACGTCTCGTCGGCCTCCGGAAATTTCTCAAACGTCCACCGCGGAATTTTCACCACGCAGTAATCTATCGTCGGCTCAAAACACGCCGGAGTCTTTTTGGTAATATCGTTCGGAAGCTCATCGAGCGTATACCCCACCGCTAACTTGGCAGCGATCTTGGCGATGGGGAATCCCGTCGCCTTGCTCGCCAAAGCCGACGACCGTGAAACCCGCGGATTCATCTCTACCACCACCATTCGGCCATTTTTAGGATCAACCGCGAATTGAATATTCGACCCGCCCGTTTCCACCCCGATTTCCCGAATCACGGCAATCGCGGCGTTCCGCATCAGCTGATATTCCTTGTCCGTCAGCGTCTGCGCCGGCGCCACCGTGATACTATCCCCCGTATGCACTCCCATCGGATCAAAATTCTCGATGCTGCAGACAATCACCACGTTGTCTTTTTTGTCCCGCATCACTTCCAGCTCGTATTCTTTCCACCCGATTACCGATTCTTCGATCAAGACTTCATGGATACGGGAATATTCGATACCGCGAGCGGCGATCTGCTCAAATTCCTCCACCGTCGTCGCAATCCCCCCGCCATGCCCGCCAAGCGTAAAACTCGGACGAATGACACACGGCAAACCCATCGTTTGCATCGCGCTGCGGGCCTGGGCCATATTATAAGCCAACCCGCTCCTCGGCAACTCCAGGCCGATCCTCTCCATCGCCTGCTTAAAAAGTTTCCGATCCTCCGCCTTGTGAATAGACTCCCGCGACGCACCGATCATTTCCACCCGGTACTCTTCCAGCACCCCACGGTCCGCCACCTCCACAGCCGTATTCAACCCCGTCTGACCTCCCAGCGTCGGCAGCAGCGCGTCGATCGGCTCACCCGTCGCACGCTCCGCCTGTAACACCTTAACCACCGCGTCCGCCGTCACCGGCTCGATGTACGTCCGATCCGCAAATTCCGGGTCCGTCATAATCGTCGCCGGATTCGAATTGATCAGAACGACTTTATATCCTTCTTCGCGAAGAGCCTTGCAGGCCTGAGTCCCCGAATAGTCAAATTCACAACCCTGACCTATAATGATAGGTCCCGACCCGATGATCAATATCTTATGAATATCCGTTCGCTTCGGCATGTTGCTCTATTATATTCCTATTTCCTTGTCAATCCAGTCTTAAGACCCGCCAGATACAAATCAGGGAGAAAATATCATAACCATGCCCCAATTTCAAGTACCATCGAAGAATTTTAGTAATCTGTCCGCTTCTTTAAGAGGCACGACCGTAAGGGAGTGTTCTTCCCTCCACCGTAAAAAACTGAGAGATTACGAATTTTACACCCCGCCATTGACTTTTCATCTCCAACCGGGGATATTATTACATTAAGCGGATGCATTAACCTCTTAAGAGCCGCGCACGTAAGTAAGCGGGCATCGAATTTAGGTCACGAATCCGCATCAAGTAACGTTAAAAATGGAGACCATTCCAATGCCAGCCAAGAAGATTCTGATTATCGACGACGATCCCGACTCAGTTACCGCGTCCCGTTGCGTCCTGGAAAGCCAGGGCTACGAAATCCTCTCCGCCTCCGACCCCACAGAAGCCCTAGCCGCCGCCAAATCCATCAAACCGGACCTGCTCATCCTCGACGTGATGATGGTCCACGAAACCGACGGCTTCCACCTGGCTCGCACCTTCAAAGACGACCCCGCCACAGCCAAAATCCCCATCCTCATGATGACCAGCATCGGCAAAAAACGAGACTTCGTCTTCGAGGGCACCCAGGACAACGACTATCTCCCCGTCGATGATTTCCTAGAAAAACCCGCCCCACCAGAAGCCCTGAAAAAATCCGTCGCCAAACTCATCGGAAAATAAAGAGGCTTTAGGCTTCGGGCTTTAGCCAAAGGTCCAAAGCCCACTTGGACAGCGTGGCTGAAAGTTGGCATTAAGGAAATTTCAGAAAATTTATTTTTTGACCCGAATTAACTCGGTGGCAGTCCTTGTGGTCGTAAATAGCTACCCTCGAGCTGACCCCAATTCGCCTTGCATACACTCAATGTTCGATGACGCCCACTGCTTTTTTCTTGAATCCCAAAAAGGTTCGGCTAAAATAACACATAAATAAGTCCTAACCATATAGTGAGAATATTTTTAAAGATGGATTTAAATTCGTTTCTCAAAGCGATCAAATATGAATTTCATGGTCCCGATGGACGCGGGGACTTCGACGCGATAAGTTCCGTAGTTTGGTCGCAAGGGTTCCGAACCATTGACTTGTTCGCCGGGATTGGAGGCATTCGCCTCGGGTTTGAAGCAGTCGGAGGACATAGCGTTTTTTCCTCCGAATGGGAACCCGAGGCGCAAGATACCCTACGCAGCGAATTTTGGAGTCCGCCCGGCAGGGGACATAACGAAGATTTGTCCGGAGGAAATTCCCGACCATGATATCCTTTTGGCGGGTTTTCCGTGCCAGCCGTTCAGCATTATCGGGGGCCAAAAGGGGTTTTCAGATACTCGAGGGACGTTGTTTTTCAATATCGAAGAAATTCTGCGAGTTAAACGTCCCCCGGCCATTCTGCTCGAAAACGTCAAACAATTCAAGACACACAATAACGGAAAGACTTTTTCAACGGTCATCGAGAAACTGAAAGGACTTGGATACTTTACGCATACCGCAATATTGAATGCGCTTCACTACGGGGTATGTCAGAAACGGGAACGAACTTTCATCGTAGGATTCCTTGCAGACCTGAATTTTGCCTTTCCAATCCCCTCAACGGATCGTCCCAGTCTATCCGAAATCCTAGAACCGGACGAAAATATCCCCCCCGGCCTATGGGCATCGGAAATGATTCAGAAAAAACGTCTTGAGCGTCTGAAACGCCAAGGGAAGAACCCTTTTTATCCATCCATCTGGCATGAAAACAAGGGAGGGCACATTGGAATCTTTCCTTATTCTTGCGCCCTTCGGGCAAACGCCTCCTACAATTACATGCTTGTGAATGGTCGACGGAGGCCTACAGGACGGGAGATGTTGCGATTCCAGGGTTTTCCGGAAACGTTCAAAATTGTCGTCAGGCACTCTGCTATTCGAAGCCAGGCGGGAAACAGTGTGGCGGTACCGGTAATTCGCGCGATCGCCGCCGAGATGATATCTACCCTCAACTCGGCAAAACCCTCGGAACACCAGGAAAATCAGGAGGTTCTTTTTGAATCGCATACAAGAATACAACCGGAAAAAAACGTTTTCCAAGCCAAACCACCCAAACGTACTCGTAAAATAATCAAAGACCACAACCAACAAATGGAATTAGACCTTCTTTCCATGACACAATAGGGTTTTATGCCAGCAAACCAAATCAAATTGCAGGAAGCTAAAAACCGCCTTGACCTCCTGATCGCCAAAGCAAGATCTTACCTGTATAAACCAATCGCCATCGCAGAGATATTGTATCGCCATCGCACGAGCCAACGGTTTGATCTTTTGGGTGTAGTTTTCATTTTACGTAGTCCTTATGCAGAATCTTTGAGGCAAAGGTAATGCGACCAAAAGTTTTCCCATCGACCGGATTTGACCGCCGTCCGCAAACGGAGGATGTGATTGCCACC
>Ga0265292_1000626_pt1 | contig 44311 bp, 38 predicted proteins | sample Munlanlewell296A_FD_189080 | JGI IMG/M metagenome (GOLD analysis project Ga0265292, IMG submission 189080) | Leachate microbial communities from a municipal landfill in Southern Ontario, Canada - Leachate well 296A | ecosystem: Engineered > Solid waste > Landfill > Unclassified | place: Canada... | reverse complement strand
GAAGTCCCCTCGTGTATCGATATAATGAAGAAAAAGAAGAAAGTATATAAATGATTATTAGGAGGATGAATGGCCGAACTTCGGGGAAGCTAACATCATCCTTCATTTCCCGGGATCTTATTCTTCTTCATAACCCTTTGTGACATAAAAAGAAGCCCGGTCAAAGAATAGAACCATCCTTCTTTCCAATTCGAGGGACATATAGATATCTATAGTCTTTGTCCAGACCTGGTGTGATAAAGCAAATTCCCATATATGCTTTCTGATGAGGCTTAGTGCGCTAAGCACTTCGCTTAGCTTGAAGCCTTCCTCCTTTCTTAGTTTTCCAAGGTTCCTGTAATAGTCCCTGATCTCCTGGTCGCCATAGGTACCCCCGAGCCATTTGCTGAACTGCCCGATGACTTTCATAAACCTCTCATAGGTCCTGTTTTCATCAGAATTACCATAAGTGGGAGTGGTCTTGTTGCTTTTTACATCGGCAAGCCATTGCCGGCCGATGGTTTCGGCATTTTTCTCAATGAGCCTGAGCAGTTTGTCGGAGAGATAATCTTCTCCTTTGGCCCCAGCAAACCCGGCTGACCTGGAAAATGAATCGATAATGGCCCAGTACTCTTGTTTTGAGCGTAAATAAGCCGAGATTGCTCTTGTATTTGATGCAAATGCCAATTCAGGCATTTTATTGAACGGGAAAAACCCGACCTCTACCGCATCATCTCCCGGGGCAATATTCCCGCCTATCTGCTCGGCCTCAAATGTGATAAAAATCAGGTCGCCGTACATTTTACTATAGCCGGAAACCACATCTGTCAGGTCGATAATTTTGCCATGTATTCCGGTTTCTTCCAGAAGTTCTCTCAGGGCGGCAGCTTCGATACTCTCGCCGGTTTCAGCGAAACCCATGGGCAGGCACCATTCCCCTTTATTGGGATCATGTTTTCTTTTTACGAGCAGCACATTCCGGTCATTAACGACAATAGAAGAGACAACCGGCAAAGGATTATCATAAAAGAATTTTTTACAATGCTCACAATAATCCCTGAGTACTTCACCTTCAGGCCTGATCTTCAAATGCTGGCCGCAATAGGGGCAAAATTTCCGTTTGGCAGGTTTCATTCTTTATTTATATTCAACGGCTTGGAACAGACAAATATGGTATCATCCTTTGTGATATGGAAGCATCCTTCCAGGTCGACCAGGTTTTTAACCGTATTCAATATTTTATCGGTAAGTTTTTTCTCATTACCTTTCCCGGAAGGAATGAAAAATGGTATCTTAAAACGGAAATATTCGACAAATTTGCCGAAATCCGAACGGTCGAATAATATTTCGCTGCGGAATTCTTTACGTCTTACAATCCTGAAGAAAGGGGAAAGCACATCATTACCGTTATAATCGCAAAACCGGTTGATCAGCATTTCATAAGGAAGCAGGCTATCGTATGAAAAATTCTCAGAAGCCAGGATTTCTTTGACAAGATAAGTAAGCTCCTTCATATGAGGGCAGGAATGTGTAATGACAACGAGCAGCCCATGGTCTTTCAGAATCCTGGAAATGTGATGGATATGCTCTGGAAAGAAATAAAGGGCATAACTGCAAAGGATCAGATCGTAGGTTCTTTCATTGAAGTCGTTAATGATGGAAATATCTTCAGAGATGAATTTACCTTTAATCCCGGCCTTTTCCGCTGTCGCAAGGTAATATTTCCTGTATTTTTCATGCAGGTCGATACCGGTTACTTCAGCTTTCCGGCTTAGCCTTCCGGCCAGTCCGCCAGTAAAAAAACCAAAACCGCATCCTATATCGAGGATCCTGGTGAAACCCGTAAAGTCAAGCCCCTTCAATGCCTCTTCCCTGACATCTAAATTGGTGGTCAGTTGGTCACGAATGATGCCGGAGACAAGCAGGTGTGATGAAACATCGCGGAACACCTCAGCCAGTTCACCTGTATGATTATTTGATAATTGATTGTGCATTTGATGGTTGCAGGTTGAATGCTATTGAATTTTATGTGGAAGATATCACAAATTAATGATATACCCGGGTGAAAAGAGATTTTGCTGCTCCCCGAAGTTGGGGAATATCTATATCTGATATAATACTTCTCCAAAATTCTCAGGGTTGACGGTCACGAATTCGGGGTTCGAATAAGCATCAATAAAATCAGCAGGCAGTTTGCCCTGTTTTTTAGGTGACCATTTGAACTCAAAGGCTCTGTATAGACCCTGGTTTTCCTCGATGTAATCGATTTCTTTCTGGCTATAAGTTCGCCAGAAAAATGACTGAATGGGTTGGAGATTATGATATCTAAGATATTTCATTCTTTCAGATACACAGAAGTTCTCCCATAATTTGCCATGATCATCCCTGTATTCAAGAGTATTAGTATTTTGGATCAGGATATTTCTTATTCCGATGTCCCAGAAATAAATCTTACGTGTTTTACCGACTTCGGTTCTCAGGTTCTTTCTCAATGCCTGTAACCTGAAGAGAATGAAATTATCTTCCAGAAGCTTTATATACCGCTGAATAACTGTCTGGTCAACCTGCAGTTTTCCAGCCAGTTCTGTAAAAGATACTTCACTGGAAACCTGGAAGGCCAGTAGTTTTAGCAAGTCAAGAATAATCTCAGGTTTTTTCAATTGTTGAAAAGTAAAAATATCTTTGAATAAATAACTTGAGGCTATTTCATTCAGGTTCTCCAAGGCTTGACGGTCATCCTCAAGAATAACCGAAGGGTAAGTACCGAAACGCATGATCCTGTTTACTGTACGCCTGGTATCCATTTTTGACTGACCAGCTGCAAGTTCTTCGAAAGTAAATGGATACAATTGGTAAACGATCTTTCTTCCGGTCAAAGGCTCGCTGACCTGACCTGAAAGTTCAAAACTTGAGGACCCAGTTGCAATTACTTGTAGATGAGGAAATTCATCATGAAGTATTTTCAAAACCATGCCGATATTCCTGATCCTTTGTGCCTCATCCAGGACGATCAATTGCAGGTTTTTTACGATGTTTTCAATGTTCCCGGCATTTTCATATGAAAAAACGGATTGTACATCAAGGTAATCGCAATTAAAGTATTCCTTGATCAGATCAGTTCCGGCAAGAATTTCCTTTACCAATGTAGTTTTGCCGACCTGCCTGGCTCCATATATGATGATGACTTTCCGGTTTTGCCCGGCAGAGGATATCCTGTCTATAATGCTTTTTTGTATGGTTCTCTGAATGATCATGCATTCATTTTGTACAAAGATACAAAATATAACAAGACACAAGTCATGTAATTTATTAAAAAAGCATGAGATAAATCATCTAATTCAAATCCTGGAACCTGATAGTAAATTTCTGGCCAGCAAATGATCCTTAATTATATCTGGCTAATGATTTTTCCAGTCCCCGCCGCAACAAATTGCCCACCTCATTCCATTGATATTAGCAATAATGAGGGTGGTCAGTTTAAATAATGGCTTTCAGTAGCCCTTTTTTACCTTCTTTACCGGCGTGAAAATGTATTATAAAGTTCACTGTATTTCATCCTGATAAGTAAAAAGTAAGAGTAATATATTTATTACTTATTTTCATAAAAAAACTAAGTAAGTGCAAAAATTTTCAGGCGATCTAAATTTTTTTTGAAGGAAACTGAATTAAGCTAAGGCGGGAATATCAAGGCTTTTGAAAGGTGGTAAAAAGAAAAAGCTGGTTAAAAAACCAGAATAATACAGTTATCTGAAAATATCTTCTTTACTTACTTCAATTACATTTCCGTAAGAACTCATCCAATCCGTCCCTATAATGCTCTTATCACCGATAATGGTTGTAATGGACGGTTTTTTATAAAACTGACCATTATAAAAATCCACAATTTCATCAAAATTCATTTTCTTATAAATTTCAACCCATTGCTTTCTGGGATCGGTGGTATAGTTTTTCTTGTAATAGCTTGCAACCGATTCAGAAACAGACCGGAATCCGGGCTTGTTGCTGTTGATGGATTGGATCAGCGATTTCCTGACCGTCTCGATCCGGTCACTCTTTTCAGGTGGAGTATTGATAATCTGGTGCATCACCTCAATGGCCTCCCTGGTTTTGTCAGCCTGTGTGCCCACATAGGCAGTAAAACTTGTTTTTTCATCGGGATAAAAAGGCCGGTAAATACTAGCCCCGCTTGAATAAGCTAACGACCTGAATTCCCTTATCTCCTGGAAAATGATGCTTTGCATTCCACCATCAAGGTATTCAGCGTATCCGTTCAAATATGGCTTATCATCTTCTTTAACCGGGTTTCCTGGTAAAAAGAAATAATTTTTACTTTGAATTGCATTTTTATCGTCAAGGAAATAAACAACAGGGCTGTCATATAATTTAAACTCAAACCTTGCCGGTGAATTGCTTTTAATATTGATATTATCCAACATCAACCCGGATTTTATTATTTCTTCCAATTCCGGTAACCCGATCATACCTGAATAGTGTATGTCGGCTTCATAGCTGATCGCTTTTTTAAGGGCACTTAACAGGGTATCGGACGTCAATTCTTTGACCTCTTTCACTGATAAACGGTTGAGGTAAGGAGACCGGTCACCATAAACAGCATACATGTATAAAGCCGAACCCAACGTTTCAGGGTCATCCAGTTCCACTTTTTCCTCAGCTTTAATAGCTTCATACAGATTCTTTAACTTGCTGTCATCAGGCTTCGGAGAATAGATAAGATCTGCAACCAACTTCAGTATAATACAAATGTGTTAATTTATTCAGGCCGGTAATTGTAACTTCATTGGATTTATTCCCGGGAGGTCCGAATTCTATAAAATCGGGCTCAGTTTCCGGTACCGGCATATTTTCAATTTTCTTAGCATATTCCGACTTCATTTCAGTTTTAGAAGAAGGAATGGGATCGAAAGGCGATTTTAGAGTTTTTGGTTTTTTCGGAAAGCCTGTTTTGGAATAGAAAACAAGTTCATTGCCGGTATAATATTTTTGGGCGGCTTTTACTACATCCTCCTTTGTGATAATTTTAATTTTATCCGGATAACCAAGTATTTTCTGCCAATCTCTTTCTTTGACGAAAGCCATTATCATCATATATCCACGACTGTACTGGTCTTCGAAATTTCTTTCGTAATTGACGATAATATCAGTTTTAACAGCTTCGAGCAATTCTTCATCAAAATTTCCGGCTTTAAGGTTTTCCAATTGATCATTAACCAGGTTTTCGGCTTTTTTCAGCGATTGGCCGATAATTTTGGGAATAAAGAAAACCATCTCTCCTCCGGCTTCAATATACCGCATGCCGGTGGCCCCTGCCTGCATTAATTTGTTGTCTACAACCAATTCATCTATAAGGCCTGTCTGGGATTGATTCGACAATAAACCATTAATCACATCAAGAACGGGTTCATCTTTATTCCCCAGGGGGACAGAACGGTATGACAGGATTCCGAACCTGACCGGTGTAAGTTTTTCCTGCACCAGGTTTCTGCCAGTTAAAGGTTGAATGGTGTAATCAGCAGGCATAGGAGGTATTTCACCGCTTCTCCATCCTCCAAAATATCTGCTGATCATCGGTTTAACCTCATCCGGATTGAAGTTACCGCTTAAAACAAGCGCCATATTGTTGGCTACATAATAGGTTTCAAAATACTCATTCATCTTTTTCATCGATGGGTTTTTCAGGTGCCCGGGGTAACCAATTATTGGTACACCATAAGGATGGTCAGGGTAAAAGGCTTTGCTGTAAATCTCAAAAGCAGTGGAAGACCTGTTGTCCTTGTACATGTTGTACTCTTCATACACAGTTTCAAGTTCAGATTGAAACAAACGGTAAACGGGATTGATGAAACGATTACTGTAAACATCGAGCCATTTTTCAACCTGGTTTGCAGGGAAAATATTGTAATATACGATCTCTTCATTACTGGTACCGGCATTCACGTTGGTTCCCCCCATTTCGCTCAGTATTTTCTCTGTTTCATTCGGTATGGCATATTCCGATGCCTTGACCGAGAGCCTGTTGATCTCCAGTTGAATACCTGCTCTTTCTTCTTCGCCGGCAGCTTCAGCTAATTTATCGTACAACCCGGCTATACTGTCGAGGTAAACTTTTTCCGACTGGTAGTCAACGGTACCTATCAGATCGGTTCCCTTGAACATGATATGTTCAAAATAATGCGCAATGCCTGTTGCATCAGCCGGGTCGCGCTTGCTTCCTCCTTTGACCGCCACAGCACCGATGACGCTGGGCAGAGAATGATCTTCATTAAGATAAACAGTCAGTCCGTTATCAAGCCGGTAAATTTCTGTCTCGAGAAGCGATTTTGCCTGCTGCCCGTTTGAAGCCAATGCCCAAACAAAGAGGAATGCAAATAATAAGAATGACCTTTTTTGGATTTGTGAAAATACCCTGCAATAGTTTTTCATGGCTTTTTGGTTTGATGTGAGCTTGGTAAGCTATAAAAATAAATAATTTGGAAGGAAAAAGCAAATATTTGAAACTACGAAACAACGATATTTGATACTCGATCCGCCAAGGGTCGGACAAGTATTCGAATTAAAGTACCATGGAACATCAAATATCATTTCGAATATCGTTAGATCGAATATTGTTCTTTCGAATATCAAAAAAGCCCGTTGGTTTTAACCACGGGTTTTTTTGATTCTCCCCTTACTTACGAAAGTTGCAACCGGATGCAAATCTTTCATCATTCATGTCATCCTGCAATTTCCGCCAGGTCTTCCTCCGTCAGATGAAAATCCCATGCCCTGCTGATCCCATCTACCTGTCCGGCACTTCTGCCACCCACAATAGCGGCCGTTACGGCAGGGTTTCGCAATGTCCATGCAATGGCCACTTCACCGGCCGAACGCCCATGTTTTTTACCAATGGATTTCAGCGTTTCAGCAAGTGCCAGGTTCCGGGTAAGGGCTGGTTCTTTAAAGTAACTGCTGTTTCTTCGCCAGTCGTCGGAGGGCATGGCGGCAATACGTTCACGGGTCATGGTGCCGGTAAGCAATCCCGACCCCATTGGTGAGTAAACAATCACCCCGATTCCATATTCTTTACAAAATGGCAGGATTTCTTTTTCATATTCCCGGTTTATTAGAGAGTAGGGAGGTTGTAACGATGATACCGGCGCAATTTCCTGGCATTGCCTGATCTGTTCAACATTGTAATTTGAAACACCTATAAAACGCACTTTCCCTTCCGATCGCAACTGTTCCATCATTTCCCAGGCTTCCTCCAGGTCCGCATCAACCGGCCAGTGCACCTGGTAAAGGTCAATCACATCGACATTCAACCGGCGCAGGCTTGCTTCACATTCCCTGCGGATCGATTCAGCCCTGATATTCTGGCTGGTCTTCCTTGAATCATCCCATACCAATCCGCATTTTGTGAAAATGTAGGGCTTTGGATTAAGGCCTTTAACTGCTTTTCCAACCAGTTCTTCGGAATGGCCAAGTCCATAAACTGCCGCAGTATCAATCCAGTTCATCCCGGTCTCTATGGCGCGATGTATGGCAGCGATGGCTTCGCCGTCGTCCTGTGGTCCCCATCCAAATGCCCAGTTGCCACCACCAATGGCCCATGACCCGAATCCGATCCGTGTGATCTTCATATCAGTATTGCCAAACTGTTTTGTTTCCATCTTATTGCGTTTTGTAATTTTTTTGCCAAGATAGAGAAAATTTATGGACATAGCTGATGATTTTGCTTATTGTCGCCGGATCAGAATGACCACTTTATCCTATTGAAAGATACTTAAAAGTAGCATATAATAAATTCACAGAAGAATAGGGTCTGCTACAATTCCAGGTAATAAGTATAATTTTTTTAGATAGTCTACTTCGGGTTGGGGATTTATCGGACCAGACTTTCCCTTGATAGAGGTGGGAAAGCTGGTTCGATTCCACTTCGGCTCCCCGAAGTTGGCTATTATCTAAATAAATGCAAGACCATCTTTAATCCTAAGAACGGGCAAATTCTAATAATGGCCTTCTTTTTCATCTTCATCAATAGGAGTTTGCCCTTCGATGTAATTTAGTTCTAATCCCATAGATATTTAGGCATTTTCTCCATTAATTCGGCAGTTTTATTGGTGACAGCTTTTTTTAACCGATCTTCTTTGTTTTCCTGGTCTTCCAGTTTCATAGTGTGCGATGTACGGGAAATTATTTCCAAAGCCAATTCAGATGCTCTTTTTTCAATCATTTTTTCAATACTTCCATCCAATGGGATAAATCCATAGACCAATTTCATATTAAGAGCGATGCCCGCTTCTGTTAATGACTTGATCGTTAGTGATCCATTCGCTTCTCTTTCCTCAATTTCTTTAACACTTTGGGGTGAAATTTTCAGTCTGTTCCCAAGTTGTCGGAGCGACATTTTCAATGTCACCCTGATGGTGTGTATCCATCCTTTTGGCGGAATAATGACAGTTTCAAGAGTCCTGAATTGTTGCAGTTTTCTGTCAACCTGTTCAATTAATAATTTTTGATTTGAATTTTCCATAAGGGTATAGCCTTAAAATATGATCACAAAATTAAGGATATAACCTGAATAAACAAAATAAAATTTGTGGGAGCCTCTATTTTACACGATTATCAACGGTTTCAAAAGGGATAGAAATAAAAAATCCGGCCAATTTGACCGGATTTTCCACTTCGGCTCCCCGAAGTTGGCTATTATCTAAATTTTTTTCAGGAGGTCAGGAGGTCAAGAGATTTTGAGGGTTTGGGGAAAATGAGTAGATTTGAGGAAACTGAAACCAAGATTTAGGATTAAATGATGGTGAAAGCATATAATATCTATTTTTTAACTTTATAGTAAATTTAGTTCCACTTTAGCTGACGTCACTTCCGAAACAAATCAATGAAAAAAATAGACTATATTCTTTATTTTCTGATATGTTTTAACCTTCCTGTGAATGCACAGTTAATTTGTTTTGATTTCCCGGCAGATGTTTTTTCAACACCAGGAGTTCCCACAACTATAACAGCAGCTGATTTTAACTGGGATAATTTTGATGACCTTGCTATAGGTCATTATAACGAGGAATTCATTTCTATTATGATAAATGACGGGACCGGACACTTCCCGGGCATCATAACCTATCCAATCGGCGGCAATGCAGGGACAATAGTGGCGGAGGATATAAATGTTGATGGCATCATAGATTTGCTCGTTATGGGAAGGTTTTACGATATTTATATATTCACCGGGAACGGTGACGGTAATTTCACATTAGCTTCAGTGCTTTGGACAGATTTTTGGTCCTCTGACGCTGAAATGATATATTTTGATGAGGATAACAACATTGATCTTGCCGTGATTGATCAAATCCACCACAAGGTAAGGATACTTTTGGGAAACGGAACAGGTTTTTTTCAGCTTAACTATATGTGCTCGACTTTTGGATATGTGCCCAGGCGAATGGCAAAGGGAGACTTCAATGAGGATGGAAATGATGACCTGGTGATTTGTAACGTGGGCATGCCGGAATACATAGGCTTCAATGTAGTATTATTTGAAGGCACCGGGGAGGGATCATTTCAATCACCGGTTATTCTTTATGATGAATATATTCCCGAATCGGTCGTATCCGGGGATTTTAACCTGGATGGGTACCAGGATATCATTTTCAAACAGTATGACCGGAATCTTGTCAAGTTATGGGGTAAAGGTGACGGGACTTTCCAGGAACCGGAGATCCAGGAAATTTCGGCAATATACTATGCAATTTACTTACATGAAGTTGACATTAACCTGGATGGAGCTCTTGACCTTGCAATGGGCTGTTACACTTTTAATATGCATATCAACGATGGCAGCGGATATTTCAGCGACACATTATACATCAATGAAAAGTCAAACAGCTATAGGATAGATGAGATCACCACGGGTAACTTTAATGGTGATGCGAAACCAGATGTAGTTTCAACGCACAGTAACTTCCCGGATTTGTCATACGGTTCGATAACGGTCTATTTGAATTGCCTGCCTGTCGGCATTCCGGATGACAAATTTCCGGATGATAGGATTGTTCTACACCCCAATCCCGGTAACGGATATCTGAGAATCTCATCAGACCCGTCCCTCGCTGATGCAGAAGTAACCGGGATATTCAATTGCCTTGGAATAGCCATAGATGAAAGTCAATATTCATTGTCAGGTCAATATCTTGACCTCTCTTCCCTAAAACCGGGACTTTATATTATCCATTTTATCAATGGGAATAATACAATATGCAAAAAGGTCATTATCAATTGAATAAAAGATCTTTCTCTGATTTTTTTTCTAACCTGGACATTAAAACACTGTGCTGTATATAAATCAATTACAAAAATGAAGTGTCAAACTCAGGAATTATATGGGGGAGCTGACAAATCGACTAATAATCCCGAAAATTCCATCAGATTCTGGCGTAAATCTGGCGTAAAACAAAAAACCACTTACATTTTTGCATGTAAGTGGTTGATTCTGGGAGCTCCCCGAAGTTGGATATTATCTAAATTTTGAAGGCTGGATGAAATGTTAAATAGCTGATATTTAGAACAATTCCTTTTTCCCGGAAGGGAAAGAGCTTGGAACTGAATAACGAAGTCGACTATTGTCTAATTTCTTTGGGATTTAAAATACTAACCAGATAATTAAACCTAATATGATAGCGGTAAAGATTATCCCAACAATGAAATTTTCCAAATCGTAAGAACCTCCCCATGTAGGATTCAAACGACCAGAAAGTTCATCTTTCAAATTTGTCTTACAACCTTTGAGTATCCATCTTACTATTCCTCCAATGTAAATTGCAGCAGAATACATAGTTAATTTATTTATCAAGTTCTTCCTTAGTTTTGTCCACAACACCTGTTCCGAAAGTGCCAACATTTAAACCATCTATAGCAGATTGATTGACTTTATTTGATTTGAAAAGCTCACTTGCCCTTTGTTGCCATCCTTTCCCGCTAAAAGTGATACCGCTTCTTTCAACAAACTGGTTAAATCCTTTAAGCGAATTTTCAGTAACCTTAACAACTTCTTTCGTTTTTGTCATCCCAAAAGATATTGCAGCAGGTCCTACATCAATAAAAGCATTCATTTTCTCTTGTGGAATAGCTTCAGTACCCCCTAAAGACTCTCCAGCTAATAATGTATAAGGGGAGTTAACAATAGAATAGGCAATATCTGCTCCAACCTTAAGAGCTCTTTCACCTAAATTTTCAGAGGGTGAATCCAACCACATTTCAAGATTAGTCGTATTATCTACTGGTGCTACCTCTCCAGGATCGCCCAATTCAGGAATATTATCAAGTGTTCCTGCTTCCAACATATTATAAACTTCCTTATTATCAGTGACATGGAAATAAAGTTTATTATCTTTATTAATCAATTGGGCTGTTTCACCATCGAACCATTTATAGTTCCCTTGAGAGTCTTGATAACCATCCACATTCATCCCATCCGGATCGATAAACCTGATTGGATTATTCATGCAGTAGGTGTAAGGAGACCATCTTCGTGATTTTTCCGCCATCGGATCAACACTATGCCACCTAGCCAGCACCGGGTCATAGAAACGGGCTCCGTAATCGTACCAGTCCAGATCGGCTTCGGTCTGCAGTTCCTTGGAGTTGTATTTGATCTGGTTGTCATTATCTCCGTATACAGGAATTTCCATGCCAAAGGGATAGTAGTCGGTGCCATTAATGGTGGAAGGAATTTCAGGATCAGAGGAAACTACTGATCTTACATTTCCAAGGTGGTCCTTGATGAAGTATTCGGCATAGAAAATTTCATCGTGATCATCCCATTTCAGCCTTCCTTCAGAGGTGAGGATGAAGTCAATGTGTTGGTCTTTGTAAACAAACATGCCGGAGTAGTCGGTGGTTTCCATCAGGCGGTTGTCTTCGTAATAGGTTTTCTGCAGTTTTGTACCATTAGCATCATAAAGATAATAAATCCTACGGTTGTTTTCTAATTCCATTTTAAGTTCTCAAAAAACCGTAGTCAGGTTTGAACATCCTGTTTAAAACCGATCCTTTTACGATTGGCCTGTTCATCCTGCTGCTGTTTATCCTGCTCAAGTTGTTTGAGGTACTCGAAGATCAGCAGTATCTTATTATCGTGTTCGGCAAGTATATGGTCGATTTGCCTGAAATTCTCAATGAAATCCTTATGAGCAAGGAGTATTTCCCGCATTTTTAAAAAGATTCTTACAATCCGGATATTCACCTGTACGGCTCTTTCACTGTTTAACACGCTGGCCAGCATTATAATTCCATATTCGGTAAATGCAAATGGAGGAATGCGTAAACCCATCTTTTCCCGATTGGAGGTGCCAAATTGACTCCTCCAATTGAACAGTTCTTTTTGGGATAATTCAAACATAAAATCAGGTGGGAAACGATTGATGTTTCTTCTCACAGCTCGTTTTAACTGTTTGGTTTCCACACCGTACAATTCTGCTAAGTCCATATCAAGCATCACGTTCATGTCACGGATCTGATAGATTTTGCTCAAGATCAGCTCATCTGGAATCAAAACGACATTATCTTCATTCATTTCAATTGGTTTTTATATTAATCGGATATTTCTCTAAATATACCCGATGAGTTGAGAAAAATTGGGAGATTTGAAGATTTGAAGATTTGAGGATTTGAACACTCTATGGCCGGAAATGGAAAATGGATTTTAAAGTCAACCGAAGTGAAAATTTTCCCCTTAAGAGGTCATCTGAAATGTAGCCTCTGTAACCGAAACCTTACAGGCTCTAAGTGCCGATCAAGAAGTGGTGAAATATATTTTTATTACCATTGCCAAAACGGATGCGCAGAAAGATACCGGGTTGATCATGCCCATGAAAGCCTGAAAAAGTATCTTAAATCCCTGACCATAAAACCTTCATTTATCCGGGCAAAGATGGAATCTCTCTCCTGGTCAGTGATATAATGGAATTTGAGAAGGAAGGGAATCAAAAAATCATTTTACTGGGTTTCAATTTTCAGTTTGTAGTCTGTCAAATTAAAAAAACGATCATTTTTTAAAAGATAAAAACATATCTTTACGAAGATTGTAAACAAAACAATTGTGTAACTTAATATAACACGATGCCCTTTCTCGCCTATTCACCTACCAATTGGACTGATTAAAGGACTTCAGGGATAGCGGGTATAAGGTAGTTGTGCGAAAGGCAGAGCGCCAAGTATTTTAGTTCAATGACCAGACAACTTACAAATATATAGTATAATAACAGTCAAACGGTTTACTCATTAATAATAGGAGGTTATATATGACTCAAACTTTCGCTGAAATCCTGCTTCTCGTCCCTTCAACCCTCTGCACTGGTTTTTTGATATTTATTGCAGGGGTGATCCAGCGAGTTATGAACGATCTGGACGAAGCCACGTTCCATCGTTTTTTGAAGCTGCTGGACAAACGTGCAATGAGGTCACTTTATGCCGTCGGTGTATCGTCCATTACATTTGTCGGCATGATACCTTATTGGATCTTCTACGGTTTCGATAATTGGTGGTTCTCAGCAGGACTTATCCTCTATACAGTGGCTTCGATCATAAGCAAGAGTTTTAACCTACCGATTTACAAGAGGATATTTGCCCTCGAAAGCAGTGATACGGATCGACTGAGTGAGGAGCGCCGGAAACTGCAGAGCGCAAACATATTGCGTGCAACGATTCAGTTTGCATCCATCATTCTAATGGTGATCGGGTTCTTTTAAGAATTTAAGAATGAAAATACTGAAATAGCACTCTGCCCATCGCACAACAGCCAGTTGCCGGGAGATGTTCGAGTACTCGCATCTCCCCAAATTGTCGGCGATTATTTAAATTATCTGATCAGGATCAATTTTCCCGAAGAAGTCTTGCCGTTAGCTGTCAGCCGGCAGAAGTAAAGACCTTCCGGAAGGCAGGACCGGGAGAAGGAAAGTTGGTAAAACAACAGAACTAGCAGAGTTATGATTATTTTCTTCATGGCTGTTTGATCTGGAAAATCGTTTACAGGCCTTAAAGATAACAAATTACAAAGGGATTAGCAACTTATAAATTTAGGAAAGATAGTCAGTGGGATCAGGGCATTTCCGGCAATAATCGAATGATCCCGACGTTGTGTTCATCATCGCTTCCCGAATCATAAGCTGATACTATGTAAATGAATCCGTCGCTGTCAATATCCATGGCTACAATAGGCCGTGCACCGGGTCCCACCGGCATCTGCCGCGGGCTTTTTTGCTGCTCCCCGAAGTTGGCTATTATCTGGATATTTTGATCGCCTTAAATTTCACATCCCTTTTTATCTACAATTATTTTTCCGTTTGTTATTCCTTTTTTGGAGTTTTGAATCCTATTGGCATAAGGGGTTGAGATTGTTTTTCATGCAGCGCATCAATCTTCTCCAATAAAAATTGAAATATCACATTCACCTTTTCATCCAGTTTCTGAATTTCAATTTTAAGTTCTTCATTCTCTTTCAAAAGAGACCGGTACCGGGCAAAGGCCCGCATAATCTCAATATTAATTTGTATAGCTTTTTCAGACCTTAAAACAGATGATAACATAGCCACGCCTTGTTCAGTAAAAACCAGCGGATTAACTGAGGAATGCTTTAATCCCCTCAACCGGTCACAATTTGTGACCAGTTCGATTTTTTCTTCCAAAGTTAACTCAAACATGAAATCCGCAGGAAAACGTTTGATGTTGCGTTTCACCTGTTGTTTCAGTACTTTAGTTGCAGTGCCGTAAAGAATAGCCAAATCTGCGTCGATCATCACCTTCATTCCTCTGAATTGGAATATCAATTGCTCATAAACAGGCTTTAGTAATTTAGTCATATATGATCTATTAAATTGTCATTAAAAAAGACACTTTAGTTATTTGTTTATCCGGAAAATTGAAAAATATACCCGGAAGGCTGTGAAAAATTTAATAGATAATATATTGGTCAGAAGAGATGATGGAGTAAAATCCAGCGAACCAAAGATTAGATCAATTCAGCGGAGGATAAATTTTTACAAGATCAGATTGATGCAGCCACTTACAAGAAAGCTAAGTCCAGATACCAGGCTGAAATTCTTACCCTGGAACAGGAACTGAAGAACCTGAAAGAATCTGAAACAGGTTACATGAAATATCTTAAGGAAGCCTTATCCCTCTTAGAAAACCTTGATTATCAATTTGAAAATGCCACATGGGAGGAAAGGCAGAAACTCCTGAAAATCCTTTTTCCTGATAAGCTGATCCACAAGAATAATCTGTTCATCAATCCTTCAAAGGATGGGATCTCGCTCCTGGTAGGGGATATTAAGGAATTTGAGAAAGAGGGTGCTTGCAATCAGGCCGGCTCTATTGATATGAAGGTGCTGAAGTTATTTCTTTTATCCCCAATTTTTCTAATACTTCTATTCTTTCCATTTTATTAATTTTTAATCATATAATATCATACCTATAATCTAAAGCAGGTGAAAAAGTCTCTTTTATAGTTCTCGGACTTATCCAGCGAATCAAATTAAATTCTCCTCCCGCTTTGTCATTTGTCCCTGAAGCACGGGAACCACCAAACGGTTGTAATCCGACAATTGCTCCTGTTGGTTTATCATTGATATAAAAGTTACCAGCTGCGTATCTGAGAAGTTCACAAATTCTTGCTGCAGCGATTCTGTCTCTGCTGAAGACTGCCCCTGTCAATCCATAAGGTGATGTTTGATCACATATCTTCACAGCTTCAATCATTTCATTGTCATTGTAAACCCACACAGTTAGAACAGGCCCAAAAATCTCCTCCTGCATTGTTTTGAAATTTGGATCTGTGGTTTCAATGACTGTTGGTTCAATGAAATATCCGAAGGATTTATCTCCGTTTCCTCCACAGATAATTTTAGCATCAACAGATTGCTTTGCAAACTCAAGATATTCCATAATATTATCGAAAGCCGCCTCATCAATAACAGCATTAATAAAATTATCCGAATCCATCACATCGCCCATTTTCATATCGCTACAAATATCTATTATCAGGCTTTTAATTTTTGGCCATAATGTTGACGGTACATACATTCTTGATGCTGCACTACATTTCTGTCCCTGGTATTCAAAAGCACCCCTTATAGCATTTACAGCTACTTCTTCTGGATCGGCAGAAGGATGAACAAAAATAAAATTCTTACCCCCAGTTTCGCCAACAAGCCGGGGATATGACCTATAATTGAAAAGATTTTCTGAAACCAGTCGCCATAATGTATTGAATGTGTCATTGGAGCCCGTAAAATGAATCCCAGCCAGGAAGCGATCAGAAATTAGCCTTTTTCCAATTAAAGAGCCTTTCCCGGGAATAAAATTAATAACACCTTCTGGTAATCCTGCTTCCATAAATACTTTCATCAGATAATAATTGGACAATACAGAAGTACTTGCGGGCTTCCAAATAGTGGTATTCCCCATCATTACAGGTGACATGTTTAAATTTGCCGCAATGGCTGTAAAGTTAAATGGGCTCACAGTAAATACAAACCCTTCCAATGGTCTGAATTCCATTTTATTCAGTTGATTAAAGAATGATTTTGGCTGAATTTCATAAATCTTTGAAGCAAAGTAAGCATTATATTCCGGAATTAGATGCAATCAACGTTTATACAAAATTCTTCATGCAACCTGTATTTATTCTCTATTAGCTTATGTTTCTATACATTTTATATATATAGCTAGCAGTTTGAGCAACTTCTTTATCCCATGCTGGCAATAATTTAGAAATATAATGAGTAATTGAGCTTTTTAAATTCATATGATTTTCAAACTGATTTAATAGCTTTGCACAAGTGCCTAAAGTAACCAATCTTATTTGCCTATGTGGATTCAATAGGCCTTCAACTAATACATTCTTTATTCTATTTAATTCATTTAAATTATAGTTATTATAAAATGATAATGCATGAATTGCTACAGAACAATATTCCTCTTTATCATCAAAATTTATATTTGAAAAAAGTTTTGTCAAAAAACTTTTATCTCCATCTTTTAATAACAAAGCTATTACTTTTGATGAAATAACTAGATTTTCATGATTAGCTAATCTTTGTAAATGTGGTTTTGCGTATTTATAATCAACAGAAAAACCTTCTAAACTATTAATTGTCATCATTTGAGTTTCAAAGTCTAAATTCTCTAAGTTTCCAAGAATTATATTTAGCGATTTAGAAGAACCTTCCGCTAGTAAAAAATAAAGTGCTTTTTTCTTTTCCTCATAAGTCCCGTTTTCAAAAATTAACTGATTCTCTTCTATCACATTCGTTTGACTAAGGGCTGGTAGTTTCAAGTCATTTTTTAATTGCTTAATTAATTCAACAAGTTCATTATTATCATTTTCTACAAGATTTACGTATTTTAATCCTTCTAAAGCAATAGGTATTTCACAATTTTTAATTAAAACAGGAATAATTCGTATTGAATTATGTTTTGCATTATTAAAAACGTGTGCAAGTTCTTTTCGCACCCAGATGCTTTCAACACTTTCTTTACTTAATATAATTAGAAAAGTACCAGACCCATCTATTCCTTTAGAAATCTTTTTAGCAATATCATCTCCAAAACGCATTATAAGTTGGTCAAACCAAATATCTGATATCCCAGCATCGATGAATTTCTTTACTATATTAGAAATAACATATTCCGAATCAATACTTGAATAACTAATAAATATTCTTTTTTTCATGGCTTTATTAATGAAAGTTGAAATGTAGGTAAATACAATGGTATATTAATACTTCCAAAATATTAGCATAAATATAATGATATTATTTCTCTAAGTGAGATGTTCTCTCAGATTTTTCCACAGTATTAGAGTGTATCTAATAAGTAATATTACCAATTTGGACGACTCCTTCAACAATGAATCCAAGGCTTAACGCATCATGCAGGCTGCCAAGGATCACGAAAGAGAAGGAAAAACTCCATCTGGACAGTGAACCACTCACTTAATTCCTTATCCACCAGCAGCCATTTGACCAGCTCTGTTAGTTCTTCTTTATCCATTTCGCCACCGTAATAGCGGTTAAACAGGATTTCTTTTTCAAGGATTGTTTTCTTTAAAACCACGCATTAAAATATTACCTTTACTGATAAACTTTTTGCTGATGATTTACAATATCGGGATTTATTGTATCCCTTCGGTCTGATAAGTCTTGACTCGTAACGCGAAATTAGTTTTATTTCCAGGAGATTTTATTTTAGATTCTGCGGAAGAAGTTCTTCAAGGCGTTGGAAAGAGTAAACCGGTATGCAGTTAAGGACTTTGACAAGCCAGCCGAGTGGATTGAATGCAAAGTCATGAAAATTCTTGGATATTTTCATTTTCCAAAAATAGACAGTGCTGATGAATTAACCAGTCCATGAAATAGTTAAAAGGTTTCTTGCCGTTAAAATTAGAAGTTATATCAGGTTTACAAATCTCTTTTTTAGATGAATTGATCTGACCCCATAACAGGATAATAGTCAGTTTAAATAAGGAAAGCAATCCGCTAAGAAACGATCACCTGCCACCTGGTATAATCTTATATCCAAGCCAAATTTTTCCTGAGAGCCTGGATTTTGAAAAAGTGGTCAATTTGACCGGATTCTCCAGTATCTGTCAAAACCACCCATTAAATTGATAATTTTACTGGTGAAAACTATGGTGAGGATTTACAATCGCCTTATATTAAATAAGTTTAAATCAATGATTTGAATTTGTAAGTATCTTTTATAATTTTGAAAAAAAAATTAATATGAATTTTAAGCCAATTGAAGAATTTTCGCTTAGACATTTGTTTTCGTCTGAGTTAGGTGAAAGTGTACTCAATATGAGTTATTTGGGCCCTGTAATGAATGGGCAGATTCCTCAAACTAGCCCAGATTGCTTGGTAATAGATCGAAATACCCAACCATTTTCAATAAAAAGGTGTGAGTTTAAATTTAAACCGAGTAGTGTCGGCGAATTTGCAATGAATGGTCAATTTCAACTCGCAATTATTTGGGATCTTGGACAAGGATTAGATTTACATGCTCTTGAAGTTGGTCTCTTGCAACAAAATGGATGTCAACAAATTAAAGTATTAAATCAGATTATTGAATTTAATCAGTTGCCTGATTATCAAGTTCCTGATGCTCATGCTGTGCAAAATTTACAAGATTTAGAAAGAATTTTAATAAATAATTCATTTGAAACTAATTATGTTGCTTATTTATTTGCACATGCTTATCCACAAGAGTTAAATTTAAAGAGAATTAAAGATCATTTGCGACAGAATTTCCCGGCATTTGCTGCATTGCCTGCTCGAGGTCAACATAATCAGATAATAAATTTATGGAACAGAGGAAATCCTATCATTAGACGCACTCATGGAGAGTATTACAGATGGCATGAAGGTAGAAATGTGGAACTGGCAAAACCCATTATTTCTATTGTAATACTTAGAAATTTTGGGAGAGCATTACCAAACTTAATTATTCTTCCACAGTTGAGATAATTTATAATGACTGTTTGCTTGCTCAGTGACTGATATTTCTTGCTTATCGGTTATAATTGTCTATATATTAATTAATTAATGAGTTAATATTCCCACGAATGCTGGAGATTCATTGTAGAGTTATTCTATCTTAAATCTTCCCGATAAGATTTTATTAAAATTTCTCCCCCAACCCGGTATCTTCATATGATTTAACCAATGAATGCCTTACCGGCTTGCTTCCTACCTTAAATCCCACCGGAATAAAAAGAGATCAAATCCTCTATTCCAGAAACAAAAGTATCTAAATCCGACCCCGGTCTTGACTCCAACTACACACAAAACACTTTCCGTCAATGGATTAAGTCAAAATCTATGAAAAAATTTGGATATTTTCATTTTTCCAAAAACCCCATTCAGCCCCCATTCCTAACCCTTCCCCCACCCGGGGGAAGGGGAAGTTCTTGCTATTTCTGATTAAGTTCTATTGCAATTCTTTTAATGACTTGTTCAAGGTTGTTTATTACCTCTTCATTTTTAAACCGAATTTCATTTATACCTAATTTTTTTATGATTTTCATCCTTTCATCATCCCTTTCTTTCTGATAAGCATCGTCGTGTACGTCTCCGTCAATTTCGATGATAAGCATGGCATGATAACAGAAGAAATCCACAACAAGATCCTTGACAGGGTGCTGCCTTCGAAACCTGAACCCATTGATCTTTCGATTCCTGATCTCTTTCCATAACAACCTTTCTGCCGGTGTCATCGATTTTCTCAAATCTCCGGCAATCCGCAGCATTTCCGGCCCAGCCCCGAAATAAATCGGATAATCTTCCTTTCCTCCAAGCTTGGCCATGATAATCCATTAATGAGCGAAGTTACTGAGAATCGTTGTTACTTCAAATTGCAAAGAAAATACTCCCTTCCCCCGGGTGGGGGAAGGGCCAGGAATAGGGGCTGAAAAAAGTATCTAAATCCAACCCCGGCCTTGACTCCAACTACATACAAATAGCTTTCCATCAACCAGTTCAATGAAAAACCATCAAAAAAATTGGATAATTTCATTTTTCCAAAAAACCAAGTATCTAAATTTTTTTTAATGGAAGATGAATTAAGCTAAGTCGGGAATATCAAGGCTTATAAAAGATATGAAAATGAAAAATCCGGCCTTTTTGACCGGTTTTTCCACCCCGGCTCCCCTAAGTTGGCTATTATCTAAATTTTAAAATTAAATAAAGAAACCACTTTATGGATAAAACTAATTATCGCTCATAAAAGATAAGATTCAGCTTATCCAGTTTTTTAAAATCTTGATCAGCAGTGATTAATGGTAGATCAAGATAAAGGGCAGTTGCAATGATGATACCATCAGGAAGTTTGAATTGCTGTTTCTTTTTCAAGTCAATCACAATGTCCTTTATTTCTTCGTTAATATCAATGATAATACATTGTTCGATAAATTCCTGAATGATCTTAATATCTTTCCTGGAATTTTTCGGATAACTTAATAATTCAAGTTGGGTAATGAATGAAATATAAAGCTGTTTGCCATTAAGCAGTTCTGCAAGGGTTTCATCGCCATTTAGCAGGTATAAAATGATGTTTGTGTCAACAAAGATCTTATTTCCATTCATTTCTCATCTCTTTTTGAATTAAAAGAGGTTCTTCTGCAAGTGAAATGACTCCGCAGTATTTATAAGCATCAATGCCACTTTTGCTTTTTTGATTTTTCAATCGTTCCAGCAGTGACCTGATCTTATTCTTATCAGCGCCGTATTTAAGGACCGTGACCATTATCATATAATTTTTACAAAGATACTTAAAAGTAGCAAATAATAAATTCACAGAAGGATAGGTGCATACGCCGACCAAGTTGACCAGTCTGCGCCAATTTAAATTGACCACCTTATATATCTGAGAATGTATCTTATAACTTGTCAGGAAATGAACGGCCTTGATTGGTCAAGGTAATCGGCCTGTGCAGATAGTTGAAAATCAGAATTGATATTGTAAGTTAGAGTCATTTTTAGAGAAGATTGATTGAGTATATAAAATCAGATATTAACATACATTAAATATTATGAATCAATTATGAGAAAAACCCGCTAAGCCATTATCTCCCCCAACCTGGTATCTTCAATATAGTTTGAGCTATGAATGCCTCAGCAGCTTGCCTCCGGCTCCAAAACCCACTGAAATAAAAAGTGATCAAAACCATTAACCAGAATTAAAAGTATCTAAATCCGACCCTGGTTTTTCTTCCATTTTTGTGAGGTTTTAAGCTGTAATTTTTTTTTAACCATACATTAAATGTTACCTTTACTGGTAAACGCTAAATTGAAAATAAACGCAATACATTTAGCCATAAGTTGTTAGGCAAAATGCAAAAAGACTCATCAATTAAACATAATAGAAATGAAACGACAAATTATTCTGACAACATTGCTAATTTCTATTTTCTTTAGCGCAAAGGCTCAAACTGATTCTGTAATAGATAGTTTATTAAATCAGTATGTTTTATCATCGACAAATAAGGATGCTGGAATACTTGTAGGTGTTATTGATTGTAATACTGATATTGTAAAAACATTTTCAAATGGAGCAATTGACAAGGGAAACGATTTACGTCTAGTGTGTCCAGGTTCAAAACCTGCAATTAGCTATTTAATTCTAAAAAATGGGTTAAATATTCAATCTACGATTGATAAATGGTTTCCATTAAATCAAGGTTATCAAAAGTCTGACAAAATCACAATAAAAATGTTGTTGTCAAATACCAGTGGAATAAAGGATTATGTTGGATTATTATTTAATTGTAAACAAGCAGGTAATGCTCAATTAACTATTGATACAGCTTATAAAAATAAAGAATTAGCATTTAATCCGGGGGATTCTGTATTGTATTCAAACACAGGATTTAATATAGCTGGAATTATTTTGGAAAAAGAAACCAAGAAAACGGTCAATGAATTATTGTTAGAACGTTTTAAAGGAATAGCACCTTCAATAAGAATGGATGATGGTAATGGTAATTATCCAAAAGGATATATGAATCCTTGGCCATATCATTATAGCTTATCAGCATATTCTGGTGGTATGATTGGGACAATTGAAGATTATTTAAGAATGATGGCCTTTATAAGTAAACAACCCGAATTTAACATAATGACAGATTGGGTTAGAGACGTAAAAGGATATAAATATGGTTTAGGTATATTTGGCGAGGAAAATACAATTAAGTATCCAGGTAATTCTGGAGCAAACCTATCTTGGTTAATAAAGATTGATTCGAAAATTATCTATATTCATACAGCAAATGATTTAGATAATGATAAATTTCAAGGATTCGTAAATGACGTGATTCCATTACTAATGAAACTATAATTTAAAGTTTTGTCATCTTAATTTCCAATTTAATAAGGGAAAGCAACCTGCTAAGAAACGATCTCCCCCAACCTGGTATCTTCATATGATTTAACCAATGAATGCCTTACCGGCTTGCTTCCAGCTTGAAAATCCACCGGAATAAGAAAGTGATCAAATCCCCTTACCAGAATCAAAAGTATCTAAATCCGACCCCGGCATTGACTCCAACTACACACAAAACACTTTTCATCAACGGATTAAGTGAAAAACCATAGAAAAATTTGGATATTTTCATTTTTCCAAAAACCCCATTCAGCCCCCATTCCTAACCCTTCCCCCACCCGGGGGAAGGGGAAGTTCTTGCTATTTCTGATTAAGTTCTATTGCAATTCTTTTAATGACTTGTTCAAGGTTGTTTATTACCTCTTCATTTTTAAACCGAATTTCATTTATACCTAATTTTTTTATGATTTTCATCCTTTCATCATCCCTTTCTTTCTGATAAGCATCGTCGTGTACGTCTCCGTCAATTTCGATGATAAGCATGGCATGATAACAGAAGAAATCCACAACAAAATCCTTGACAGGGTGCTGCCTTCGAAAACTGAACCCATTGATCTTTCGATTCCTGATCTCTTTCCATAACAACCTTTCTGCCGGTGTCATCGATTTTCTCAAATCTCCGGCAATCCGCAGTATTTCCGGCCCAGCCCCGAAATAAATCGGATAATCTTCCTGTCCTCCAAGCTTGGCCAAGATAATCCATTAATGAGCGAAGTTACTGAGAATCGTTGTTACTTCAAATTGCAAAGAAAATACTCCCTTCCCCCGGGTGGGGGAAGAGCCAGGAATGGGGGCTGAAAAAAGTATCTAAATCTAACCCCGGCCTTGACTCCAACTACATACAAATAGCTTTCCATCAACCAGTTCAATGAAAAATCATCAAATTTTTCTACCCCGACTCCCCGAAGTTGGCTATTATCTGAATTATCAATGTCCCGGGAAAAATGTTAAAGTTTGTAACATGTGTTACAGTATTTATTTTCAAGGCGATATACTTTTGAGTCGAAAATGGATTTAAAAACGATTATTATGAAAATCAAGATTATTGGAATCCTGATATTGGGTTTGTTATTAGGAATAAACGAAGCCCTTTATGCCCATTGCGATACAATGGATGGCCCATTAATTGCAGATGCAAAGCAAGCAATCGAGCAAAACAATGTGAACTATACCCTCAAATGGGTTCCAGCCGCACATGAAAAAGAAATCAAGGATGCATTTGACCTTATGATGAAAGTCAGAGGGTTCAGTACTGATGCTAAAGTACTGGCAGAAACATATTTTTTTGAAACGCTGGTCAGAATTCACAGAGCCGGAGAAGGAGTGCCTTTTACCGGAGTGAAACCATCAGGAATTCCCATTGATGAAAAAGTACTGGCTGCTGATAAATCAATTGAAGTAGGGAACTTATCACCACTGGAAGGAATGGTATCAAAAGACGACATGCCGGAATTAACAAAACGGTTTGATAAAGTGATGTCATTGAAGAAATTTGATGTCAATAATGTCGAAGCCGGAAGAGAATATATTGAAGCATATGTCCAGTTCTTCAAGTTCGCCGAAGGAGAGGTAGAAGGCCATGCTGCCGAAGGTCATGGATGCGATGGGCACTCCATAGCACCAGCTCAAGGTGATGCTCATTGAAATCCTTACGTTGGGCGATTGCAGACAAGCCTTTTTATAATCATATAAGAATAGGAAATAAAACTATGAATAAAGCAAGTGAAGATTTAATGCACGAACATGAGGCAATTTTGATTGTTCTTAACGTGATAGAAAGAATTGTTGAGAATATCCGTAAAAATGAAGAGGTAGATACTAAGGATATTGAGGATATGATAGATTTTCTAAAAGTATTTGCCGACAAATGCCATCATGGGAAAGAAGAGGGTTATTTCTTTCCTGCCCTTGAAAAAGTTGGAATACCTAACGAACGTGGACCGATAGGTGTTATGCTATCAGAACACCAACAAGGGCGTAATTTCATCAAACAGATGCAAGAAAGTATTGTTAATCATACAATCAATAAAAATGCATTTGTAGATGCAGCAATATCCTATGTTAATCTTCTTAGAAATCATATCGCAAAAGAAAACAACATATTATTTCCAATGGGTGACGCCAGGTTGTCAGAATCAGATCAAAATAGGTTATTAAATGATTTTGAAAACCATGAAAAAGCAGTAATCGGAGAAGGTAAGCATGAAGAACTTCATGTATTATTGGAAAAATTTCAGAAAAAGTATCTAAATTAAAATAGCTGGGAAATAGCTGTAAGCGGTAATTACAAATGCAGATTTTCGGTAAATAAGAATGCAAGTATTTCTGCATCGTTAATTTCCGATTTGCAAAGGAACAAAATATTAAAGAACGTTATTTTCAAAGATTGTTTTTCTGTTTTCCAGCCGGTAGGATTTACCGGATAATTTGACCACTTCGCACTTGAAAAGCAACCGGTCCAGGATTGCTGCGGCCAGCACTTCATCATCGAGTACTTTAACCCATTCATCCGGGCTCTTGTTGGTTGTGACGACAATAGAGGCATTCTGGTGAAGATGATCAATGAGATTAAACAAGGTTACTGATTGTTTGCGTTCGATGGGGAACATCATAATATCATCGATCACTAACAGATCTGCATTGAGCAGTACGGTATATTCACGGGCAGCTGATTTGGTAATATCTTTCATTTTCAGCAGATGGTCAAGCTGTTCCATTGTCCTGAAGCAGGCTTTATAACCCTTGAGCAAGGCTTCGTAACAAAGCCCGGCAGCGATGAAGGTTTTTCCTGTTCCGCTGGGTCCCATCAGGATAATGTTAAAGTTTTGTTCGAGCCAGATACATTCACGCAGTTGAGTTAATTGTTTTGGGGATATTCCACTGAGATGGTTTTCTTGCCACAGTTCCAGGTCATGATTGGCAGGCAACTTTGCGTTTCGAAGCCTTCGGGCAAGGTTCTGCCGGTTACGATGATCGATCTCAGCATTAAGTAACCCAAAGGCAAAGTCAAGATAACTGATCTGCTGTTGCTGGGCGCTGATGAGCAGATCATTCATGGCCCCACCCGCTCCGGCGAGTTTGAGTTGCCGTGCAAGGTTACACAGGCTTTCCGTTTTTGTTTCCATGGTCAAAGAATTTGTTTATAATCTGATATACTACTGGTTTGTGGCTGGATCCTATACTTGCTGTTTTGAAGGCGGTCTACCCCTTTATTCAATGTCTGGGGAGTTACAACTTGCTGTCTGATAGAAAGCAACACCGGTTCAAAATCAACGGCCCTGGGCAGGTTATTTTCAAGACAGTAAGCCAGGGTCTGGTCCATCTCTTCTTTTGTGTATTTTTTCCCTGCTGATGCAACCATGTTAATCTGGTCCCGCGCATAGCGGGGCATTTGCTTATGTATATTTTCGAGGTAACCTATGGCCTTTTCCTGATCGGTGAACAACCTCATCGCCTGAGCAATAAGTTCCTTTACCTTTTTGTTATGATCGCGTTTATGGTTGTTATTTCGGACTTGCTGGCCCTTCAACAGTGATATCTGATGCCGGACAATTTCCTCTCCGCCAGTATTGCAAATGATCAGGCAATCATCTTGCTGCCGGACAAGTACTTCTGTTCCTGGCTTTTGGAACGTATCATCGGGAACCGAGTAAGAACAGCCCTTAAAATGGATGACATTATCTTTTGTCACGTTGTATGCCGGATTATCCCGGGCAATGGCAAAGGGTTGTTTTAAAGGGATCAGATGCACGCTCTCCAGTTCCCATTCCAGCGCTGGTATGCTCAACGTAGTAGAATGCTCCTTGGCATTTGCAGTGCGACCCAGCCAATCGATCGCCTGGTCGTTCAGTACCGGAATACCATAATAAACCCGACCCCTCAGGAAGTTATACTTGATGTATTTTATGACGTTTTCTATTTTTCCTTTGCTTTGAGGGTCACTCTTGCGACAGAAACGCACTTTAAACGGACGACTTTGCAGGTAAGCCCGGAAAGCCTCTGTGAAGATCAGGTCGCCCTTGTTTTCATCCACCAGCAGCAATTTGTCCTGATCATAAACAAGCTCACCAGGATAGCCGCCAATGAATGCAAAAGCAGCTTCATGCGCCGCAATCGCTGTTTGGGTGGTAAATGGATGTTCATTGAAGCATACAAACTTGAAGCGTGAACGCGACAGGACCATGGCAAAGAAATAAACCTTTTTGCGCCGGCCATCCACGTCAGTCATATTATATTCGCCAAAGTCAACCTGGGCCTGCTTGCCGTAAGGCAACTGTTCAACCTGGCTATACGCTCTGGTGTCAAATGTTTTCAGCAACTGATGCTTGTTGCGAACATACAATACGAAGTTATAAACGGACTTGATGCTCACACGGGGAAAGGCCGGGTAGTATTCTTTCAACCAGTCGTGCACCTGCGCAGAAGAAGCCTCCAGGCAAAGTTCCAGCCGGCTCTTGACATAGCCCTCATAGGGTGCAAGTTTCTTGGTCCTGGTCGACAATTGCTGTTGAAAATCCAAATACTGTTGTTCGCTCATTGCTAAAAATTTTTTAACCGTTCGGGTGTCCATAACCAGGTATGAAGCAATCTGGGGCGGGGTCATTCCGTTTCGGCGCTGATGGTGTAACTCGTGATACATAATCCATTTGTGTTCAAATTTTTTCATAGCTGACTGGATTGGTTTAGAAACCAAAAGTCAGGTTTATTTGAGGTTTTTTAAGGGCAAATTGCCCATGGGCAATTTGCCCTTAAACCTCCAACTTTTCTTTTAAATGGGAACTTAACGAAGGGGAAGGACTTGCATTCTTATTTACCGAATACCTGCATCCTTATTTACCGATTTCTTGCATTCTTAATTGCCGAAATCTTGCATTGTTATTTACCGTTTACAATAGCATGCAAACAAAGGTTATTTGGACAGAGCTGATGATTTTACCATTCCCTGCCAGAACAAATTGACCACCACTTACCATTAATAGCATGGATGTCAGGGTGGTTAAATAACATCAGCTAAGGCTGGTCAATTTGGTCAGCGTATATCCCCCCGAAGTAGACTCTAAATCTTAATAATCCTTATCAATCAAGGGAAAGCTCTATTTGACACTGGATAATGTAAATTTTCTTCATATCTAAAAATCGAATTATCCAAATTTTGATTTTTAGATGAAGAACTTCTCTAAGTAACGAATATCAAGGGTTAGCGAAGGTCTAAAAACAAAAAATCCGGCCAATTTGACCGGATTTTCCACCTCGGCTCCCCGACCTTCGCTATTATCTAAATTTTGAAGGCTGGGTGAAATGGCCAAAGTTCGGGGAAGCTTACATTTTACTCTACAAATAATTGGTTATTTGGCTATCACAAAACCAGCCAAATAAGCTAAATGTATGATTCCAATAATAAAAACTATATATATTATTAAGGCCCCCCAAGGATATTTTCGGTATTTTACGTCCTCATGAACAATCCTCCAACTAAAGAAAACTATTGCAGTGTAAAAGATTGCAATTTTAAATCTCAATAAAAATGAAGTAAAAGAACTGATAGTCAATATCGGAATTTCATCACTTTTGACTCCAATATCGCGTGGAAGATATACCTTGCAAAAATATTTCATAAAACTAAAGAAAAGGATGAAGAAAAGTAAGAATGCAAATAATGTATTTCTAAATATTTTAGATCGATTATATCCAAAATTCCACCAATATTCGTAAATCCAAATTATAATCGAGGAAAATTTATTGTGCTCATGATGAATTTGGAATTTCTGAAATTCAATATCGAAATTTTCGGCACTTTCCTCCAAACCTTCATCTTTACATTTTTTTATAACTTGTTCATAAATACTTAATCTAACATCATATGGCAAGTTATTTTCAAAGGCTAACTCAAATTTTGATGGATCAATAATTACCTTACTAATATCTGTGTTATTAAGGAATATTTTGCATTTTAATAAAGGATTGTTGGAACGCATCCTCAAACTGTCAACTAGAGCATTATTAAAATCAATATTATTTCTTATTGAATCCAAATTCACATCAGAAAAAAAGATTGTATCAGGTAATTGAGCATACGAAAAATCAACGGATGAATGGAATGAAGAAGATCCAAAATATAAAGGTGCAAAAAAAATTGTACGAAAAAATGATACTTTTTTTGAAAAGATCACATGGTCAAATTTAACATTTTTATAAAACTTGGTGCCAGAAAAATAGGCACCATTGGAAAAAATTACATTTGAAAAATCAACATCATCAAAAAATGAATTCATCCAGAAGTGAACTTCTTTAAGGAATCTTGTATTGGGTGATGAAACCATGAAAGTTTGATTATGATAAATCCATGTTTTCGAAAATGGGGACTTTATCCATCTGTGAAAAGAAACAAAATATGGAGTAAAATTACATTTATTAAAAAATGTTGAATTAGTAAAATAAACATCACCTCCAAATGAAGTTCCCCTGAATTCCACTTGGTTACTAAAAGTATCATTTTCAAAATGCACAGCGCTTAAAAAATCGCAGCTATTAAATCCAGATGACTGTTTAAACTTTGTAGAATAGAAATACACTTCTTTATAAAACTTAGAGAAGTGAAAATAGGCATCCAATTGAAAAGTACTCTTTGTGAAATTTACAATCTTATGGAAGATAAATCTGTTAATAGATAGTTCCGCATTATATGGGAATTGCATTTTATAATTTTCAATTTCGCCAAATCCTAATTTTAATTTTGTTGTTAATAATTCCTTTTTACTACCAAAACCTCCGTTAAAGGTCCAACCTTCAAGCATGTCCTCTGAAATCCCCTTTCTTTTGAAATACTCATTATTAGGATGTGATGTAATTATGGGAAAGTCAATTTCTACTCCACTCCAAAAATCATCAACATTTTTAGTATAACGTATAGTATCATTAGCTTTCCATTTATCTCCAAATCTTACAATTGAATCAGGCTCTTGGCCGTGACTGAAATGATAGGTAATTACTAAAAATATAAAAAGAATGCAATATTTCATATTTTCTAACGGTATCAATTTGTGAATTGAAATTAAGAAAAAAAGAAAAAACAAATAAATCTTTCACTAATCAACTACCACAATCCAAAGTTTTCTAGTTCAACACAATATTCCAAATTTTCAAATCCCCTATAAGATGGTTTTTCACTTGGATTTTCAGGTGTATGAATTACATTGACATCGACTTCAAATGAAATTGTTTCAACTGCATTTTTTGATATAATCTGTTCCCCAATCCATTTATCAGTCTCATCATTATAATATCCCTTACTTCTATCAGCTATATCAACATCAATTGAAACCGTGGCTGTTGACTCAAGATGTATAGTTCCAGCTTCAGAATCCAAACCAATTTCTTCACCTTTGAATGGTAAATTTATTTCTATATTAATATCATTTATCTTAAGTACTTCATATGTAATAAGAGATTTTTTAGAGTATAAATCACTTACAATCAATTTTATTAGCTCGTTTTCCAAATCTTTTTGAATAATATTTTGCCTCATATTGACCGTACTCCAAGCCTTATCCCACCAATCCTTCGCAAGCTTCTGCCAATCTTGTTGTTCTTGTTCCTGGAATTGCTGAATATCATATTTTTTGCTTAGTTTCTCATTTATCTCTTCAATATTATTGATCATTATAAGATTTTCTGATTCATAAGAAGTAATATCTCCATCGTATGAAATTATAAAACCTTTTGATTTATGGTCTTTACAATACTTTTCATATGTTGATAGAATAAAAGCATCCGGAAACTCAAATTTTTTATTTGCTTCATTAAATGGTGCTTTCCCCTTAAAGTAGGAGTCAAAGATGGTTTTTACTGATGTATCTGATACAGGAATGGTCTTTATAAGGTTCTCTTGAAGAAAATCATCAAATCGCTTCTTTAAATCATTAAAATCTTCTTCTTTATCTTGACTTGGTTCTTTCAAATCAAAAATTGATTGGTACCGTGGGAAGTTTTTATAAATGCGACACTTAGATGAAATATGACTTATGTCCTTTTGAAATTCTATTGAAGCAGCATTAATATCTCTTTCCATTTTACTAATGAGTTCATTATAAACAATATCACAAATGATTAATTCAATATGCCCATGCTTACTGAATTGAGCTATCCTTGATAATGAATTGCCTAATAAGTAACCCTTTTTGACAAAGACTGAGGTATCCAGAAAAATAATGTTAGATTCCATAATATTAGCAATTTATTAAAGCCAGGTTTTAGTGGACAATTGAAAGCCGAAGATACGGAATAATTTAATTTCCAAACACATAGTATAATACCTATTACCTTCCCTTTCTTACTAAATATTCATTTAAATAGACTTCCCCGGTTTTATGCATGGTCCTTTCAATCCAATCATCAATTTCCTGTTTCTTGAAGAAACCCTACTCCAAGCTTATAATAGGGAATTTTACAAATATGAAGATTACTTACTGTTAAGACTGATATGCTAAGATACTTAGATAGTTATTTGGAGGTTAACCAGGTACCAGAAGTTGGCTATTATTATTTTTTTAAATACTACTTTAAGCAATGGTCAGATATTCAAATAGATATATACAAATGGGAATACTTATTAAGTTGAGGTAGGCTTCTTTACTTAACAAATTATTATAATTTTACTTCAAAATTCATATTGTTAATGCTCAGTGAGGTTCAGCATAATAGCCTATTAGACAGCTTACAGGATAGCACTTCTATAAAGGGTCTTACTCATAATTACTATAATTATCCCGCCAGGTTTTCACCTTTATTTGCCAAATCTGTTATTGAAACATTCTCCTCGCCAGGAGATACAGTCTTAGATCCTTTTATGGGAGGTGGAACTTCATTAGTTGAGGCTTTTGTTGCTGGAAGAAGGTCAGCCGGAAATGATATAAATCAATTATCATTTTTTCTTTCAAAGGTAAAGACAACTTTAATAAAAGATGAAGACCTTTATTTCATTATTAATTTCATTAAAGAAAAGACTGATAAATTAAAAATATATGATTCAGTGGTCTACGACGACTTCTGGGTGGATCATGGATATCACAGAAATTTAAATACTAAAGAATCCTGGCGGATAAGAAAAACGATAGCACAATTGATAAACTTTTCAGCTGAAATTAAGGATAGTAAATTGAATGGATTTTATCGATGTATTTTGTTAAAATCAGCACAATGGGCACTTGATAATAATCTGAAGATACCAAATGTAGAGCAGTTCAAAGAAAAATTATTATCTTCTTCTTATGAGATGGCTGAAGGAATGAAACAGCTATATAATCGAGTTATTGAAAAAGAATATTATACACCAACTCTCCTATACGGGTCTGCTGACAATATCAATAAGAAAATTATCGATGAATTTGTTCCTTTTAAGTTAATAGTCACTTCACCCCCATACCCGGGAGTTCACATGTTATATCATAGGTGGCAAATAAGGGGAAGAAAAGAAACTTCAGCACCTTATTGGATTTCAAGTACGGAAGATGGACATGGGGAAGCATATTATACTTTAGGAAGTAGGTCACAAAAAGGACATGAAAATTATTACAATTTATTATTTAGAACATATAAATCTTTAAGTGAGATTATTGATCGGAATACTGTTGTTGCTCAATTGGTAGCTTTTTCACAACCTAATTGGCAACTATCAAGGTTTTTAGAAGTGATGGAAGCGGCGGGATATAAAGAGATTATATTAAGAGATTCATCCAAGAAGGATGATGGAAGGATATGGAGAGAAGTCCCACATAGAAAGTGGTATATTTCTCAAAAAGCCTCATTAAATACAGCAAAAGAAGTCCTATTACTGCATACTTTAAGAAACATCTGAAGAGTAATCTGAAACAGCATATTCTTCCATTTCTGGCGATCCTAAAGAGTCTATTAAAGGCAATAGAATTGGAGCCAAGGCTTTGCTAACTTCGAAAACTTTTTGCTCTATGGATTCATCCTCAGATTCTTCAATTTCTTCTTTAGCTGGGGTATCTTCCTTTAGTTTAAAATACTGTATCAAACCCAGACCAACTAAAACCAAACTATATTTAAATCTGGCTTTAATTAATTCAGGTTCTTCTTTAACCTGTTTAAGTTCATGCTTTAAATATATATTGTCCATATTTATGAAATAATCATAAATACTTGAATCTCCTGAACTTTCTGTTGTCAAACCGCCGTCAATAATTTTTAAAGCCGAGAATTTATCAAAACCATATTTTTCCCATTCATGCTCGTATACTGGTATTGGTTTTGGAAAATCACCCTTAGATTCAATTTCTCTTTCGTTTCCTGGTTTATCTATAGGAGGTTTTCTACGTGGATTTGGATCAGTTGGATTGGTTTTAGCTTCTCTTAAAATATTAATAGTGAATTTATTAATGAAAGGATTTACTATTCTTGTAAAATCTTTGACAAGACACTTAAAATTTAACTTATCACCTACTTCTACATTTTCTGGCCAAGATAAATTCAACACAGCAATGCCGCTTTGAAGGTTCATTCGATAATTTTTAACTGGTAATTCATTTCCATTCTCAACAAGAAATACTTCATTGCTACCAGGATCTATATTTCGATCAAAATAATCATTTTCGGCATCAGTTTCAAAAATAATTCTACAACGCATATTAATATGGCATTGTTTCTCAAGCACATCCTTTTTTGATTTGTCTTTTAATTTAAAAAATGTCGGATAATTTTTACCATGAAATTCAACTTCTTCTGCCTGGACTTCCTTGGTTTTAAATGGATTTGATAACCTGGTACCGGGAAGAAACAAATTAGTAAATATCTGGTGTTTATTAAGTAATTTTTTTAATACATCTTCAAGTGGCTTATCTTTTCCTACTTTCGATTCAATAAGTTGCCGTCGTCTCTTTTCACGTAAATCTTTTAATAATTGATTATTTTTTATTTCATCTTCAAGTTGTTCTTCGATTTTATATCTGAGTTCACTACTACTAAGCCTATCCCTGCTATTCATAAATAAATCTTCAATCGCTCTTGCACTCATTTTACTGCAATCGACTACTATAAGCAACGAGTCAGCTAAATATGCATATCCTTTTCTGTTAAAAAATTCTTGTTGTAATACACCTTGTGTTTGACCATTGACGGCAAAAAGAATTCCTTCACTTTGTTTATAGGCCTTGGACTTATCAAATTTAAATGCATAAATTTTCCCAGTGATTTCTTCACCGTCTACTTTCATAAAAAATGTGGAAGGAAATTTATCTTCCAAATTTGACTGCTTATCATCTTCTAAGCGAACCTGTATTCCTGTTAACGTTGTCTCGAAACTACCTTCATGACCTCTATAATCTCTGCATTCATATAACCTTATTGGTAAAGCTGGATTTTCTAATAACAAATCAAGTTTACTTAATAAACCAGATGTCCGGAAAATATGTGTTCGACTTGATAGTTTGTAATTATATAGTTTAATAAGTGTTCCGTATTTTGATGGTCGGCCATAAGGTTTTTTATAATTTGTTGGGAAAATTGGCAATTCGTTGGAAGTAAATCGAATTATTCGACCTTTATTAGGATTTATTTGCGCAGCAATAGGAGCCAAATACGTATAAGCAGAATTTCGTCTACCTCCTGAGGGACTTTCTCTTCGAACGATTGTGAATCCCCAAGAATAATCATCACTTTCATTCCCTCCCTTAATTAGAGCAGGATTTCTTCTTGTTAAAATTAACTGAAGATTATGTATACCACAAAATTTCAATGCACCAGTCCCTCCCATATTAAATCTCCCTTGAACAAATTGGGTTCTAAGTTTATTTGATTTGGACAGAGATAAAAAAGTATCTGGTACAGCATCCGGACTTTGTCCCTCTCCGTTATCTGAAATTGTGATTGATGGGTATCCCGATTGTGGAGTTTCGCCTGTGATCGCGACTGTAATATTTTTAGCAATTTCAGTTCTTTTTGAACTTGACCATTCTGAAATTAGGCCTGTGTATTGTCTTTCGGGATTATCATCAAAGTACTTTGCTACTGCTTCTTTAATGCTTTTGGGTGCATTATTGTCTTCTGGATTTATACCTTCTTCTCTGCATTTATTTATAAGTAATGCATCAATTGAATTAATAATCTTTTCAACAAGTGCAGCCTCAGGCAATCTTTGCTGATTTCCGATTGTACTAAAATTATTTTCATTATCATCGTAAAATCTCCATAATCTTGGATCATCCCAATATCCATGTTGTTTCAAGATAACAATTACTTCTTCTTCGTTGTCACAGTTAATTAATTGTAGGCATAAGTCTTTAGTTTCTTGATTATTCATCTTAGCTTTTTTAAAATAAATATCTATAAATCAAGTTTAAAAACTGACTTATCTGATTCTCCACCTTCAAATTTATTCTTTATTTCTTTTAACTTTTTATCTAGTTCAAAGAATATCTTTTTCACATCCTTATCAGAATACTCATAATTTCTTCTATTCGCACAGTTTCCTAAACTGTCCAAATATTTTAAAACATAGTTTACTCTTTTTTCTGCAATTTTTACGAAGCGTATTCTTTTCTCGCTTTGCTGTTCATTACTTTCCATTTCATTTAATTTTTTTGTTTAGCAAAGGTAAGAAATGGAATAACAACTGTCAAGATATATATTGAATAAATATTAACAATATGTACAAAATATGGATTACAATAATTAATCATAATTAATTAGTTTATGCTCATAAAATAGTGATATAAATTATGATATATATCTAATATATATCATAAGAAATGCAAAAATAATTAGCATCTAATTGCCAAAATATCCTATTTCCAAGGTTTTTAATATAATTTCTTGATTATTGTTTCAAATCCTAAAATCATATAAATCATATAAATCATAAACCTTCTATATTTTATATAAAAATCAGGATATTTTAATAAAGAATTAATAATCAATAAATTAAATAGAATTTAAAGGAAATTGTACATCATTCATTAAGAAATGATCAATCCTGATATTAACTGACTCCCTTTAAGGTGATTATATATTTTAAAGAATAAAAATGAAGAATCATGCTTAATTGAAAGCAAGGAATGTAATATCTTTAATGATTAAGATTGATTTTTTATAAAATATTCAAAAACATAGAGTTAAAGAAAATCAAAAATATATATATGGTTTAGGATTTATAGGCTTTTTATGATTTGTATTCAAAAAGAAGTGATTATGAAAAATTCAAGGAAAACTAAAGAAGAAATACATTGGCCTTCAGAAGAAACAATGTATACTGATCCCTTTGATATTAAATTCAATGAATTTATTAAAGTAAAGAAAATAGTCCCCAAAACGAAAATTTGCAAGGAGATCAAAGCTGTTGCTTACCATGAAGCCGGTCATACAGTCTATGCTGCCATATTAGGTATGGATTTTTGCAGAGTTACTATCATTCCAGACAAGGAAAAGGGGAGTGCTGGGAGCATAGATGTAGAGAATGAATATGGAGGTACGGACTACTTTATTGAGACTGATGAACCTGAATTATCCTGGAATGCTATAAAATGTGACATGGCTGGAATAATCAGTCAAGCTTTTGTAACAGGAAAGTTTGAATGGGAAAGAGCAGGTACTGATAGCGGGAGATCATTGAATATTGCATTCTCAAGTAGAATGGACTTTGATTTAGAGAAGTTTCCTATGCAAAGACTCTGGGATGAAACAATAGCTTTTTTTGAAGATGATGAAAATTGGGAGAAAGTAGAGATCATTGCTCAAAAGCTTTTAAAGAAAAAAACGCTGATTTTTGATGAAGTCTTTAAATTGCTACATCTGGAAAGACCGATCAGAAGCAGGGAATTATTTGAGCAAAGAATGAAAGGGATTAAACCTGAAGTAGTAAAAGTGACTAAGGAGATGATTGACCAAGCAGATAGGAAGCTTCAAGAGCTAATTGATTCCGGAATTTTGGATGAAAATGGAAACCTTATAGAGGGTAAATAGCTTAGGTTAAATTCTGCCAAATGGTTATTTATTAACCTGTTATGTTAAAAAATTCTTTCCGTGATGTTTTTCTATAAGCTGAAAATCTGAACTAAAAAACCTAAAAGCAAAAAAAATATTCAAAAAATTTGCATTGGCTTTTTACCGATGACTAAATTAGCAATTGATAAATGTTCTTTGATCATATTGAATTGAAAACAAGAGCCAGGTGTAAAATCCCTGGCCACTTAATACAATCAAGCAGGTAGAGCTTGTAATCTACTGTCGTAATAAATACGGTTCGTCCTGAATCGTATGAAAAATTGTAATCCTCCCTCTTGACATTTCAGTCATTCGGAGAAATCGTAAATAAACGCAACTGAATCCGGTATCAACCAGCTTATGATTCAGGCTTAATCGTAGTGATTTACGTTTTTCGACGCTGGATTATCTAAAAAATTAAATTTATGTCAATTTCAAAAGATGAGATTCTCGAAATGACTCAGGGCGGGATTCTCTTTTACAAATTAATCATCTCTGGTCTTGTACTTATAAGCGATAATCGCTGTAAAAGTACCTACAATCCTTTTTATAAGGACGGAAAACCAAGCTTAAGCATCTACTTAAAAGATGAAAAATGGCGTTTTTGGGATCACGGAGATTCCGAATATCACGGTGATGTATTCGTATTTGCCGGATTTTACTACAAACTTGACTTCAAAACCCAATTCCCTGAGATTCTCGAACGCATGTTCGAGGACTTGACAAAAGCGATTGAACAGGGAACTATCAGCGCCGCTGAGCCAGGAACCATCATTGCCCCTGCAATCGAACCTGTCCGGCAAGATTCCGACAAGTCCTTCACACTCATTGAACGAAAATTTAAAAAAGAGGATTTGGAGTATTTCGGACAGTTCGGAATTACAATTGAAATCCTGAATGAGTACAATGTAGTTTCGATAGATGGCTACACTGCCAATAAATCTTCAGGAGAACCCTATACCTTTTATAAAAGCCGCTTTCAAAAGCTGTTTGCCTACAAAGGCAACGGTTTCGCGAAGATTTATTGTCCGAAGCCAAAGTCATTTCTCTATGTCGGCAGCAAGCCTCAGGATTATTACTTTGGTTGGGATCAAATCGATCAGGGCGATGGGCATAATTTTGTACTGGATTATGTTATCATCACCGGCGGTGAAAAGGATGTCATGACACTCCGGAGCCTGGGGTACTATAATGTGATCTCACTCAACTCAGAAACAGCTTCCATCGATGCCAAATTTGCTGAAAGTCTGAATTATCACACTTTTAACAGGGTAGCAGTCCTTTACGACCTTGATGAGACAGGACAGAAGGCCTCTCGTGAACTGGCAGACAAGTTCGGTTTCCGTCAGGTAATTTTACCGGAAAGTCTGAAGCAAGCGGGAGGTAAGGATGTTTCTGATTACGTTGCGCTGAAACTAGATATTGATCAGCTAAAAGCTCTTATTCAACCGGCCATCGATGAGGATGAAGGTGAGCCGCCCGGGCAGGAAGAGGAGGAAGAACCTCCTGAAAGCGCCGAAGTCCAGGATGAACTAAATGCGAGCCAGGTTCAGTCAATAGCTGATTATGCAGATAATCCTGACAATCCAATGCCTTACTTCCCTGAACATATTTACGAAATGCTGCCCGATCTGTTGAAAGAAAGTTGCGAGCTTTTTGATGACCGTCGGCAAAAAGATATGTACCTTATTAGTTCTATAGCGGTTCTCAGCGGATGTTTCCCCATGATAAAGGGTTTATATGATGATATGGAAACATGTTGTAATATTTACTCCATGATCGTTGCACCTCCAGCGTCCGGGAAAGCTGTTATGAACTGGGCCCGGAAGCTGGGATTAAAAATGCATCAGTATTTTTGGGATGAATATAAGTGGATGCTAAAAAAGAGAGCTGAAGAAATAGAAAAGCATGAGGCTGACCCAAAATACGAGATGGATTTACCTGAAAAAGTACGTAAAACCCTTTTCATTCCAGCAGATAGTAGTGTGGCTGGCATGCTTCAGTTGATGAATGACAACAATGGTTACGGTGTCATCTTCGATAACGAGGCTGATGTGGTCAACCGGATGTTTGTAACTGAATGGGGTCATTACAGTACGATTTTAAGAAAAGCCTATCATGGTGAATCTTTAAGTGTAAACAGAAAGCAAAAAGATGAATATTTTGAAATTGAATTCCCGGTTCTTTCTGTTGCACTGAGTGGTACTAAAGATCAGCTGATTAATTTGGTGCAGGAGGTTGATAACGGATTATTCAGTCGGATAATTTTCTACAAATTTCAGAATATACCCAAATGGCGGGATCCATGGAGGCGTAAAGAAGGCTTACAGGAAAAATTTCTGGTATTCAGCAACAGAGTGTTGCAGATTTATGTCTTGTTGCCAAAAAATGTCAAATTTGAGTTAAATCCAGATCAAAAGTCGGAGTTTAATTCATATTTTGAAAAGTGGACGCAGGAAATAAATGATGAAAGAGAGGGCTCCGGAGCTGAAATCCTTTTTCGGATCGGATTAGTGACATTCAGGATATCAATGCTTTTATCCTTGTTACGGATGGAAGATAATATTCCGGAATCTGATACTGAAATAACGATCAATTGTGATCTGAAGGATTTTTATATCGCCCTTGAAATAGCCAAAGTCCTTAAGGTGCATTCATTTGAAATTTACAACGAATTGGCCGGCTATTCAAGCAAATTACTGAAATTCAGTAAGTTGATCCGCACGTACTATCAAGAACTGCCTATGATTTTTACTCGAAACGATGCAGACAATATAGCTGAGAAGTTGGATATCAAGATTTCAACTGCTGAAAAATGGCTGGAGAAATTCGTAGCCGAGAAAATCATCGAAAGAACCAAATTCGGTCAGTATTCAAAAGGCCAACCTCGTAAGTACAAGTAATCAATTCCAAGGGGGAGACAACTGAGCAAATAAACCGGAAAGCAAGTCCGACAGCAATTAAACTTGTTTTCCGGTATCAATGGCCAGCCTCCCCCTTTTCGTTCCTTTACGCTTCTTTTAGCCCATTAAAACAAGAAGATAACCATAAGGTACTACAAGCCATTCCAGGAATAAATTAGCCCGTTTATAGAAGCCAACAAGGAAATTAAAAGACTTCATCAGGGCGGTTAATATCCCGGTTCCAAAAAAGCATTTAATTGAAGTTGATATTGGTCTGATTTGTGTATTTTTGTTCTGACTGGAAACAGTTTACGTTCTTTATATATGATATGATGCATTAGCGTTTATCTGTGTCTTAAGAAACCGCCAATTTTAAATAGCACACAAGGAATAAATAGCTACTGCTCACACAACGGGTGTGGGCATGGCTTACTTTGTGTGCGGGGCCTTGGCGGTTCCTTTAAGACGGGTATGTCCATGTTCCACACCTAATTTTTTATACCATGAAAAAAAGTACAACCAATGAAATTGATTTTGTCCAGCTTTACTCTTTAGAAAACTACCTGTTCGATGTTGTAAATTCCCGATTCCAAAAAGAGGGATACCTGAATGCCTTTGACCTCTTTTGTGTTATCATTTGGAAAGCCAATCGTTCAAAATCCACTATTGCCAAGAGGTTACTGAAGAAAGAGCATAAGAGCCTGGAGGAAGCTTGTAAAGAACTCACTTCGCAGATTCATCAGGCTCCAACAGAGAAAGAAAAGATGAAAGTATTGATGGATGAATGGGGATTCTTACTGCCCATGTCCACAGCCATCTTGACTGTCTTGTACCCAGACAGTTTCACCGTTTACGATACCAGGGTTTGCCAGATGCTTGGAAAATATCATACCCTGAAGGATATTTCAAATCTGGATAAACTCTGGGAAACCTATCAGGAGTTCATAAAAGATGTGAAGAAAGCCACACCCGGAATAAAAAGTTTACGGGATAAAGACCGGTTTCTATGGGGAAAATCTTTTCATGACCAATTAAAAAAAGATATAGAGAAACAATTTTCCTAAGGAGCAATTATTTAATATTATCCAATCATCTGAAAAACAGTAAGATGAAGATAATAAATTGTAAAACCTAATTGTATGAAAAAGATCGTAAGAAGTAATGTTATTTTTATTTTATTGATTGTTTTTGTTTCAACAGGTTGTGTCAATGCACCTGTTATCGTAAAACCAAAAGTTGAAGGAAAATATGTTAAAGTAAAAGATAATGGCCGAGGAAGCAGTTTAAACCTTCTGAATATTAATTTGATTAAAGAAGTCAATTTTGGTGAAAAGATTTGCCGATTTGATTATTTTGGTACCACTATGGGCGGTAAATATACGATTGATGGAAATTACGTTTATATTGAAGTTGGTTATGATATAGGAACGCTTGCAATGGAAATAGTTGGTAGTGACACCTTAGAAGGAGAAGGCTGGATCTCAGGAACTTTTATAAAACAAAAGCCAAAATAAGTTGAATAGAGTATATTATTCCTCAAAATGAAATTTACAAAATCATCAGGGTTAAAAGCAAGTGAGAAATTCAGTTTTAACCAAGTTAGAAAGGTGTGCTGCAATGATCTCCCCCTGACTGGTATAAAGGTATAGCTGAAAGAAAAAATTGCTTAGAGCAAAGAAATTCAGCCTCTTACAACAAAATGTCTAAAAATTTGGTAGCCTCGACGCATTTTCTTAAATTTGTGTAGTTATTGGCTTAATTGTAAAAAAAGGCTACTTTCCTGAAATTAGCAAGTTTCCAAGTTCATTGGAAGCGAAATTGTCTTAAAATTTTCTTGTTTGTTAATTGGCACAAATTATTTAATTTCAGCCAGTTAGAGATCGTAAACGGGTTGTTAAATAACAGCCAGGCCACATGGTTTCACCCTCTGCACCTATCAGGACAGATGCAGCCAATGGCTTAACAAATGATCTCTGACTATGAATTAAAGAAGCTTCTACAAGAAGGAAAAGAATCGTACAACGAACAAAAATTGGAAAAGATGATCGAGCTAATCAAATCCCTTTGTCACCTGGATTACGAATTTCAGAAAAGGAGAAAATATGATAAATAACTCCATACGAAAAGCGATAATCTACACTAGGGTTTCCACTGACGAACAGGCTGAACATGGCTTCTCCCTAGCACATCAGGAGGAGTCTTTGGAGAAATATTGTGAGTTCCACAACATCACGATTGTAAAACATTTCCAGGAAGAAGGAGCTTCGGGCAAGGATTTTAACCGCCCGGCTTTCATTCAATTGTTGGAATTTGTCAGAAAAAACAAGAAAGAAGTTGATGCCCTGGTTTTTACAAGATGGGATCGGTTTTCAAGGAGCAATCTGGAAACCTTGAAAATGGAGCTTGAATTAAGGAAACTGGGGATCAAATTGGTTTCCACTGAACAAGCCATTGATGACTCATCACCAGAGCATAAATTAATGCTAACTATCTATAATTCAATAGCTGAGATCGAAAGGGATAAAATTTCCATCAGGACAAAAGAAGGTATGAGAAGAGCCAGCAAGGAAGGCTACTTCACTAATAATCCGCCAGTTGGCTATAAAAGGGTAAGGATAAATGCTGAAAAGCCTTCTTTGGAGCCCGATGATAGAGCACCTTTAATCAGACAAATTTTTGAAGATTATGCTACCGGAGCCTATACCGTGGAAGACATCAGGGTAAAGTACTGGAAAAGAGGCATTAAACGGTGTTATGACGGAATGCAATGGCTCTTGATGAACATCACCTACACCGGAAGAATACGGATTCATGCCTGGAAAGATGAAGAAGAGGTGATTGTTCACGGCTTTCATCCTCCTGTAGTCCCAGATGAACTTTTTGAAAAGGTTCAGCGAGTCTTGTTTGGCAAAAAATGGAAGGTTGACTTCAAAGTGAACCGGAATGAAGCCCTGCCCTTAAGGGGACACCTGGTTTGTTGTCAATGCAAAAGATCATTGACAGGAAGTTCAAGTAAAGCCAGAAACGGCGGTAAATACGTTTATTATCACTGCCAAGATGCTTGTAATGAACGGTTTAGAGCCGATGAAGCACACCAGCAGCTAAGGGAATACCTTAAATCCATGACCATCAAACCGGAGGTGAAAAAAGCCTATCTGAAATACATGGAGCAGGTTTTCAACATGAAAGAGGGAAGCCGGGAACAGGAAATAAAAGTCCTTCAGCATCGCATCCAGAAAACCAGGGAGTTAAAGAATGGGCTGGAAGACAAATTCATCCAGGATTTAATTGACAAAGAAACCTACAAGGATGCAAAGGGAAGATATGAAGGAGAAATGAAGGATCTGGAGGAAGAACTAAAGATGCTTAAGGAATCCACTACCAGCTACATGAGGTATCTGAAAGAGTCCTTGTCCCTGCTTGAAAACCTGGAATATCATTACGAGCATGCTAACTGGGAAGAGAAACAGAAACTTTTGAAAATCCTGTTTCCGGAGAAGCTGATCTTCAAAAATGGTCAGTTCATCAATCCCAGCAAAGATGGAATCTCTTTACTGATTAGTGATTTAAAGGAATTTATAAAAGAGGGTGCTATCAGTCAGACCGTCAAACATGATAAGGAGGTGCTGAAGAAGCTGGGGCGGACAACGAAAGATAATTAATTATAACATTTAAAATTGTAAAATCCATTTGTGAAAACCAAAATCTTAATAGCTGTACATCAAATCTTTGGATTATTTTTATTAGGTGATTGTAAAAAACGGGGTACTGCACAAGAAAATAAGTTATTAATAACAGACTTACACTCTCCCATTAAGTTAATGCTCAGTAGCTAAGGTTGTTACAAACGTTTCAGCATTATAAGTACGAAAAGATTGATAGTTCAGCTATGACACTTTTTCGTTATGGCTAAAAAAAATACAAAAACTGAGAGTTTACATGTTCTGACACTCTTCGATGAGTATCACAATCTATTATTAGCAAGTGAGATAACTGTCAACTACAGGCACAAGATTAAGCCGAGCTTGATGCCAAAGCTAGCCTGTTCTAAGGATTCTGCTGACGTTCTACGCACGATATGGTCTGACCGACTTGAGCACGTTGAAGAGTTTGTAGTCATCTGTCTCAACAGAGCTAATCGAATGTTAGGTTGGGCTAAGGTATCTTCTGGAGGCTTAAGCGGGACGGTAGCTGATCCAAAGGTTATATTCCAAATCGCACTGAAGAGCAATGCTTCCAGCATCATCCTAGCACACAACCACCCAAGTGGTAACCTACAACCAAGCGAACAGGACATTCGCTTAACGAGGAAGAACAAGGAAGCGGGTTTGGTGCTGGACCTTCAAGTCCTTGATCACATCATACTAACTAGTGTCACGTCACAATTAATATGACGTAATCAAAAAAAATTGTATCTTAGCCAAAAAAAGGCTATGAACACTTACAAAGTTACTCTTACACAGGAAGAACGAGATCAATTGACCGAAATTACC
>Ga0265292_1000625_pt1 | contig 44435 bp, 40 predicted proteins | sample Munlanlewell296A_FD_189080 | JGI IMG/M metagenome (GOLD analysis project Ga0265292, IMG submission 189080) | Leachate microbial communities from a municipal landfill in Southern Ontario, Canada - Leachate well 296A | ecosystem: Engineered > Solid waste > Landfill > Unclassified | place: Canada... | reverse complement strand
GGTCGTGAGAACCCTGGCAGCGGTTCACGTGTGGCCGATCACGGCCGAGATCGCTAAGGCGAGCACCCGCCTGGACGTTCGAGGCGACCCTGCGGACGAATTGATCGCGGCGACGAGCGTCGTCCACGACGTGCCGCTGATCACGAGGGATCGTAGCCTTAGGCGATCAAGGAAGATCCCGCTGGCTCGGGGCCCGTCCGCTGGGTGAACGAACAGAGAGGGTTCGCACCGCTCCCTTCCCGTCCGGGAGGCCGGCTTGCTTGCCTTCGTCAGAACCGCACGCACTTGAGGGGCAACTTGGGGGGTACATGGGGGGTACCTGTCGAGTGTCCGGCGCGTGCCTGAGTTCTGACTTCCGGGTTGGGTAAGAAAGTCGCGCTTTGGAGGGTCCGCGACTGATAGCCGACTGTATAGAGGGTCGGCTCCTCCGTTCGCCTTCCGGGCCCCACGGCGACCTCCTCCTGCATTTGTCTGCCCGTGAGTCTACATCTCGGACCGTGGGCCGCCCGGCCTATATGTCGACTGTGGAAGACCGGCGGCCGGATGCCCGTCTGGCGGTTCAGTCGGTGACGTGATTCGTTCCTTGCCAGACACCTCCGGTGTCATGATCATGGACGCTGAGCATGTTGGATTGGTCAGGATCTTGAGAGGAGAGAGCCGTGGACTGGAGACCGACCCTGAAGAAGGGATCCGTCGCCGGGGCCGGTAGAGTCCCTTCGCGGCCGCCGCGACCCTCGAGGCTGACCGAAGAAGCCGTCGGGGAGAAAGGTGGGGTGCCGCCTCGGGCACCGCGTGCTTCGAAACGAGGGAAGGCGCTCTCCCGCGTCACCCTCCGGCCAGGGGATCGTGCCAGAGGACCCCCGCAAACCGCGAGAAGTCCGAGTCGGACGAGCACAGCTCGGCTCCGTGCTCGATCGACAGCGCCGCCAGGTGCGCGTCCGTCGTGAGGTTACCCGCCGTCCCGAGCGGCTCCAGGATCTCTCGGAGCACGGCCGCGTGCCGGTCGGTGGGGTGGACGAGGGTCGCGCACGGCTGCGCCAGCCAGCCCTCCATGAGATCAAACGCTTCTGTCGGCGTGAGGGGTTCGGCGAAGACGCGCGGGTTGGTGCTCAGGCGTAGGAAGGCGAGCAGCACGATCCACGCGAACGCGAACGTTTCGGTTCCCGAGAGCCGCTCCTCGAGCCATCGCCTCGCCGGTCGGTGACGCGGCGCCGAAATGTCCACGGCGTAGAGGAGCAGATTGACGTCCGTTAGCTTCACTTGCGCAGCTCGAGCTTGCGGGTGGTCTCCTCGTCTTCCAGCGCCGCCGCCAACCGCAGGGCCTTGTCCAGGTCGATGCCGGGGCGCAGGCCGAGGCGACGCGCCCGCAGGCGGTAGGGCCGCGCGGTGCTCGCCGCCGCGCCCATCCCCGCGCGCAGCATGGTGTTGAGGGCCTCCTTGAAGGAGATCCCCCGCTGCCGCGCGACCTTCTTGAGCTTCGCGGCCAGGTCGGGATCGATGGCTACCGTCGTGCGCATAAGAACATCATAGCATCGCGCATTCACGCATCAAGATGCGCTCATTGCACGACCTCGGCGGGAACCAGTGCTCGACTGCCGGACATGCCCCAGTTCCTTTGGCGGCCACCCGAGCCCCGCGAGGTTCTGGCGCCAGGGCGATTGTGCAGCAAGCTGCTGCACGAAGTCCCGCTCGGGCCAGGCCGTGGCGAAGGCGCGCATGTACTTAAGGTTGTGCGAAACCGCTCTTGTTGGATGCGCTGTTTGATCTCCGCGAGTGTCTACACATAGCCGCACGGCAGCTCCGAGCGCGGAGGGGCCAGGGGGAACGAAGCGCCGCCCGGATGAGTGCGCCCGCGCGAGACGCGGGCAGGCGCGCCGCGCACCGAGTGGGTCGCTTGCCGAGCAAGGGTAGGTCCTCCTCCTTCCCACTCGAACCAGGCGGTGAGCTTCTCAGTCAATACGTGCGGTCTATTGAGCTCGAAGGTCGGCCGATAGGGCATTGAGCCACACCACGGTGGTATGCTACCATGCTGCCAGATCACTCATGTGGAGGTGGCGCCATGGCGGGCAAGGCCGTTCAGGCACTCACGTTGCGTATCCCCAAAGAGGAGTACGACGCCTTGCGGGCCTACTCGTTCGTGACAGAGTTGAGCATCAACGAGGTCGCGGTTCGGGCCATTCGTGACTACCTGGTGGCCGAGGGTCGTCGTGCGGAGTTCGACGCGCTGCTGCACAAGGCGCGCACTCAGTACCGGACCGCGCTGAACAAGCTGGCCGATATGTAGGGCGCGGATGCGATATCTGATTGCTGACGAAGTGATCACGATCAGCGAAACCGAAGTGGGGAAGAATCTTCTCGCTCACCGGGGATTGCTTGAGTCCGCGCTGGCTCGTCCTCAGCAGACAGTGTTTGGAGAGGACGCCTACCCGAGCATCCACGAGAAGGCCGCCGCCCTCATGGAGAGCCTGATCCGCAACCACCCGTTCCTGGACGGGAACAAGCGGACTGCCGTCATCGCGACGCTGATCTTCTACGGCTTCAACGGGATGTGGCTGGAGGCGTTGCAGGAGGATGTAACGGCGACAGCAGTGGATGTGGCCAAGGGGCTGCTCGATCTGGGGGAGTTGGCTCGCCGACTCGGGGGATGGGCACACCCCATCGCGCGATGATGACGCGGATGACTCTGCTCGACTGGGTACTATGCAAACCGGCTGCAGGAAGGGACTCCCGAGCTGGGAGCCCCGACACGCGGTGCCGGGAGCCCGGACGACCGGCTCGCGTGGACCGTCGAGGGGTGTCGGAGGAGCCATGGCGAGGAACTGGATGGCCATACGGGTGAACCTGATGATGGGACGCGACATCATCTGCGATCCCCCTCCGGGGCGAACCATGATCGTGGGCCCCAGCCACACGTTTGCCGACCTGGCGAAGGCAATCGACGCGGCATTCGCGCGCTGGGACCTTGCGCATCTACACATGTTCGAGCTCCCCGACGGGCGGTTGGTCGGAGAGCCCGATCCAAACTGGGACCTCGAAGTGCTGGACGAGACCTCCCTAAAGGTGAAGTCCAATGTCGGGCTCGGGGATCGGTTCAAGTACGTGTTCGACCTGGGGGATGAGTGGCGGCACGAGTGTGACGTGGGGGCGGTGGACGTCGACCCCGCTCAGTCCTACGGGATCGTGCCGCGAACCCCGGTGGCGGTCTGGGGGTGGGGTTGGATCCCCGACCAGTACGGCCGCCGCTCTGAGGACGACGCCGGCGAAGAGGAGTGGGAGTTTCGATGGGTACGGGTGTCGGACGATCCTGAGGGCGATCAGTAGCCGTCCCCTTCGTCGGGCCGCGAAGTGCCCACGCGGGAGTACAGCCTCTCCTGGTCGCGGAAGCCTGTCTTTACGACGTCGCGGTGGATTGCGTGAGGTTGGCTGATGTCCCGTAGTCCCTGTTGGACGGCGCGCCACGGTAGTCCGCGTGGCTGTCTCGGGTGCGAGGGATAATCGGCCACATGAACGCACGCGCCGGGACCTCTACGACCCCCAGGAGGCGTGCTATCTACGGACCCGAGCTGTGGCGAGTGGAGGACGGCGCGGTCTGGAGTTATTGGGACCTCTGGTTCTGCGCCGTGTGGACGGCGGACTTTCAAGGCGATCGCGAGGCATTGGCTGGGCGGCTGCGGCGAAACCACGATGGACCCCCTGGACGCCCGGAATGGGAGGCGCTTGTCAGCCACCTGGATGATCTCGCCGGCCGGCTCGAGGCTCACGGGCTCACCCCCGGGGCCCTCGCTCGGGAGGCGGTCTCGGATAGGAATCTGATGGCCAAGGCCCGCCGCAAGGTCCTGGAGCAGGGTCTCGGCGCCCAGGGTTTGACTCCCGCGATGGCGGACACACCGCGCGCAAGGCTTGGCCGGCGTGCGCTCCGGGGCTATTGGGACCGCTTCCCCGTCTCGCCCGAAGCTTCCTATGAAGCCTTTGCCGTGCCGATCGCGCGGCGCGCGGCTGATCGGTCCCGTCGCTACGGGCTTGTCCGCCCGTTCCTCTCTTGCCTTCAACGTCTGGACAAGGGCTCGGGTCACGACCCCGCTTGCCGGCTTGCGGTCTACCGGGCCTTCCTGGCGGCCGGGCTCGAAGCGATGGACCGCGGTCTTGGCTCGGGAGGCGTGGTCGATCTGCTGACATCCACGCTGTTTGACTACCTCGGAATTCCTTGGGAGCAGACCGGTGTCGCCACGGAGGACTACTACCGCGACATGTGCGAGCTGCTCGTTTGGGAGGACTACGCGCTGACCTTCGAGCGCGAAACACTCCCGTTCGAGCGGATCGCGCCCGAGCATGCGCTGCTGGCTGAAGAGATCCTGTGGTCGCTCGAGGCCGAGTATCGAGGGCACGGACTTGAGTACCATGCGCTCCGGGCTGCCGAGAACCTTGCGTACCTGAATGCCTGCCTCGGCCGCTTCGATCGGATGGCTCCTACCGCCCAAGTCCTTGGCCCGGACGGATGGGTGGCAGTGAGGGCTATGGCTGAGGCGGCACTGGCGGCCGGCAGGGGTGGTCTTGCGATGGAGGTTTTCTCGGCCGCCGATCGTCCCGGGCTTCTGCGGGACAACCTGCGCCGGGCGAGCGTGGACCTTCTTGGAAACCAGCCGCGGCTGGGTCCGCGACTGCGCCTGGTACGGTGAGGGCGTTACCCTTTGCGTGCCACTGATAGCACACACGGCAGGGAAGTCCGGCCGTGAAGATCGCCTTCACGTTTTGCGAAAGCTGTTCTCCTCAGTCCCCAGCGAAGGTCAGAAGCTGGCGGCGAAGAAACCCGTCGCCTCGAAGACCAGATGCGAGCAACCACGGTCTCGCACCTGAGGGTCTCTTTACGGGTGACGACCGCCAGCACGTCCGGTCGATTCCTGAGGGGTGTGCCTCCTCCCAGCCTGGGGTTGGGCATGCTGGCGGCTGGCGACATCGGGCAGGAGTTGGCCGAGGGGCTGCCGAAGGACAAGAATCGAGCGCTGGGCGTCGTGGGGTAAGCGAGCGCCACGGAGGATCAGGGTGAGAGAGATGCGTCGGGTAGCGGCACTTGCGATAGCCACGGCGGTGGTGATGGCGGTCATGCCGGCGACCCATTCGCGTGCGGCCGGCGAGATCACCTTGAAGGCCGGCCCGCTTACGGTGACCGTGACGTTGGATCCCTTCGCCATCACGTTCTCCCAAGAGGGTGGCGCCGCGATGGGAACTGCTCCGCAAGGCCTGGACCCGACCGATCCCACGGGGCGCACCGGTCCTTTAGGCTTCGCGGTTGGCGCATCGGCGGAGGCCCATGAGTTGGGCTATCACCTTGAGGCCAACCAGCCGGTTCGCTGGTTCCACGCCAAGAAGGTGACTGCGGTCGAGCAGGTCAAGGGGGGCACACTCGAAACGGGGGTCAAGGCCGGCACGTCCCAGGCGGGTCTTGCTGGGAAGCTCTCCGGCGCAACTGCCGCGTCGTCCAAGGGCTCGCACGGCCTGAGCCTGACCGTCGAAACGGACGACCCCCTTGGCAGGGAGTTCACCGTCCGGATGACCCCGCGGGCCTCCGGAGTGATCGAGGTCCAGGCCACCCTGAGCGACACGACCGCGGTGAGCCTGACCGGCGCGGCCTTCGAACGTTCCGCCGGCGAGCACTTCCTGGGCTTGGGCGAGCGATCCGACGGCGCCGATCAGACCGGGCGCGTGGTCACGACCTGGTCGGAGGAGGGGCCATTCGCACCGGGGGTCGCTGCCCCCATCAGTGAGCCAATCCGGGGTGAGCGCTGGCAGGGCCCCGAGCCCTTGCCGGGCACCAACTTTCCCATGCCCTGGTTCGCGAGTAGCCGAGGCTACGGCTTCCTGCTGGATTCGACCTGGCTCAACGAGTTCAGCCTGGCCGCGGACCGCGACGACGTCTGGAGCGTCGCCACCCGTGAACCCGCGCTCCGCTATCGGGTCTACGCGGGACCGACTCCCGCCAAGGTCCTGGAGAGGTTCACCTCGGACGTAGGCCGCCAGCCCGCGCCCGCCCGGTGGTTCTTCGGGCCGTGGTACCAGGCGGGAGTGGACCCCGGCTACTGGCGCTCAAAGGACGTGCCGGTCACGGTGGCTCAGACCTACACCCATTACCTGCCCTGCGGGGCGCAGCTTTCCACCGCGCCCGACAAGCGCCGCGCCCGCACCGCCGCCTATCACGCGTCCGGCTACAAGGTCACCACCTACGTCAACTCCTTCGTCTGCTACGGCCATCCCGGAGGGGCCTATGAGGAGGGTGACGCGAACGGCTACTTCATCAAGACCGCGGCCGGCCAGACCTATCCGGCTCCCTACGTCGCCTACACCGACGCGCCCTGGCACGGGATCGTCGACTTCACCAATCCGGCGGCGGCTTCCTGGTGGCAGGACCTTGTGCGCGAAGCGCTCGACGACGGCTACGACGGCTGGATGGAAGACTTCGGGGAGTACGTGCCGGTGGACTCCGTGGCCGCCGATGGGCGGACGGGCCTGGCCTACCACAACGACTACTGCAACACTTATCACCGCGCCAGTCACGAGCTGACCTGGGCGCGCTACGGCTCGGACTTTGCTTCATTCGTGCGCTGCGGGTACGCGGGGACCGCTCGCTACGCCAGGCTGGTGTGGGGTGGGGATCCCAGCGAGGACTGGTCCGCCGCGGACGGGTTGGCGGCCGCGGTGAGCCAGGGTGAGTCGATGGGGCTTTCGGGTGTTGGCTACTGGGGCTCGGACATCGGAGGCTTCCACGCCGTGGCGCAGGGCGAGCGCACATCCGCGGAGTTGCTGACCCGGTGGCTGGAGTTCGGGGCGTTCTCGGGCATCATGCGCACGGAGAAGGATGGGTGGGCGCGGCCCGGCTACTCCGGGGAGCGCGCCCAGGTGTGGGACCCGGAGGTGCAGCCGGTGTGGCGCAAGTTCGCCAAGCTCCGCACTCAGCTCTACCCGTACGTGTGGGAGGCGGCGCAGGAGTACCAGGAGACGGGGATGCCGATCATGCGGCACCTGGCGCTTGCCTACCCATCTGATAGTCGGGTGTATTCGCCTGAGGCGGAGTATGAGTTCATGTTCGGGCCGGATCTGCTCGTGGCGCCGGTGATCGAGGAGGGGGCCAGGTCACGGGCGGTGTATCTGCCGGCGGGGCGGTGGGTGAACTTCTGGGACGCGGTGAGCTACGACGAGGGTACGGGGGCGTTTGACGTCAGGGCGGGGGCCAGGGTCTACGAGGGCGGCAAGATGGTCACGGTGGCCGCCCCCCTGGATCAGATCCCTCTATTCGTGCGCGAGGGAGCGTGCCTGACACTGCTGCCTCCTGACACCGACACCCTGGCCGAGGTCGGAAACCAGCCCGGGCTGGTCCACCTCTCCGACACGGCTGGCCGCTGGCGGACGTTGAGCTTCGGGGGCAAGTGCGCGAGCGGTTCTAAGGGCGGAGCTGGCAAGAGCTCGGTGGCAGCCTCGGGCCTGCGAGGAAGATTGCCCGCCACGGGAGCCGCTCCCGCCGGCGCAGCCCTGGCCTTCGTCCTGCTGGCTGCCGCCTTGCGCAGGAGGGGTGCCACTCGGGGCAGCTGAGAGCGCTGGACGCCTACTCGTGGCCGCGTCCGTTGGCCGCCCGACCCTGCCGGAAGGGGTCGGAAGAGGGCACGGGAGGCGCAAATCGAGATACTCAGGTGGCTTGAAGCGGAAGCTGCGACAGAGCGTTCTGACTACCTGCGAGCCAGCGAGGCGCGGGCACTCGTGGATCGGATAGATCGGGATCTGCTGGCTGCAGGGGTGACGGTGCCCGACGGCCGCCGGGTGACCGGGCAGGCCTATTGGGCGGTCTTCGAAGAGATCCTGGAAGCGGCACTGGGCAAGCTCAGGCCCGCTGCATAGGGGGAAGACCACGGCCCCGGCGGTCATCTGGGGTTGGGGGTGGGTACCCGACCAGTACGGCCGTCGCACTGAGGACGACGAGGGCGACGGGAGGTGGGAGTTCCGCTGGGTGAAGGCCTGAGCGCGGTGCGTGGCCGTCAGAAGTTGGCGGCGAAATCCCAGACGGGGACCTTCTCGCTCCGGGCAGGGGGCGCGGAGAGCAGGCGCTCAATGCGCTCCGCCACTTCGGGCGTGATGTACTTCTCGCCGCAGGACGTGCAAACGCCAGCCGGCACCCCATGCACCACACGGGTCGTGCTATCTGGGCCTGGGTAGACCAACGTGACCCGTCTTGACCGGACCGACCCGGCACACTGTGAGCACTGGGAGGGGTGCTTGCGGCGCTGAGTGGGCGGGAAGCTGCGCGGAGCCTTCATCGGATCTTCCGTTTCCTCGTTCGCTCGTCGAGCCATTCAGGGCCCTCGGGTTCATAGACGGTGACGACAGCCAATGGCTCTGCCCAGTTCGCCTCGAAGAGGGCCACGTTGACCACAACGTGGATCGGTCTGCCGGGGCGCACGTACCCCAACAGGAGCTTCGTGTGTCCCTCCGGACGATCAGGATACTCCTCGAGGAGGTCGCAGTCGGCGCCCGATCGGCAGATGTCGGGAGTGGACAGCCCCTCGACCAGCATCTCAACGTGTCCGTGAGCGCGAAGCACGAAGTGCCGCTCGCGGAAGGCCCATCGGATGGCCACCATCTGCTCAGGATCGCTCAGGTCTGCACTCCCTGGTCGAGCAGCGGGATGCTCTCATCGGCGATCTGATTCCACAGGCGGGAGCCCTTCCGCCCGGGCCTGCGAAGCTGCTTCAAGGAAGAGGTTCCTATCGTGACGTTCAGTCGGTTGCCGAACCTACCCCGCACCGCTTCGGCCACGCGCTCCATTGCCGCTTCCGTCTCGGCAGCGCTCTTCGGAGAGCAGATGACCGCGACGTCGATATCGCTGGTCGCGCTCATCTCCCCACGGGCGCCGCATCCGCCGGCGCAGCCCTTTGGCTCATCCTACTGGCCTCCGCTCTGCGGGTTCGCGGTTGGCGCAGGCGCTGAGGGTCTGTCTGGGCAACCAGGGCAGTCCTATCTGGCGCGCTGGTGCGATAGAGCGCATACAATTGTCTAGTAGTCACCCATGCGTGATGCTGTCGTGTGTCTAGAGCGAGACTAGCGGGAGGTGGACTGTGGACAACAAGATGCTCACCGTGAGGCTCCCTGCGGAGCAGGCCGAGGAGCTCGAGGCTGTCGCCGGCGTCAACGGGGTGCCCGTGGCCGAGGAGGTCCGTGCGGCGATCACTGCCCACATCCAGGCCCGGCGTCAGGACAAGGCCTTCAGGCAGCGGCTGCGCGCGTCCATCGAGCGCAACAAGAGGATTCTTCAGAAGCTCGCGGACTCCTGATTCCGTGGCTCTGGGCGACGGGACCGAGGGAGAGGAAACGGTCGAGACCATGAAGGCCGTCGCCGCGGGAACGATCGACGAGGAGACGCTCTCCTGCTGGGTCGCCGAGCGGATGAAGAAGACGCATGGCTGACGCTGCCGCCCACGGCTGGGGTCAGTTGGGGCTCGGTGTCGGCGCGCGAGCGGTTTCCTAGAGCGAAAGGTACTTCTCCCCGCATGAAAGGTCAGCCACGGGAGGCGAGGTAGTCCTTCCAGCGGGAGATCGCTCTCTCCTTGGTCATGCCGGCAAGGTGCCGTTGAGAGACCCCGGCCTTGATAAGGAGGTTTCGGGCAAGACTGAATGGGATTGCGTCACGGTGTTTGGGTTCCGGCTTCGAGCCGGGGCGCACGGGCTTCGCTCCTCGGTCCACCGCGTCCCAGAACTGCTTGGGGCTGACTTGGAGTTGGGTGCGCAGGATGTGCCTGAACAGATCGGGGTCGCTGATGCTCTTGCTGCCGTGGGACACCTTCGTGATGAGAATGGACCCGTCGGCAAGGACCTTCCGACAGCGAGCGTGATCGCCCGCCTCCTTGCCGCGGGCGATCTTCTTCATCTCCCACTCGTCGACTTCGCAGAAGCGGTGCAGATCTCGGCTGCTGGGCAGTCTCACGGTCTGGCGGCGCGAGTCTTTGAGTGGGTCGGTTTGGCCTCGGGCGTGGCACTCTCGATCGCGCCAGCCTCGGCCGCGCTGGTCTCTGGTGCAGCGCCCTCGGCCGCTTCGGCGTCGGCGATCAACATCTCCCGGACCGCCTCGACGCTCCCAGCTAGCTCTATGCGCCTTACGAACCCCAAGGCTTTCCGGTGGTTGGGCGCGTGGCGAAGCTCGCGCACCCAGTCCTCGGCGTAGTCGACCAACTCCTCGGCAAGCTCGGTCGTTGCGGAGTCGAGGTCTTTGGCCTGCGCGTGCAAGGGCAGGCCTTCCACCCACATCGCGACGTGGTCCCTCCCGACCCGCACTTGGACGGAGAACGGACAGACCCGGGCCAGCAGAGCCGCCTGCTCCTGGGCGTCGACCATTGCGAGGGGAGGAGAGCCGCGGCGCTCGACCACGACCGTCTGACCCTTCTCCACCCGGTCGTAGAGCCCACTGAAGTCCTTGCGAGCGGCGCTGAACGCGTAGTGGGTATCCATGGCCACCTCCGGGGTCATGGTAGAGGACCCCGAGCACTTGTACAAGTAGTACAGAGTGCACTGGTTCTGTGCCCGACAGCCGTGCTCAATCCCAACGCCCCTACCTACAACTTGGGCGGCTGGTTGACGTCCGCCGCGGCGATGTCGGGGGCGAGATCGTCTACACGGCGCAGCACCGTACAGAGGCGGGCCGTCGCGAATGGCGAGGGCCGCTTCTTTTGGCCGAATGAGAAGGCCTCGAACCCCTTGTAGCAGGAGCGGGGGGTGACTCGGCCGTCCGGCCCGAAGTTGGCGGCGATGAGGGAAGCCGCGATCTCGGCGAGGGCGGCGCGGTCCTCGGGCCGCGCTTTCGCGCCGCGCCAGAGCGCCGGGTAGCGGCCGAGGGTGTCCAGCACCCAGTTCGCGTCATACCAGAACTGCGGCCACTTGGCCGTCGCAAACCTTCGCCCGTGGCCGAACATGTACGGCTTCTCCTCGTGCCGAACCCGCCAGGCGCGAAGCGAGACTCGCGCGACGTCGATCAGGCCGGGTGGCCTGCGCGCGGCCGGCAGGCGAGCAAAGGTGCGCAACGCCTCCAACGTGACCTGGGGGCAGAAGTCGGCCTTGCGTCCCGGTCCACGCCAGTTGCCCACCGAGGAAGGCACGCACGGCCAAGCGCGGCCCTGGGTGGTCTCGGCCAGGTCGGCGGTCATCCGCTGCAGAGCCGCGACGGTTCGCGGGTCCTCGGCGCGGCCGTAGCGCACGAGCACCTCTGTGATGGCATGGGTGTCGCACAACACCGAGCCCCAAGCGGGCTTCTTGACAACAGGAGAGGTCCCGAAGGAGGCGAAGCGCCCGTTCGGCTCCTGGTGGTCGAGCATCTGGTCCAGCAGTCGCTCGACGTGGAGGTCATCATCGCCGCGAACTCCCATGTCCGCGAGCAGTTGCAGGATGTTGGGGGCGAAGCCGGGGCTCTGATGGCCGGAGAAGGGCACTCCGGCGTCCCAGTCGGGCAGACGTCCGATCAGATCCTTTGTTCCCTGATCCGCGAGGACCGCCGCGCGCGCGCTCTCGACCTCGGGATCATCGGCGGGGGAATCGAGCAGTTCGGTCATGACGACGAAGCGGGCCGCCGGCTCCTCAGACGCGAGCAGCCAGGATCGCGGGTCGTCTCCCAGCAGCCCGACCCACCGCTCGCTACGGGGCTTCATCGTCTTGGCTGCCATGTCACCGCCCTCCACAGCCGCCGGTGGGACGCGGTGCCTGGTGCGCCCGGTGAGGCAGTGTAGCCGGAATGCAGGATTGGCGACCTGCTGGTTGCCGGACAATACCTGCCGGCCCAAGTGGAAGGCGTGCGCACGGAGGCTCCTCGGTTTGCCCAGGTAGCTTGTTGTCGCCAGGTTGAATGACTTGTGCCGCCATTCTACGAACGGGCTGTTCTGTGCAATAGGGCCTGTTGGGCCATCGCCGGACACCGGGGAGGGAATCGCCCCTCCCGGGGCGAAACATGAGACGGCGGAAGAAGGAATCCGGTGCGGAAGCGAGATCTGAGAGGAAGTGGCGATGAGGAAGATGCGGAGGCTTCCGAGGGCGCTGCTGGCGGCGGCGACCATCGTGGCGGCCGGAGGGCTTGCGGGGTATGGGACACGGCCGGCTTCTGCCGCAACCAGGCGCACCGGTAATCAGCAGTCAGGCGTTGCCACAGCGGCGTCCAGGACCGGACCGGCCGGCGAGGGCGGGGCCTCAGGGAAGTCCGTCGTCGCGGCGGCAACCTCTGCGTCGCCGGTACCCCTACCACCCGCGTCGCAGGTCAACGTCTCGCCCCAGGCACGTGAGCTCCGCAGGAAGCTATTGGGCCCCCGCGCGGACTCGGCCGCTCGCCTCAGTGCGATCCATGATTCTCAGGCAGCTTTTATCTTCCTCATAACTTCCTCTCAGACTTCTCTGGTCTAATGCAGCTCAATGCGCTCTGGTTGAATGGGTATCGTCTGCGGCCATCTGCACACGGGCCGCGGGCAAACGATCGGCAACAGACAGGAGGAAGGCCGCGTGTTCTATCTCACCTATCTCTACAGGGAATTGCGCAGGCGGGCAGGGCGCACCCTGCTCACGGTCATCGGACTGGCGCTGGGCGTCGGCCTGGTCGCGGCCATAACCTCGATATCCCAGGGCCTGGATCAGGCGCAGAAGGATGTGCTCAACCCTCTGGGCCAGGTCGGCACCGACCTGATGGTCACCAGGCCCGTGGGCGCGAGCACCGAGGCCCAGCAGGGCCAGGCGCAGGCGAGCCAGCCGACGGAGCCGGGGCCCGGCGGGCCTGAGTTCTTCGCGGGGCGGGGCCAGACGGCCCTTTCTCGCGAGGATCAGCAGGCCCTCATGGCCGAGAACCAGTCGGTGATCACGGACCTGTCCAAGCTCGGCAAGGCCGGCGACAAGTTCGTGCACGACTTCTTCATGCCGGCCACCCAGCTCACCTTCGCCAGTGACCAGGCAGACAAGGTTGGGAGCCTGTCGGGTGTGGCGGCTGTGGGAAAGGGATTGACCCTGCTGGCCGTGCACCAGGAAGGGACGGTTCCCGAGATCTATGCCGAGTTCCAGACCGGTGGGGAGACCGTGGAGGTCGAGCAGGACATTGCCCCGCCCACGGAAGCGGAGCGCGCCGCGATGGAGAAGTGCATGGCGGACGCGCGCCAGAAGGCCGGGACGGACCGAGAGGCGGGGCGGCAGGTGTTCGCCAAGTGCATACCCGAGCGGATGCAACGCTTCCGGGGAAGGTTCACCACCCCGGAGCGCACCATCCGCCAACTGCTCAATCCCCCGCAGACCGACATCACCAGCCAGACCTACACGATCGCCGGCGTCGACCTCGCCGTTCCCGGCCTGGGCCTGATCACCAAGGCTCAGATCACGCGGGGCAGCTTCTTCTCCGCCGCCTCTGCCGCAACCGCCTCCGCATCGAGTTCCCCCAGTCCCTCCGCGTCGGCGGTCTCTCCGGGCGTGTCCGGTTCTGCGAGTGCGTCGCCATCGTCGACTTCAGCGGCGTCTTCCGTGGCCTCCACGACCACGACCACAACCACTTCCACGACCACAACCACCACCACCACCGCCCCCGTTTCCGCGACGGCTTCACCCACGGCCTCCGCGTCTTCTGGTGCGGCCGCGTCTCCCAGCCCCTCTGCTTCCTCGGCCGCAGCAACCTCGACCGGCCCCAGGGAAGTCGTGCTGTCCGAGGCCTACGCCGAGCGCAAGAGCATCTCTCTGGGCGATGACCTCAACTTGAACGGCACGATCTACAAGGTGGTGGGCCTGGCCAAGCCGCCGCTCGGCGGCCAGACCGCGGACGTCTACCTCCCACTCTCCGAGCTTCAGACGCTGTCCTCGCGAGAGGGCCGGGTGAACGTGCTGCTGGTGAGGGCGGATTCCGCGAGCAACGTTTCCGGCCTGGAGTCCAAGGTCGCCGAGGCCTTTCCCGGCGCGCAGGTCACCAGCGCCGCCGACATGGCCGAGCAGGTCAGTGGCTCGCTCATGGACGCCGCCAACCTTGCCAACCGCCTGGGGTTGGTGCTGGGCATCGTGGTGCTGGCGGCCGCATTCATGATCGCGAGCCTGCTGACTCTCTCGTCGGTCACCAAGCGGGTGCGCGAGTTGGGCACGCTCAGGGCGATCGGCTGGCGCAAGGGGCTGGTGGTGCGCCAGGTGATGATCGAGTCGCTGGTGCAGGGTTTGCTGGGCGGGGTCGTGGGCATGGGCCTCGGGGTGGCCGCCGCGCTGGGTATTGCGGCCTTCTCGCCTGCCCTCAAGGCGACCGCGGCCAGCGCCACCACCTCGTCGGTGGGCGGCGGGTTCTTCGGCCTCGGCCAGGTCGCGACCAATGCCACGGAGACGATCAAGCTGCACGCTCCCATCAGCCTGTCGATGCTGGGGTTGGCGATTGGGCTGGCGGTGGTCGGCGGCCTGGTTGCCGGAGCCGTTGGGGCGCTTCGGGCCTCGCGGCTTCGCCCGGCGGCCGCGCTTCGGACGATCGGCTAGGTGGTCAACGTGCGAACGGCCATGAGGCCTGGCGCTTTCCAGGGACTGGTCGACTGTGAGCAGCGGGCGAGTGCCGGCGCTCTTTCCGAAACCAGATGAGGTCGGGGTTCCGGTCCGCTATCGGTCCGCCCCCCTCGAGATTGGATGAGGCGAGATGTACGAACTGACGCAGGCGAGCAAGCACTACCGGCAGGGTGACGCCACCATCCGGGCGGTCGACGCGGTTGATCTGAAGATCGAGGCGGGGGAGTTCCTGGTCGTCGAGGGCTCGAGCGGGTCGGGCAAGACCACACTGCTGCAATTGCTCGGCGGACTGGATCAGCCAACCTCGGGCCAGGTCTTCTTCGAGGGCCAGGACCTTGGGGCCATGCCCGACCGTCCGCTGGCCGACCTGCGACTGCAGGCCTTCGGATTCATCTTCCAGCAGTTCAACTTGATCCCCACGCTCACCGCGGCGGAGAACGTCGAGGCGGCCCTGGCGCCGCTTGGCTCGAAGTCCGAGGAGCGCAAGGCGAGGGCCCGCGAGCTTCTCACCGAGGTCGGCCTGGGCGAGCGCGCGAAGCACTTGCCCTCGCAGCTATCGGGAGGCGAGCAGCAGCGGGTCGCCATCGCCAGGGCGCTGGCGAACAAGCCGCGCGTGATCCTGGCCGACGAGCCCACGGGCAACCTGGACTCGCGCACGGGCAAGGAGGTCGTCGGCCTGCTTGCCAGGCTCTCCAAGGAGCACGGCCAGACCGTGGTCGTGGTGACCCACGACCAGACGTTGGGGGACCTGGCCACGCGCGTGCTGCACATGCAGGATGGGGCGCTGCACGACGGGAGCCTGAACTCGCGGCTGTCCGGGGTCTAGCCGGCAGGCTGCGCGATTCCGGGTCCGGCGCGGGGCGGTGCTCGCCCGCCAGGCAGGAATGGGACCCCCGGGCACGAATATCAGTAGTCAAGGCTGCCGCTTCACCGGGATATCGGCCAGGATGGCCGGGTTGCGGCTTCCCGGTTGCCGCACATGCCGCTACTCGAGACCGCGGGGCAGTACGCCTGGCACACATCTGGGCGGCGCGCTGGGCCTACGGTGGGGGAGGTTGGGGGTTCATGAAGATCCTGCGTCTGTTCGTAGCTCTGGTCCTGGGCGTCGGGGGCCTGGTGATCGGAGGGGTGGCCCTGTCCGCCACGGCGGTCGCGGATACCACACCGATGGTGCTGGCGACCGGCCAGCGCATAGATCCGGCCGGCGCGATCGTCACGCTTGGGCGCGGGCCGCAGGACCTGATCCTCACGCCCGACGCCTCGGCGCTCATCGTGGCGAACTCGGGCCGCGGCACTCAGAGCTTCTCGGTCGTGGACATCAGGGACCGTGAGCACCCCAAGGAGACCCAGCGCCTTGACTCTCATCCCAACTGGGCGGGACTCGCCTTCGTGGGCAACACGCTGTACGCGGCGGGGGGCCAGGCCAACCTGCTCCACACCTTCCAGTGGGAAGGCCCGGACGGGGACACGCCCGGCAAGCTCGTCGCGGGCGATTCGATCGCCCTGTTCCCGACCAATCAACTCCCGAACGCCGGAGGCTTTGCCCTGGACATAGCCAGGGATGTCACGACCCAGACTCCAACATCGGCGCTTCCCCTGCCGGTCTGCCTGTTCGCGGCCGGGATGGCAGCGGCTCCCGACGGATCCGAGATGTACGTGGCTTGCCAGGAGTCGGGGGCCCTTGCCGTGGTGGACCTCGAGGGCAAGCAGCTCTCGGCGGTCCTGCCCATCGGCGGCTTCCCGTATGGGGTCTCGGTGACCCCGGACGGCACGGGAGTGTTCGTCTCAGACTGGTCGCAGCCCAAACTCGTCGCCTTCACCAGGCAGTCGAAGGGCGTGCTCGTGCCCGCGCAGGCCGTGACGGTGGGCCGGCACCCCAGCGCTATGGCGATGGGCAAGGACGGGACCCTCTACGTCACCAACGGCAACGACGACAGCGTCTCGGTCTTGAAGACATCCGGCTCTTCGGCCACCACCCTCAACACGATCTCCCTCAGTCCCTACAAGAACGCTCCGCTGTCCTCGATCCCCACCGACGTCGCTCTGTCCCCCGACGAGTGCACCCTGTACGTGGCCCTCGGGGGCAACAACGCGGCGGCCGTCGTCCAGACGGGGACGTGCAAGGGTGGATCGGGCAAGCCGGGCAGTCTCAAGTACGTACCGGCGGGCTGGTTCCCGACGGGCGTTCTCACCTCGCCGGACGGCCGGACCCTATACGTGATCAGCGCCAAGGGCCTGGGCAGTGGGCCCAATCCCAAGGAGTCCGATCCCGGGGTCACGACCCAGATCTTCGGCACCCTTCAGGTGGTCCCCGAGCCAACCGAGCATCAACCCGGTTTCACGAAGATCGTGAGAAGCAACAACTTCTTCGATGTGGACCGGGTCAAGGCGATCCCCAGCGGCAGCTCCATGTACGACAAGACACTCGGTCGCTCGCCGGTGATCAAGCACGTGCTCTTCGTCGTGCGTGAGAACAAGACCTTCGACCAAGTACTCGGCGACATGGGTAATCCGGGAGCAAAGGACCTCTCCGGCAACTCGATCTACCGAGCAGGCGTCGGGGCCGACCCGAACCTGGTTCGCTACGGGGTGGCGAACTCGCCCAACACCCACGCGCTGGCCCAGAAGTGGGTCACGGCAGACCAGTTCCGCTGTCCGATCGAGGAGAGCTTCACCGGGCACATGTGGCTCAACTTCGCTCAGACCTCCGACTACGCGCAGCGCGTGTGGACCACGGAAGATCGCAACACGGCCAACGGGATCATGGACACCTCGCTGCCGGGTGAGGGCTCGCTGCTCGGGCGCGCTGCCGAAGCGGGGCGCAGCTACAAGACCTACGGCTGGGACGGGCTTCAGGTGAGCGTGCGACCGGAGAACCTGAAGAACGCAGCGGTGAACACCAACCTCGCCTACCCGACCAGCCTGCAGTACTACACGCGCGACATCGACCGCATCCAGCCTCTACTCGCCGACATCCAACTCGGGCAACTTCCGGAGTTCTCCTACGTCTGGATCCCCAACGACCACGGCTACGACCTGCAGCAGGGAGCGCGCACGCCGCAGTCCATGGTGGCCGACAATGACTGGGCGGCCGGCAAGATCGTCGAGGCCGTCTCGTCAAGTTCCTACTGGGAGAACACCGCGGTGTTCTTCGTGGAGGACGATCCGCAGTCGGGGCGCGACCACATCGACTCACATCGCACGGTCTTCCTGGCCGCCTCGCCGTGGATACGCCGCGGATACCTCACTCACGAGCGCTACGACTTCTCCTCGCTTCACCGCACGATCGAGTTGATGCTGGGGCTGCGGCCGACGAGCCAGTACGAGGAGAAGGCGGCGCTGCCCCTGACCGATATCTTCCTTCCGGTCGGTGAGGGTCCGGACACGGGTGGGTACACGGCCATCGAGCCGGCGGTGAGCCCGAATGACATGAACCCTCCGTTCGACTCGCTGAGCGATGTGCTCAAGCCGTTCGGGGAGTTGGCCAAGACCGTCGACCGCTCGAATGTCGACCAGGACGCGGACAAGGTCCAGACGATCCTTGACGGCATGTACCGCAACGGCCTGTGGAGCTATGGAGTGGGTCTGGCTCCCGAGCCGACGGCCGAGGTCCTGGCGGCCGAGGCCCGTGCCAACACCGCGGTCGAGGAGGAGGAAGAAGAGGAGGCCGACGAGGCGGTCGAGGCGGTCGAAGACGATGCGCCTCGCGTCCTGGGAGAGGCGTTGTCGCGAGCTTCTTCTCCCAGGCCCGCATGGCCTGTGGCGGCGGCGGCTGTGACGCTGGGTGTCGTGGGTGGCATGCTCGGTCTTGCTCCGCGGCGGCGGCAGTCTCGATCCTCATGACCCCGACGGCTTGGCCAGAGGCGGGAGCCTGACGGTCAGCGGGTGCCGACGAGCAGACTTTGCATCCCCCGGCCGATGCGCCCTCTCTCGTCGGAGATGGCGGTCTCCGTCAGGCCCACGCTGGACAGGCTGGCTGATCTGTAGGGCGCGTGCGATACCTGACTGCTGATGAAGTGATCACGATCAACGAGGCCGAGGTGGGGAGAAACCTTCTCGCCCACCGGGGATTGCTTGCATCCGCGCTGGCCCGTCCTCAGCAGACGTTGTTTGTCGCACCTCCTTGCCGCATGGTCACCGGCTACAGAACGTCTACTCCCGCAATACTACGAATACTACTTCGACACTCTGCGTCCCTTTCCTCCCGATAAGGGAGGTTCCGAAGGAACTTTGGGCGGCGCACCCTCAGCGGGTGAGCGCCGGCGGGGGCCGCAACATGGGGTGCGTCAGCCTGACCGAGGTTGCGGCACTCGGCGGCGGCCCGCTTGCCCCCAGAGGGAGATCAGTCTTGGGGACCCGGAGGCCAAGGGTAGATCCAGTCCGGGTAGAAGCACCCTTGGCCCGTCGCGCCGGGAACGCAGAATCCGCCCACCGGCATGGTGGGAGGCCAGGCGAGATCATCGATCTTGCCGAACGCGTAGGCTCGTTCCTTGCCCGAGGTATTTCCCCAGGCGTCCATCAACCCATGATCGGGGACGACAACCTCGGCATCGCCGAGAGTCCCCGGCACGCGGGCAGTCCACGTGCGAGTGGCGGCATCGTAGTTGGCCACATAGCTCGCGTTGCCCGGCCGAAGGCTGAAGTTGACCTTGCCCCCCGTCGGAACGCGATCCCGGTGCAGGAGATTCTTGGCCGGGTCGGGCGCGGGCATGGCCGCCTGGAACGTGATCACCGTCGAACCGCCGTCGGGCGTGGCGGTGACGCCCCGCACGGCCAGCCGCTCAGATGCCACGATCTCGAAGGTTTGTGAGATCAGCGTGTAGCGCTTGCTGGTCACTTTGAGGCGGTAGGCGCCGGTAGCGAGGTCCACCGGGACCTCATGGGCCACCGAGTAGGTGGAGGAGACATCGTCGAAGCGCCACTGAAATCCGAAGTCGAAGTCGTCGGTGACCTTCTGCCAGGAAGCCGCCGAGGCCCCGGGTAGGGACCCAGGCAATCCGGTCAAGGTCAGGGCCCCCACCATCGCCATCACGCCGGCAGCTCGCCACAACCTCCTGCGCGACAGTCCGCCCCGGCCGGCTCCGCCTACGGAACCCTTGCGCCGCAACGCCCCCAGCCCCAGTCCCGCTGCCGCGACCATGATCAACCCAGCAGCGGGGACCCCGCTTCCGGTGGCGGGCAACCCCCTGCGTGGAGCGGCTCCCCCTGATGGCGCGCCGACCGCGCTACCGTCTCGCTCCAGGGTGAGGAAGGGCGCGTCGAGCGGACGATCCTTTCCGGAAGCCCCGCCCGTCCACTTCATCGTGACGACTTCCAAGCGTGCTACCCGCTGCGCCGGCTGTTCGGTGATCACCCCGTCGCTTCCTCCGTCGCCGGTAAGATCCGGCGCCTCACCTACTGAAGAAGCGGCGAGATCGGCCTGCGGATCGGGGTCCGGCTTGCCGTGCACCAGCCGATCGGCAAGGTCGGCGTGGACGGCATTGAGCAGGTTGGCCGACCACTTGCCGTGGACGGTGGAACCACCCTCGTAGTGCTGCTGCTCGTACTCCTCGGGAGTGGTGAAATAGCCGGTGAAGTCCTGAGTGAGACCCGTGACGACGATGCGCTTGATGCCCGCCTCCGGCGTCGCGCCCGCCTTGGTCATCGCCGCCTGGATGCGCCGTCCCACCTCGATCGTGGGCTCACCGGGGACGCCGGCGATGATCGCGTCGCCGACGCGCACCTGCGTGATGCGAACCTTCGTGGCGAAAGGAACCGCCGCCACCAGTATCTTGCGACCGTAGATCGGATCCGCAAGCTCAGCCGGACGCCGCTTGCCCTCCAGCTCTCCCGGTTGGTAGAAGATGCTGGGGCCGTTCTCCGCCCCGCCCAGGAACGGCAGACCCATGATCGGTATCGGAGCGGTCTGGCCACCCTCGACTTGCTGGCTTGACAAGTTCACCGCCGCGTTGCGGACGGCGATCGCGGGCTCGGCGCTCAATGCGCCGCCCGCCTGCTCCCAGGCCACCCGCATGGCCCCCGCTATCTTGATGCCCTGGCTGTCAGCCGTCGCATAGGCGTTGTAGGAGTCGTTGACCGACACCATGTCGCCCTCGGTGCCGTTGGCGAACATCGCCATGAGGCCGGGCTTGCCCTCCGCGGCCAGTCCGTTCTCGAAGCGCTGCTGGGCGATCATCGACCAGTCAGAGGAGTAGTAGTCGTTGGCCGGAGGGAACGCGGTGTCGTGGGCGGAGAACCGGAACCACGCCGCCAGCGGAACCTGTTGCGGCCTCCCGCCTCCAGCGTTCTTGAGGGCGTCCACGCGCAGGAGGTGGAGAGTCGGATCGATCGTGTGGCCTGGCCCTTCCGGGTCGGCGGTGGGTCGCTGCGTGTGCGGCGGAAAGTCCATGCCGTGGTTGGCCAGATGCGCCTCGAGGCTGCGGTTGATGTTGGCGCGGGAAACCTCCGCGCTCGCCCAGCCGGCCACCGCGGGCCCCAGGCCGGAGTTGGCGCGGCGAACCGCCTTGGCGATCTGCTCGATCAGGAACGCCTTGACGTCAGCGTTCATCGAGGTCGTGCTGTAGGAGTTGATCTGAAGGTCGGGCCCGGCATGCGTGTGGGTGCCGGTCATGTAGATCGTCTTGTCGGTGAAACCCAGGTCCTTGACCTTCTCGGCCACACCCCTCTGGAGATCGCCGCCGGCGCTCATGAGATCCACGGCGACCAGGGCCAGCTTGACGTCTCCTCGTTGCAGGACCAGCGCTCGCGCCTCGAGGCGCATCGCCACACCCTTGGAGAAGGTGTCGGGACGAACGTAGCCATCGAAGTTGCGCCCGAGGTCGGGGGTGATGTCGGCCATTCCCACCCCGGCCCGCAGCCCGCCTGCGGCTCCCGCCGGACCGGCCAGTGCCCCGCCGGCGATCACCGTCGCCAGCACCACCGCCAGGATCGCCGCCGTCCAGAAGCATCGACTCCCGGTTCGCATCCGCAGACCTCCCCCGTCCAGCCCGGTCCCGACCCCCCACCCGTCGGCCGTCGAAAACGGCTGCCGGCTCACAAGTCAGGATTCGTCGCGGGTCCGCCTTTCCCTTCCCTCAGTTGTTGCCTCGGGCGGGAAACGCTACCGGCCGAAGGTGCGTCGGAAGGTGTCGGTACTGCCAATCACGTTCCTTGGCGGTGACAGCGGCGGCGTCGACGGGGGCGGCGGCGTAGGTGGCGGCCGTGACAGCGTAGGTGGCGGCGTGACGGGCGTGACCGGCGACGTGCGCGGTTGCGGCGGCGTGGGCAGCAGCACGGGCGGCGGCACAGGCTGCAGCTTGATCGGCGTCGCGGGCGGCGGCGTGGGCAGCAAATGCGGCGGCGCGCGCCTGGCTGAACGCTATCTCACCACGCACCCAGGCACGCCCTGCTTCGACAGCCCTCCGAGGTCGGTTGTCTTTCGGGTACTTCTCCTCGAAGTATGGGAGCACATGCTCGGCGCAGTCTGTGGCCCAGAGCACCAATGACCTGTGGTCCCGCTTGTCGAGCCCCATTTCCTTTCCTCATTCACGGTGTCGGCATCTCGCTACCGGACACTTGGCACCAAGAACTGTCCCAACAGCCCAAGACCTGTCCACTTGGGGGACACGCCCTAGGTGTACCTCCCACGGACGTAGTTGTGGGGAGAAACCTTCTCGCCCACCGGGGATTGCTTGAGTCCGCGCTGGCCCGTCGCTTTGAGAAGTGGGCACACCCGCTTGCTCGATGAGGAGGCCGCTGCCCCTCTTTGCGGCTGGCCTGCTAGCGCGTTCCGACGAGCAGGCTCTGCATTCCTCGGCCGATGCGCCCCCGCTCATCTGAGATGGCGGTTTCCGTCAGGCCCACGCCATGCGAACCGATCGAGGTGACCGCGTCGAGGTTCACCCATTCGCCTTCCGGCATCCTCTGCAGGTGCACGGTCAGGTCGGTGTTGATGAACAGGTAGTGGCGGAAGTCCAGCACCGAACTGATGCCGTTGCCCGAGTCCGCGGCTGCGAGCACGCGCGTCAGAGGTGAGGGTTGCTCGCCGGGCAGCAGCGGGTGGCGCATCCGGAACCAGGCGCAGGCGGGTCCGCTCTCCAGGAAGTGGCCGCGCACGAACCGAAACTCCATGCCCGTGAAGTAGCTCTCGGAGAAGATGGTGCCGATCTCGGGAGGAGAGGAGCCAGCCTCCGGCCCGGGCGGCGGCGGCCCGAAGTCGCCCGCTTCGGGGCAATCGGTGTCCTGGGTTCGAATCCGCCAGGCGCTTGCGCGAACCAGTTCCCCGTCCTCGCTCTCCAGCGACCCTTCCAGGAACTCGACCTTCTTGCCGGGGCGCACCACGCGCGCTCGCACTTTGAGTGGCACGAGGGGCAAGGGCCGCAAGATCTCGAAGGTCATGCGCACGAACTGGAATCCCTCTCGCCGCTCGCAGTTCTCCATCGCGCGCCCCAGCAGGGCGGCGGGCGGTCCGGCGTGCATCAGGTTGGGGTCCCAGGGGCCGCGCGTGAAGTCGGTGGGGACGAAGCGATCATTGTCGGGGACGAAGAAGGATTCGGGTGCCAAGGCGCATCACCTCATCGAGGATGTCTTCCCTGCGAGAAGGGTAGGACGTCAATCCATTCGACCGGTCAGGGTTTGCCTGTCCGACCCCATCCCACATGAACAGAGCGAATCATACCGGGGGGTTGATGGCGGCGGGCACGAGACGTCCGCGAGAGAAAGGGCTGACGGTTCGCCCGGCCAATGTCCTATCCTCGTCCCATGCTCTCCGCCCGGATCGACCCTCATGTCCACCTCTATCCACCCAGGCGGCTCAAGGGACTGATCGCCTGGTCGCGCACTTTCATGCCCGATCATCCCGTGCCTTTGGACGCGACAGCCGACGATCTGCTCGGTGAGTTGCGCCGGACGGGAGTGCGCCGGTGGATCAACCTAGTCTTCCCTCTCCAGCCGGGAGAGGCCGCGGGTCTGCATCGGTTCAACGCGGAGCTGGCGGAGCGCTGTCCCGAGATGAGCCCGTTTGGAGGCGTGCTGCCCTCCGATGAGGATCCACTCGCCGTTGCCAAGGAGGCCATCGAGACCTTCGGCATGGTGGGGCTGAAGTTCCATCCGATGGTCCAGCGCTTCTCTCCCGCCGACCCGGCGCTCGCCGGCGTCTTCGACTACCTTGAGGGAAAGGGGAAGGCCGTCTTCATCCACACCGGCTACGACCACTGGTTCGGCTGGCACCTGCCCGAGGAGGACATCGAGAGGTTGGTGGCCGGCCACCCGGGGCTTGCGTTCGTACTGGCGCACCTCTGGTTTCCCAGGATCGACTTCGCCTTCGACCTGGCCGAGCGATATCCCAACGTGTGGCTGGATGCGACCAACGTGTTCGGGGATCTCGCAATGGAGTGGTGGGTCGGCGCGGACCTTGGTGGCCAGGGCGGCGCGGGCTCCAGCGCGGATCCCGGGGGCCAGGCCGTGGCAGGGACCGATGTCCACTCCAGCGGAGACTCTGGCGTGGGCTCCGCCGCTGACCTTGGCGTTCACTCGGGCATCTACCCGCCCGCGGCCAAGCTACGCGAGGCAATGACTGAGGGGCTCTCTCGCCTGTCCCACCGGGTGATGTTCGGGACCGACCATCCGGTCGGGATGGGAGGACTCGAGCGTATCTACGCGGACTTCGATGCCTTCGGACTGGACAATGCCACACGTGAGCAGCTTCTGGCCGGAACGGCGACGGAGTTCCTCGATCGCTATGGGCGGTAGGGTGAGCGGAGGAAGCTTGGGCCCACCCTCGACCGGCCTTCGAAGTGTTCGACACTGTCGGCACTGGCGTTAGGGGGAGCGCAGTAGGTGCCAGGTCAACCATGACCGATTGTCAACATGTCCGGCGTCATCGCCGCGGCTGATAGCCCACACGCGGGAGGTGTGTGATATGACCCGTCCCTTCGCCATCACCTACGACTACCTCTGTCCGTTCGCCCGCAACGCCGTCGAATCCGTTGTCGAGGGATTGCGCGAGGGCAAGGATTGGCAGGTTCGCTTCCTACCCTTCTCACTTGCGCAGGTTCATGTTGCCGAGGGCGAGACGCCCGTCTGGGAACGTCCGGTGGGCGACCCGGCGAGCAGCGGGGTGCTGGCTCTCGCTTGGGGGATCGCCGTTCGTGAGGCCTTCCCGGAGTGCACCCTTGACTTCCACATGGGCGCGTTCGCGGCGCGACACGACGAGGGACGCGACATCAACGATGAGGCCGTGCTGCGCGAGGTGGCGGCATCAGTGGATCTGGAGCCCGACGCGGTGGTCGAGCGTGTGGCCACCGGGGAGCCAATGGCCATCCTCGGCCGGGAGCACGTCGAAGCGGTGACCAGTTGGGAGGTGTTTGGCGTGCCCACCTTCATCGAAGGCGAGGAGGCGGTTTTCGCCAGGCTCATGGAGCGCGGCAACGTCGGCGACGTGGAGCAGGTGCTCGGCCTGATTGGGGAGACGCGCCTGAACGAGTTCAAGCGGACGAGGATCCCCAGATAGCCGGGGTGCTCGCGCTTCTGCCAGTGAGGTGAAGATGCAGCGAGTGGGTTTCGTGGGTCTGGGGCACATGGGGGCGCCGATGGCGCGCCGGCTGCTCGCGAGTGGCTATCCGCTGACCGTGTGGAACCGCACGGAGTCCAAGGCTGCGGCGCTGGCCGTCGAGGGTGCCGTCGTTGCGGCCAATCCGGCTGGGCTGGCGGGTTCGGTGGACGTGGTGGTCACCATGGTGGCGGACCCGGAAGCTCTCCGCGCAGTGACCGCGGGTCCCGATGGTGTGCTGGCGGGAGCGGCGCGCGGGCTGACCCTGATCGACATGAGCACCGTGGGCCCCCGCGCCGCACGGGAGCTGGCCGAAGAATGCGATCGGCGGGGTGTCTCGTTCGTCGACGCGCCGGTTCTGCGCAGCGTGCCCGAGGCGGAGACGGGAAGGCTCCTGCTGATGGTTGGAGCGAAACCGGAGATCCTCGAGGAGCACCGGGCATTGCTCGAGACCTTCGGGCAAGTGATTCACTGCGGGGGTGTGGGTTCGGGCGCGGCCATGAAGCTGGTGGCCAACGCCAGCCTGGTCGGAGGAATGGCGGTGCTGGGCGAGGTGCTGGCGCTGGCTCGGGCGATGGGCCTGGCGGAGGGTCCGACCTTCGACGTGGTGATACAGACACCGGCCGGGAAGATCCTCGAACGCAAGGGCGACTACATCCGGAGCGGTCACCACGAGCCGGCAAACTTCCCGTTGCGGCTGGCCGCCAAGGATTCAGGGTTGGTGGGGGAAGTCGTGGAGGAGCTCGGGCTTACGTCGCCGGCTATAGACGCGGCGCGCAGGTGGCTGGAGAAGGCGCGCGAGCTGGGCCTAGGGGAGATGGACTACTCGGCGGTGGTCGAAGCGATCAAACAGGCCGGCCCGCGAGACTAGGCACGAGGACTCCGTCGTCTGCCGGATCAACCCCTGTGTCGAAGCGCGGGAGTGCAAGCGACACGTCCGCTGCGACAATCTCGCACCGCTGCGCCCGGAACATCTAGTCCTTGGTGGGGTCCAGGACCTGCAGCTTCTTGAAGTAGGTGCGGTAGAAGCCGCGGTCTCTCGACAGGAGACGGTCGGCGTGGGCGAGAGCGTGGGCCCCGATGAGGAAGTCGGCGATCATCCGCTCCCTCGCACCACCATGTCGCCTATAGGCTTTCCATTCGCTCCCCGCGGATAGGGCTGAAGGCACATCCACCGGACCGAATCGGACTCCAAGGCGATCCATCGCTTCGGCCGCGCGTGATGGTGATGGAAACCATGCCGCAACTTCGGCCCACACGACGTCGCAAGCTACGAGGCCCCCTTCACCGACACACCGCCGAAGGGCCTGGTTGGACAGATGTCCGAAGGTGGGGTCGGCGCCGAAGAAGTCGATGAGCACGTTGGTGTCCAGTGCGGTTATCAAGCCGAGTCCGCTTTCCCGCGCAGCTCGGCCATGATCTCGTCGGTGGAGCGGTCCAACTTGAGGATGCCGTAGAGGGCGTCCAACGGGTCTCGCGGGCTGGCCTTGCGGGCGACCAGCTTGCCGCCCTCCTCTTGGAAGTCCAAGACCTCGCCTGGGCGAATGCCCAAACGATCGCGCAGGGCCTTGGGAATGGTGACCTGGCCCTTCTCAGATACGAGAGACTTCATACCCGTAGAGTAAGAATTCCTACCTAGGTCGTCAACCCCCAAGGCCGATGGGCCCCGCGTCGGCGGAGCGCTCCTACGAGAAGAGCTTGTCCAGTCCTGCGGCGGTCCGCATCGCGTCCACGTACACGCAGTAGTTGGCGAAGCTGACGTCGGGAGGCACGTTGTGGTCGGGTCCCGGCAAGTACCCGCCGGACTCGAGCAGGAATGGCACCTTGCTCATGACTTCCCTCTCGATGGCCTGCCCGCCTTCGGCGATGGCGCGCTTGTCGATGCCGCCCATCAGGATCAGATCCCGCCCAAACCGCTTCCTCATTGCCACAGGGTCGCAGCCGGCCGCGATCTCCAATGGCCACAGGGCATTCACGCCACCCTCGATCCACAGCGGCGCCAGGTCGTCCACGTTGCCGTCGGAGTCCACGCAGATGACCTCGACGCCGCGCGAGCGCAGCATCTCGGTCAGCTTCTGATAGCGCGGCAGCAGGAACTTACGGAACGTCTCGGGCGAGATAAGCGGGCCGGCGCGGTAGCACATGTCCTCCCAGATCTGCACCGCCTCGATTCTCACGTCGGCGAGCAGGCGTTCCATCATGACCAGGTCGAACTCGAGGATATGGTCCATCATCTCCTCGACCCAGGCCGGCTCGTCGTGGAACGCGAACAGCAGTTCCTCAAGACCCATCCACTCGCGTGGCAAGCCGAAGAAGCCGGGGATCATGATCATCGAGGGGATATCGGAGGAGTTGATCTTCTTCGCGAATCCTGCCCAGTCGGGGGGCCAGCGCTCGGGCGAATGCGGATCCAGTCTCTTCTTGTACTCCTCCCAGTCATGCCGATCCTTCACCGGGTAGTCGAGGAAGCAGGGCATGGCGCTGGACCCCTTGACGGACTTGCGCGTGCGGCCGATCGGATCGAGCGTGGTGATGCTTCGCTCGTCCTCGGCCAGCACTGTTTCGTCGAACCGGGGCCAGACCGGCACCGAGTTCTCCGAGCCTCCGCCCAGCAGGCCGAGCAAGTCCTCCGGAGGAGCCGCGTGGATGAGGTCCAGGGAAAGCTCGCCCGAGGTGAACTCCTTGACCCAACCGAAAGTGCAGCCGATCTCGCCCACCTTGTGCAGGGTCCGGAACTTGAAGTAGCTGTCGAGATCCGCGGATCCAAGGCCCACGGCGGCAAGGACGAGGGTCGGGCGGAGATGCTCGGGGAACCCTTCGCCCAACCATCTCCTTGCGGTTTCCACCCAAAGGGAAGCGTTCAGAGAGCCGAAGAGAGCCAATTCCCCGGGCGTGTCGAACTTCGCTGCTTTGAGGAAGTGCTCCCTGTCGGATGGGATGTCGCTACGCGTAGCCATGACTCACCTTTCGTCGGCGTCCAACTCCACCCGGGCACACCCCTGGTCGGTTGAAGTGCTGTGATGAACGGTCAAGAGTGACCCCCCGTCGGATACCGTGGTCGCCTGCTCCGAGGGGCAGTTGCACGGCCTAGAAGTCCGTGACCGAGAAGAAATCCTTCTCCGGCGTGGCCTTCTCGAACTTCTGGTTGTGGATTCGGTAGAAGCCCGTGCCCGTCCGCGCGAGGTGGTGGGAAGGAGAGAAGCAGATCGGCGCCCCCAGCCCGTCGTTGTAGCCACACATGTTGTTGAGAACGTCCACCAGGCCGCGCCGGGTGATACCGGGCCCTGCCCTTTTCGCCGCTTCCTCGAACAACGCCATGTCGGCCCATGCCTTCAGGGTCTGCTCGTCCTCGGTTCGGTTCGGGACTCACCTCCGCACCTAGACGAGATCGAGAACGGCCGTGAGGCAGTCGATCACCGGGCCGTCCCAGTCCTCCGGGTCGATGCGATACACCTTCGCTCCTTCCTCGGACAGGGTGATCTGCACGGGTTTCATCCCCACCTTGAGCGCCCCGCTCAGTTCCTGGCTGCCGCCGTCACCCACATAGAGACACTCGGCCGGTGAGACCCCCAGTCTTTCGACGGCTCGCAGGTAGATGGCGGGGTCGGGCTTGGTGAGGTGTTCGACGCAGGAGAACACGGCCACATCGAACAGAGGCGCGAACGGAGTCCGGGGCCAGGCGAGCGCGATCTCGATGGTGCAGTCCGAGAGCAGCCCTGTCTTGATGCCTCGCCGGCGCAACTCTTCCAGCACCTCGATGGCGTGGGGGCGCGGAACGATCTCCTTGACCGTGTGCTCCAGGCGAATGGCGGCCGCCGTCACAATCGCGTCCGGGTCGGCCTTTCGTCCCAGTTGATTGCAGATGTACTCGAGGTTGCCCTCGATCGTGGACAGCTTGCCCGTGATTCGAAGGTCGAAGGTCCGCATCCACTGCGAGATGAGATCGTCGGGGGGCACGCCGAGAAGCTCGGCCATTGCGGTCAGCATCTCCCTGTACGCGGGCCGGGAGAAGCCGTCTATCAGGGTCCCGAAGAAGTCGAAGATGACCGCGCGCTTGCCCATGCCTCAGAGGATACAGGGGATCTCGGATTACCTCGTGGCGTTCGCGGGTTGCCGGCGGTCATGGAGGATTCGTTCGCGGAGGTCGCGAACTGCCGGTGGCCATGGAAGATCTCCGGTGGTCGCCGCGGACTGTCAGCCGTTGCTCCGGGTGGCATCCGTGGTGACGCAGGGACCTCCAGCGCACACGTCGATCAGCTCCCCGGTCAGCAGGAAGTGCGCCTTCTGGTCTGAGCCGTGGTTGTCCTTGCGCGGGTCTCCATGCGGGTCGCCTCCGGATTCCGAGGGGATATTGCCGGTGGGCGGCGTCAGATTCCCTCTGTCGGCGGCAAACCAGTAGACGGCATACGAGTACCCGGGCTTGCTGTAGGAGGCGGGCCAGAGGTCGAACATCGGATCCCGCGACCAGTGCATGTCCGCGGGCACCATCGGTGAGTGCATCCTCGCACCGATGGTTCTGGCCTCGACTTCGGCGGCGAAGTTGGAGACCTGGTGGTCCGAGAACGCGAGCTGCATCATCACCTGATGCTTGGGCGTGTTGGGGTACGGCCGGTCGGTCATGTGATGGGCGTAGCCGTTGGCCTCGGCCCTATCCCAAAGCATCTGGATGAGGTCGAAGGCGAGCATCTGCTCGGTGGAGTCGGGGTAGGTGGCGTAGAGCACCATCCCATAGGCACCTTCCCAGTCGGTGCTGCGCTGCAGCAGTGTCGAGTAGTTCATGCCGGTCACCCCGAGAACGGCCGTGGTGAAATCCACCGATAGGGCCGTCAGGGCCCCACCCATAATTCCCCCCTGGCTGTTGCCGTCATAGAAGAGCCGGCTCGTGTCGATCAGCGGCTTGCCCTCCGGCGTGCGAAACGCGGGATCGATGACCAGGCCCTGCGGGTGGATGAGCGCCCGGCCGAGGAAGAGGAAGTTCAGGAACCCTTGCTGGCCGCGATCGGCCAATGATCCGAAGTTGGACAGGTCGGCCAATATCACGCCAACGTTTGCGAGGTCCTCGAGCGCCATGCCGATCCAGTTGGTTGCGCACATGGCGAATCCGCGAAGGCGCATGTCCTCCGTGCTGCTCCCGGTGGCCTCTCCCATATCGCCCAAGAGCCCGTGGCCGTAGAGAGTTGGGCGGGCCGGTGTGGAAGCGGCGCCGTGAGGGATGTCGCACACGTACGGCACCTGGAGGTCGGGCTGCGCCTGACTTTGCACGGGGAGACCGTCGGTCGAGCCGAGGTAGTTCAGGCGCGAGCCCGGCAGCGCCACCGGCAGTGTCTCGCCGATCGGGTCCGGAATCGGTTGGGGAACGCCCAACTCGATGGATGCCTGCGGGGTGAGGTAGTTGGGCACGGTGACCGTGCCCTCGATGCGCCGGGCGGTGGCTCGGTTCTCGGCCTGGGTGAAGTCGGTGACCGTGTCCACGGTGAAGGCCGGAGAGCTGCCGGCCACCTTGACGTCGGCGAGGTTGGTGTCGCCGAGGCCGGCGAAGGCATCATCGCGGATGTGCAGCATGCGCTCCGAGAGGTTGCGCTCGCTTGCCACGGTGAAGTCCCAGGCGAGGCAGAGCGACTGGCGCTTCATCCCCGTCGCGGCGAGGTCGGAGAAGATGCGCTCCATCGCCGGGCGCCTGGCCTCGAAGTCGGGATCGAGGAGGTTGGCCGCGCCCACGTCCCGGTAGTTGGCGAATGCCTCCCCCGCGCCGATCGTCGAACCATCCGCGCGGCTCAAGTTGCGCAGGGCCACCACGTATCGAGTGCCTTCCTCGAAGTTGACCGCGGGCCTGATGATCAAGAGCCGCTTGTCGGCGGCAGTGCCGGCGTGGCTGTCCAGCTCCGACCAGAACGGATGGCGCTCGCCGGTGCGGGTATTGAGGATCACCATCGGTGCATCCGGCTCGAGCGACAGAGCGAGGTTGCTCACCTGGTCACGGTAGCGCTCGGGCAGAGACGTCGTGCCCCAGGTCTGATGCAGGTCGAGACCGGACACGAAGGTGAGGAGCATGGCTCCCGGTGAGAAACCGTCGTTGCGGTTCCACTCGGTGGGATCGATCGGCTTGCCGGCGGCGTTTCGCGGCGTGGAGAGCACGTTCAAGTTCACGCGCCGGCCGGTGGTTGTGCCGGGGTCGGCGGCGGTGAAGACGTTACTGGGGAACGGCAACAAGCAGTGGGTTGGGTCGATGGGATCGCAGCGCTGGGAGTCGGTGGCACCGGACAGAGTGACAATCAGCGCGCTTGCCTGAGCTGCGTCGGAGACCTTTCCCGCAGGCGTGGTGAAGGTCAGTCGCAGGTCGTAGGTGCCGGGATCTCCCGGCGCGGTCAGCGCCGCAGTCCGGGAGCCCGCCGTGGTGACGATACCCTTGCCGTCGGGGAAGTCGCTCCAGGCGCCTGTGGCAACCGGACTCGTCGAGCGGTAGGCGATCTCATATCTACCGGGGGTGTCCGTGGTGAAGCTCAAGGATGAGGGCGCGCCTTGAGTGAGTATCGCGGGTTGGTCGGCAGTGGGGCCGGTGATGGCCACCTGGGCGGGCCGGCTGCCCGTGGGCGGGCAGACGATGAGCGAACCGGGCTCCTCGTCCTGGGACTGCAGGCGCTCATCGGTGAGGAAGCGCAGCCTCAAATCGTAGGTGCCGGGCTGCTTCGGGGCGGGCAGGGTGATGGATGTGCGACCGGGACTCGCCGTGCCGCTGGCGGCCTTGTCGTGCACGGGGGACCATTTGCCGTCCTGGGCGAGGCGCTGGTCGACGGCGTAGGTCCCGGCGAGGTCGGTCTCAAAGGTGAGTCCGTACCCGGCACGCGTCTCGACGAGGGTGGGGTTGGTCGCGGTGGGCTCGACGACGTCGGCTCTGGCCGGCGGGTTGGTGGTCGCCCCCGAGCCGGCCGAGTTTCCTCCTGATGTTGAGGCGGTCTGGTTCCCGCCTCCCGCCGGCGCGGCCGGCGCGGCCAAGCTTGCGGATGCCGCGGAAACGGATCGGGCGTCCAGGCGGGCAGGCGTGGGGGTCGTGGCCCCAAGTGCGACCAGGGCTGTGACCGACAGGGCGGCGATCAGCGCCCGGAAGGCAGCGGCGTGGCGGATACCGTTTCGCATGAGAACCCCCCCGATTCAGGAATTTCGGATGTGGTGGCAGTACGCCCCATATGTTCGCCGTGGCGGGCCAGGACTCCTTCCCAAAGAGATGGGCCAGAAGCCGGTCGGGCGAGGCTACCAGGTGCGCGGGCTAGGCGCTGACCGAGGAGAGCGTCATCATGCCGACCGCGTTGCCCTGGACGTCCTGGAACATCGCCATCGCTCCCACGCCGGGGATGGGCATGGGGCCCATGAGTACCTTGCCTCCAAGCTCGGCCGCGCGGGCCAGCGAGGCGTCCAGGTCATCCACCTGCACGTAGACGGTCACATAGGCTGGGACACCCTCGGGGGATTGCATCAGGCCTCCCCCGACACTGCCCTGCTCTCCCTGAACCAGCATGTAGTTGGGGCCGCCCGGGGTCATGGTCCAACCGAACAACTCGGAGTAGAACAACTTGAGCTTGCCGAGATCAGGTCCGCCGATCTCCCAGTGAATGATTGGATGAGCCATGCCGCACGTCCCTGCTCGGCCACGAGCGTCCGATCCCCCGTGGCGCGTGTCTGTTCACGCATTCGCCGCACTTCGATGAGCAGTGTCCTACGGGGAAGCCTCCAAGACCAGGGTCAGCGCGCCTGCCGGCGAGCGGACCGCCGGGCTGCACCCGCCTGCGGCGCATCGGCGAGGCTATTGCGACAGTGGGCGTCCTTGGTATCGGTGTCTGTGGGCGTGGTTATTCGCGTTGGTGAGGCGATGAGTCCCGTCGTCCTCCCCGGGCATCGTGCCCCGGAAGGTATCGACGCGGTAGGCGGCGAATCCATTCTCGCCGGCAGGTCATGCGGCACTGATAGCATGCCGTCGGGAATCGAGGAGGATCGGGTTAGCCGGGGCACAGCCCAGCGCAACCGGGCCGCTGTGTCCCATCGACCGGAAGGGGATGGGCGATGCGCAGACCTAGAAGCCGGGGTCTAACCCTCATGGTGGTCGCGTCCGCACTCGTGCTCGTTTCCGGGCTGGGAGCGCAGGCGGGAACGTCCCGGCCGACAATGGGCACTCCCATGCGCTCTCCGGCCGGCCTGCTGGCGACCGGCCCGCGTGCCAACGGCACCGCCGTGCTGCCCAGCGGACGTTTCGTGACGCCAGTCGGGACCACCATCCCGGTCGACCTGCTCCCCCTGAATGCCTTCCTGTCTCGTGACGGCAAGCGGCTGTACGTGTCCAGCGAGGGCGGAGACGACGATCCGCGCGAGGAGGGCTACAACCGCTTCCTCACCGTCATCGACACCGCGACCCTGGCCAAGACGCGGGTGCGAAACGACTCCCTTCAGTATGGGATCGCCGAGAGCACCGACAGCCGAGAGGTCTACATATCGGAGGGAGCGACCGGCAAGGTGCGGGTGTTGAGCGTCTCCGGGAGCACTCTCAAGGACACGGGAAAGACGATCGACCTGGACTCGGCGGACTTCCCCTGGGGAATGGCCCTGCATCCGGCCGGCCGCTACCTCTACGTCGCGGGTTTCTCGGGCAACTCCATGAGCGTGGTCGACACTCAATCCAAGGCTCGGGTGGCCCGGCTGGATGTCGGCCATTTCCCGTACACGGTGGCCGTCTCACCCGACGGCAAGCGCGCCTACCTGTCCAACTGGGGCATGTACAACGCCGACGCCAATGATGCGACGCGGGAGTTGCCCGTGGAGCCGCCGCCTTTGACCGAGGCCGGCTACAACACCTCCAACTCCTCCTCGGTCTGGTCCTTCGATCTCTCCGACCCCGCGAACCCCAAGGTGGACAAGAAGATCAGTATCGGCTCGCCCGTGAACGGCTGGGACGTGCTTTCCGGCAGTCTGCCCTCATCCATGGCCGTCTCGCCCGACGGCAAGACCCTGGCCGTCAGCGCCTCCAACAACGACATAGTCGTGCTGCTGGACGCGGTGACCGGAGAGGTCAGGCGGACGATCTCCTTCCGGGCGGTCCAGGGGGGTCCCACGGGATCCCAACCCAACGCCATGGCGTGGTCGCCCAAGGGCGAGGCCCTCTTTGTGGCTGAGGGGGGACGAGACGCGATCGCCGTGGTGGACCCGGACAGCGGGTCCATTCGCGGTCGTATTCCCACGGGGTGGTACCCGGCGGCGGTCGCGATCTCTCCTGACGGCAATCGCATGTACGTGGCCAACGCCAAGGGACTGGGGCCGGGGCCCAATGGTGTGGAGGTGGCAGACACCGAGAAGTTCGATGTCGGCAACGTCGCGTATATAGGAAACAGGATCTTTGGGACCGTGTCGGTCATCGACCTGCCCGGGGCATGCGGCTCGCTGAGTGAGCTCAGTCGCAAGGTGGACGAGAACAACGGACTGGTCGCCGCCTCGGACGTGAAGAGCGGAGTGATCCCGGCTGCCTACGGACAGGGACCTTCCGAGAAGATCAAGCATGTGGTCTTCATCCTCAAGGAGAACCGCACCTACGACCAGGTCTTCGGGGATCTTGCCGGCACCGAGCGCGACGAGCGGCTGGCCTGGTATGCGGAGAAGGTGACGCCGAACCACCACGCCATGGCCAGGTCGTTCGCCCACGCCCAGAACTTCTACGACAACGGACAGGATTCATACGACGGTCACTTCTGGATCGACACCGGTCAGTCCAACGAGTTCGACCAGAAGGTGCACGTGACCGCCTGGAACGCCAACAAGTTGGAGGGCAACAAGTTCGTCACGGCTCCCGAGAACTTCCCGGAGGAGGGGGCGATCTGGAACAACCTGGCCAGGGCGGGCAAGACATTTCGAATCTACGGCGAGGCGGTCTGGCTGGTGGGGGTCTCACCCACGATTCTCACGCCTGGAGGCACGGGGGACCCGGGCCGCCCCGCTTCACTCATACCCGGCATCCAGCACCTGTACGGGAACATGAGCCTCACTTACCCGACGCAGGTCCACGACATGGCGTATGAGTCGACGGACAACGACAGGGCGGACGACTTCCTGCGGGAACTGGAGTTGTTCAATCAGACGGGCCAGATGCCGCAGTTCGTGTTCCTCTGGATGACGGCCGACCACACCCACGGCGCGGCGCCCGGCAAGCCCACTCCCGAAACCATGGTTGCCGACAACGACACGGCGCTGGGGCGGATGGTGGAGGGGCTGTCGCACTCGAGTTTTTGGGACGACATGGCGATCTTCATCACCGAGGACGACCCGCAGGACGGGCAGGATCACGTGGACGCCCATCGCACCATCCAGCTCGTCATCAGCCCCTACGCCAAGCACGGCTACGTCTCGAAAGTCCACTACGACAACATGTCCACCTTGAAGACGATGGACCTGATCCTGGGCGTCCCGCCTCTTTCCACACACGAACTGACGGCCACCGCGATGAATGACCTGTTCCAGTCCACTCCCCAGGCAGAGCCGCGATACACGAGCCTGCCCTCACGCATCACCCCCGAAATCAACCCCGAGCCCAGCCAGGCTGCCAACTCCAAACTGCGCAGTGCGGCAGAGCTGTCGCTGGACTTGGATCTCGGGATAGACGAGGGCGGGGAGATGCTTCAGGAGATCCTGCGCTTGCGCCATGAGGGGGCTCTGGAGGCCGGCAACCCCAACATCCCCGTGCTGGCAAACGTCCAGGAGCACCACCTGGCCAGTGGAGACCCCGTGCCGGCGAGCTTGACCGGCGCCAGGGGGAACGCGGAAGCATGTGGTCTGGGGGCGGCTTCGCCGGGCTCGCTTGCGCAGGGTGGGCGCCGGTTGCCGGCGACGGGTGCAGCGGGGGCCCTGATCGCCCTGCTGGTCTTGGCTGCGGCAGTCGCGACGCGGGGGACGCTGCGGAAGCATTCGGCCGGAGGGAGGAACTTTGCATAGGCGGTCAAGCTCAACTTCGCGGGTGCGCCCGCTGCTGGTTGTCGCGGGAGCGGCCGCTCTCTCCTTCGCCTTCGTGGGTGCGCCGGTCGTCGTGGCGCCTGTCGCCGCCGCACCGGCGCCGGCGCACGTCGTGGTGTTGGTGGTGGACGGCCTCAATCCACCCGAGGTGGGGGCCACCACTCCCAACATGGCGGCGCTGGCCGAGTCGGGCACGGTCTACGCGGAGTCTCGCTCGGTACTGGTGGCCGAAACCATTGTCAACCACGTGGCCATGATGACCGGCGGCTACCCGGATCGAAACGGAATACCGCTCAACAACTTCTGGGACCGCTCCGCCGCGTCTGAGTCGGTTGAGGCAAGCGACCCGAAGTTCCTCACCGCGGAGACGCTCTTCACGAGCATTCGCCGCCAGTGCCCCTCACTGGCAACCGCGGCGGTGCTATCCAAGACATACCTGCACGGCATCTTCTCGGGTGACGCCGACGGCGACGGCAAGGTGGATGCGGGCAACCTGTGGGAGCCGTCTCCGATCATCCCGGTCAGCAACCATGCGCCGGATGTTGCCACAGCACAGGCGGCAGTTGATGCTCTCGCCGACAAGCCGTCGCTGCTGTTCATCAACCTGGGAGACGTCGATCGCGCGGGGCACATCGATGCCACAGGTGCGACGGGCGTTCCCGTCGTCCGCCAGGCCGTGACCGAGGACACCGACGTGCAGGTCGGCCGGATCGTACAAGGCCTGAAGGACCAAGGGATGTGGGATTCCACCGTGCTGGTCCTGCTCTCCGACCACGGCATGGATTGGGGGCTGCCTCAGGACTACGTGCGGCTGTCCAGCGCTTTCGATGCGGATGCCTTGCTTGCCGGCTCGTACGTGATCGTGCAAAACGGTGGGTCCGACTCGGTCTACCTCAAGAACCAGTCTGATCCCGCGGCCGCGCAGCGGCTGAAGAAGATGCGCGAGATCGCGCTGGCGACCGAGGGAGTGGACGGCGCCTGGTATCGGTTGCCCAACGCGCTCGACGGCGGCGACGCCAACACCTTCGAGGGGGCTCATCCGGCCTGGCATCTCAACCTGGAGCGGACCGGCGATCTCATTGCGTTCTCCAAGCAGGGATGGCGTTTCTCCGACCCCTCCGACAGCTCCAACCCGCTGCCCGGCAACCACGGCCACTTCCTCACCCGGCACAGCTTCTTCGCCATCTCCGGCGGTGCGCCGATCGTGAAGAAGCAGACTGTTGCCGCCTCGCAGCCCTCGGTCGTCAACCCCATGGATGACACCACAAAGTTGCCCGAGCAGAGCGAGACGGTGGATGTGGCTCCGACCGCCGCGTGGTTGCTGGGTGTGAGCGACCCCGGGACCTTTGCGGGTAAGGCGGCTCAGTACCAGGGCCGCGTGCTCACCGAGGCGTTCAGCCAGCGGCCTGCACCGGCTTGCGTTCACGCCGCGTCGTTGCCGTCGGCTGTGGGAGCGGTAAGTAGCCGCCTGCCGGCCACCGGTGGATCCGCGTACGCCGCTTTGGCCCTACTGGCTCTGTTGGGGTCCGCGGCGATCGCCGGGAGACGTCTGACGGCCCGCGTCTAGGTCGCCAGGTCGCGTCGTTTGAATGCCACCACGGCCGCCACGAAGGCAAGCGCGGCGAAGCCGGCGAGAATGGCGGCCTGTGATAGATCCAGGCCGTGGCTGAGCGGCTGGTAGCCGACGGCCTGGTAGAAGAGGGTGCTCTTGCGGTAGAAGGCGTCGGTCAGGGTGCCCAGGGAGTAGAGGACGAAGCAGGCAACGGCGACTCCCGAAGCCGCGCCCACCCCGAAGGCGCGCTTGCCGGTGAGGCAGCCCAGCGCCATGGCCAGGTAGCCGAAGGCCAGTCCCAGCAGTACCTGACTGAGCATGGCGCCGGCCAGGTTAGCAGTGCTCACGTGGAGTCCCGCCAGGGGTCCCCCAAGCCAGACGCAGGCGAACATCACGATGCCGATCATCAGGGCGCCGGCGAGCATGGCGAGAGCCTTCTCCACCACTATCCGCACGCGAGAGATGGGCAGTGTCGCCAGCAGGTCGATTGTCTTGCGCTCCTCCTCGGTGCTGGTGGCGCCGCCGCCGAAGCCGATGGCGAAGACGAGGAAGATGATCGGCGCCACCATGGACATCATCTCGCTGTTCAAGTACCCGGGGCCCGAGCCGAAGTCCTGTATGCCGAAGATCTTACGCATCGCCTCCGGATAGGCCTCCAGGAATTTGTCGATGTTGGGCATGTGCGCGACCGAGGGGTAGACGGCGATGAACATGATCACCGTCAGCCCCACCCCGAGGCACCACCAGAAGAGCGACTTGCCTCGCTCATGCAAGGTCTTGCCGAAGAGGCTACGTAGCATCTTCGTCTCCGGTGACGCCGTAGTAGGAGAGGAAGATCTCCTCGAGGTCGGCCTCATGACTGGTCAGGCTCTCGACCTCGTGGCGACCCAGAGCCTTGACGAGTGCGTCCATCGATCCCTCCACCGCCAGGCGCAGCACCGTACCGTTGTCCTGAACCGAGCGCACACCGGGCAGGCCGGCGAACGAATCGGTGGGCACGGCCTGCGCGAAGGTGACTTCCACGCGGCGCAGGGCGCGGTCCTTGAGTGTCTTCATGGACTCAACGGCCACCAGGGTCCCGTCCCGGATGATGCCCACCCGGTCGGCGACGCGCTCCACTTCGCTCAGCACGTGGGAGGAGAGGAAGATTGTTCGGCCTTCTTCCGTGGCTTCCCTGAAGAGGTGATGGACCTCTTGCTGCACGAGCGGGTCCAGGCTACTGGTGGGCTCGTCGAGGATCAGCAATTCGGGACGGTGGAAGAAAGCGAGCAGCACCCCGATCTTCTGCTTGTTGCCCCTGGACAGCTCGGACATGTGCCGGGAAAGGTCGATATCCAGCCGCTCGCACAACTGGCGCACGTACGCCCAGTCGATCCCGCCGCGCATGCTGGCGCAGAACGTCAACACTTCCTTGCCGGTGAGTTGCTCGTAGAGCGCCAGCTCGCCGGGCAGGTAGCCCGTGCGCCGATGGACCTCCTCGGGCGAAGTGCGCGGGTTGATGCCGAGCACCCGGGCTTCACCTCGTGTGGGGCGGATCAAGTCGAGCAGCAGGCGAATAGTCGTGGTCTTTCCGGCGCCGTTCGGCCCGAGGAAGCCGAAGACCTCACCGGGGCGAACCTCGAGATTGAGGTCCAGCAGTCCCCGGTTCTTGCCGTAGAACTTGGTCAGGTTCTCGGTCCGGATTGCCGCGGGCTCGCTCATGGCCACAGTCTACTTTGCGACCCGCGGTCTTGAGGCGAGCGAAAGACGCATGATCGGGCGTGGCTTCGAACGGCGAGCCACTTCCTCGAATCCGACCTTGCGGAACATCGAGGCGATCCCGACGTAGGCGGTTGAGCTGTCAACCCGTCCAGAGTCTGGATCCATGGGGTAGCCCTCGACGATCTTCGCCCCCCGCTTCTTCGCGTAGCGCACGGCCCCACTCAGCAAAGCGCTTGCCACGCCTTGGTTTCGGTGGTGGCGGTCGACGAAGAAACAGGGGATCGACCACACTGGCCGGGTGTCCACGGCTCTGAGCGTGGGTGAGCGGTTTAGCCTGCCGAACTCCCCGCGAGGCGCGACCGAGCACCAGCCAACCGGCTCACCGTCGAGATAGCCGAGCAAACCCGGGACCCCGCTTTCGTCGACGATGGCCTTCATGGCCTTGCGGTTGCCCTCGCCCAGCAGGCGAGAGAACTCAGCTTGGGTCTCCCGCCACCACATGCACCAGCAACCGCCGCACGCGCCGTTGGGCCCGAACAACTTCGAGAAGTCCTCCCAACGCCCGGGAGTGAGGGGCAGAACCTGGAGGCGAGACCGGGATGGCATGGCTGTGCCGATACCTTCCTTACGCTTCGCGAGCGGCTCCAAGCTAAGCATTCGATGGCGCACTGGACCCAAAGCGGGTCGGGTGCGCGGCCAAGGTCAAGCGGGATGTGTGTCCGGCTGTGGGGGGGGCTCAGACGACTAGCGCCCGCGGCCTCCGCCGCCCCGGCCGAAGCCGGCACGCCCTCCGCGGCCCGCGGCCGCGGCCGCGCGCTTTTCCTTCTTTTCCTTCAGCCGCTGCTCCTGCTTCTTGTGGCCGCTGTCGTGTTTCTGCTTGCCCACTAGAGTCTCCTTGGCGTTGTGGTCGGCCACTACTCTACCCGCCGTCCGCGTTCCGTGCCCACAAGGGCCCCGTGTTCTGGGCAATTCGCGGTGCAATTGCCCAGCCCGTATCCCATGTCTGCGGGAACCCCTTGGCAGTCGAGACGGCCGCCCGTCTAGACCCTTCGGCTAGGCGGGCGCTTGCCGAACATGGAGCGTCGGCCGGTGTGAGTGCGGAAGACCACTCTCGGTGGGGCGACCTTCATGCCTTCCTGCTCGAACTCCTCGTGGAGCTGCAGGCGAGCGGCGATCCGGCTGACGTCACCGGCTTGGTCGGGCAGCACCAGCGTCACGCCCGTGCCGGTGCGCCCGGCGCGGGCCGTTCGGCCCACACGGTGCACGTAGGCCCTGTCGTCCTCGGGCGGGTCGAAATTGATCACGTGGGAGATCGAGTCCAGGTCCAGTCCACGTGCCGCGACATCGGTGGCGACCAGGGCGTCGATCCTGCCGGAGGAGAAGCGCGACAGGGCGCGCTCGCGGGCAGACTGGGTCATGCCGCCGTGCATGGCCGCCGCACCAACGCCTTTCGCGGTGAGCTTCTCGACCAGGCGGTCGGCCCCACGCTTGGTACGCACGAAGATCAGGGCCAGTTCGCGCTTCTCACCGAGCAGGCGCAAGAGGGCCTCGACCTTGTCGCCGTTGGGAACCGGCACGAAACGGTGCTCGGCCTCGTCCACGGTGTGAGTGGAGGAGGCGATCTCGTGGCGGCACGGGTCGGAGGTGTAGTTGCGAGCCATGCCGGCCACCGCGCCGTCAAGAGTGGCGGAGAAGAACATCGTCTGGCGCTCCTTCGGCAGGCGCGCCACGATGCGGTCGACCTGAGGTTGGAAGCCCATGTCGAGCATGCGGTCGGCCTCGTCCAGGACTAGCACGCGAACGCTGTCGAGCCTGACCGAACCCCGGTTCGCCAGGTCCTCCAGCCGGCCCGGCGTCGCGACCAGGATGTGGGCGCGAGCGGCGCGGCGTGCCTGGTCTGGGATGGGGACCCCACCGTAGACCGCGGCAACGTTGAGGCCCTTGGCCCTGGCCAGATCGGCCAGTTCCTCGGCCACCTGCGAGGCCAGCTCGCGAGTGGGCACAAGCACCAGTGCTGAGATCCTGGCCTTGACAGGGTTCACGCGCTCAACGATGGGGATGCCGAAGGCGATGGTCTTGCCCGAGCCCGTCTGGGAGCAGGCAAGCACGTCCCGTCCCGCCAGCGCATCGGGCAGCGCCAAGGTCTGGATGGCGAACGGGGAGTGGATGGAGCGTCTGGCTAGGGCCTCGACAACGGGCGCGGACACGCCAAGATCGAGGAAGGTGGATTCGGACACGCAGCCTCCTTCGCGGCTCATGGGCCGCCGACGGAATGGGGAGGGCTCAACTCACCCGATACCGTCATAAAGAAGGAGGGAGAACTGAAACCTCATGGACGGCAACTCGCCATCCAGGCACGCATCATAGCATGCGCCTCGCTGCTTTCCCGTATCCGGGAGACAACCTCCATGTCGTAGCCGCGACAAACGCGAGTCCCGTCAGGGGCGATGGAGGACTCTAGGCCTGTTCGAAGCGGCGGCTGTTGAGCTTGTGATACAGGGGCTTCAGCCGGGCGTAGGTTTCCTTGTACGCCGCGAAGAGAGTGTCGTAGACAGCGACGTGGTCGGGGCTCGGCTGGAAGACCTCCGCCGGCTTGACCGCCGAGGCAAGCGACTCGAAGTCGGGGTGGAGCCCCAGGCCCACGGCAGCGCAGAGCGCCGCGCCGACCGCGCCGGCCTCTTGCGTCTCCTGCACGGTCTCGACGCGCCGCTGGGTGACGTCGGCCATGATCTGCATCCAAGGCCTGCTCTTCGCGCCGCCTCCGATCACTCTCAGAGTCGGCAACTTCGCGCCGAAGTCGCGCTCGAGGATCTCGGTGACCCACCGCACGTTGTAGGAGACGCCCTCGTAGACGGAGCGCATCATGTGTGCCCGGGTGTGGTCCAGGCTCAGGTTGACGAACGTCGAGCGCACGAACTCGTCGTGGACGGGGGAGCGCTCTCCGTACATCCAGGGAGTGAAGAGCAGGTAGTTGGATCCGGCGGGGGCCTGGGCGGCATCGGCGTTCATCAGCGCGAACGCGGCGTCGCGGCCATCGCGCTTCTCCACCTCGCCGTACAACTCCTTGGCGGCCCACTCGACACACGCACCGGCGGTCTCCATCTCGGCCAGGATGATGTTGTGGCTGGGGTCCGCCGACTGAATGACGGCGATGCCGTGCTTGCCGGTGGGGCTGCTCTTCGTCACAACTGCGACCCAGCCCGATGTGCCGAGGTACAGGTGCCCGTCCCCTTCGCGCACCGCACCGGAGCCGACCGAGGCCGAGGGCACATCGCCCGCGCCTGCCACGACCGGGGTCCCCTCGGGCAGACCGCACTCGGAGGCCGCCTGTGCGGTGAGACCCCCGACGACGTCGATCGATCGGACCAACGATGGCAGTTTGGACGGGTCGATGCCGAAGTAGCGCATCATCCCGGACATCCATCTCTTCTTCTTGAGTTTGAACCCGAAGGCCGACGCGCCCGACCAGTCCATGACCATCCGGCCGGTGCTTCGCGCGATCAGGTAGCCGCCCACGTCCAGGAAGCAGGCCATCTTCGAGTAGACGTCCGGCTCGTGCTTCTTGAGCCACAGCAGCTTTGGGATGCCGTCCTTGCCGCTGATCTCGGCGCCGGCCGCCATCGCGAACGTCTTGGGTCCGCCGAGGCGTCGCATGACCTTGCGGGCTTCCTCCGAGGCGCGGTTGTCGATCCAGATGATCGCCGGGCGCAGGGGCTTGGCCTCGGCGCTCATGGGAACGATGCCGAGCATCTGGAAGCTGAAGGTCATGCAGGCGACGTCCTTACCCGAGATGCCGGTTCGCTCGAGAACTTCTCGCGTGGAGGCGGCGATGGCCCGCCACCAGTCCTCGGGTTCCTGCTCGGCCCAGTCGCTCTTGGGATAGTGGGTTTCGTAGGGGTGGATGCTCTTACCGACGACCCTTCCCCGCAGGTCGACGAGCGCGGCCTTGTTGCCGGAGGTCCCCACGTCGTGGGCGAGGATGTACTTGCCTTCTCGCGCGCCGCGAACCGGTTCCTGTGTCTCTGCGCTCACGCCTATCCCCCTGCTCCCAGAAGAGACGCCCTGGGATTCAAACCCCAGGGCGTCTCTTGGTCTGGCTCGCGAGTCCGCGTCTACTTGCCGAGGATCTTGAAGGCGTCTTGCCAGGCGGCAACGGCACTGCCGAGCTCGCCGTGCTGCTTGGCGGCTTCCTCCAGAGAGACGCCGGAGACGGCCGCGTCGATCGCCTGACGGAATGCCTGCGACCCGGCCCTCGGGCCTTGAGGGTGGCCGTGGATGGCGCCGCCGGTGCCGATGACGATATCTGGGCCGAGGTCACGAACGGCGTTGGAAACCATGGAGGGAGTGACACCACCGGACGGCATCGGCCACGCGGGGGCCATGTTGTACATGGGGAAGGTCAGGTTGCGAGCGACCTGCATGAACCTCTCCTGGAGCACCTGAGCCTTGCCGTAGGGAGCGGGGAAGACCACGATGTCGGCGCCCGCGAGGCGAGGCAGCTTGCCCAGAATCAGGTGTGAGCCCATTCCGTGCCAGCCCGGCATGTAGAAGGCGCCCGCCAGGTCCATGTGGGCGAGGATCGGCACGTTGATGGAGTCGTCCTCGGCCAGCGCCTGCATGACGGGAAGCCCGACGGCGAGGTAGTTGATCATCAGCCCGTTGACGCCAAGCTCGACGGCCTTCTTGGCGTTCTCGAGAACCTTGGGAACGCTGTCGGAGATGTTGCAGGTGTACAGGGTGTGCTCGCCCGTCTCCTCGAAGACCTGCTTCTCGACCTCCATGTAGGCCTTGACGCGGCCGAGGCAGGAGTTGAAGGAGGCGTCGGCGATCAGTTCGTCGTCCTTGATGATGTCGCAACCGCCGAGGGCGGCCTCACGGAACAGCTCCGTGCCGACCTCTAGGCTGTAGCCGGTGCAGGGCTTGATCATGTTGTTAAGGAGCGGCCGGCCCTCGACGCCCAGGAGCTTGCGCACGCCCGCGATGCCGAACCTCGGGCCCTTGAACCCGTCCACGAACTTCTTGGGCAGGTAGAGGTCGACGAGCTTGATCTTGCCGCCCATGGAGATGTTGCCGATGGCGGCGGTGAGCAGCATGGGGATCTGCGAGCCGATGTTGACCTCAGGGAAGGCAATCTGCACGCAGTACTGGCGCTCG
>Ga0265292_1000624_pt1 | contig 44465 bp, 38 predicted proteins | sample Munlanlewell296A_FD_189080 | JGI IMG/M metagenome (GOLD analysis project Ga0265292, IMG submission 189080) | Leachate microbial communities from a municipal landfill in Southern Ontario, Canada - Leachate well 296A | ecosystem: Engineered > Solid waste > Landfill > Unclassified | place: Canada... | reverse complement strand
TTCCGGTCCGGCACTTGCCCACGTGGGCCGGCGGCGGAGGCATCGGGGGGCCCGTCACCCTGGAGCTCATCGCCCGGCGAACTCAGGAAGGATTGCGCATCACCGCATTGCTGGTTGTCTTTGCGGTCGTCGCCTCAGCCGTGGATCCCGGCCGCCTCGTGCGCCTCGCACCCGGCTATCTCTACGAGGCTGGTCTGGTGGCCACTGTGGCCTTGACCTTCGTGCCTCAGACGCTGGCTGGGCTCACGCAGGTGCGGGAGGCACAGCGGTTGCGCGGCCGGCGCCCACGCGGCTTGCGCGACGCGGCGGGACTGATGCTTCCGTTGCTGCTGACCACGTTGGAGCGTTCCCTGACCCTGGCCGCCTCGATGGACTCGAGAGGCTTCGGCCGGCGTGGGGCCTCGACTTTGGTCCGGCGCACATCGAGCCTGCTGGCGCTCACCGGCGCGGGCGCGATGGCCGTGGGCGCTTTCGCCATGCTCTCCCCCGGTGAGACCCCGTTCCCTGGACGCATCCTGGCCGTCGTCGGTGCCGTCACGCTGATCCTCTCCACGCTGCTCGCCTCCCGGGGACGGCGGCCGACCCGCTTTCGTAGGGAGACGTGGGAGGCGCTCGACTGGATCGTTGCCGCCGCCGCGCTTGCCGCCGCCGCCGGCCTGATGGCGTTTCGCTCGGCCGGCCTCGGCGATCTCACCTATGTGGTCGGAGAGCGCATCCAGGCTCCAGGCTTCAACCCGCTGGCCGGCCTGGCCCTGTTGCCGCTGGCCGTTCCCGCCCTCGCCGGCGCCGCACGCTCGACCGCCTCGGACAACGCGCTCGTCCCGGAGGCTCCGGCATGAACCCCGCTTGCCAGCCCACCGGCCACGGCGTCACATGCCCCGCGGTTCGCTTCGAGCGCGTGAGCTTCGCCTACGGAGCCGGCCGGCCGTTCGTGCTGCGCAACCTCGACCTGGACATCGCGGAAGGCGAAATGCTACTCGTGGCCGGGCCCTCCGGCTCCGGCAAGTCCACGCTGCTGCGATGCGTGAACGGGCTGATCCCTCACTTCTCGGGAGGCCAGTTTGGGGGAAGCGTCGTCGTGGATGGCGTCTCCACCCGCGACCATCCGCCACGCGAGCTTGCCGACAGGGTCGGATTCGTCTTTCAGGACCCCGACGCTCAGTTCGTCGTCGAGACGGTCGAGGACGAGCTGGCCTTCGCTATGGAGAACCTTCGCCTGCCCAGACCCTTGATGGGACGGCGCATGGAGGAGGTGCTCGACGCGCTGCACCTCGCCCAGCTTCGCGGCCGGCGCATCTCCACGCTGTCGGGAGGCGAGCGCCAGCGCGTGGCGATCGCCGGTGTACTCACGGCCCAACCCCGGGTGCTCGTCCTGGACGAGCCGACGAGCCAGCTCGACCCCCAGGCGGCCGAGGAGTTGCTGAGCGTGTTGCAGCGGCTGGTTCACGACTTGGCCCTCACCGTGGTCTTGGCCGAGCATCGCCTTGAACGCGTGGCCGGCTACGCCGACCGCGTCTGCTTGTTCGCTGAACTCGGACGCGCGCCCATCGTGGGACCGCCGGGCGAGGTGCTGGCCGGCGCCGAGTCCGCTCCCCCGCTGGTTCGCCTGTCCAGGCTGTTCGGATGGAGCCCGCCGCCGCTGACAGTTCGGGACGCGCGACCGCGGGCAGCCGAAGTGCGCCGGCAGCTCGCGGACCTCGCTCCCCCCGCCCGGGCCCCCCACCCCGAAACGGGCACCCCCGCGGTGGCCTGCCGCGATCTGCGGTTCAGCTACGGGCGTCGCCCGGCTCTTCGCGGAGTTAGCCTCGACGCCGGGCCTGGTGAGATCTTGGCCGTCATGGGACGCAACGGCTCCGGCAAAACCACGCTCCTTCGCGCGATCGTGGGCCTGACACGCCCCACCCACGGATCCATCCGAGTCGGCGGGCAGGATACAAGCCGGCTCCCCGTCGAAGCCCTTGCCCGCTTGGCCGGCTACGTGCCCCAGAACCCCGGAGGCCTGCTCTACCACGAAACCGTGCGAGAGGAGGTCGCTTTCACCGCGTCCAACTTCGGCCTGTCTTCGGACCGAGTCGCTGAAACCCTTGAGGCCCTTGGCATTGACGATCTCGCCCAGCGCCACCCGCGAGATCTCTCCGAAGGTGAACGTCTGCTCGTGGCCCTAGCCTCCGTGCTTGTGGTGGGACCGCGAGTTCTGCTGCTGGACGAGCCGACCCGCGGGCTCGACTACGCGGCCAAGGATCGCCTGGTCGGACTACTGCACCGCCTGCGCTCACGGGGCGCGACGGTGCTGCTGGCCAGCCACGACGTGGAACTGGCGGCTGCCGCGGCCGACCGGGTCCTGCTGCTGGCGGAAGGACGCCTTGCCGCCGGGGGAACCGCCGCCGAAATCCTCGGCCACTCGGCGATCTTCTCCCCCCAGGTGAGCAAGGTGTTGGGTCCGGGCCCGTTCCTCACGGTCGCCGAGGTCGCCGCCGCGCTGGAGGCGGCTTCGTGAAGGCGCTCCCGGCCACACTTCACACCCGAGCGCTGCTGGTCGTCTGCTCGCTGCTGGGAATCGCGGCCTTCACCTGGCCGCTGTTCGTTCCCGCTCGCGACGGGACGATGGCGCATGCCGCCGACGCCCCCGTGGTGTTCCTGCTGCTGGTACCTATGCTACTGGCCGTGCTCGTTTCGGAGATGACCTCCGGAGCGATGGACGGCAAGGTCGTCGCGGTGTTGGGGGCCCTTGCCGCCTTGGATGCGTTGATGCGTCTGCCTGGGGGGATCGGGGGCTTCTCTCCGGTGTTCTTCCTACTCTTCTGTGCGGGGCGTGCCTATGGATCCACGTTCGCCTTCCTGCTCGGGACCGTGAGCATGTTCGTCTCCGGAGTGGTCACCGGAGGGGTCGGCCCGTGGCTTCCCTTCCAGATGTTCGCGGCCGGATGGCTGGCGGCCGGGGCCGGTTTGTTGCCGCCCACGCGCGAGGCAGGTCGCGCGGAAACCTTGCTGCTGGCCGGATACGGTGTCGTGGGCGCTTTCGCCTACGGCTTCATCACCAGCCTGTGGTTCTGGCCGTTCATCGGTCACGGCACGGTGTTCGACTACCACCCCGGAGCGGGGCCCCTCGCCAACCTGGGCCGGTATTTCGCCTTCTACGCCACGACCTCGGTGATGTGGGACGTGATGGGAGCCGTGGGCAACGCGCTGCTGGCAATCACACTGGCGCGGCCGGTGCTCAAGGTGCTTCGCCGCGCCGGACGCCACTTCCGCTTTCAAGCCCTGCCCGAGTTCCTTCCGGTCGCCGAGTCGCCGAGTCGCGAGGCCGCCTGAGAGTAGATGGAACCTTCAGCGCATTCCTCATCGCTGCCGCACTGAGCCGGATGGAGCACCGCCTGTGACGTGGGGAAACGCGACTCAACCCAACGCAACCGGACGTGATCGGACGGCAGGACAAGTACTCGACAACCGCTGGGGTTTTGCCCCTCGAGAGTTCAAATCTCTCACCCTCCGCCATCTACCTGGGAGAGGGCCTTCCGCGGAGCCAGCTCAGGATCGGGGCCGCAGGAGGCCTCGGCCAAGCGCACACCCGCCTGGAGTATGAACAGGTCCTGGAAAGACGAGGGGTCGAGGCCAGTCAGCTCACGGATGCGTACCAGCCGGTACATGATCGTGTTGCGGTGCGCGTGGACCGCCGCCGCCGCCCCGCTCAACGAGCCATTGACGGATATGTAGGCGGCGAGAGTCTCAACGAGCCCCGCATCACGGCGGCGGTCGTAGGCGAGGATCGGTTCGACCGAGGCCCGCAGAAGCTGTTCAGTCCTTCCTCCTAGTTGATGAACGGCCGCGTCTAAGAGGACATCCTCCAGCCGGACGACACCGGCATGTCGGCTCGTACACAGCCGGAGGATCGCAGCAGCCTCCGCGTGAGCGCTCTGCAGGGGTCCGGCGGTTGGGCCGGCCAGGGCAGCGAGGACCGATCCCTGCTCCCGATCGAGGGATGCAACCGCCATGGTGAGCTCAACGGGTGGATCCTCGCGCTCGGCCGGCCAAAGCACCCCGACGTGGTGCTGCTTCGGCACGGCGATCACCGGGTGGGAGAGGGGCCAGTTCCGGAAATGCCGGGCTACCTCTCGGGACGGCCCGGGAGCGCTCTGCATCGAAACCAGGGCCACCCAGTACCCAGACGCGAGCTTGACCCCGACGCGGGCTGCGCGTTCAGCGACCTCGGCAGACGAGCACCCCTCCGAGAGTAGCCCCTCGAAGATCTCGCGGTACACCCGCTCCTCATCGGTAGCGATGCGCTCGCGCTCCTCCACGTAACTCTGTGCCACGGCGATGCTCACCTGGTCGAGATAGTTGATACCCCGGCCCAGCACCTCCAAGCCTGCCCGGAACTTGCCCGGCCCTCCCGCTTGGCACTCGTCAGCGATCGCCATCGAGCCGACGGTAGCCCCGAGCCGGTAGGCGTGGAGCACGTCCTCGACCGCTATCCCCTGCCTGGCCGCACTCCGAACGCTCTCCCGGAACTCCTCAAGGTCGGCCAGCCCTGCGGGCCTCCCCTCGCGAACGACTCGGAACAACTCCCGCACGTTCTGGTGGACGATCTGTCGCATGTGGGCGACCCGCGCGATCGGGGCCGTCCGGTAGGCCGGGACCTGCTCCACTATGGCTCCGACCACCGCCTCCCCGATCTCGTCGGCGCGCGCGTCAAGGCGATCCAGGAGCTGGCCCACGGCCCTCGGGTTGTGCGTTGTCATACCGGAGGTATTCGATGCCGCGGGCGATGCCTCCTTGTGCGAATGCACAGTTTTCCGGCAGGATTTCCTACCCGACGCCGAAGGACTGGGGGGTCCCGTTGGTGAACAGTTGGTGAACAGAACGAACAGGACAAAGAGCCGAAAAGACCGGAAGGAGGCCCCGATGCGGGCGAAGGTACTCGCTGCGGTAGTTGTCTTGGCCCTCTCCACCCTCTCACTGCAAGCCGTGGCGGCCTACTCGGGAGGGGGAGAGCAAGCGGCCTCTAGTCGCTTGACGGCTGCCGGGAAAGTGAACCCCGCAGCAAACGCAAGTGTCGGGAAGGCGGACGCGGTCTCAGGGCTCGGCGGCGTTGGCTCCCAGGCCGGAGCGGCAGCCGCGCCGGCTGCCGCGGACGTCTCGGCGGAGGCGCCACCACCCCAGCTCAGCTACGCGACCATGGCCGATGGGGTGAAGATCGCCCTGGCGGTTTCCTACCCGGCGGGTTTCGACCCTGGGGCCACAAAGGTCAAGTGGCCGACCCTGTTCATGATGGACGGCTATGACGGCGGGGGCGGGCCGATCAACCCGGCCAAGTACGGCAACAACTACGTCACGGTACACGCGTCCGTTCGTGGTACGGGCTGCTCGGGGGGACGTTTCGACCTCTTCGACCGCCGCCACGCCATGGACGGCTATGAGATCATCGAGAACTGGATCGTCAAGCAACCCTGGTCTAACGGCAAGACCGGCATCATCGGCCACTCCTACCCCGGGCTCACCGGGTTCCTGGTCGCCTCGACTACCCCGCCGCACCTGACCGCAATGGCTGTCTCGGGTCTCGTCGACGACCTCTACCGAGGGATCATCTACATCGGCGGGATTCCCAACTACGGGTTTGCGCTCGGCTGGCCCGCAGTGCTGCGTCCGGCCTCCGAGCTGGTCGGCAACTACAGCCGGTATTGGAGCGAGACGAGTTCGCAGGACCCCACCTGCATGACCAACGTCGCAACGCGCCCCGCGCCCGACGTACCGGACAGTTGGATCGTCCAGGGGCCCACCTCGCCCACCGACGACGATTGGTTCAGGGGCCGCTCACTGATGACCTGGGTCGCGGGGATCAGGGCGCCGATACACATCACCCAGCAGTATCAGGACGAGCAGACGGGGCCGAGTGGCGCTCACCTTTGGGAACACATATCGCCCGATATCCCGAAGCGGCTCGTGCTGACCAACGGTGTGCACTCGACGACCGCCATCGCCAACGCCGACAAGCTGGCCTGGCTGGACTGCTGGATACTGCACGGCGGAAAGGGCAAGGCCTGCAAGCAGATTGCCGACCCGAAGAAGCGAGTCCAGGTTCACTTCGAGACCACCGACGCTGGGATCAACGCCCCGCTCGTCTCGAGCGATTTCCCACTGCCGAAGGCGGTCTGGACGCGCTACTACTTCCAGCCCGACGGGACGGTTTCGAAGGCTCTGCCGCCGGCCGGCGGGGCGGGGTCGACCTACGTGGCTCTGCCGGAGGGCCGCCAGATCTACGGCTCTGACGCAGACATGGCAGTAGGATCCGTGACCTCCTCGGGCTTGCCGGACGAGGTCTCCTACACCCTCGACTTGGGCAAGGAGACCGCCATCGCCGGGCCCATAAAGGTGAACCTGTGGGCGACCTCCGTTGGGCTGCGGGCAACCTCGGTGACCGACGCGGTGCTCGGCGCACCTCTGTCCCCGCTCGACACCGACTTCTTCGTCCAGCTAATCGACGTGGACCCGGCCGGGAACTACTCCTACCTTCAGCGGGGGCTGCTGAGGGCCTCACACCGGGCGGTGGATGAGCTCCGGTCGGACCGGATCGAGTCTGGGCCCTTCAAGGGCGAGATCTACCGGCCGTTCAGGCCCCACACCAATCCGACCCTGGTGACGCCCAACGAGCCCGTCGAGTACCAGATCGAGGTGTTCCCGGTCGGCCACGTGTTCCGCAAGGGACACAAGCTCCTAGTGAAGGTGCACGCGCCTTCGCTTGTGGACTCGCTCTATGCCTACCTCTCGGGCGGCGTGGCGGTGAACACCATCCTTCAGGACGCTGCCCACCCGTCGAGCATCCTCCTGCCGGTGCTGCCGGTGCTGCCGCCGCTCTCGGCTACGCCGCCCGCCTGCGGAGCACAGATCGGTGTGCGCTGCGTCAAGCCGTTCCTCCAGTAGGTGTCCACCGAAGGGTGACCACCGAGGAAAGAGGTCGGGAAAGTTGAGCAGCGCGGTTGCCAGCGCAGGAAAGTTGGTAGCGGACGACATCACCGCTGGAGGCTTCGATGGGAGCCGTGCCGTTGTACGAAGCGAAGTGAGGCTTGGTCGGGAAACGGGCAACGGGTTTGCTGTAGAAGGCCGAGAAGGACCATGGTGAGCGTGACGCCAGGTCCTTGACGGCTCGGGATCGAACCTCCTCAAGCTCAATGAGCCACACCTCGGTCAATGACTTGTTCTCTTCATCGCCGACCACGCTTCCTGACGGCCGGCAACATCGGGCAGGAGTTGGTGGAGGGGGCGGCGAAAGTCAGATGTCGAAGACTTCCTGTTAGGGCACGCGCTCCAATCATGACCGAGGAGGGCAACATGGCGACACCAAGCCTCCGGTGCCCGCGCCACTGGACGGCGGTAGCAACGCTGGCCACGCTTCTCGCCCTCGCGGGCCCGCCCACCGCGGACGCTCAGAAGGATCCGGTCTTGGGCTACCGGGAACTCGACCACAGCGTGGTCGCGCTCAACGTCCTCCCGCCGGGCCAGGGACGGCACCTGAACGCTGCGGAATTCCTGCAGGCACAAACTACGGGAGTGCAGCCCCCTCACAATACCGACCAAAGCGGTCTGTACGACGGGCTGATCAAGGCGGCACCCGGCCTGACCGACGAGAGCCTCACCCGGTGGTTCAAGGACGCTTCCTTCGGCGTCAAGCCAGGCGACGAGGAGCGACGCTACTCCCCGCGTGAGGGCCTGGTGGTCATCCGCGACAAAGCCTATGGAGTCCCGCACGTCTATGGGCGGACGCGCTCCGACGTGATGTTCGGCGCGGGCTATGTGACCGGCGAAGACCGGCTCTTCATGATCGATGTGCTCCGTCACATGGCCAAGGGCCGCACGTCTGAGTTCCTGGGCGCAAGCGAGTCGAACCTCGCCGCCGACCGCGCCCAACGCAAACTCGCCGACTACACGGAGGAAGAGCTGGACGCCATGTCACAGAGGCTGGTGGCTGTGGAGCCGGTCCTGGGCGCCCAGGTGGTGCAGGACGTGAAGGACTTCTCCGCCGGCGTCAGCGCCTACATTTCCGAAACCCAGACCGACCCCGGCAAGCTGCCCGCGGAGTACGCGGCCCTGCAGCTCGTACCCGAGCCCTGGAAGCCCGGCGACTCCGTGGCGCTGAATAGCCTGATCGGCGCGGGTTTCAGCCTCGGGGGCGGCGGCCAGCTCATCAACGCCGCCGTCCTTCACAAGCTCACGGATAAGGGTTACTCATATGAGCAGGCCCGGGCCATCCTGGCCGACCTGCGGTTCCCCGACGACCCCGAGGCCCCCACCTCCACCACCCGGCCCTTCCGGTTCAACACCGACCTCGGGCCGGTCGACCCTCAGGCGGTGGCCCTGCCCGACGACCCGAAGGCCCTGCTCCAGGCCGCCTCCGTCGCCTTCCTGCCTCCCTCGCTGGACGGTCCCCTCGGCCCCATCCCGCTTGTCTCCCCCCGACCGGCCAGCAACGCCTTGCTGGTGGGCGCCGCTCAGTCGGCCTCGGGAAGGCCGTTCGCGGTGATGGGACCACAGGTGGGCTACTACTCCCCCGAGATCTTCATGGAGATCGACATGCACGGGCCCGGCGTCCACGCCCGGGGCGGGGCGTTCCCAGGCATATCGATGTACGTGCTGATCGGGCGGGGCACCAATTACGGCTGGAGCGCCACGACCGCGGTCGGCGATCACAACGACATCCGGGCGGTGAGGCTGTGCGACCCTCAGGGGGGCGAGCCCGCGCCGGACAGCCGGTACTACCTCGACGACGGGACGTGCAGGCAGATGTACGTACGCACCGACACCTGGCAGGCGAAGCCTTCGCTCGCGGGGCCGCCCGACCCGTCCAACCCGCAGAACTCGATCACGGTTTCGATGACCACCGAGCGGACCCGCCACGGGATTGTACAGGCCCGGGGCAACGTGGCGGGCAAGCCGGCGGCTTTCGTGCGCCAGCGGTCCACCTACGGGGCAGAGGTGGACTCGGCTCTGGCCTACGTCGAGGCGATGGACCCGGACAAGATCCGCTCCCTGGCCGACCTGCAGCGGGCTTTCTCCCGCTTCAACTTCTCGTTCAACTGGCACCTGGTGGACGGGCGATCGGCCGGTTTCTACACCGCCGGGGCGTACCCGAAGCTCGCCCCGGGCGTCGACCCGGACCTGCCGTTCTGGGGCGACTCCAGGTGGGACTGGCGCGGTTTCCTGAGCTACGAGGAACACCCCCAGTCCGTCGATCCTCCCCAGGGCTACATCACCAACTGGAACAACAAACAGGCCCCGAGCTTCCGCTCCTCCGACGACTGGTTCGCCTACGGGCCGGTCCAGCGAAAGCAGCTTCTCGAAGACGGCGTCGCGGCGGCGCTGGCCGGCGACGGCAAGGTCGGCCGTGCGGAGCTGGTCAGGGCGATGGAGTATGCGGCCACTCGCGACCTGCGGGGGGCCAAGGTGCTGCCCTACATGCTCGAGGCTGTCGATACGGCGGGCGACCCCCGGCTGGATCGGGCCATGGAACTGCTGCGCTCCTGGAACGCCTTGGGCGCCCACCGGCGCGACCTGGACGGAGACGGCAACTACGACCAGGCTGCGGCCGCGGCGCTGATGGACGCCTGGTGGGCGCGGGCGGTCGAAGCGGTGTTCCGGCCCGCCCTGGGGGAGGCCTTCGACCTCGTACCCCTAGGGCGCGACGACCGGCCCGCCAACCGGAGCTGGCTCGCCGGTTGGTCCGGCCAGATGCAGAAGGACCTGAGGAGCGTGCTGGGCCTGCCGGTCCAGGAGAAATTCTCACGGGGGTACTGCGGCAACGGGGACCGGGCCGCGTGCCGGCAGGTGCTGCTTGACAGCCTCAACGCGGCGGTGAGCGCCCTGGAGCAGCAATACGGTCAGGACCCGGCGACTTGGGACGCCCAGGAGAACGAAGAGTACATTCAGTTTTCCGCTGTGGGGCTCCAGGACCAGAAGCCCATCCCCTGGCAGAACCGCCCGACCTTCCAGCAGGTGCTGGAGTTCGAAAGCCCACCCCGACCAGTCGTCGAAGCCCGGCTGCCGGCGACCGGTGGGAGCCCGTGGGCAGGGTATGGGACCGCGGCCGGCGTCGCAGCGGTCATGGGGGCCGGGGCGGTGGGAAGACGGCGGCGGTCCTGGACGCGTTGAGATACTGCCCTTGATGAACTCGTGACGACCCAAGCGGAGTCGTCACGCCGCCCGTGGGGTTCTTCTTTGTTCGAGTCGTCACGCCGCGGCCCCGTAGTACTCGCAGACTACACCGCCGAGCGCGTTTCGGCGGTCGATGCGATCGATCGCTGGGACCATGGGCCGGCATGTAGGATCGTGCGGCGGCATGAGGTCTTCTTCAGCGCGGCCGGTGCCTGGGAACTGGCGATCAAGACCGCGCTTCGACGGGTCGACCTCCCTGAGACTCCGGAGCGATTCATTCCCGAGCACCTCGCCGACCAGCCCGCGGTCTTCCTCTCACGCTTTCCGCACCCTTCACCCCAGTCCAATCCTTGACGCGAGCCGAAGGCGGGCGCATGGTGTGCGTATGAGTATGCTACAGCCTGCACAAGATGACCAGAGGGCAGCACAGTCGATTCGAACGAGCGTGACACTGCCACGCCCGCTCGCCCGCCGTCTCAGTGTGGAAGCGCGCACCTCTGGGCGGGCCGCGTCGGCGATCGTGCGCGACGCCCTTCAGGAGTACTTCGCGAAGCAGAAAGCCCCCCCACTACCTTCCTTTGCGGGCATTGGGGCCAGTGGCCGCGCGGACGTCTCGGAGCGTGCCGAGGAACTCATCGGCGCCCGCGTGCGCCGAAAGGGCCGCGAGTGATCGTAGACACCGGAATCCTCTATGCGCTTGCCGACCGCGACGACCGTCACCACCGGGCGGCGAGGCGGGTCTTCGCGCTGCCCGAACCGCGGATCGTGCCGGAGCCCGTGATCGTAGAGACAGACTGGCTGATCCTCGACCATCTCGGTGTGGAGGCGGAGATCGCTTTCCTTTCGGGGCTTGCGGCGGGGGAGTTCGCGGTCGAGCCCTGCACGCGGGCCGACCATGAGAGGGCGGCCCAACTCGTCACTCAGTATCGTGACGCGCGGATCGGCTACGTCGACGCCGCAACGGTGGCCATGGCCGAACGGCTGGACGAGCGGCGGATCGCGACCTTGGATCGTCGGCATTTCGGGATCATCCGCCCGCGACACACAAACGTATTCGAGATCCTGCCCTGAGGCTCGAACGGGTGCTCCTATTGGATCCCGGGTTACGCCTTCCGTGGGGCAGAGCACCTTCCCGACCGCGCGCCGGTCGGGCGATACTCTGAGGGGTGCACTTGTCCCACATCACCCCACTTCTCGGAGGTACTGATGGGCCAACCGGCCCAGACGACCTCGATGAGCTACCGCACCGCCGCGGGGGACGTCCGCTGCCCGTTGCTCAGGGGCGGCAGGGCCAAGACCCTGGGGTGCGCTTGTTGGATCGCTCCTCCCGGCAGGGCATAGCTACCGCAACCACGCACGCCCTTCGGCTGATAGCCCCCACAAGGAGATGGCGCTCGCTGCGGTCCATGCAGCGTCCTGTCTAACGCGCCCGGGTGCCCCGGCTGCCGCCAATTTGCCGACAGACGCTCCCACAACATGTTGTGCTCGGGCCGCGTAGCATCACATAAGGTCGCTTGCCTAGGGCGTGAGGGAGGCGCTACCCCGATAGGGTAGACACCCTGGCAACCGCCCCCAAGCCGTGCCAGGAAAGTGCGAAGAGAGCCCGCCGGCGGTCCTGTTGACTTGGTAGCTTCCAGAAGCTACGTTGGCCTCATGCTGACCGTTGGACTCAAGATCCTCAAGAACAAGCTGAGCGAGTACGTGCGGCTCGCAGCTTCGGGAGAGACCGTCCTCATCTCAGACCGGGATCGGGTGGTGGCGGAGCTGGTGCCGCCACACGAAACCCGCGGGCCTTCTCTGCCGGACGCCATTCTGGCCGAGGCGGTGCGGGAGGGTTTGCTTACCCCGGCTCTGCTCCCGGCCGGGCCGCCCCCGGAGACGCGGAAGGTAGCTCCGCTCGAGGCAATCCTAGAAAGCCTGGCGGAGGATCGAGCCGACCGTTGATCTACGTCGATACCTCCGTCCTGCTGGCTCAGCTCCTGGCTGAAGACAAGACGCCGCCTGCCTCGCTTTGGTCCGAGCCTCTGGTGTCCAGCCGCCTTGCGGAGTACGAGATCTGGACCGCCATTCACCGCGGAGGCCTGACTCGGTCCCACGGGGAGGCCGCGCGCCAGTTGCTAGACCACCTCTCTTTTCTCGAGTTGTCACCCCTTGTGCTGGCGCGCGCAGTCGATCCATTCCCGGTCCCAGTCCGGACACTGGACGCGCTTCACCTGGCCTCGGTCGAGTTCCTTCGGTCCCGGCGCCTGCGTATGCTCCTTGCGACATATGACCGCCGGATGCTCGCCGCCGCCCGCCGGTTGCGAATCCCCCTTTTCCCACTGGGCGATTGAGGTGGAGGCGTCGGGATGATCTCCGCGGAGCGTGGGTTGCCGAAAGGCACAGTCTCGGTGCTCTCGCAACATCTCCGGAGTGCAGGCGCATGCTCACATGACCCGTAGGGTGTGAATGCTCGGTCCGGGCTCCCCGTAGGCTGCACCTGCTAGATCGCTCCTCCCGGCGGGGGAACCCCGCCGCGCCATCCACCATCCACTGGCGCCGACCCCTAGCCTGACTTTCCGACTTACGGGTTGTTGCGGGTCCGGGGTGTTGGGGTGCACCCCTCTTGACCTGCATGGTTGTCTTGCGCGATGCCCTCAGTTCGCGTATTGCCCTTGAGAGAGGACTTCGCAAGAAGTCAGGATTCTTGTAATTCACTGATGAGTATACGAAGGTCCACCACTCTACCCGTGTCTTGTATTACCCTGACATCGGGAGGTGGTGGGAATGGCGTCGCTGGTGCGAAAGATCAAAGACGGGCGACCCTACTGGTATGTGGTGGAGTCGGCACGCGTCAACGGCCGGCCTCGTATCGTGCGTCAACGCTACCTGGGAACACCCGAGGCGATCGAAGCCGCCTTCGATGCGGCCTTCGAGCCGGAGACGATCGAGGAGGTCGAGTTCGGCGCGAGCGCCGCGATGTGGCAGCTTGCCGGCAGAGTCGGCGTGGGCGTGGCGGTCGACGCCGCCGTCCCCAAACGCCGCCAGGGCCTGTCAGTGGGAGCCTATCTTCAAGCAGCCGCAGTGAACCGGGCGGTCGCGCCCACCTCCAAACGCGGCTTTTGCCGCTGGTATGAGGCGAGCGTGCTGTCCCGCATCCTGCCCGCACCCCAAGAGGCGTGGAGTTCGCAGCGGTTCTGGGATGCCATGGACCGCGTCCCCCAAGCTGCGTTGGAGGCAATCGAGCAGGCGATGATCACCCGCGCGGTGGGAGAGTTCGGCGTCGACCGCGACGCGCTCGTCTACGACGCCACCAACTTCCACACCTATATCGCCACCACCAACCCGCGCGCGCCGGTCGCCCAGCGGGGTCACGCCAAGAACGGCCGCCACGACCTACGCCTGGTCGGGCTCGCACTCGCCTGCTCCACCGACCATCAGATCCCCCTCGCCTCGCTGATGGTGCCTGGCAATACCGCCGACGTGCGCGGCTTCGAGCAGGCCCTGCCCCGTCTGGTGCGCCGCCTGGAGGCCGTCGGCGTCGAGCCCGCCTCGGTCACGGTCGTGTTCGACAAGGGCAACAACTCGCAGGCGAACTTCTCCCGCGTCGCCGCGGCAGGCATCGGGTTCGTCGGCTCGCTCGTCCCCTCCCAACACGCCGCCCTGCTCGCCGTCGGCGACAGCGAGTTCTCTCCCGTCGAGGGCATCGAAGGCGTGGCCGCCTACCGCACCACCAGACACGTCTTCGATCAGTCGCGCACCGTCGTGGTCACCCGCTCGGATGCCTTCCTCGCCAAACAGCTCGTCGGACTGGCCCAGACCCGGGCGCGCGTCGAGGCACAGCTCGCCGAACTCGACCGGCTGCTTGCCGGCGGCCGGCACCGGATGGACCGCGCCGCCCTGGAGGCCCGCGTCGCCGAGGCCCGCTCCCCCCGATGGATGCGCGAGCTCTACCCGTGCGAAGTCTCCGGGGGCACACGGTCCGATCTTGCGCTGTCGTGGCGCTTCGACGAGGACGCGTTCGCTCTTCTGCGCCAACGTGAACTCGGCAAGCGGATCGTCTTCACCGACCGCGACACCTGGACCACTCCAGACATCGTGGCCGCCTACCGGTCCCAGTGGGAAGTCGAAGCGGCCTTCCGCCAGCTCAAAGACCCCGATCACGCCGCCTTCAGACCCATCTACCACTGGACCGAGCAGAAGATCCACGTCCACGGTCACTACTGCGTCGCCGCGCTGCTCATCCTCAATCTCGCCTGGCGCCAAGCCCGCCACGCTGGACTCGAGCTCTCCCCAACCGAAGTGATCGAGGCGCTTGGCGCCATCCGAGAGGTCACGCTGCTCTACCCGCCGGCCAAGGGCAAGGGCAGGCCCCGGGTGCTCCGCAAGCTCACGCGTATGGACCAAACCCAACGTGCCCTGTTCGAGCTCTTCGAACTCGACGCCTTCGCCCCCCGCGTGGGTAATACAGGCAAATGGCGCGGATTCTAGGGCTGACCAGGGCGTTTAGGTGAAGCCCGCGCGCTAACCCGGAAGGTCAGGCTAGGACCGTGACCAGAGACGTTCGCCCTATCACGGCCTCCAGGAGCGCCGCTGGCACGAGCACCGAGCCTGGCAGGCCGGGGGGGGACCGCTATGCGGCTGCGACCCGGGCTTGCGCGGGCGTCCTCTGGTTATGGCGATGGGCTGGAAGGGCCACCCGGAAGGAGGCGCCGCCCCCCGCTCTCTCCTCCACCCACACCCGGCCTCCGTGCAGCTCGGCGAAGCGGGCCACCAGAGCGAGCCCGATGCCCACCCCCGGGGCGTGTGTCGGGGCACTCGGACCCCGATAGAAGGGCTGGAAGACCGCGGAGCGCAGGCCGGGGGGCACGCCCGGACCGTCGTCCTCGACAGCGATGAGAACCTGGTCCTGCTCCGGCCACGTCCGCACCCAGATCCTCGAGCCCTCGGGGGTGTGGCGGGCAGCGTTGGCGAGCAGGTTCTCCACGACGCGCTCGATAATGGCCGGATCGACCTCCGCCACCGAAGGGCGAGCGTCGACGTGAACAGTCCTGGCGGAGACGCAGGTCTCCCGCACCACCCGTGCCGCAAGCTGGGCCAGGTCCGTGGGCTGGTACCGAGGCTCCAGGACCCCGCGCGACAAGCGGTCCACGTCCAGGAGGTCCCCCAGCAGCCGCTCCAGACGGCCGGCATTGGCCACAAGCCTGTTCAACAGGAACGAGCGCCTGTCTGGGGAAAGACTCTCCATGCGCTGCAGCGTCTCGGCGAACCCGACGACCGCCGTCAGGGGGGTGCGGAGCTCGTGAGAGACCGCACTCAGGAAGGCGTCACGCATCTCTTGGAGTCTCACCCGGTCGAGGGCCAGCCCCGTGGCAGAGGCGTGGTGCGCAAGCACCAAGAGCTCCTCCTCCCCGAACGGGGGAGTGAACGGGCCCGCGACCACGGCCATCGTCCCTCTCCCCGACTCGGTGGGTACCGCGACGCACGCCACGCCACCCGGGATGCCCCCCCAGGGCACACACCGGGGGTGCTCGTTCGCTCGCAGCGCCACGCGAGGAAGGAAGGGTCGGAAGCGCCCTGTGCGGCGAGGGGCTCGCCATCGGGGGCGGCCACAAGCCCGGCGTTTGCTCCGAGAAGCCTCATCGCCCACGCGAGGGCGTTGGAGGCCACCGTGCGCCGATCGGAGGCAGCCTGGAGCTGCCTTGCCGCAGCGATCAGGGCACGCTCCTCATGCTCGCGCCAGGCCCGCCGCAGCCACCGGGGAGGGATGACGCCCACATAGAGGCCGCCAAGACCCAGCGCCACCAGGGGCACGACCACCGCCAGCATCAACCGGACGGTGCCGGCGGACGCCCCGCCGCCGCTCGTCCCGACCCCCCCGGCTGCCACCGCGAACAGCACGAGAACCACACCCATGAAGGCCCCGTAGCCCCCGCTGAGGGCCCGCAGTCGCCTGGCCTGGACCGCGCCGCAACCCCTCGATGTCCTCCAAAACCGCGCGATGGGTTCCACGACGAAGGCGCACCACACGCCAAACACCACCATGCTCGCGGCCAGCTCAGGCAGGGAAAGGGACGCGTCGGAGATGGGAGGAAACACCAGGCCCACCCCCGCGGCCGCGGCGAAGGCGCCCCGCGCCACCAGCCGGGCCTGCCGCGACAGCGCGATGAGGTCCCCGCGAAGGAGCAACAGGGCATACCCCGAGCCAAGGAAGGCCAGGACCAGGGCCACGGAGAGAACTCGGGGCGAGAAGGCGAAGCGATCGTGCAGCTTGTCCAGGACCGACACGGCCGCCAGAAGCCCGGTGGCCAGCGCGAAGTGAGCACACAGGCGCGTCCGGCAGCGCGCCCAGGACACCAGGGCGGCGACGGAAAGGGTGACGAAGGCCGCAGCGAACACGTAGCCCATCACCAAGTCGACAGACAGCAACGTCATTGCCGCCACCATCCCGAGGCGTGCTTCTTGCGGCGGACATCTCAGACAAGCGTGGCACCCGCGGGCGCCGCGTCCAATGGCCCGGCGGTGTAGTTGTTCGCTACTCGGATGGGCCAGTCCGGATCTGATCCCCTGGGCCCATGCCTGGTCGGGCCTGGGCTGGGTCCAGGTAGAGGGCGTGAGGGTGGCCGCTAGCCCGACCCTCAGAGTCATGGCCGGCCGCCCGAGTCGGGGAGATCCCATCAGGCAGCTTGACCTGCGAGTTTGCCACTTGCTTGTTGCCTCGCATCAAGAATCTGGCTATACCTTTGGCTATGGCCATGCCAAAACACAGTTCGCTTGCCGACGTCAAGAACCACCTGTCGGAGGTCGTGGACCGCGTCGAGCGCGTCCACGGTCGAGTGGTCGTCACCAAACACGGTCGTCCCGCCGCCGTGATCATGAGCGTCGAAGATCTCGAGTCCCTCGAGGCAACCCTTGAGATCCTCAGCAACCCGGAGCTGATGGCCGAGATCCGTGAAGCTGACGCGGAGATCGCCAAGGGTAAGGCCAGGCGACTCACCAAGGACCAGGCGCTCAAGCTCGCCAAGCGGAGGTGACCTTGGCGCGCGGCGAGCCCTGAGCCATCGAGTGGAGGTCGCCCCCCAGATCGGTCTCGACCCGTGGCGGCTCATCCTTGGCGCCGACCACTCCCACGCCGGCGCCGATGTGATGGGCCCCTGGGGAGGCTCGCCTGAGAGCTACATGAAGCTACTGAAGGAACGCTACGCGCAGGCGGTGCGCCAAGCCTGGGCGAACCGCCGCCCGGCGCGCCTGTCGTGGGCCTCGACCCGCGCTCCCGACATGCTCAAGAACCAGTCCCGCTACCAGACCGACATGGATGACGAACTGCGGGCGCTGCTGGCGAACGACCCGGCTACCGGTGCGCCGATCGCATATCTGCCGAACTGGTCGGGACACCCCAGCATCATCCCTGGCAACGAGCTTCACCCCGACTACCCGGGGATCCTCAACAAGATCCTGGAGCAGCGCCACCCGGGGGCGTTCTCGATGACTGTGCCCGGAACCTTGGGTCGTACGCAAACCGGGCAGTCGGGCAACACCGATGCGAAGGTGGGGTTGGAGAAAGCGACGGCATACGCGACCGAGCTGGCCAACCGGCTGGAGAAAACGATAGCCGCCGGCACTCGACCCGTCGCGCGTGGTCAGGTCACCTCGTCTCAAGTCTTCTTCAACGAGACGGTGAGCGCCCCGGTGATTGCCGGCCTGTTCTATGGAGGACAAGACCGGGTCTCGGACCTCTACCGTTCCCGGGCGGAGCCTTGGTTCAAGTCCCCGCTCGCCATAGGTAGCCGCGCCTTTGCGGCGCGGATCGGAGACGTCCTCCTTGGAGGAACCCCAGGCGAGGCATACCCTTTCATCCACGGGGCGACTGGGGCGCGAGTACACCGCGGCGCAGCTCGCGACCGCCGCGAGGCTCTACGACCTGTTCACCTGGCAGTACGCGGGCTCCGGCGTGACCGGCTTCCTGCACCAGCGGCGGCCGGACATCATCGTCATGCACTACGCCGACCTGACCTGGGTGGGGGACTACGATCTTCTGCCCGGGCTGTCGTGGATGCCCTTCGATTGGGGGTACGTAGAGCTGTCGCTGGTTCGTCAGTCCCTCGAGGCCGCCTCGGGAGCCGCGATCTCGTACGAGAAAGCGACCTCGCCGTCGGGGTGTTCCGTCGTCGCGTCCCCCGGGAGGTAGGAGCGGACGTACTCCACGAGCACCTTCTCCGGGGAGACGGCCACGCGCGCACGGCCGGAGTTGGGCAGGACGTCGCCGGAGCGGTAAGCCTCCCTGTTGTAGAGCGTGTGCGAAGGATCGGCCGGCTCGGGCAGCGACTGGTGCACGACGCCTCACCGAGCTGGTGGTCTGGGTGTTCCACTGCGAGGATGCCAAGGAAGCCCACGGCCAACCGCGAGTTCGGGTTTGCGAGTCCGCGGGTTGTGCCGGTTGACTTGTGACATTATCCCGATCGCGAGTCGGCCGGCCTCCCCGACATGTTGCGCGCCCCGAAGGAGGGAACTCGATGTCCAAGCTCACCGAGACCTGGGACTACTCAGACAGCTATCAGTGGATGGACAAGGCGCGCGGGGGGTTCGGGCCCGTGATCATCACATGCGCCGTCTGCGGAGGAGTGCAAGGCAAGGAGGCACACTCGGCCCTTCCCGAAACCCCCACGGAGATCGCCCAAGCAGCCTACGAGGCCTACAACGCGGGGGCTACCGCGGTACACATCCACGGCCGTAGTCCCGACAACTGGGCCGAGTGCACCAACGACCCGGACGTCTACCGGGAGATCAATGCCCTGGTTCGCGAGAAGTGCCCGGACATCATCATCAACAACACCACGGGCGGCGGCATGGGCACCACCATGGAGGGCCGCCTGGCCTGCCTGGATGCCCGGCCCGAAATGGCCTCGCTCAACCTGGGCCCGGACATGTCCCGGCTCGTCATCCCTGAACGGCCCGCGCCTCTACCCCATCCCCACCCAAGGCTCGAGGTGGACGACTGTATCCCGTTCACCTACGGGATCATCGAGGGCCTCGCTCAGAAGATGAAGCGGAACGAGGTCAAGCCTGAGATGGAGATCTATCACCCGGGGCAGTACTGGGTGGCCAGGGATCTGATGGCCGGGGACCTGGTCAATCCTCCGTACGTCTTTCAGATGGTGATGGGCTACCAGACCTCGATCTACCCCACGCCCCAGAACCTCCTCGCCATGGTCAGAGAACTTCCGGCCGGCTCTGTCTTCTTCGCCTTCGGCATAGGCCACTTCCAACTTCCGATGACCACGCTGGCAATGCTTGTCGGCGGACACGTGCGGGTGGGTCTCGAGGACAACCTATACCACTCGAAAGGCCGCAAGTTCGCCGGCAACGGCGAGGCGGTTGAGCGAGCGGCCCGGATAGCCCGTGAGCTGAACCGTGAGGTGGCCACCCCCGCACAAGCACGCGAGATCCTCGGCCTGTCTCCGGCCCCCAGGGCCTACGACCGGCCGGAGCCCCCGCTCGTGATCGCATGATGGGCACAGCTACCGACCTGGCCGCCTTCGCCGAGCAAGGCCGCGCAAGCGGCGGCACAAGCCGCGCGCGAAGCAGGCGTGACCGTCCGCGAGATCAACAACCTCGAAGAGATCAAGCAAGTGGTCGCCCTCTTCGACGAGACATGGGGCGTGGGCCCTTGTTGCCTCACGTCAAGAATCTGGCTATACTTCTGGCTATGGCCATGTCGGAACACGCCTCGCTTGCTGACGTCAAGAACCACCTATCGGAAGTCGTGGACCGCGTCGAACGCCTCCACGGTCGGGTGGTCGTCACCAAACACGGCCGTCCCGCCGCCGTGATCATGAGCATCGAAGATCTTGAGTCCCTCGAGGCGACCCTCGAAATCCTCAGCAACCCAGAGCTGACGGGCGAGATCCGTGAAGCTGATGCGGAGATCGCCAAGGGGAAAGCCAAGCGACTAACCAAGGACCAGGCGCTCAAGCTCGCCAAGCGGAGGTGACCTTGGCGCGCAGCGAGCCCTGGGCCATCGAGTGGGCTAGGCCCGCACGGCGCGCGCTGGCGCGTCTGCCCGAGAAGGTAGTGGCGGCAGCCATCGAGTTCCTCTATGGACCCCTCGCTGAAGACCCCTTCCGGGTCGGCCGTCCGCTGCGGTTCGAACTTCAAGGGCGTCACAGTGCTCATCGGGGCGACTACCGGATCATCTACCAGATCGACGAGGCGCGCCGCGTGGTGTACATCCTCACGATTGACCACCGTGCCGATGTCTACCGGCACACTTGACTCTCCGGGATCGGAAGTCAGGCAAGCACCCCGGAGAGGGCGAGACGATTCTTCAGAGGAGATAGGGGTGTCGGCTCGGATGTTGTGCTCGGGCCGCGAATCATTTACATAAGATCGCTTGCGTAGAGCGCGGGGGAGGCGCACACGCCAATAGGGTAGGTATCCTGGCAACCACCCCCAAGCCGTGCGAGGAAAGTGCGAAGAGGGCCCGCAGGCGATCCGCCGGCGGTCCTGTTGACTTGGTAGCTTCCAGAAGCTACGTTACCTTCATGCTGACCGTTGGACTCAAGATCCTCAAGAACAAGCTGAGCGAGTACGTGCGGCTCGCAGCTTCCGGAGAGACCGTCCTCATCTCGGACCGGGATCGGGTGGTGGCGGAGCTGGTGCCGCCACACACGGCCCGCGGGCCTTCTCTGTCGGACGCCATTCTGGCCGAGGCGGTGCGGGAGGGTTTACTTACCCCGGCTCTGCTCCCGGCCGGGCCGCCCCCGGAAACACCGAAGGTAGCTCCGCTCGACAAGATCCTAGAAAGTCTGGCGGAGGATCGAGCCGACCGTTGATCTACGTCGATACCTCCGTCCTCCTGGCTCAGCTCCTGGCTGAAGACAAGACACCGCCTGCCTCGCTTTGGTCCGAGCCTCTTGTGTCCAGCCGCCTTGCGGAGTACGAGATCTGGACCGCCATTCACCGCGGAGGCCTGACTCGGTCCCATGGGGAGGCCGCGCGCCAATTGCTTAGCCACCTCTCTTTCCTTGAGTTGTCACCCCTTGCGCTGGCGCGCGCAGTCGATCCATTTCCGGTCCCTGTCCGGACACTGGATGCGCTTCACCTGGCCTCGGTCGAGTTCCTTCGGTCCCGGCGCCTGCATGTTCTCCTTGCGACATATGACCGCCGGATGGTCGTCGTCGCCCGCCGGTTGCGTATTCCCCTTTTCCCCCTGGGCCATTGAGGTCGAGGCGTCGGGATGATCCCTGCGGAATCCTTGTGCCGCCGTGGTGGCGCTCGCGGCGGGCGAGTTCGCAGTCGAGCCCTGCACGCGCACCGACCGCGAGAGGGCTGCTCAGTTTGTTGCCCAGTATCGCGACGCGCGGATCGGCTATGTTGACGCCGTCACAGTGGCCATGGCCGAGCGGCTCGATGAACGCAAGATCGCAACATTGGATCGTCGGCATTTCGGAATGATCCGCCTGCGACACATAGGCGCGTTCGAGATCCTGCCCTGACGCTGCCCGGGGAACGCGGATACCGAGGATGCGGCGCAGCGCGAGATAGAGGAGCGAGACGAACACCGGCGCATGGTACGGGAGATCGCCCAGGAACTTGAGTCGCCACTTTCTGCACCCTTCCCAGGGCCCTACGGGATAGAGTGACAACAGAGACGAGAGGAGGATTAATGTTGCGAGGCATCCGCGGCAGGGTAATTCTCGTCGTTTACGTCGTTGTGGGCTTGATCGTGGCGAACTCGCATCACTACTTCGCCGACTTAAACGGGATCAAGCCAATCGGCTCGGCTGTTCTCGCCGTCCTGCTCTGGCCGCTCGTCCTGCTCGAAATCAGTCTTCACATCAAGTAGAAGCAGTCGTGGGCGCGAGCCGGCGACGCTCCTTATGTGTTCCGGCCGCATACCGTATCGCCATCTCTTTGGTAACTGCCTTTCGCTCTGCCATAGAAAGCCCCACCCGCACCCCCGTAGGGTGCAAATGCTCGATCCGGGCTCCCCATGGCGTGCACATCTTGGATCGCTCCTCCCGGAAAGGCACAGCTTACCGCGCAACCGTGCACGCCCGTCTGCTGATACCCCCCACCCAACGATGGCGCTAGCTGCGGTCCGTGCGGCGTCTCAAATCGAACGCGCGGGGGCGCCCCGGTTGCCCGCCAGACGTTCGAGAGGCACAGGTCCCCAATCCAAGCCCTGGCCTGCCTCCCGGCCCCCGCGGACATGGGTGGTGGGCAGCACTTGGGCTCCGATCCTAACGCTGAGCCCCCTGGTCTGTGACAGAAGGGCCGACATCACAGACAATGGCGGGCATGGGCCGCCGGGCGAAGATCGTGTGTACGCTTGGTCCCGCCGTAGCATCGCAACGCTGCGTCGAGGAGCTGATTGACGCCGGGATGGACGTCGCCCGGCTGAATCTTGCCCACGGCACGAAAGAGGATCACGCCGTCGCGTACGAGCGAGTTCGCGCCGCTGCTGAAAAGGCAGGCCGCACCGTCGCCGTCCTCGCCGATCTCCCCGGTCCCAAGCTCAGGCTGGGAACCTTCGCGGGTGGGCACGCCGAACTCGTCCCCGGGTCCGAGTTCGTGATCGTGAGCCAGGACTGCCTCGGATCGGCTCAACGGGCGAGCACAACCTACCGCACACTGCCGGCCGAGGTTCGCCCCGGTGATCGCATCCTTCTTAACGATGGGGCCATTCGCTTGGAGGTTCTAACCACGACCGGTGCCGAGGTAGTAACCCGCGTCGTTGAAGGAGGCACGATCAGCAATCACAAGGGCATGAACCTGCCCGGAGTCGTCCTCCAGACCCCGGCCCTCACCGACACCGACGACGCCGACCTCCGCTTCGCTCTGGAGCTCGGGGTCGACTTGGTCGCCCTGTCTTTCGTCCGTCATGCCACCGACGCGGCTGCCGTCCGGGCAGTGATGGACGACGTCGGCCGCCACGTCCCCGTGCTGGCCAAGCTCGAGAAACCCGAAGCGGTCGCCAAGCTCGAAGCTATCGTGGCTGCCTTCGACGGCATCATGGTGGCCCGGGGAGACCTGGGCGTCGAGCTGCCGCTCGAGGATGTCCCCTTGGTGCAGAAGAGGGCCATCGCGCTCGCCAGGGCGAGCGCCCGACCTGTCATCGTGGCCACCCAGATGCTGGAGTCGATGATCACCCGTACCCGACCCACGCGCGCCGAAGTTTCAGACGTCGCCAACGCCGTCCTGGACGGAGCCGACGCCGTCATGCTCTCTGCCGAGACGAGTGTGGGTGCTCATCCTGCCGAGGCCGTCCGCACCATCGCCCGCATCGTCGTCGCGGCTGAGCGATCGACGCTCCAGCCGGGGCTACCCGCCCCGGCCGAATCTCCCCCGTGGGAGGTGGCCATCGCCGAGGCCGCCATCACGATCGCGGAACGGGTCAACGCTGCCGCGATCGTCGCGTTCACCTCCTCCGGCGCCACCGCTCGCCGCCTGGCGAGTCACCGCTCCAAGGTCCCGCTGATCGCCATGACCCCAGATCCTGGTGTTCACCGCGCTCTCGCGCTCGTGTGGGGCGTGCAGGCCCGTCAGGTCGACCCGGTTGGAGATACCGACGAGATGGTCGGCCGGGTGGATCAAGTCTTGGTCGCCGAAGGACGTACGCATCCAGGCGATGCGGTGGTCCTCGTCGCCGGCACACCCCCCGGCGTACCGGGCAGGATCAACACCATTCGCGTCCACCGAGTCGCCTCCAGGTAGGAGACCACGCAGCAGTCGCCCCATGTCCGCTCACCGCCGGATCGAACCAGCCACCCTGGATTCGCGATCTGGACAATCCGGCGCCTGGCATCTACGTTCCTCGCGGGTGGCGCGAGCCTCTAAGGAAAGCGGGCTGGTACATGGTGACTCCTGAACGTACGACATTGAGCCTCGCGGAGGCCGCAGCCCTCGATGTCGGCGAGGTCCTCAGCCAGATGGCCACCCGCAAAGAGGGACTAGCATCAGAGGACGCAGCCACCCGGCTCAGTACGTGGGGTCCGAACGCCATTCGCACACACCATGCCGAGGCACTGAGGCTGTTCGCTCGCCAGTTCCGAAGCCCCTTGCTGCTGCTTCTGCTCGTGACTGCGGCGGTCTCTTTCTTTCTCGGCCAGCGATCGGACGCCGTGACGATCGGTGCCATCGTCGCATTGAGTGTCGGCCTGGGGTTCATCGGTGAATACCGCGCCGCGCTCGCCGCAAATGCCCTCCACTCCCAGATCCGACCGGCCGCCCTCGTTCTGCGCGACGGCCATTGGTCCTCCTGCGACGTGACCGAACTCGTGCCGGGCGACATAGTGCGCCTCCAGCTGGGAGGCATCGTTCCGGCCGACGTTAGGATCCTTCAGGCGAGCGGCCTCGAATGTGACGAGTCCATACTTACAGGCGAGTCGCTGCCGGTGGAGAAGTCCTCGGAGCCGGTCGCGGCCGGAACCGGATCAAGCGACCTGTCGTCCTGTGCGTTCATGGGCACGGTGGTGCGGACCGGATCGGGCGAGGGTGTTGTCGTCGCGACCGGCGGCCGCGCCGAGTTCGGCCGCATCGCGCTCGGACTGGGAGAGCGCCACCCCGAGACCGAGTTCCAGGCCGGGCTGCGCCAGTTCTCGGCACTGCTCGTACGCGTCGCCGGTGTGCTGACCAGTCTGATCTTTGTGGTCAACCTGCTGTTGCGTCGCCCGTTTATCGACGCGCTGCTGTTCTCGCTCGCCATAGCGGTCGGGATGACTCCTCAGCTTCTGCCGGCCGTGGTCACGACCAGTCTGGCAACCGGCTCCCGGCGGCTGGCCCGCCAGAAGGTGCTGGTGAAACGACTTGTCTGCATCGAGGACTTGGGCGACATCGAGGTCTTGCTGACAGACAAAACCGGCACTTTGACCGAGGGGCGCATCAGCTTCGAGCGGGCAATCGATGCTGCCGGTAGCGAGTCGGATCGAGTGATGCTGCTTGGTCTGCTCTGCAACGAGGCCACCATGGAGGATGGCGCTCCCGTGGGAGGCAACCAGCTCGATGTCGCCCTGTGGCAAGCTCCCGGTGCTTCTGGCGTGGCAGTCAGTTCGTTCCGGCGAGTCGCGCTGGTCCCCTTCGATCATGACCGGCGAATGGTCTCGGTCCTGGTCGATTCGGATGATGGCAGCCGCCTGCTCATCACGAAGGGCGCGCCTGAGGCGGTGCTGGCGCAGTGCGTCCATGTACCTGCCGCCGCCCAAGGACTGCTGGACGATCAGTTCTCAGCCGGCAGCCGCGTCGTGGCCATCGGCACACGGGCAGCTCCCGGGCTCGAATCCCTTTCACCCCAAGAAGAGCACGACCTCGAACTCGCCGGCTTCCTCATCTTCCTCGACCCTACGAAGGCGAGTGCGGCCAGCGCAATCCAGCGCCTCCAGCGCCTGGGCATCACCGTGAAGATCGTCACCGGCGACAACGACCGCGTTGCGCAGACAGTGTGCGCCGCGCTCGGAATGGCGTGCTCCGGCACGTTGACCGGCGCCGACCTCGACGGGCTCGACGACGACCAGCTCGCAGAGAAGGTTGCGAGCACGACCATCTTCGCCCGGGTCAGTCCCGAGCAGAAGGCCAGGATCATCCAGGCCCAGCGCAGGGGCGGGTCCGACGTCGCCTTCCTCGGGGACGGCGTCAACGACGCACTCGCCCTTCACCACGCCGACGTCGGCATCTCGGTTGACACAGCCGCGGACGTCGCCAAGGACGCGGCCGATATCATCCTGCTCGAGAAGGACCTCGACGTTCTTGCCAACGGCGTGGCCGAGGGCCGGCGCACGTTCGCCAACACCATCAAGTACGTTCTGATGGGTACCTCATCGAACTTCGGGAACATGTTCAGCGCGGCCGCCGCTTCGGCGTTCCTGAAGTTCCTCCCGATGCTCCCGTCCCAGGTCCTGCTCAACAACCTCCTCTACGACTCGAGCCAGATGGCGATCCCCACCGATCACGTGGACGAGGAGATGGCCGAGCGCCCGTCGCACTGGGACATCTCCTTCATCCGGCACTTCATGACCTTCTTCGGCCCCATCAGCTCGCTATTCGACTTCCTGACCTTCGCGATCATGCTTGGTGTCTTCCGAGCGGGACCACAGCTGTTCCGATCGGGCTGGTTCGTCGAGTCCCTCGCGACCCAGACGCTCGTGATATTCGTCATCCGCACGCGTCGCGTGCCGTTCTTCCGCAGCCGGCCGAGCCGCTCACTGTTCGCCGCTGCCCTTGCCTGCGTGCTCGTCGGGGCGGCGTTGCCAATGAGCCCGCTTGCGCGACACCTCGGTTTCCAATCGCTTCCCGTCGGATACTTCGTGGCGCTCGCCGCAATGGCCGCCACCTACCTTGCGCTCGTCGAGGTCGGGAAACGATGGTTCCTCGGCCGCGAGCCGCAGCCGCTCCGCGTCCCCCGTCCAAGGCACGAGCGGCGCGTCCACCGAGTCGCCGCACGTTGGAGTCACCCGGGACCGCTCACAAAGGGTCCCTGAGGGGCGCACTCATCCCGTGTCACGCCGCTTCTCGGAAGCACTCGTGGATCCACCCGCCCAGGCGATCTCGACGAGCTACAACGCCGTCGCTGTGGGCGCTCGCCGGGGTCGCGATTTGTGCACCCCTCAGGGTTCCGGTCAGAGGAGTCTCGCCACCACGAGGGCTGCCGCAAATGCCGCCGTGCTCCAGGACAGCGCGTGGAGCGCCCGCTCCAACGGCGCGAGGAGCACCTGATCATCCAGAGGTTGCACCGTGTCGTCTGCCATGGTGAGCGACCCCTCTACTCGCTTCACCCGGCGGCGCAGCATCCGTGCGGGCGTACTGAGGCTTCGCTGCGCGTAGGAGAGAGCGAAAGCGGCTCCCGCGCCAATAACGGCCGATACTTCGAGGGTTCCGGCCTGGGCGACGTATCCGGTGAGTAACGGGAATGCTCCCCACGCCGCGGCGAACCCGGCGTCCGTGTGGAGGCGGCCGCCGAACAACTCGGCGTTGTAGCCGACCACCAGCAGCGGTCCTGCCACGAGGAAGGGGACCAATGGGTAACCCACTTCGTACAGGCCCGCAATCCCGAGCGCCACGGCGATCGCGAGGCCGAGGACGCTTACCGCTTTGAGCGCGGCGTCAGAGATCTGAGTGCGCAGGGGGCGCCCGTACATCTCGTCCAGAGCGTGGGCGCTCACACCTACAGCGAAGAAGAAGGCCACGACCGTGGCCAGCAAGCGGGTGCCGTCCAGGTGAGGCGCCAGCGCGGCGCCGATCGCAACATAGGACAGGTGCCAGACCGTGTATGGGGGATGCAGGATCGTCCACCAGTCGCGCAGCCCACCGGGGCGAGCCGCGTAGAAAGCCGGGCGTCCCTGCTCAGCCATTGGCCTTGACCCCCCACATCACCAACCCGCCGCCAAGGCTCATGATCCGCGTGCCCACGTCGAGCACTCGCGCCGGCTCCGAAACCCCGACGTGTTCAACCGCCTCGCGCCGCCAGCGCCGGTTCTGACCGAGCGAGAGAACCTCGGCCAGCAGATCGTAGCGGCGCGGTAGGCCGCTGAATAGCGCACGGGCCAAACGGTTCGGATCGCTGACATGCATGATGCGCACGCTCCCTCTGACGGAAGCTATCGACAGCGTACAGGAGGTTATTCCAATGGGAGGGGACCCGGGATTCACTGAGCCGTCGTCGCCACATGCCTGAGGGGTGCACTTATCCCGCGTTACGCCGCTTCCCGAAAGTACCCGTGGATCAACCCACCCAGGCGATCTCGACGAGCTACAGCGAGAACACGCCGCGAGCCGGATACCGGATTGCCGGACTCCGGCTCATGCAATAGACTGGCTTCATACTGATGGGGCTTCATGTCGCCAGGTGAGGGAGCGGGCTGTGGAAATCGTGAAGCTGGGGAAGAAGGGGCAGGTCTCCATACCTCGAGCCGTCTTGCGCAGACTGGGGATCGAGGGTGAGGCGGTCCTGCTTGTTGAGACCGCACCTGATGGGTCGATCGTGCTGAAACCCACTGGCGTATACCCGATCGAGATCTACAGCGACCAGCGGGTTGGTGAGTTCCTCGAGGAGGATCGGTTGACCGCTGAAGAGGCTTCGCGCCTCAAGCGCCGGACCCGCCGCGCGTCGTGACCACTCGCCCAAGATCCGGGCTGTTTCTTGACGCAAACGTCCTCTTCGCCGCAGCCGTGAGTCCCGAGGGGCGAAGCGATGCCCTGTTCAGGCAAGCCAGGGCCAAGCGGACCGTGCTGATGACCTCACCACATGCTCTGGAGGAAGCAAGACGTAACCTCCTGGCCAGGTACCCGGACACGGTCGCGCGTTTGGAGTCGGACCTCATGCCCCGGGTCAAACTGGTCCCGGAAGCACACCCACGACGTGTCGCCGACGCTCTTGGTCATGGCCTCCCCCTCAAGGACGCCCCAATCCTGGCGGCAGCCGTCGAGAGCCGGGCGGCCATGCTCGTCACGGGAGACAGGCGCGATTTCGGCCGCCTCTACGGCAAGGCCATCGAAGGAGTGCACATCGTGAGCTTGCGCGAGGCGCTGGAACACGTGACGGCCTTGTAGGAATCCCCAGAGCAGCGAACGTCCCATCTCGGCTGCGCGCGGGACGCGCAGGTCCCGGTTCCTCATGCGGCGGCCTCGCAGACGGCCCACGAGCGTCTCACCTTCTGAAGAGACTGCAGGAGACGTCCAGAAGAAGATGCCCAGAAGGAAGGCGAACCTCTGTCTGGACCTCTGTCTGAGGAACCTGGAAAGTGGTATGTACTCAGTTCCGACACGTGTGCACGTGCGCATACAGGTACAACAACATGTCCTGGGGGGGCGTATGTCAACGGTACGGGCAGCAATCTCAAGATTGGCCATCGCAGCGATCCTGGTCGAAGTCCTGGTCGGCGGCGCCGGTGCGGCATCCGGTTCCGCCCCCGCCACGCAACCCGGGCTACCGACGGTCTCCTCAGGGCACCGTCCCGGGCCCGACATCCTCTATGCCGCACCGCCGCGCGCGCCGCAACTCGAGAACACCGGACCATGGAAGGCCCAACCCATCCTCGTATCTGGCACCCAGGCCTACCGCGACGGCGAGTGGCTCTACCAGGACTTCCTGCACGACGACCACGGCGCGACCTACGCAAAGGGCCCCAATGAACCCTACGGGGTCGCCGGCCACCTGTACTCTCCGGCGGGCGGCACCTTCACCTACCCGACCGACCCGGTGTACGCCAACAATGCGGCCGACCTCGTCGAGCTACGGATCAAGCCTCTCGCCGACGCGACCGCCTTCCGCGTCACGCTCAACACGCTCAAGGACCCGACACGCACCGGGTTCACCATCGCGCTCGGCACGTCGGCGTCCTCCGCGACGTGGCCGCACGGCGCGAACGTCTCCTCACCCGCACGACTCTTCCTCACCTGGCACGGCACGACCGCCGAGATGCTCGACGCCGGGACGGGCAACGCCCTGTCGCCGGCACCAAACGCGACCGTCGACATGCTCCGCCGCCAGGTGCAGATCCTGGTGCCACACGCAACCTGGAACCCTCTCAACGAGAAGGTGCGCACGACCATCGGCGTGGGTCTCTGGGACCCCCCAAACAGCAGCTATCTCGCTTCCCAGCCGGGTTTCGCATCAGAAACGGCCCCCGGCGGCGGGATGCCCAGCGGTGCGGCGATCGTCAACGTCGGCCCACGCCTGGCCGAGCCGGTACCGAAGTACATGGGGACCAACATGGGCGACACCGCAGTCGCCGGCATGGTGGCCGCGCCGTGGTGGCGGGAACGGCAGCAATCCGAACAACTGACACTGGGAGACGTCTCCCCCTTCTCTGTCGAAGTGGACTTCGCCAAGCTCACCGTCGGAGTGGACGACGATTCCGCCATCCCGAAGACCGGCCCGCTCGACCGCATCTTCGCCAGCCACTACGCGTACGGCCAGGGTCTGGATCCGACCAAGGTCTGCTACGACCTCGCCGTGCAGTTCTCCGCGGGTGCCGAGTGCGTCGGGCGCTTCGTCGGGCAACTGCAGCCTTACGCGCTCTATGTTCCGAAGAAGCCCGTACCGGCAAGCGGATACGGTCTGACCCTTCTGCTGCACTCGCTGTCGGGGAACTACAACCAGTACTTCGCCAGCCGCAACCAGTCACAACTGGGCGAGCGCGGCCCCGGCTCAATCGTTCTCACCCCCGCCGGCCGCGGCCCCGACGGTTTCTATGCCGGCATCGCCGAAGCCGACACCTTCGAAGCGTGGGCCGACGTCGCGCGCCACTACAGCCTCGATCCTGATTGGACGACCGTCAGCGGTTACTCCATGGGCGGCTTCGGCACCTACCGCCTCCTTGCCCGCTACCCGGATCTGTTCGCCCGTGGCTTCTCGGTTGTGGGCGCTCCCGGCAGCGTCGAGGACCAACTCGTGTCGCTGCGTAACACTCCCCTCCTCCTCTGGAACTGCGCCGCCGACGAGCTGGTCAACATCCAGACCAGCGAGAACGCGGTCGCGGCCGTCATGGCAGCCGGACTGCGCTTCGAGGAGGACCTGTTCCTCACCGCCGACCACCTGACCCTCGCCGGCAACGACGAGTTCGGACCGGGCGCGGAGTTCCTGGGCACGGCGCGCGTGGACCGCAACCCCGCGCATGTGACCTACGTCGTGGACTCGTCGGAGGACTCGGTGACAGCGCTCGCCGTCGCCGACCACGCCTACTGGGTCTCGGAGCTGAAGACGCGCGGCGGCGGCCTCGGCACGGTTGATGTTGTCTCAGAGGCGTTCGGCATCGGGGACCCGACGGTCGAACCTGTGGTTACCAACGCGGGCGTGTTGACCGGCGGCGAGATCCCGGCGCTTGCGTACGTCTCCCGGACCCAGTCGTGGGGGCCGGTGCCCAGCACCCCAAAGCGTGATGCGCTGGTCATCACCGCGAAAAACCTGAAATCTCTGACCATCGACGTGAAGCGGGCGGGAGTGACGTGCGGTGTCAACCTCACGGTGCACAGCGACGGACCGCTGAATGTGATTCTCGCCGGCTGCGATCAGGCGGCGTCTGCCGCCGACGCGGAGGCGAAAGCGGCGCGCCGCTCGCTACCGGCGACCGGTTCCGCGAACAGCCTGTGGCTTGCTGCCGGCGTCCTGAGCCTTGGGGCGGCGACGGCGCTCCGCAGGGGTGATCACCGCAGCGAGGCGAGGCCCAAGATTCCGATCACGTAGATGGAGATGACCACAATCGAATCCGCCCCCAGCCGCACAATGCACTTCTGGGAGCGAACGACGATCGAAGCGACGTAGACGAGCGTAAGCAGAATACCGAGAGAGGCCAGCCAGGCGTTCTGCGCTCCCAGCGTGGGCATGAGGGGTCTTCCCGCGACGACGTCGGCCACCAGGAACAGGCAGAGTTGGAAAGCGTTCCCCCCGAAGATGTCGCCCATCGCCAGTTGGTTATCTCCCAGTCTCACCGCCGCAACGCCGGTGCTTATCTCCGGCAGCGCGGTCGCCAGCGCGAGGAACGTCGCCCCGAAGATGACCCCGTTGATCCCCGCCCGGTCGGCCAGGGCGCTTCCGCTCTGCGCAAGCAACACACCAGCCGCCAGCGTGACAACGGACCCTGCGAAAAACACCAATCCCACGTACACCGTGCTCCTGGAGGCGAAAGGCTTCGCGGCGCGCGGGTGGGCGACGCGCCGGTGGGGCCGACCCGGGTGGCTGCCGGGCATGTGCACCTGCCACTGCGGTGACTTCCTTACCCGGTTGAGGATCCAGATCCCGCCGATCCAGATCACGATGATCGCTATCGAGGCCGGACTGACGCTGCCGATCGCCGTCGAGGCCGGAAGCAGCGCGCCCAGAAGCATCACGCTGCACACCGCGATCACGAGCACCCCCTCGAGAACCGGCACGAGGGAGCCGACCAGGTAACTCAGCGGCAACCTGCGGTCGGAGGCCACGTCGCAGATGACCAGTACCATCGTCTGAACCGCTATTCCTCCCACCAAGTTCCCCGCCGCGAGACCCAGGTTCCCCGAGGCCGCGGCGGTAACCGTGATGGCGACCTCAGGCAGGCTGCCGGCGACCGCGAGCAGGACCATGCCGCCCATCGCTTCGCCGAGATGCAACCGGTCGTCGATGGCGTCGGTCGCTTTCGCCAGCAGCACTCCCGCGATCCACGTGGCGCCCGCACCGGCCAGGAAGACAGCGACCAGACCTGCCGTTGCGATGCCGTTCAAGGCGTTCTCCGGAGTTGTGGACTCTGTCCCGCAAGAGACTCGCATGACCCGCCTGGCGAGGCAACGCAACTTGCACGTATTGACGTCCCCGGGATCGCACTCGGTCTGATCGGAGCCGGACTCGGAGCGCTTTCCATTCACGTCGGCCGGCGGGATGACGCCGCACTGCGGCAGGCCGCCGATGACCTCGCTCGCGATGCCGCCGAGCTGGCCGAGGACCTCCGGACCGGTCGCTGGGAACTCCCGGAGAAAGCCAAACGCAGCCCTCGGCGCAGCTGAGCCACCACACGCGTCACATGCGGGACGCGTCAGGCCTGGACACCTGATAGGGGTGCGTCCTCTCCGACTTCCCGTTGCCCGGAAATGGGAAGCGCGACGCGGAAAACGGCGCCGGCGCCGGGAGAGGTCTCGACCCAGGCCCGACCTCCGTGAGCCTGGGCGATGGCCGCAACTATCGACAATCCCAACCCCACCCCTCCGCTCTGACGAGATCGCGAAGGATCAGAACGGAAGAAGCGATCGAACACCCGATTCGCCTGCTCCTCCGACAGACCCGGCCCCTCATCGGCAACCTCGAGCACGGCCTCCCCCGGAGTCGTGCTCACCCGGACATGAATCGGCGTGCGGGCCGGCGTGTGGATGAGGGCGTTGGTCAGCAGATTCGGGGCGACCTGGCGAAGCCGGACTTCGTCTCCATCGACCACGACCGGTTCGAGGATCTCGAGATCTATGGGGCGATCGGACTCGATCACTCGGGCATCGTGCACGGCATCGCTCACCAGGCGGGCAAGATCCACCGGCCGGCGCTCGAGAGGCCGACCCTCGTCAAGCCTTGCCAGCAAGAGCAACTCCTCCACCAGCGTTCCCATGCGCGAGGATTCCTCTTCGATTCGCCGCATCGTCTTCGCGAGATCATCGGGGCGGGTGTCCGCGCCGCGGCGAAACAACTCCGCGTAGCCGCGGATGGAAGTGAGCGGCGTGCGCAACTCATGGGAGGCATCGGATACAAAGCGACGGAGCCGCGCTTCCGACGCCTGGCGCGCAGCGAACGCGGTCTCGATCCGCTCGAGCATCGCGTTCAGCGCAAGCCCGAGACGGCCTACCTCGGTGCGCGGCTCCGCCGGCTCCACCCGCCGGGACAGATCCCCGGCGGCGATAGCGTCAGCCGTGCGACCCATGTTCTCGAGCGGTCGCAGCCCGAGACGAACCAGCCAGAGGGCCAGCGCCGCGATTCCGGCGAGCACCACGGCGGTAGCGAGCCCTTCCACCAACAGCAGCCGGTGCAGAGTGGCGTCCACATCGCCGAGGGGGTACGCAACGACAACCGTTCCCTCACCGCCGGCAAGAGCAGCCGCGAGCACTCGGTAGCGAATAGATGACCCACCCGTAGCGCCCGTCGTGAGGAACCTGGTCGAGCTCGAATCCCGCTGTGCCGACGAGCCGGGCAAACCGGCGGGAAGATCCGGGGCAGCGTCGACCACGCCGAACCCGAACGACCTAGAGACAACGACGGTGCCGGAGGGATCCAGCAACTCCGTGAATGTGGCAGAGGGTGCCGAGCCCTGACGCCCACCGGGCGCGTCTCCGAACCTCGCGCCGGGCGTCAGCCCGTTGACGATATCCTCCAGCAACGCTCGCGTGGCCAGCGGCTGCGCCGCCTGCAATTGCTGATCCAGCCGGTCGATCAGCGAAGAACGCAGCAAGACATACGTGGCGCCGTCCGCGGCAAGCAGACCTAGCGCGACTAACGCCACGGTGGCCAACAGTAGGCGCGCGCGAATCGACATCGTCATCCTTTGGGGAGCCTGAGGCTGTAGCCGACTCCGCGCACTGTGTGGATCAAAGGCGGATCGAAGCGATCGATCTTCTTGCGAAGGTAGCCGATGTAGGTCTCCACGACATTGCCGTCGCCGGCGAAATCGTAGTGCCACACATGGTCGAGAATCTGCGTCTTGGACAGGACTCGTCGAGCGTTGAGCATCAGGTACCGCAGAAGGTTGAACTCGGTGGGGGTCAGTTCGATGCAGGTCTTCCCCCGCCAGACCTCATGAGTGTCCTCGTCCATCTCCAGATCGGCGAAACGCAAGCGGCCGGAGGTCGCCTCAGCGCCACCGACACGACGCAGCACGGCTCTCACGCGCGCCACGAGCTCCTCGATGCTGAAAGGCTTGGTCACGTAGTCATCGGCGCCCATCGTGAGACCGTGCACCTTCTCTTCGGTCGCATCCCGCGCGGTGAGGAACACCACCGGTGTCTTGGTGCCGTCGCTTACCAGGCGACGCTGCACCTCGAACCCGTCAAGATCCGGAAGCATGATGTCGAGCACGATGAGGTGCGGGCGGAAGGACGAAGTGGCTTTCAACGCCTTGCGGCCGCTCTCCGCCGTCTCCACCTCGAAGCCCTCGTAGCGGAGTGCGGTGGCCACCAGGTCGGTGATGCTAGGCTCGTCGTCAACGACCAGGATCCGCAACGGTTCCTGCGCGTGCGCCGGCGCGCCCTTTGGATCGTTCGCTCGTGACATCACTCGGAGCCTCCCCGGCATCCGCGGCGTCGGCGTTCTCGTGTTGCGTTCGCGCCCATTATCGAGCCTCTTCCTGTGAACTGGCTGAGAGATCAGCCTACGCCCCGGACGCGGAAGTGAGCGTTGCCGTCGCGGTCCGCTCCTTCCCGTCCCGCAAGAACGTCAGCTTCACCGTTTGACCCGACTGGAGGCGGCTGAGAGCCGTGATCAGGTCCTCCATGGAACCGACCTTCACGCCCTCGATACCGACGATGATGTCACCCACCTTGAGCCCGGCCTTGTCGCCCGGCCCACCACCGACCACCTGCCGGACAAGCGCGCCGCCCTGGTCCGGCAGGCTCTCGCCCGAGATGCCGATGAACGGCCTTTCGGCGTGCCCGGTCTTGATGATCTGCTCCGCGTCTCGACGGGCGATATCGATGGGGATGGCAAACCCGACCCCGACGTTGCCGGTTCCGCTTCCCACGATCGCGGTATTTATCCCGATCACATTTCCGGACGCATCGGCAAGAGCCCCACCGGAGTTGCCGGGGTTGATCGGGGCGTCGGTCTGGATGGCGTCCGTGAGGCGTTCACCGTCCCCGAGATCGATGTTGCGATGCATGGCGCTTATCACGCCGGACGTCACGGTGCCCTGGAGTCCGAACGGGCTGCCGAGCGCCACCGCGACATCTCCGACACTGAGGTCGGCGGTGGAGCCCAGTGTCGCGGCCTCAAGTCCCGATCGATCGACCTTGATCACGGCGATGTCGTCAACCGGGGAAGCGCTGCCGATGAAACGCGCCGCCAGTTCCTCTCCACTCGCCAGCGTCACCTGAATGGAGGTGGCTCCCTCGACGACGTGACTGCTGGTCATGATGTAGCCGTCGCTGGTGAAGATGACTCCCGAACCCGTGCCACTGCTCTGCATGCCGAAGCGGCCGGCCGATGTCGTCACGTCGATAAGCACGACGCTCGGAATGACCTTCTGTGCCACCGCCGCAACACCCGTCAGTCCCTTCGCGCTGACCTTCGACGCCTTGGGGGCGACTTTCTCGACAATCGTGGTGGTGGCCTCCCCCTTCCGGGTCGCCAGAAGCGTCGCCGATGTCCCGATCGTCCCGCCGACCAGCGCCGCGAGGAGTGACAATGCCACGAGCATCTTCGCCGGCCGCGGCCGAGGCGCCGCAGGGGCAGGGGCAAGCATCGACCCGGGTTGCTGGTACGACCAGGCCACACCCGTCTCGGGTGGCGGGGGTGGGGGCGGGAGTGGCCACTGCCACGCGCCGGCCTCCGGTGTCACGTTTCCGCCGCCAAACTGCCACTCGCCTCCTCCGGAGGCCACGCCCTCCGTGGTCTGTTGACCGGCACCACCCTGGCCGGAGTCGGTCGGGAGCTTTGAGCGATCGAGATCCTCGTTCTCTTCCATTCTGGCTTCACATCCTCCACAAGTAGACGAGACCCAAGTCGCGGGGGAACGTTGCGGGCCCGGTACGAGGCCCAGGGTAGGCGAAGTATCAGCCGCCGCCGCTCTGACTGGCACCGCTGTCGCTTACACGCGTGGCAGCGACGGTACCGTCCTCCTGCTCCTGGCCCTGCACGACCACGGTGTCACCCGGGCGGACATCGGAGGCCGAAGCGCTGCTCGTCTTGGTGAATGTCGTTCCTGGCCCGGTCGTCACCTTGATGATGTTGCCCTGGGAGTCGGTCACGTAGATCGTGGTGCCGTCGACGAGTTTGACCTCTCCCATCGTGGGCGCCGAGGCCCCCCCGAACATATCGGCCATTCCGGTGGCCCCGGGCGTGGGCGTCGCGCCGCGGAACATGCCCGACATGTTTGGGCGGCTCCCCCCGGCCGCCGCACCCGTTGAGGTGCCCCACGCCTTCTGGACACGCACCCCGACAAGGAACCCCGCGGCCGCAACGAGAACGGCGAGCAAAACTCTCGTGAGAACACCCGCGCGCCGCCGAGGCGGTCGGATCGGCATGTCCTCGCGCCCCTCGAAGTAGACCGAGGTGTCCTCTTGAACCGACTCACCCTCAGCCGGCTCCGGCTCTTCGACGGGCTCCGGCTCTTCGACGGGCTCCGGCTCTTCCGATCCCGGCACGATCCCGTTCTCGACTTCATCACTCATGGTTGGCTCCTGGTCGCTCTCGCTCGCCTGCTATGAAGGGCCTCGGCCGGACACTGCTCGCTCACTCATATTGAAGGGCTTCGATCGGTCGGAGGGAAGCAGCGCGGTTTGCCGGGTACATGCCGAAGAACAGGCCGACCAGCACGGCAACCCCAAAAGCGAGGGCCACCGAGTAGGGCGCCACTACCGGCTTGATGCCGACGATCCGGAAGTGACTGCCGGCCAGTCCGGCGGCAACGCCGAATGCGCCGCCGACGACGGTCAAGAGCACCGACTCCACGAGGAATTGCCCGAGGATGTCACTTCTCCTGGCGCCGATCGCCTTGCGGATACCGATCTCGCGGGTTCGCTCGGTGACGGTGACGAGCATGATGTTCATCACGCCGATGCCGCCGACCAGCAAGGAGATCGCGGCCACAGCGCCCAGGAGCACTGTGAACACCCGATGGCTCTCGGCGCTGGTCTCGAGGAGGCTGGCCTGGTTAAGGATCCGGAAGCTCGTGCTCGCCGTGGATACGGTGAGCTTGTGGTTCGAGGCGAGCACCGCCAGGATCTCGGCCTCGGCGGCGTCGGTGCGATCGGCGGTGACCGTCTGGACCGTCACGGTGTCGTAGCCGCTAGAGGCTCCCGTCAGCGAATCCTGCACCGCGCTGATCGGCGCGAAGACGATGTCATCCTGATCCTGCATGCCGTTCGTGCCTTTGGACTGGAGCACTCCTACGACGCGGAAGGTTGAGCCGCCGAACCTCACGCTCAGGCCGACCGGGTCGACGTTGTCTCCGAACAGGTTCTTCACCACAGTGGCACCGAGCACCACAACCTTGCGATGCTCCTCCTCGTCGTCATTGGTGAAGAACTTCCCCTGTGCCACCTCGTACTTGCGGATCTTCGCGTAGTTGGCTGTGGTTCCGATGAACTCGCCGGGCGTGTAGGTGGCTCCCTCGTATGCGCCGGCGGCCTGAGCCCTCACGCTCGGGGCGACCTCGGTGATGTCCGGCGCGTTCTGCTTGTCCGAGAGCGCTTTGACGTCGGCGGCGGTGAGGCTGATGCGCTGGCTGGTCGTACCCCTGCGGCCGACCCCACCCGGGCCGAACCCGAAGCCGCCCGCGGAGATGGTAAGAGTGTTGGTGCCCAAGCCTTCGATCTGGTTCTGCACGGCCACGGCCGATCCGTTCCCGACGGCGACCAGGACTATGACCGCCGCGACGCCGATCAGGATGCCCAGCGTGGTCAGCGCCGATCGCAGCCGATTCGCCAGCAAGCCCTGGAGCGCGATGCGCATGCTCTCGATGTTCACGCAGTCACCTCCCGGCCCTCATCGATCTGCTTCGCATAAAGCGGGGAGCCCGAGATGGGCACCCAGCGTCGGTCCTCCACGATCTGGCCGTCACGCAGCCGGATCACTCTCCCCGCGTACTGAGCGATGTCGGTTTCATGCGTGATGAACACGACGGTCCGGCCCTCCTGGTTCAGCCGGGCGAAGACGCCCATCACATCCGCTTCCGACCTGGAGTCCAGGTTGCCGGTCGGCTCGTCGGCCAGGATGATCGCGGGATCGGTGGTCAGGGCACGAGCTATCGCGACGCGCTGCTGCTGTCCACCCGAGAGCTCTGAGGGCAGGTGGTGCATGCGGTCGCCGAGGCCCACCGCGTCGAGAGCGGCCCTTGCCTGCTCGCGCCGGCTTGCCTTCTTCACGCCCGCGTAGACCAAGGGCAATTCCACGTTCGCCAGGGCGCTGGTTCGAGGGATCAGGTTGAAGGTCTGAAAGACGAACCCGATCTTGCGGTTGCGGATCTCGGCAAGTTGCGTCTCATCGAGAACCCGCACGTCGACCCCGTCGAGCAGGTAGCGACCGCCCGTGGGAAGGTCGAGGCACCCGATGATGTGCATGAGAGTGCTCTTGCCGCTTCCGGATGGGCCCATGATCGCCACGAACTCACCCCGATGGATCGCCAGCGACACTCCTCGCAGTGCGTGAACGGCCACCTCACCCGTGCCGTAGGTCTTGGTCGCCTGGTGCACCACGATTACCGGCATGGGGCGCCGCCCCATAGCGACCCGCCCAGTGGAGCCTTCGACAGAGGGGCCGGACGAGCTCATGGCCCGCCACCCGGCATCACACCGCCACCCGGCATCACACCGCCACCCGGCATCACACCTCCACCCGGCATCACTCCCGAAGATCCGCTGTCGGAGTTCGTCGTGGACGCGGTGCTGCTGCTCGTGATGACCTTCTCGCCTTCCTCCAGGCCGCTGATGATCTCCGTCGCGTCATCGCCCTCCAGCCCCGCGACGACCGTGCGGGTCACCTGCTTTCCGCTGGCCACCACGGTCGCTGTCGAGGAGCCGGCGCGGGTGGTGAGCGCCGCGCTCGGTACCTTCAACACGTTGTCGCGCTCAGCGGTGATGACCTGCACCGCGGCCGTCATGCCGGACTTCAACCCCTCCACCGACTGCGAGAGCAGAACGGTCGCCTTGTAGGTGACCACGTTGCTCACGACGGTGGATGTCGTGTCGATCGCCACCACCCGACCCGTCGAGCTCTCGTCCGACAGGGCGTCGAAGGTGACACTGGCGGCCTGGCCCACGTGCACCTTGGCCGCGTCCGCCTCGCTGAATCCGGCCTCGACCTGCATCGTGGCGATATCCACCAGACTGATGAACCCGTTGGCCGCCGGAACCTCACCCACCCCATTTGCGATGCTGGCGACCGTGCCGTCCGCGGGGGCGACCAGGACCGTCTCGTCAAGCGTGCGCTGGGCCGACTCGACCGAGGCCTGCGCATTGGCCACAGACGCCTTGTCGCCGAGGATTGTGGCGGTGGTCGCCGGAGTTTCCTTGACGGCATTGCCGGCCAAGGTGGAAGCCAGGCTGGCCTTGGCTTGCTTGAGCGTGGTCTCGGCGCTGGTGATCGACTGGGCGTCCTTGAGCAAGCCCGCCGCCTGGTTGTTCTTGGCGCTGGCGAGCGCCTTCTCGGCGCTGGCGATCGACTGGGCGTCCCTGAGCAGTCCGGACGCCCGGTTGTTCTTGGCGTTGACGAGCCCATTCTCGGCACTGGCGATCGACTGCTGGTCCCTTAGCAGGCCCGATGTCTGGTTGTTCACTGCGTTGTCGTAGGCGTTCCTGGACTGCACCACCTTGGCCTCATCGGCAGCGATAGTCTGCTCTTTCTGCTCTGCGCAGGTATCGTCGTCAGCCGGACAGCTTTCATCCTCATCCGCCGCCAGTTGCGCCTTGTCCGACTGCCATTGGTCGTAGGCCTGGTCCACGGCCGCCTCGTAGGTGACCGCGTTCCTCGCGGCCGTGTCTTCGGCGTTGTCCACGGAGTCCTGGGCCTGGTCCACGGCCGCCTGGTAGTTGATGGCGTTCTGCACGGCCGTGTCTTCGGCGTTGTCCACGGAGTCCTGGGCCTGGTCCACGGCCGCCTGGTAGTTGATGGCGTTCTGCGCGATGGTGGCCGGCGCGTTGTCCAGGGCCGCCTGCGCCGACTCCACCTGGATGCGCGCCTGTTCAACTGAGGCTTCCATCTGGGCTTTCTCCGCGTCGGTCAGGCCCTCCAGATCCTCCGCCAGACGGGCCTTCGCGGTGGCAAGGTTGACTTTCGCGATGGACAGGCTGGTTCGTGCCGCTCGATCGTCGATGCGAGCGAGCACCTGGTCCTTGGTCACTTGGTCGCCGGCCTTGACGGCCACTTTGGTGAGCTTGGCCGAGGAGGAGAAGTTCAGCGTCAGCTCGAGGCTGGGGGTCGCGTTGCCGGTCGCCGACACGCTGGCCAGCACGGTGCCCTTGGTGACCGTCGAGGTGACTTGCGTTGCCTTCGCCGTCTCCGGCCCCTTGAGCCACTTGTAGCCGGTGGCGGCGGCCGCGATGAGGGCCATCGCCAACAGGCCGTTGATCAGAAGTCTCTTCCTGTTCATGCGCGTCCCTCCTTGGCCGTCACGCGCCCGGCGTGGGTTGGCCGTTCATCGGTGTGCCGGAAGGCGTCGGCAGCAGCACCGAGCAGGTCTTGTCCGCCTCCTGGAAAGCCGGGTCATTCCGATCAAAGGTCATCGGTGGCCCCTGCTGCTGACCGCTGGGGCTCGGCGACGGTACCTGCACGCCGTGGTCGCGCAGGCAGCTCAGATACGCGTCGTATGCCGCGCCCCCGCCCGTCCTGTCACCCGCTCTGCCGAAGCCCGTCGGCATCTTGTCCTCGCAGGCCTCCTGCGCCGCCTGGAACTCCTCCTGGTCAACTCCGGATGGCAACATCGCCGACGGCTGCCGCGACTCGCTGCTCGGTCGGACCCCACCCGGCGTACCGAAACCGCCGGGGCCGCCACCGCCGAAACCACTGGGCAGGTCGACGCCGTGCTGCCGCATGCAGTCTCTGTATGCCTGCAATGCGTCCGCCTGGTCGCCCGAGGCTGACGCCTCCGCAGCGACGCCGTCCTTCGAGCCGCCGCACCCGGCCAGTGTCAAGGACACCGCCGCCAAGACGACGACAAGCAGCCAAGCACGCCTCAGCCAGCCTTCGGGCAACGACTGGATTCGCACAGATGCTCCCTCCCGGGGCAAGCCACCCCATTGCAGGCCGATCCCTTAGCGTGTCCAAAACCCCAAGCACGCCGACGAACATGACAGCACGCGTTGCTGAGAGGGACCTGAGAGCAACTTCAGAACTACCTGTCAATTCTGGATGTGCCGGCTGCGGACACCCTCGAGTCTCCCCTTCCAGCGTCTCGTTGGGTCGGCAGCCGCGGCTGGGGCACCTGGCGCCGTTCGGTGCGAGGAGTGTGGCCCCGGTGACGATGGAGGAGCTCTTCTGGCCGGCCCGGAGGGGTCGGGCCGGCCAGGGGGAAGAGAGCCCCTCGGCTAGTGGGGGAAGTGCCCGACGTGGCGGGCAGTGCGCTCAGAATCAGGCCCCAGCTTGTTGCCGCGGTCGCGAGCGCACGCAAACAGGCAAGCACACAGGGATGGGAATCCCATGAGGTCCGCTTAGGAACTGGCTGAGAGTCTTTCCGGCCGCCCTACTTCAAGTCGTCCGCGGTGAGGAAGTCCTCGGGAGTGGCCTTCTCGAAAGCCTGATCGTGAATCCGATAGAAGCCGGTGGCCGAGCGACCCCAGTGACGCCCGGGCGAGAACGTGAGCTTGGCGCCCATCCCGTCATCGAAGTCGCGCATGTTGTTTATCGCGTCGATGACTCCCCGGCGGGTGAGATCACGCCCGGCCCGGCGGATGGCTTCCTCGAGAAGAACCATGCTGGCCCAAGCCTCCGAGGTGATCTGGTCTTCTATTCTGTTCGGGTAGTAGTTCTTCATCACCCGGCGGTATCGGTCCATCTGAGCGCTCTGGTAGCCGGGCGGGGCGGCGCCCTCAGTCGTGGCTATCAAGCCCTCGGTCTGGCTTCCGCCGATGTCCAGCACCAACTGCCACATCCCGCTTCGCCCCATGACCTGCACGTCCCAACCCATGCGCTTGGCCGCGGCTGCCCCTTCCGCCATTCCGACGGGGTCGATGACCATCAGCACGTCCGGCCTGGGAAAGTTCGAATACCAGGCAGCAACGGTCGACTCCATGCTCGTCTGGTTGCACCCGCCAATGCTGCGCCGGCTCACCACCTTGCCGCCGCGCCTCTCGAAAGCGGCCCCCGTCAGTTCGGCAATGCGCTTGTCGAAGCCGGACTCACACCAGCCGAGGGCCATGCTCTTCTTGCCCAGTCTCTTGGCCGCAAACGCCGCCAGGATCTCCCCATGTGTGGGGGGATCGATCTGCATCACGAAATTGGCCGGCCCCAGGGCGAGATCGGACTGGTTCGCCGACCTGCAGTGGCTACAGGGAACGCCCTTCTCGTTCAGGTATGCCTGGGCGGCGTTGGCCGCAAGGTTCATGGTTATGAGCTCCGTAAACGCGAACACTTTGTCCTGCTCGACAAGGCGGCGCACAGCCGCCAGGGTTTGATCCTCCGACTGGACGGAGGCCGCGTAGTAGGCGAGTTGGAGCCTGCGCCCGTTGATCCCACCGCGGGAGTTCAAGTCCGCGATGTAAGCGTTCATCGCGTCCAGGGCCGGCACGAAGAAGGACCTGGCCACACCGGTGAAGTCGCCGACGAAGCCCAGCTTGATGGTGGTCGCGGTCACCCCGATGTCCGTTGCGCCGCTCTTCCCCGAGGTCGCACCAACGCCCCCGGGGCCGCGTGACATATTGGAGCCGGCCGTGGGCGTTGCCCCCGGCTGCCCGGAGACCGTCGCATCCGTTGTGGGACCTGACGTTGGGCCACCGGACAGCAGCACCTTGCGGGAGCGCGTCTCCGTTGAGAAGCATCCCGAGGCGACCAGAGCCAGCGCCACCGCTCCCGAGGCCGCGGCGATGAAGCGTCTACCCGGCATCACGGCTGGTTCCTTTCGCGTCGCCTTGCGGCTTTCCCGCTCGCCCCCCCGTGTCCATCCTCGATTCCACCACCCGAGCGTCAATGGACCTGCGCACCAGCGCCTCCCCCGGCCCCAGCGTCCCCCCGGCCGAGATCGGTCCGGTTGGGATGGCTCCGCAGAAACTGGATGCTGGATATTACTCTTACAATGAGCGACCGAGCCCATCTTGGCGGTGGGCTACCGAAGATCACGGGGAGCCAGGTGGGCATCGTCTACGAGCAACCGCTGTTCCGCCCGCCGAGCGAGTCCGAGTCGCTGATCCTGCAGGTCACCATCGGCTGCTCGCACAATCGCTGCGGTTTCTGCGCCATGTACCGCGGCAAGCGCTTCCGGGTGAAGAGCCCCGAGAAGGTCGCGGATGAGATCGTGCAGGCCCGCACCACACTCGGCCCACACGTACCCCGGGTGTTCCTCGCCGACGGCGACGCCATGTGTCTGTCGGCCGGCCGGCTGACGGCGATCCTCGAGCCGCTCAATGCGGCATTCCCCCACCTCGAGCGGGTGGGGATCTACGCCAATGCGCGGGACGTGCTGGCCAAGAGCGACGAAGAGCTTGCCGAACTCCGCCGGCTCAAGCTGGGAATCCTCTATCTCGGCTTGGAAAGCGGCGACGACGTGACGCTTACGGCCGTCGACAAGGGCGCGACTGCGGGTGAGATCGTGGGGGCTACCCGGCGCGCTCAAGCTGCGGGCATGTCCACATCCGTGATGGTTCTCATCGGTGTCGCCGGCAGGCAGCGCGGTCTCCTCCACGCCCGCTCGTCCGCGGAGGCTATCAACCGGATGGAACCCACCTACACGGGGCTGCTGACCTACACACCCGTGCCCGGCACGCCGCTGCACGATCGAATCGAACGCGGCGAGCTCGAGTTGCCGGGACCGCTCGAGTCAGTCGAGGAGATCCGCGAGTTCGTGCGCACGCTGGACTGCGAGACCTACTTCACCTGCAACCACGCCAGCAACTACCTGCCCCTCAAGGGGCGCATGCCGCAGGTCAAGCCGGACGTTCTCGCCTACCTCGACGCGGCGCTGGCGGGACGGCTTGCGCTCAAGCCTGAGTTCCTGCGCGGGCTGTAGGGAGACCGGCTCATAGCCCCGTCCCGCGGGTCA
>Ga0265292_1000623_pt1 | contig 44908 bp, 43 predicted proteins | sample Munlanlewell296A_FD_189080 | JGI IMG/M metagenome (GOLD analysis project Ga0265292, IMG submission 189080) | Leachate microbial communities from a municipal landfill in Southern Ontario, Canada - Leachate well 296A | ecosystem: Engineered > Solid waste > Landfill > Unclassified | place: Canada... | reverse complement strand
CTCACCAAAGAAAATACCCCGTTTGTACGGGGTATTTTTTAGGCTTTAACGGCCGCCGCCGCCTCCACCACCACCGCCGCCACCCGATGAACCACCTCCACCAAAGCCACTTGAACTGGAGCTACTTGGCGAGCTAAAACTCGTTGCGGTTGACGAAAAACCACCGATCGCCGATGCGAACGAGACGGCGTTAAAGGCCGAGGAGCCACTATACCAACTCGGTTGCGATTGATCTTGGTCATAGCGAATTGCCAGCTCTTTGGCCCATTCCTTTTCACAACCGAACAACACGGCATATGGCAATAGGCGTTCGTATAATTTCACAAGCTGGGCATTGTCGTTCGTGTCGACCGGTGTCTTTTCGACGCCCTGAGGACTCTGCAGTATTTTCAAACGATCTGCTTCGGCCAGTTTGATGTACAGTTTTAAGCCCTCCAGGTAATCCTTTAGCTCGCGACCTTTATCAGTCAGTGGACGCATTTGAGTCGCGATAGAGATAATACCCAAGTCAGCCACAATGCCAATGATGATGACGGCAATCCATATTAGCGCCAGGTCAGTGACCTCCGAAGTAACAAAAATGAAGGAGCCAGCAACAACGGTACTCACGACCACGGCGAGACTTACGAGTATCCATACGGCTTTTTTATTCACACTCCTATATCCTTCTTTGATGGCAGCCTTCGAAATCGACTTCAGTGTATTTTGCAGTTTTTGACCCGTACTCACATCGCTCTTTTCAAACACATACGAGGCCCCGGGCTCTGTCGACGAGAATAAATCAGTGATGACACCAAGCTCAGCTCCGTCAATGCCCTCAACATCTAGAAGCGTTGCCTTGTATTTTGTCGATTCACCGAAAAGTTTCTTTTCTTTGAATTCACTCATACTTAGCTTGTGCCGGACTGCCAGATCAATAATTTGCGCACTGATTGCTTTAGGCTTGGTGTTTGATACTTCACTGGCCAAAAGAACCGAAATGTCCTTGGGTGGTAAGTACTCGGGAATAATCGTGCCGCGGCCTTTGGCATCGCGACCATAGCGAAGCTTGATGCGTATAGCGACAGCCACTGCAAGTACAGACAGCACTAGGAGTACGACAGCAACTACGTTACTAAAAGGCATGGGAGCTGCGGCGAACGTATTAGCCTTAAACTTCAGTACCATTGAGACGTTTTCTCCCGCACTAAGTATGATGGGTGCCTGGATGTACACTACGCCAGATTCGTCTTGACCTTTCGCTTTAAAAATAATGATGCCGTCTTTTTCAATTTTTGACTCACAAACGCTTTTTGAGCCGCTACCTCCTTGGTAGCAAGCTAGGTCGCCAGTGAATGCACTACTGATAGATGGGTCGAGATGCACTCTTGCAACGAGGTACCGAAACGGCTGCAGCCACTCTGTTCCGTTGGTGTCCCAATAAAACTCCTGATGGTCACCGAAATCTTTAGTGACATCTCGCAGAGTATAAGTGAATTGGTAGGTTTGTACTCCCTTTACATACTCTTCGGTGCCCGTGCCGACCACTATATTGCCGTTGACTTTGTCCTGACTGTACACAGGCTCAGGCTGGCCGTTTCTGAGGAGTGAATCGAGATGAAATGATACTGAATGACCATCATAGCTAGCGGGTATCGCTCGCTCGATTCCCTTGTTCTGATCAAACTGCGGGAATTCGGCCGTTATTGTCTCGACAACCTTGAGTGTTGAACGATTGTCACTCGATTTTGATAAATAATAATCGGCCTCGAACGATTGAAATGTAAAGTCATTGACCCCAGCCATTGCGGTGGATGGCATCATGCTGATTGCTAGAACTGCGCCGATGAGTGTGAGAAATAAGCGTTTCATTATCTATAGTATACGCCTCCAAACAGCCCGTATGATATACTACGACGGTACATTACAAATTAAACGTATCAAGAGTGCAGCGAGAGATCTAGCTCAACGACCTGCCGGCAACCAGCCTCTTATCTTCCAGAAGATGACGCGGACACGGTGCCACTTCTAGCCCTTAGCGGGAAGATAGTTAGCCTTATAAGCTCCTTGTTCTTCTGCTAGCGGCGGAAAGATACCAAAGGAGTTATTTTTATGTCAAATTATCGAACCGCCGAGAGCGTGTCGCCAAAGCACCCAGACAAACTGTGCGATCAAATCTCGGATGCGCTGCTGGACGCCCACCTTGCTCAAGATCCGACAGCCCGCGTGGCAATTGACGTTGCCGGCGGCCATGGTACGGTGTTCGTAACTGGCGAAGTAACCTCGCACGCGACTAATATCGACGTCGAGGCAATCGTGAAACGAATTGCCGGAGACGATGTGACAGTGATCGAGCATATTGCCGCTCAAAGTCCGGAGATCGCCCAGGGCGTCGATACGGGCGGTGCTGGCGACCAAGGTATTATGGTAGGCTACGCCTGCGACGAGACCGACGAATTATTACCACTTGAAACCGTGCTATCACGTCGACTCAATCAATACCTATTCGAAACATGGCCACACGATGGCAAGACCCAGGTGACACTGAAAGACAAAAAGATTGTTTCGCTGGTCGCCAGTTTCCAGCACGCACCTCACGACAAGCTCCTAGCCAAAGTCAGTCAATGGCTCGAGACCGAACCGCTTGCCGCTCACAGCGATACACCAAACCTGCACATTAACCCGGCTGGTGACTGGCAAGTTGGCGGCTTTGAAGCTGACGCCGGCCTAACGGGACGTAAATTGATTGTCGATAACTATGGGCCACACATTCCTATCGGTGGTGGTGCATTCAGCGGTAAAGATGCCAGCAAAGTCGACCGCTCGGCAGCCTACGCAGCTCGGGCTATCGCGATTGACTACCTAAAAAAACGCAGTGCCCACAATGTCTACGTATACCTAGCCTACGCCATCGGCTATGACCAGCCGCTGGAAGCAACGGTTGTTATCGACGGCACTCAAGAAGTCATTACTGGATACGACCTATCTCCTCGCGGCATCGTGAGCTGGCTTGATCTTCAGAAACCAGTTTACGAAGCCACAGCTCGCTACGGTCACTTCGGACACCCAGAATTTAGCTGGGAGCGCTCTGCGACCACAACCTAGACTGCTATACTGGAACTATGCTCGATCACCACATTCAACGAACTATCGTCTACCAGCTGGCCTTTGCCGATAGCCTGCGCTTTAGCGAGCTAAAGCCGGATGATATCGATAGTAAACTTTTCACCTATCACCTAAAGAAAGTAGTTGCTGCTGGATTCGTAGCCAAGACCGACGACGGTGAATACACCCTGACACCCGAAGGCCGCCGCGTCGGCAAGGGCGCACTGAAAAAGCAAAGTCGCATGATCGACCGCGCCTATTCCATACTCCTGCTGGCTATTCAACGTCAGGAAGATGGCGCGTGGCTACTGTATAGGCGCCAAACTCACCCGCTGCTCGGCCTCACCGGCTTTATGCAGGCCCAACCGGTGGCAGACCAAGACGTCGCCGTCACCGCCAAGCAAGAGTGCCTCGCCAAGACGGGGCTTGAAGGCGACTTCACTGTCCACGGCCACGGCTATTTCCGCGTTTATCGCGGCGACGCACTGGAAAGCTTCATTCACTTTACATTGCTGAAATGCACTGATATTCAGGGAGAAGTTCGCCAAAACAATGGAGTAGCGGAATACTACTGGGACGCCGCTCCGGATTTTGCGGCAGCGGATATGCTACCGAACATGCAAATACTTCACAAAATGTGCGCAGCTCCGGCGGGCACGTTCGCTGAAGAGACGTTCCAGCTTTAGGCAGCATACGGAAGCTCCTCGATTGCCTCTTCGAGCGCATTGTAGACACCGTTCGGTGCGGTGCGACGCACGTAGACCGAGAGAGGACTATCGCGATCGGCGAGCTGGGCGATCGACACGTTGACGCCGACCTCACCAGTGAGCGCCCGTGAGCGCTCAACGACGGCCAGGCTTTGATCGCGCGCCGCGACCTGTGCTTCGTAGGCACTCAGACCATACGTAGCGCCGCCAATCGGTATGCAGGCGGCACTCAGTGCAGTGTTGCCGAGCTCACGACCAAGCTCAAACAAGCGGCGCTTGGTCTCATGCCCGCTCGCCCGAGACGAGGCAACGATGCTGGCCAGTTCGGCCGTATCGGCTAGGCTTCGTCGGACCTTAGTGAGTAGTCCTGAGCGCGTTTCGTGCCACTCAGTCTCGTCATTAGCCAGCTCTGGCAAATACAAGCGGCGGCGCATAACTGGCGCGTGCTGGGCAAAGCCGTACCAGCTGGCGTTAAGGGCACTGGCTGCGAGCATATCACTAACATATTGGAGGTCACGATCTTCCTCGACATGTTCCACTACATGGCTAGCGATCGCTAGGCCATCTCGCTGTTGTTCGAGCAGCACGGTACCGCGTGGCAACGAACGACGACGCTCGATCTCGTCCCTCTGGCGAGCGCGGGCTGGCACGTAGTGTTCACCGACTAAATGTTGTTTTGGGAGGTCAAAATGTGTAAATGGTTTCTTCATACTACTAACTATGAACTTTTGTCATAGTAATAGCAGTGAAGACATTTTCACTAGATCAGGCGGCGAGGCTGCGACTGTCTGGATCTTCGTCGAGATCTTCTATTTCTTCACGGGCATCATCTGAATTTGGCTGGCTAGGATCAAGCTTATCCATCTCATTTTTGAATTCTTTGGCAGGAACACCAAAAACTTTTACTGGGTCGTCATCGCGTTCATTCATAAGTGGGTCTGTTTGGTCGTCGCGCGCATCAACATCATCTTGGTAGCCATGTAGGTGTAGGTCGTCGTTGTTCTGTATCATCGGTGAATCCTCCGCTTATGTTGCTACTTCTAGTATACCAACCTTAGCTGAATAAGTACGGTGATTTCGCTCACTTATAAAAATAACACCCTCACTTGTAGGGTGCCATTCTTCCTACGAAAGGCTGGATCTACGTGCTCATACTGAGCAGCGTCCAGACGCCTCCGCGATTGTCACTGCGCATTTTGAAGTGCGCAACACCATCGGTCAGGGTCAGGATCTGTGCCATGCGTTCGCCGTGGCGAATCACGCAACTGAGCCCTGCATCGATAAAGTCGTAGGTGGTACCTTCGAACTCCATCTGCCGTGGATACGCAACCAGGTTCTTTTTGAACCCCATTGCGGTGACTTGTACTTGTTTGTTAATGATTGTGTTGTTCATATTCACTCCCAGCTTTCACTTTCGCAAAAGGCTAATTCTTGATTTGATTAGCGAATGGATTTTGGAGTTAAGTCAGTGACAAAAAGGAGTAATCAACCATTCAAATACTCTGTTTATTGCCCTAACGATGCGAATATGGATGTCCGGAGACATCTAAATTTTAAAAGCTTGTAAGTGGAAAGGTTTTGACACCAGTACCTACATAGCTATACCTAGTATACACCCGCTTATGCTTGGGCCGTCAAGCCGGTTTTAAATAGCTGGGGCGACGGGCGTCTGCGAGCTATCGATGCTCTTTTGTAGGCTGGAGCGGCTAAAGGCCACGCTGTTGTATTCGACTACCTTTTGGTTATAGTCTGCCACCAATTGGTTGACGGCGGCATAATCGGCCTTCAGGGCAGTGACAGCAGCGTTAAACTGACGGACCTGGGCATTGTAGGCATTCACTGCGGCGGCGTTTGTCCTGTCGAGCGAATTGGCCTGAGCATTGAGACTATTACTCATCTGCTCCACTTGGGCGCGCTGAGTGTCGTAGGCTGCAAGTCGCTGTTTGACGGTGGCGTCGAGCTGGTCTAGTTCGGCTTGCAAGGCTTTGATGCGAGCATCAAGGTCGTTAAATACTTGCTGGTACTTTTGATGAAAAGCCACTATCTGGGCGCGGTTGGAAAAATACTGTGCGTAGTACTGCTCGAGTTCACTGCCAAGGGCACCAACTTCAGTACCGATGATGGAGTGGAGCTCATTAGATCGCTCACCAGGCTGCGTACGAGCATAGTAGGCCATTCGTTCTTTTAGCTCGTCGTTTTCTACCTTAGTGTAAGCAGTTTCGAGTAGCGGCGTCAGACGCTCTTTTTCGCTATCACTCAGTCGATCCCAGGCGGCGTGCAGCATCTCGTGGGCGGCCGTTACTTCCTTGATACCATCGAGTTGGTCATTGGTCACATTGTAGATGTAAATACGGCGTGTGGCATAACACCCCAGGATGGCACTCTGCTCCTCTTGCTTCTTGCACTGGTCGTTAAATGTCGAGGCCTCATCAACTTGAGGCTGTGAAGCATAAAAGTAAAAGCGACCTTGATCTGTTAGGCTAGCGCGCGTGGCGATAGACTGGACTTCAGTTGACGGCTGATATTGCCAGACGGTCAGCTGATCAACCACGTATTCTCGATTAAGAATCAACCAGCCAGCAGTCAGCGCAAAGACAGCCATAATGCCGAAACCGACAAGATGACTGGCGAACCCACTAGTTTTCATTGGTGACGGTGATGAAGATTCCACCTTTTTTCGCTCCTACCGTTAGGACGGTACCTTGTTCGTACTCTCCTGATAGAATACCATCTGCCAGCGGATGCTCCAATAGCTCTTGGATCGCGCGGCGCAAAGGCCGGGCGCCAAACTTCTCGTCGTGGCCTTCACTCACCAGGAAACGCTTGGCTGCGGGTGTGATCACCAGGTGAATGCCCTTGCGGACGAGGCGCTTCTGTAAATCATCAATGAAGTTATCAAAAATCCTGCCGACCTCTTTGCGAGTCAGGGCTTTGAAGGTGACAATAGCATCAAAACGGTTGATGAGCTCGGGTCGCATCATTGCTTCCAGTGCTTCACGGGCCGCCGAAGCATTGCGTTCGTGCTCAACATCGAGCTGCTTCACGTCGGACTTCGTGGTGGCGTGAAAGCCAAGGCTCGACTCTTTCATCATGCGATCAGCACCCAAGTTACTCGTCAGGATAATGATAGCGTTACTGAAGTTGACCTGACGGCCTTTGGCATCAGTCAGTTTGCCGTCTTCTAGCAGTTGCAGCAAGATCTGGAAAACTTCGGGGTGAGCTTTTTCGATCTCATCAAATAGCACTACACTGTAGGGCTGGCGGCGAATCTTGTCGGTCAATTGCCCGCCGTCTTCGTAGCCGACGTAGCCAGCCGGTGCACCCAGTAGACGCGAGGTGTTATGACGCTCCCCAAATTCACTCATATCGATCTTTATCAGAGCTTCTTCGCTACCAAAGACTTCGCGGGCCAAGACTTTGGCGAGCTCGGTCTTACCGACACCGGTGGGACCCATAAAGACAAACGAACCAATTGGGCGCTCGGTGCTGGCCACGCCGCTGCGTGAACGGCGAATAGCGCGAGCAACTTTTCCGACGGCTTCATGCTGGCCGATGATGTATTTGGCAAGGTGTTTTTCAAGATTGCGGAGCAGCTTTGCTTCCGACTTTTGGACGCGCTTTACTGGAATGCCTGTCATGGTAGCAACGGCGTTCGCTACATCATCGTCACTCAGTACGACTGGGCTTTTCTTTTCGAATTCTTCGCGAGTTTCTTCGAGTTTCTTGCTGATCTGACTAATGCGCGTCTTGTACAGTGCAGCTCGTTCGTAATCTTCGGCAATAACCGCTTCTTCCATTTTTTCATTCAAATTCTTCAACTGCTTGGTAAAGTCACGTAGCTTACTTGGCTTGCGACCCTTTTTGACCCGTACTAGTGCGGCCGCTTCGTCGATCACATCGATGGCCTTGTCGGGCATGAATCGCTCAGAAATATAGCGCTCTGCCATATAGACGGCATCTTCAATCAGGTCATCATCGATGTTTACGCCGTGGTGTTTTTCGTAGTGGCCCTTGAGACCTTTTAAGATAGCGATGGTGTCTTTGGTGCTCGGCTCGGGCACGATAATGGTCTGGAAGCGGCGCTCCAAGGCGCTGTCTTTTTCAATATGTTTGCGGTACTCGTCGAGCGTAGTAGCACCGATCAGGTGAATCTCACCGCGGGCTAGGGCTGGCTTGAGCATATTAGCCGCATCGAGCGCACCCTCGGCGGCACCAGCACCAACCAGCAGGTGAAGCTCATCGATAAAGACTAAAACATTTTTCTGGGCCTTGAGTTCAGTAATAACTTTCTTGAGGCGCTCTTCGAATTCACCACGGTATTTTGTACCGGCGATCATCGCTGCTAAATCAAGCTGAACGACGCGTTTGTCGAGCAAGTGATCGGGTACGTCTTCGTGGGCGATACGCTGCGCCAGGCCTTCCACGATAGCGGTTTTGCCGACACCTGGTTCACCAATCAGTACTGGGTTGTTCTTGGTTCGACGGCTAAGGATGGTAATGATACGCTCTGTCTGGGCGTCACGACCAATCACTGGATCGAGTTGGCCATGTTTGGCCTCACTGGTAAGATCAACCCCGAAAATATCAAGAGCGCCGCCCTTACCCTTTTTCTTGGTCGGTGCGCCGAGCACGTCGGCATCAAGACCCTGGTAGGCGTTGTGTTGGCGGTCGAAGAATTCTTCTAGCTCTGACTTAAGTTCAACCAGATTAATGTTCATGTCGCGCAGCAACACCGTCGCTCGGGCATTTTTCTGGCTCAAAATACTGTAGAGAATGTGCTCGGTACCTAGGAAATCTTGGTGAAATTCCTGAGCAATTTCCCAGCTCATTTTGAGTGTCAACTTAGCGGTTTCCGATAGTCCCTTGGCGCCAGTACTGACAATCAGGGTGCGGGGGGTAAGATTAAGCGCTAATTCAGCGCGGTCGAGGGTGACGCCGACGTCGGCCAGGAGCTTAGCTCCTACCGATGAGCCCTGCGCCAACACGCCAAGGAGGATATGTTCAGTACCGATATAGGCACTACCGTAACCACGAGCAATCGCGTCGGCATGTTGCAAGCTAGTCCGAGCATTGTCGGTCAAGTGACTGACAAATTCTGCGAAATCATCTGCCATATGCTTCTATTATCCTTCCTTTACCTGTTAGGCGCAAGCTTTTTATGTGGTTTTTTGGCTTACTATATCTAGTATAGAAAAAATTAGCACTCGGGTCAAGAGAGTGCTAATTTAATTTAATGGCGACGCTTCTTATTCGTCTGATGCTTCTTCGACGGCGTTCAGAAGGCTGTCTTCGATATTCTTCTTTGGCTTTGGCTCAGCTGGTTTATCAGTGACGGCTGGCTCGATGTCTAGTTCATAACCGGTCAAACGACTAGCCAGGCGAACATTTTGGCCAGCGCGGCCGATTGCGATTGACTGCTGATCTTCTTTGACAAATACCTTGGCGCGTTTGTCTTTTTCGTTGATCTCAACCTTTGCAACTTCCGCTGGGCTCAGCGCATTGCGAATGAACTCCTCGGTGTTATCACTAAAGGTAATGATATCGATCTTTTCCTGATCACCAATTTCGTTCATAACTGCCTGAACACGAGTACCGTGACCACCGACAAAGGTACCGACAGGGTCAACACCAGGAACGGTGCTAGCGACGGCTAGTTTAGTACGACGACCGGCTTCACGGGCGATCGCTTTGATCTCTACGGCGCCCGACTCCATTTCTGGCACTTCCTGAGCAAACAAGTGCTCCACAAAGGCTTCATTACCACGGCTCAGTATCAACTGTGGACCACGGTTGTCACGCTCGATGTCTTTAATAAAGACCTTGAGGCGACTACCAATGCTATAGAATTCACCCTGAATCTGCTCACTCTGAGGAATGATACCAGTGGCTTTGCCGAGTTCAACGCGAATAACGCGTGGTTCGACACGCTGGACTGTTCCAGTTACGATCGTGCCAATCTTGTCCTCGTACTCTTCGAGCACGACTTCACGCTCTGCTTCGCGTAGGCGCTGCAAGACCACTTGTTTTGCAGTCTGGGCAGCCACACGGCCGAAGCTCACGACATCGTGCTCGTCTTCGATAGTATCGCCAATTTTGGCGTCTTTTTTGACTTTTTTGGCATCAGCCAGACTGATTTCGAGGGCGTCAGAGCCAACCAGCTCGACCACTTCGCGGGCCACGTAAACCTTAGCGGTGCCGTCGTTAACGTTCAGTTCAGCACGAACCTCTTGGTCACGCTCACCATTGTCACGACGCCAAGCTGCCGCAATCGCTTGTTCGATCACACTGAGGACAGTTTCCTCAGGTAAGTTTTTTTCCTCAGCGATAGTACGCACCGCGAGAGTCAGTTGTTTTAGATTTAGTTCATCCATAATTATTTCCTTTCGTTCGTAGACACTCTTTATGAAAAAATCCGACCTGCCGGCCGGAAAATGTACTATACATAGTATATATCGATTGGCTCGTATCTGCAAGTCTTTAGAAGACGAACCCCGAACACCCCACTCACGAGACCCCTACGCGACAAGAGTTTCACGTCTTAGCGATGTAAACATCTTGGGCTGCAGTCGCTTGAGTCTCGTTTCATTGAGATGTTCGGGATTCGATGCCTTGGTAGTTAGCTAGTGGGTAATGGCTGCGTTGGACAGGCCTGAAGGATGCGGAGCATCGCGTCTTTCTCGGCTGGCACCACCCATAGTGTATATTTTTGCTTGACCGCGATTTGCCTTGCGATATACTGACAGCGAAATGGTTTATTTGATGGCAGCCAGGTTGCGGCGTCACCGTCACCCTTTTGCTGGTTGGCCGCTCCATCGACCGCTAAAAGTTCGAGGGGATCATTAGCCAGAGCCTCGCGCTGAGAGAAAGTCAGTTGCTGAGCACCGGTCTGCCAGGCGTTAGACAGTGCCACCACATGGTCGATCTGGACCAACTGGCTACTGTCGGCACCGCGTTGAAACAAGATTGTTTTGCCGGTATAGGGATCGTTTAGCGATCCACTGAGGATCTTACATTCTTCACCAACCCGTGGCTGGGTGAGATCGCGGTGCAAAATAATATTGCGGGTGTCGCAGCCGGCCTGCGTCACCCAGCCGTCGCCAAACTCGGCCCGGCTATAGCCAGTTTTGGGCGCTTTGCCTTTCACTGGCAGCACTGCTAGGGCAGCCTGCGCCGAGCCATCGCTGCTTGCCACGGACGGAGACGTAGCGGGTGTCGTTTGCTCGTAGAGGTGGGAATTAGCCAAGATCGTCGCACCCGTCACGAAAAGTATCAGCAAAATGCCGATAAAACGTCGAGTCCGATAGCGAGTTGTCATTCACTTCATTATACCTCTGATACAATAGAAGGATGCAAACTGTCCTACGACTCATCACGACCTTCGCCCCAACCAACTATGACCTCTCGCTCGTTCTCGAGCGCGAACAGCGAACCTTCAGCGGCACCGTCGTCATTGATGGCCTGGCCAGTGCCAACGAAATTACCCTGCACAGCAAGGACCTGACCATCGGTTCAGCGACCGTTGATGGCAAAAACGCCACTTTCACCCATGGTGATAATGATCAGTTGACCATCACGCACGACGATATCACACCCGGTAAGCATACGGTCGTGATCGGTTTCTCGGGTACCATCACCGACGCCATGCACGGGCTCTACCCATGCTATTACGAGCATGACGGCGTCAAAAAAGAACTGCTGGCAACACAGTTCGAAAGCCACCACGCCCGTGAAGTCTTCCCCTGTGTCGATGAGCCGGAGGCGAAGGCTACGTACGACGTAACTCTCACTACCGAGACCGGTATTACCGCTCTTAGCAATATGCCGGTTGAGTGGCAGCGCGAGGAAGACGGCAAACAGGTTACTCATTTTGCCACCACCCCACGTATGAGCACCTACCTGCTGGCCTGGGTGACCGGCGAGCTGCATCGAAAAACCGCCACCTCAAAAAGCGGCGTCGAAGTCAACATCTGGGCCACGCCCGCCCAAACAGCCGACAGCCTCGATTTCTCCCTGGATATTGCCACGCGCACGATCGATTTCTTTGATGACTATTTCGGTGTGGCCTACCCCCTGCCAAAGTCCGACCACGTCGCCTTGCCTGACTTTTCATCCGGCGCCATGGAAAACTGGGGGCTTATCACCTACCGTGAAATTGCTCTGCTGGCGGACCCAAAGACTACCGGCATTAGTAGTAAACGCTACATCGCCACGGTGATTGCCCACGAATTGTCACACCAGTGGTTTGGCAACCTTGTGACGATGAAATGGTGGAACAACCTCTGGCTCAATGAAAGCTTTGCCACTCTGATGGAATACATCGCCGTCGACGCCCTTCACCCTGAATGGGATATTTGGCTGGAATTTGCCTCACATGAGAGCATCATGGCCCTGCGCCGCGATGCGATCGATGGCGTGCAGCCCGTTCAGCTGGACGTCGATCACCCCGACGAGATCAGCACACTCTTTGATGGCGCTATCGTCTACGCAAAAGGTGCTCGGCTGATGCGTATGCTCCAAAACTACATTGGCAATGAAGCATTTCAGGCAGGGCTAAAGAAATACTTTATGAGCCACGCCTACGGCAACACCGAAGGTGACGATTTATGGCAAGAACTGTCCGCCGCTAGCGGCAAAGATATCGCCGAGTTTATGAATACCTGGATCTCACAGCCGGGCTACCCGGTACTCCATGTATCGCCGACCGGGCTTAGCCAAGAACAATTCTTCGTCGGACCGCGCCATGCCTCATCAGCTCTTTGGCCCTTACCGCTAAACGCGTTGTCGGAAGAAGATATACCAGCTCTACTTGAAACCAAGGAACTTCACCTACCGATCGCCGATGACGAACGATTCAATGTCGGTGATTCGGCGCACTTCATCACGCATTATCCGACCGATCATCTGGCACGGTTACTCGAGCAAGTGCGCGCCGGCTCTCTGGGCTCTATTGACCGACTGCAGCTACTGCACGAGCAAACTATGCTGGCGCGCGGTGGTGTCATTGCGACAGCCGAGTTAATTCCACTGCTGGATGCTTACGCAGATGAGACCGTCGATAGCGTCTGGGACATCATAAGCCTGGCCATCGGTGAGCTCAAGAAATTCGTCGAAGATGACCTAGCTGCCGAGAAGAAACTACGCGCTCTAGCGGGTAAGGTTGCTACCAAGCAATACGAACGTCTTGGTTGGAACGAAGCCGAGAACGAATCCGATAACGATACAAAGCTGCGTGCAGCGATTATTGGTCTTATGGCTTACAGCGAGAACGAAGCCGTCATCGCCACGGCCAACAAGCTATTTTCTACTCATGAGCTTGAAAACCTTGACCCCGAACTGCGTACGCTTATCCTTGCAACCGTCGTCCGGCACAGCAAAGAAGCCGGCATTTTAACAAAGCTGCTTGAGCGACACAAGACTACTAGCTCTGCCGAATTACAGCAGGACATCGCCTACGGTATTACGTCCACAAAGGATCCGGTAGTGATTGATCTGCTGCTCAGCCAGCTGACCGATAGTTCTGTTGTACGCTCCCAAGATGTTGCCCGTTGGTTCATTTACCTAATCCGAGGCAAGGAAAGCCGCACCAAGACCTGGCAGTGGGTTCGCGACAACTGGGCGTGGATCGAGCAGACCTTTGGTGGTGATAAAAGCTTTGATGATTACCCGCGCTATGCGGCATCCGGCCTGACGACGCGCACACAGCTGGAAGAATATATTGCATTCTTTACACCGCTACAGAAAGACCCGGCACTAAACCGTGTTATTGCCATGGGTATTGGCGAGATTGAAGGTCGTGTCGATTTGATCGAGCGCGACGGGCCAGCCGTACGAAGTTTATTGTTAAAGCTCTAGAATACCCTAAGCTATTACATACCTATTGACTTTTTATTTGGTTTATGCTAATATAACATTCATGCTTTTAGTTGCAAGAGACTGAGGGCGCACCTATTCAAAGGAACTACGATGTCACTTCAGCAGGTTCGTAACCTCATCAAGCAGACACCTGACGGACTCGTCGTCGGCCAAGCGTGGAAGAAGAACTACGACGCAGCCGCGAAGGTACTGGCACTCCACAAGGAGTCCCGTAGCTACGAACTCACAGGTTTTCAGCGTCGAACGCTTCAGGCGAGACTACTCACTGCAGCTCGAGTCGCAGAAGATCTGATGACGCAGGCTGCAAACGCCGGTCGCACCAACCAGCTGGCTGAGGATACACACCTCTTCGAAGACATCGCCAAGGAACTCGGGTTCACGCCCACCGAACTGACGATGCGCCTCTACAGCTCCGTTGTCTGAGAGAGGGGGCGGGCACACAGCTCGCCCCCTCCAGCCGTAGTTCCTTTGTTTTTCAATCAGCATTCAAGACTCTCGGATATCGAGAGTTTTTTATTGGGTGATATTTCCCGACTTTTGTTAATAAGTATGGTTGTCTATTCAACTTCGAGGAATATATCTACGACTGGCGGTTCGCCGCTCATCGCGATGACTGCAAGTTTCATATCGGTATCCCAAAGTTTGCGGTACGACGCATAGACACGAGCCGCAAACTGCATTTTGTGCAGCTTTGTGGCCGTAATTGCCGCCAGCCCACCGCCTTGATCTGATTTGCGACGGTACTTCACTTCAGTGAAATAGATCGTTTCACCTTGCTGCGAGACGATGTCGATCTCGCAGTATTTCGTTTCCCAATTTCGCTCTAAGATTTGATGACCAACATTCTCTAAATAGCGTGCAGCTGCGTCCTCTGCTTCGTCACCAATCTTTTTAGTAGTTGCCGACGTAGAGTGGTTCTGCGCTCCTTTCTTACTCAAAATGGGACCGTAAACACGATCGTGACCACGGTATTTTGCCAGCGGCGCAAACGAGAGTCGATGCAGTGGCGTCACGCCTTGTTTTTCAATTGCCGCTCGGTGGATGGCTGTGCCGTAGCCAACGTGGCTTTTAAAACTGTAGCCAGGATACAGATCGTCTTGCTGGCTCATGAAGGCATCGCGCGCCACTTTGGCCACAATCGAGGCCGCCGAGACGCTCGGAATCAACAGATCGGCTTTTTTTAGTGTCGTCACATATTGGCCTTTACTGGTATCGGCTAGGAAATTGATCGTGCCGTCGATAATGATCTCGTGATAACTCACCGTGATTTGTTCCACGGCTTGGCGCGTCGCCAGCCTGAGAGCCGCGCTCAGGCCAATCTCGTCGATCTGATCGGCGTGCACCCAGCCAAGACCAACTCCGGCAGCATGCGCATAAATAAGCTCACTTAATTCTTCACGGCGTTTCTTGGACAGTTTCTTGCTGTCGGTCAGACCGTCAATCTGCGTGCCGCCAAGCACTACCGCTCCCACCACCAACGGTCCCGCCCACGGCCCGCGCCCAACTTCATCGATACCAAGAATCATTGTTTCATTATACCTAATTAAAATACCCGCCTGAGTCGGCGGGTATTTTAGTCAATGACAATATATTATTCTGCTTTGTCTTCGGCAGGAGTTTCAGTAACTTCTTCAGCGACTGGTGTCTCTTCGACTGGGGCTTCAGCAACGGTGTTGATACCTTCACGGTCAAAGTTCTGGGCAGCCAAGCGAGCACTCTTACCGCTACGGTTACGCAGGAATGAGAGGTAGTTACGGCGTACTTTGGCACGACGAACGACTTCAACCTTGGCGACCAGTGGGCTGTGCAGCAGGAAGCTCTTTTCAACTCCAACACCGCTCGCGATCTTACGAACCGTAATTCGTGAGGTGTGCTGTTGTTTGTTGTCGGTACGGATCACGACGCCTTCAAAAATCTGAATACGCTCTTTGGTACCTTCTTTAATCTTTTGGTGAACGCGAACGGTGTCACCGCTGCGAACGTCAACAACGGCATGCTTTTTCTGCTCGTCGTTAACCTTTTGAATTAGTGCAAAACTCATATTTCTCTCGCTTTACTCATTTATAATACAATCAAGTATCAACTATAGCATAATCCATTGTGATTTTAAAGGGGTGCGATAGACATTATTTTGCTATACTAGAAAGACATGAACTACGACGACCAAGCCCTCGAACTGCACAAACAATACAAAGGTAAAATCACCACCTCACTGCGCGATACTAGTGAGCTTGATAAAGATAAGCTCAGTGCCTACTACACCCCTGGCGTGGCTGCCGTTAGCCGGGCTATTGCCGATGACGAGAGCCTACTGCCCGTCTACACCTGGACGAATAACCTGGTAGCTGTTATTTCTGACGGTTCAGCTGTGCTGGGCCTCGGCAACATCGGCCCGAAGGGTTCAATGCCCGTCATGGAAGGTAAGTCTTTGCTCTTCAAGCACTTTGCTGGGATTGATAGTATTCCGATCATCCTGGATGTTCATACGGCCGACGAAATCGTCGCGACCGTCAAGGCCATCGCGCCAAGCTTTGGGGCGATCAACCTCGAAGATATCGCAGCACCACTCTGTTTTGAGATCGAGGAGCGCTTGAAAGCCGAACTAAACATTCCAGTCTTTCACGACGACCAACACGGCACCGCCGTGGTAGTACTCGCTGGTCTCATTAACGCCATGAAAGTTGTCGGCAAAAACCTTGCAGATTCTAAAATTGTTATCATTGGCGCCGGCGCGGCCGGTACCGCCATCACAAAACTACTTCACCTCTACGGTGTCGGCTCGATTATTGCCGTTGATAGCAAAGGGATCGTCGGTTCGGCTCGTGACGATCTGAATGACGAGAAGATAAAACTCCTCGACTACGTCGACAGCTCAGCCTCAGGCTCACTGGAAGATGCCCTGAATGGCGCCGACATATTCATAGGCGTCAGTCGTCCTGAGCTTCTGACACCCGCTCTAATAGCCCATATGAGCGATAAGCCCGTAGTGTTCGCCTTGGCTAACCCAATGCCCGAGATTATGCCCGACGCCGCCAAGGAGGCAGGCGTGGCTGTCATCGCCACAGGCCGCAGCGACTTCCCTAATCAAGTTAATAACGCCATTGCCTTTCCAGGCATCTTCCGTGGTGCGCTCGACAATGGGGTCACCAAGATCACCGACCAACACAAAATCGCCGCCGCCGAGGTTATTGCTTCACTTGTCGAATCACCGACCGCCGACACGATCATCCCATCTGTGTTTGATGAGCGGTTAGTACCTGAAATAGCCAAGATAATTAAATAACGCGGGCGATTTCATCGAGCGTGGTTTCACCGCGCAGCGCAGCCAGTACGCCGACTTGAAGGAGCGTCAGCATGCCACCTTTGACGGCTTCTTTTTCAATCACTTCAGTGTGAATATCTGTCACATCGCCACGAAGAAACTTTTGGATATCTTCAGTCACGACCATCTGTTCCATAATGACCACGCGACCTTTGTAGCCAAACGGTACGTCATCGGTCTGAACTGGGCGCCAGAGCTTGAAATTATCAAGGTTTGGTTTGTCTGGATGCGAATCTGGTAAGTCTTTTAGGACGTCTCGAACGTACTGTTTGGTAGCTTCGTCGGGCTCGTATTCTTCCTTGGTGTCATCGTGAAGTCGGCGCACCAGACGCTGTGCGATCACCAGACGGATGGCGGAACTAAAGATTGGGTTGACGCCGATCAGGTCGATCATACGGCTAAACGCTGCCGATGTGGAGTTGGCGTGGAAGCTGGAAAGCACCAAGTGGCCGGTAATTGAGGCTTGGATAGCCGTTTTGGCCGTGTCTTGGTCGCGAATCTCACCGACCATCACCACGTCAGGGTCGAGACGCAGGACGGCACGCAGACCATCGGCAAAACTCTGTCCGCCAGTGGTATTGATCGGGATCTGAGCAATTCCCGTCAGGCCATACTCTATCGGATCTTCCAGTGTAATAAGTTTACGATCTGTTGTGTTGAGGGCATTCAAGATACTGTAAAGAGTGGTCGATTTACCACTACCGGTCGGTCCCACCATCAGCACCATCCCGCGCGGGTGGCTAATGACTTCATTTATTTCTTTGCGTTGTTGGTCGGGAATACCGAGGAGGTCGAGATTAAGCAGGCTCTCGTCGAAATTAAATAGACGGATGACCGCATCTTGACCATAGAGCGTCGGAATAGTTTCAATACGCATGTTCAGAAGGTGCGTTGCGTCGTCGCGAGTGATTTCTTTTTGCATGTGACCAGACTGCGCTTCGGTTGAAGCTGTCGAGACATTGGCACGTGAGCTAAGGGCGGCCATAATCACACGGTAACGTTCCTTAGCTAGCTCGGCAACAGGATGAAGGGCGCCATCGATACGCATCCGAACTCGAATGCTGGTTCGTTCGTTCTCGATGTGGATGTCACTGGCGCCCAGTCGATCAGCCTGGTCGATCAGATAATCGAATACTTGGTCGGTACCGACGGAGTTCAGCGTTTTGCTGACCTCAGTTAATGTATCACTATCGCCCTCTTGAGCGATTTTGATATCGTCGTAGATAACTTCAACGGGCGGGTCATAGCGATTCATGAAGGCTCTAAAGCCGCTCTGGCTAATCAGCGCAAACTGAACATTCTCACCTTTGTCATTGTGCTGCTGCTTCATGGTTTGCATGAGCGACTGGGGTGTCTGGGTAGTAATACCAAAACGGAAAGGCTCAGCGTCACTACCTGCCGAAAGTGGCACCAGACGACCCTTGTACATTTCGTCGATGGTTAAAATGCCATCAAAAAGTGGCAGTGATTTTTCAAGCTCGCGCGTGTCAAGGTATTGAACGCCGAGGATGGCGGCGCGTTCCTGGGTAGAGTGCTCCTCGTGATCACGTCGCTGCATCTGAATTTTGTCTTCGTCCATTGATCTTATCGTATCAGAAAACGTAAGCATTTTACAGTGCTACAATGAGAGTATATGCCTGAAATCATCGTCATCGCCCATAATATTCGCTCTACTCACAACGTGGGGTCGATTTTCCGCAGCTGCGAAGGTTTTGGGGTGAGCAAACTCATCCTTAGCGGCTATACACCCTACCCGTCTCTTCCGGCCGATACACGCTTGCCGCATATTCGAGAAAAGCTGACGGCTCAGATCCACAAAACTGCCCTAGACGCCGAAACAATGGTGCCGTTTGAATACCAGGAAGTGCCCGACCTCGAATCATTGAAACGTGATGAGTACCGAATCGTTGGGCTCGAACAAGATGAAAGAAGTGTGCCGCTTTCATCATACAAATCACCAGAAAAAATTGCACTGCTGCTTGGCGAGGAAGTTCATGGTATCGACAGCAATTTGATCGATCAATGTGATGAAATCGTGGAGATCCCGATGGTCGGGAAAAAGGAATCATTTAACGTAAGTGTGGCAGCCGGGATCACGCTTTTCGCACTAACAAATTTATAACCGCGAGGCATCTGGCAGAAGTAAATGGCAAACGGAAGCGGTAGTCGAAATAGCGGCAGTGCGAGCTATGGCTGGGCTCGTGTAGGTGGGGGCGCCAGTGTACACGGGCCCGATCGGACAAACGGTGTCTTCAATGGTATACACCAATGCCACAACCTTCTCGCCATCAAGCGTGTAGTTATAAGACGGTCCATAGAAATATGTCCCCACAAAGTTAACCCCAGCCCCATTAGATAGCAGTTTTAGACTTGGTGAAGGCAATGAGTTGCCTAAATATGGCGCAAGCAAGTAGAAATAGGCTGTGCTTTGCGCAGTCGTGATGATTGAGTTACTTTGGCGACATCCAGTAGTGGCTCCCGCCAGTGCCACATACTGGTCTCCTAGACAGAATCCCCCTCCGTACGGGTATGAACCTTTTTCGGTTGCGTACTGAGTTAGTGCTTTTCGGTATGCCTGGACGGCAGCGACGGTTTTCGCGTTTTCAGCGCGCACCTGAAAGCCGCTGTAGGCTACAATCGTAATTGCAGCTAAAATCCCAATCACGACAACGACAATCAAAAGTTCGACAATAGTAAAACCAGCCTTTTTAATGCTCATGCCTTAAATTGTATCACTTACTTAATGACGACACTATCTTCACCGAGCAGCTTAACAAGCTTGCCGACGAGAAGGTCACTGTGTTCGACGCGAAACGGCAATTTGATAGCCGATTTCTTCTCTGAACCAAGTACTAGCACGATATCTGACACACCCGGATGATCGCCGCAGGTCTTTTTAAGACTGAGTAGCGCCTCGTGATCATCGGGGTTGCGGATATGAACGAAGAGCTTCTTGAGTGATGGTGCCTCGACAATCGGTAGTGAGGTAATCGTCTCGGTAGCGGCGTCGATAGTTTGTTTCGCCACCCGCTCGGCTTTGACTTTTGTGCTCATCGTTGGCGGCTTCATCTTGCGACCGGTTGACTCATAGTCGCGCAGGTCTTTGTCACTGACGATGATAATCTCATCAGCAATCATCTTGGCTTCGTCGCCCAGATTGCCATCGCGATCACGTGCGCTGATTTTACCGGTGGCACGAATCACGACGTCTTGCGCTAGTTTAGCGCCGAGTTCAGCATAGAGGTTCGGGAAGACGATAATCTCGGCTTCGCCCGTTTTATCCTCGATACCCATAAACGCCATCTTGCTGCCGTTTTTAGTCACAATCGTTCTGAGCGTCGTGATAATTCCCCCGATAGTGGCTTTCTTGCCATCAACGTCTGGTTTGATACTGACGAGAGGGATAGTTTGTTCCTCGAAATATCTATCGAAGTCATCGAGCGGGTGGGCACTAATATAGAGTCCGAGCAGTTCTCGTTCCCACATCAGACACTCCTTCTGCGTGTGTTTGACCGGTGCTTCCTGTAGGCTCATCGACGGCTGCAATGACGAAGTGCCGAGCGCTGCAAACATATCAATCTGGCCACTCAAGGCCTCTTTTTGCAGCTTGCTGGCAAAGCCTTGGATGGTCTCCAGGTTAAATAGCAGGTCCGAACGATCACCGAATTTGTCGAAGCCACCACTTTTAATCAGGGACTCCCAGGCTTTTTTATTGAATTTGTTCGTCCCAACACGACGAGCGAAATTTTCGATACTGGTAAATTTACCATCCGTGTCGCGGGTTCTTAAAATCTCTTCGACTGCCCCGACGCCCACACCCTTCACCGCAGCCATGCCGAATCGGATCTGTTTTTTACCAGGTACGATAGCAAATTCAACGAATGATTCGTTCACATCCGGGGCCAGCACCTCAAGCCCCATGTGCTTGCACTCGTTGATTTCAATGGCTAGACGATCAATATCATCTTGGTCGCTGGTCATTAAAGCCGCCATGAAGGCATCTGGATAGTGTGCTTTCAAATACGCCGTCCAGTACGAGATCAGGCCGTAACAGGCCGCGTGCGACTTATTGAAACAGTAATTTGCAAATTCTTCCAGCTGATCCCAGAACTTCTCAGCTACTTTTGAATCAGCACCACTAGTTTTGACGGCACCTTCGACGAAATCGACTTTCACTTTACGCATCAGATCAATATTCTTCTTACCGACCGCTTTTCGCAGTGTGTCGGCCTGACCGCCGGTAAAGCCGCACCATTCTTTAGAAATTTGCATAAACTGCTCTTGGTAGACCAAGATTCCGTAGGTACTTTGCAGTGAGTTTTCCATACCTTTATCCAAATAGCTGATGCGTTCTTGGCCGTGCTTTCGCTTAATAAAACTATCAATAAACTGCATCGGACCTGGGCGATACAAAGCAACCATGGCAATAATGTCTTCAAATACGGTTGGTTTTAGATCACGCAGATAGCGCTTCATGCCAGCCGACTCCAGCTGGAAAACACCAGTAGTATCACCGCGCTGGAAAAGCTCGTAGGTTGCAGCGTCATCCAATGGAATCGTCGATAGATCAATATCGTCTTTATAGACTTTCTTAATAATACGCAGTGCGTTATTAATAATCGTGAGGTTAGACAGACCAAGAAAGTCCATCTTCAAGAGTCCGAGCTCTTCGACTGGCCCCATCGGGTATTGAGTAGAGACGACCCCTTTTTGCGCCATCTCGAGTGGGGCGTAATTGACGATATCGTCGGGCGCAATCACCACGCCGGCGGCATGCACACCGTGGGATCGAATGGTGCCTTCCAGGCGGATTGCAAAGTCAAACACGCGCTTGGCGGTTGGGTTTGATTCGTATTCATGCTTGAGATCGGCGTCATCCACAACACTCTTTGCCAGTGGAATGTGACGGCCCTGCACTGGTGGCGGAATCATCTTGGAAAAGCGATCGGCTTCGGCGTAGGGAACTTCAAGCACGCGAGCCACGTCGCGCACGGCCGCGCGAGCCGCCATTTTACCAAACGTCACGATGTTCGCCACACGCGAAGCACCGTATTTATTCGCACAGTACTCGATTACCTCATTACGCCGCGTATCTTGGATGTCGATATCGATATCCGGCATTGAAATACGATCGGGATTAAGGAAACGCTCGAATAGTAGGTCGTACTTGAGCGGGTCAAGATCGGTAATGTTGAGGGAGTAGGCAATGATCGAGCCGGCCGCCGAACCACGCCCCGGGCCAAAAATAATGCCTTGAGATTTCCCCCAGTTAATGAAGTCCTGGACGATCAAGAAGTAGCCGTTGTAGCCCATCTTATCCAGTACACCAAATTCCATATCGAGTCGCTCCAGCTGCTCAGGCAGAAGCAGCTCGCGGATTGCATCATTGGACATCGTCTCGACTTCCTGCGGCGTTTTCTTGGCATAGCGCACCGCCATGCCTTGGTACACTAGCGCATCAAGAAACTCCTTTTCCGTCTCGCCATTTGGTGTCGGGAACTTCGGAATCAAGATACCGCCAAGCTCTATCTCGACGTTACACCGATCGGCGATCCGCCGTGTGTTGGCGACCGCTTCTGGGTTAGTTTTGCCCCAGCGTCCAATGATATCGGCCGGGTCGGTGACGTGCAGTTCAAAGTCTTTCAGACTCATGCGTTTTTCGTCACTTAGGAATGAGCCAGTTCCCACGCAGAGCAGAATTTCATGCGCTTCCTGGTCATCGTGACCCAGATAGTGTCCGTCACTCGAGACGACACAAGGGATATCAAGCTCACTCGACAGTCGTTCTAGGTGTCCATTAATCTTGACCTGCACATCCCAGGCGGCTGGCGAACTGACGTGACCATGGTCCTGGAGCTCTAAATAATAGCGATCGCCGAAGATCGACTTGTACCAAGCAGCTATTTTCTTGGCCTCTTCGTAGTTGTCGGCGCGCAGATTCTCCCCCACTTCACCACTTGCACAACCACTGAGCGCGATCAGCCCTTCGTTGTGACCTTCCAGTAGGTCATGGTCGATGCGAGGTTTGTAGTACATACCCTCGAGATTGGCCGTGGTCGACAGATACATCAGGTTCTTGTAGCCAGTCTCGTTCATCGCCAGCAAAATGAGGTGGTAGCGGGCTTTGTCCTTCCCGGGATCACGATCATGGCGAGAGCGCGCAGCTACGTACGCTTCCATACCGATGATTGGCTTGATGCCCTCGTCTTTGGCGGCCTTGTAAAACTCAATGGCGCCACTCATGGTGCCGTGATCAGTTATTGCGACAGCTTGCATGCCCATGTCTTTGACTTTAGCCACAAGGTCTGGAATCTTTGTCATGCCATCGAGCAAGCTGTGATGAGTATGGTTATGCAAGTGCACGTAATCAGACGGCTGCAGTTGCGCCGTCACTGTTTTTGACGTCTCTACCTTAACCCCCATATCTATCTACTAGTATACTCTACATCCGTTGCCTGCAGGTGTAGTAAAATGAGCCTACACTGACGAACGTGGTTGATTGACGGCGTCAATAATACGCTGAATGAAGTCACCGATACCACCCGGTACGTCGGTGAACAGATTGAGCAAACCGAGCACTAGTGCAATCACGACAGTCGCTCCGAGAACGCTCCCGAAACCAAAGAAAATGCCGCGAATGAAATTCATCATATACACTTGGTGACGACCGCGGTGAAAATCGTAGAATAGATCCTCGATCACGGCCTTACGAGCACCATTTTCATTATCTTTTTTGACACGACCAGTAACTTTTTTAAATATTCTTTTCATTATTTACTCCCAATAAAAATGACACACGTACTTGGTAATAAGTGTGTCATTATTTGCCTATTTTTCCAAATTACTTTTTGTTAAAGCCTTTTTTCGCACCGTCGACAGCACCGTGCACGGCATTTTCACCGCGACTCTTGTAACTCTCGGCGGTTGTCTTGAGCTCGGCGGCTTTGGCTTCAGCTTTTGCCTTGACGTCCTCGGCAATGGCGCGAGCCTCGTCAGCAGTTTTCTCAGCCTTTACTTTTAGTTCACTGGTTACTTCCTCGGCCTTAGTGTGTGCCTGAGCAGCTTTAGCTAGCGCATCCGCTTTTGCTTCTTCAGCCTTCACTTTTAGGTCTGCGCGAGTTTCTTTGCCACTTTTAGGAGCGGTTAGTACGCCGACAACGGTGCCGACTGCTGCGCCAATGAGTGCTCCGAGTGCGAATTTGCCTTTTGCCATAATGATGATCTCCTTTTTACTTAGATTTGAATTTCTTGATGTGCTTACTGAGCAGCTTAGCTAGGTATATTGGTGAGGTAACATTCGTAAATCCAACTACTGCCTTTTCAACGCTTTCAGCCGTTCGCTGTGCCGAACCGGTAACCGATCGTATCTGTCGCGTTAGTTTAATGAGAATAACTGTCAAAATGATCGCAAGTAGTAAAAATAGTGCCAAGAAAACCGACAGTATAATAACCAGAATTTGAGCCCAATCCATAGATGGCGCCTCCTTTTAGATGTTTTTTTAACGAGAGAACGTTATTATTGCTCTTCTCTCCTATTGTAACCTACTTTTTGACGAGGCGGCAATTACAGTCTGTCGCGGATGAGCTTTTGAGCCAGTGCTGGGTTGGCCTTGCCCTGAGACTTCTTCATAATCTGGCCCACCAGGTAGCCGATAGCCTTGTCTTTGCCGTCACGTATGTCTTGGAGCGACTGCTGACTGGCTGGATCGGCTAGGACTTCGTCGACAATGGCGGCAATCGCCGATTCATCACTGACCTGCAAGAGATTGCGGCGCTCGGCAATCGCTCGTGGTGAATCGCTGCTTGTAGTCAGCTCAATGAAAACGTCTTTTGCGGCCGTGCTGCTGAGCTCGTTTGCCGCCACCATGGCGGAGAGTTCAACCAGGCTGGTACGAGAAAGTGCAGAGATATCAGTCGACGAGCCGTCGTCTGTGGCGCCGAGGGCACTAGCAAACCAGTGGGCCACGCGAGTGGCAGTTTCGTCGCCAGCTTCGTCTTGAACCGCCGACACCATCATGGCGTAGGCTTGGTTAGAAAGCAGCGAGTCAACAACTGAGCGATCAAGCCCGAGGCTTGCCCACTTGGCGCGGTAGACGGGCGGCAGCAGCGGCAGAGTAGCTTGAATCTCAGTAATTTCCTCGGCAGTCAGCACGATCGGTGGAATGTCAGCATCGGGCATGTAGCGGTAATCCTGTGCATCCTCCTTACTTCGCTGACTTGTCGTCTTTTGCTTGGCATCATCCCAGCCGCGGGTTTCCTGCACCACACGCTCACCTTTTTCGACTAGCTCAACTTGGCGACGGAATTCATACTCGGCGGCTTTCTCAACACTTCTAAATGAGTTCAGGTTCTTGACCTCGGCACGTTTACCAAGCTCAGTTGCACCCTTAGGGGCGATCGAGATATTCACATCGAACCGCATGTTGCCATGGTACAGGTCACCGCGCGTCACGCCAGCATACGTCATCAGACGATAGAGCTCGGTCGCGTAGGCTTTTGCTTCCTGAGCTGAGTGCATATCCGGCTCCGATACAATCTCAATCAGCGGCGTGCCAGCGCGGTTGAGATCGACCAAGCTATAGTCGGCGTAGTGAGTCAGTTTGCCAGCATCCTCTTCCATGTGGGCATGATGAATGCGTACCCGCGCTATGCTATCACTCAGTGGAATGTCGATGTAGCCCTCGAGAATAATCGGATTATACATCTGTGTTGTTTGGTAGCCTTTTGGAAGATCAGGGTAGAAATAATGCTTACGGTCAAATCGACTGACATGTGCAATCTCGGCATTGAGCGCCTTACCAGCTTTAATCGCCAGCGTAACGGCTTCGCGGTTCAATACCGGCAGCATGCCAGGTAGTCCATAATCGATCGGACTAACGACGCTGTTTGGCTCCCGTTCACGGGCGTCATTATCAGCGCCACTAAACAGCTTGGTAGCGGTCGCAAGCTGAACGTGACATTCAATGCCAATCGTCATATCGTATTTTTCAAGCATTTCGTCAGTTACCATATTATATCGCTCCCACATCTTTTAGAGCTTGCTTAAACGCGGCCAGGGCTCGATACGTAGTGTCGAGTGAAACTCTGACATCATGTTCGTGAGCAATCTGGTTGCGGAGCTTATGCGCCGTCCAAGTTGCGTTGGCATTTGACCAAGCTTTTTGAGCAGATTTCATGCGCTCACCCATAGTGTTGCCACTAAAGCCGCGTTCTTTAAGGGCGTGGTCGAGCAGTTTGTCGGCATTGAGTAGTGCCAGATGATAGCTGGCTTCTTGGTCCTGCTTGACACTCTGTTCGATCGCCAGCCACTTGACGCGGTACTTTTCGACGTCTAAATATTTCTTGCCGCCTTTTGCTACCGACATGACTGCCAGTAGCACGCCGCCGATCACCAGTACGATCGCAAAGACAATGATCACCACAGCGTCCATTAGTTGACCTCCATCGATTTGGCAAGCGCCAGCAGGCGGGCATCATCACGTCGCCAGCCCGTCAGCTGAACGCCGATTGGTAGGCCCGAGCTATTCACGCCCGCTGGGACGCTGAGTGCTGGTAGACCAGCCAAACTAGCCGGTACTGTCATGATATCTGCCAGGTACATTTTTATAGGATCATCGGTGTTCTCGCCGAGCTTGAAGGCTGGAGTTGGCGTGGTTGGGCCAAGTAGGACATCATATGATTCGAACAGCTTCTGATACTCTTGCACTAGCAGGGTACGGGCTTTTTGCGCTTGTTGGTAATAGGCGTCGAAGAAGCCACTAGAAAGAACGTAGCTGCCGATCATAATACGACGCTTATTTTCTGTCACGAAGCCTTCGTCGCGCGTCTTGCCGTAGAGCTCGGCCAGCGTCGCTGCCTCGGCTCGGTGGCCGTAGCGAATTCCATCGTAGCGTGCCAAGTTGCTACTAATTTCTGCTGGCACAATGATGTAGTACATCGCCAGAGTATATTTCAGAATCGGCAGGCTGACTTCTTCAACCGTGTGTCCGGCAGCTCGTAGTTTGTCGGCGTAGTTTTGTGTTGCGGTCCGGATCTCCTCATCAACATCATTATTCATGGATTCTTTAACAAGGCCGATCCTGAGCGGCGAAACAGACGACTCTGGAACGAAAAAGTCAGGTAGCGTCGTCATGTCGCGCTCGTCTTTGCCAGCCATAATCCCCATAATCAGCGCGGCATCATCGGCGGTTGTCGCGAAACACCCAACCGTGTCAGTGCTGTTGGCCATAGCAACTACCCCATAGCGACTAACGGTGCCGTAGGTCGGCTTCATCCCATAGACACCATTAAAACTGGCTGGCTGGCGAATTGAACCACCCGTATCGGTGCCGAGTGCGAATGGCACGATATCGAGGGCGGTCATGACCGCTGAACCACCGGAGCTTCCCCCAGCAACGCGTTGCTCGTCAATCGCGTTTTTAGTCGGTCCAAAAGCCGAGTTTTCAGTGCTGCCGCCGTGAGCAAAAGCATCGAGATTGGCCTTGCCAATACAAATCGCTCCTTCGGCTTCGAGTTTCTCGACAGCGGTGGCTTGTAGTGGTGCGTTGAAGCTCTCTAGTATTTTACTAGCGGCCGTGGTCGGTGCACCGTAGGCGAGGAAATTGTCTTTTACAACGAATGGTACGCCCGCTAACTTGCCAGTGATTTCACCGCTCTCAACTTTAGCGGCTCGCTCTAGGGCTCGCTCCTCAGTTAGGCTTAGTAAAGCATGGTACGATTCGTGTTGTTTGGCCTTTTCGAGTGCAGCGCGCACATTGGCGACAGCGGCATCAGCAGAATAATCAGCAATTTTCACCATATCTTTAGAGGACCTTCGGCACTTTCACCGAATTATTTGCACTCGCTGGTGCCAGTGCCAGTAGCTCTTCGCGACTAACCTCATCGTCAATCACCTCGTCGGTACGCCAAACATTCTCTAGATCAGTTACCTGGTAGGTTGGTTCAACGCCGACGGTATCAAGCTCACCCAGCTGCTCAACGTAGCCTAAGATATTGGCAATGTCAGTGCGCAGAGTATCGATTTCGTTGTCAGTAAGTTGCAAGCTTGAAAGCTGTGCCAAATGCAGCACATCATCGCGAGAGATTTGTGTCATAGTCCTTATTATACCGTAAAAGCCCTTCTATGATAAAGTAAAAGTATCCAAAGTGTAACCGGAGGATTATCATGAGTGAACGATCACTTATTGCAGTGACAGGCGCAGGTGGCTCTGGCAAGACAAATCTGTCTCGTCGTCTTCGTGATGAACTCGATCGCTCAGGTGAGGTAAACCCGTACGCAGTCGATCATATATCGATCGGTGAATACATTCGCGACCAAGCGAAACAAGCGCTCGGACGTGGCGTCCTGGTGTCGGGATTTCGAGAAGACATTATTGATCATATGAACAACTCACCGTTCGTACCAATGGAAAAAGAGCTTATTGTCGGCATCCTCGTCGAGAGCCTACTCCGCTCCGATGCCGATGCCATCTTGCTCGATGGCTTTCCGCGTTTCGGTGAACAAGTCGAGCAGCTTTACGAAGCTAGCGCTGTGGTGGAGATCTACACGCGCGCAGCAGTTATTACTGAGGTCAACGATGACGAAGCGATTCGCCGTATGCTGAAACGAGATGGATCACGAATTATTACAAAAGAAGACGCCCGTGAGCGTCTTCGTGTGCAGCATATAGGAATGCAGGCAGTTCGGAGTGTGCTTGTTGAAACGGATCTCCCCCACGCCATGATTGACATGGGACAGACTCGCGAACAAACTTTGCAAGAAGCAACAGCTTTTATTACTACTGTCCTTGATACGGGTCCGCAGACACGTCAAGCGTCTTAGCGACGATCGATAAAGGTGTGGGCTTTGCCGCTAGCACCAGCACGTCCGGTTCGGCCAATGCGGTGAATGTAGTCTTCGTAGGTTTGTGGTGTATCAAAGTTGATCACATGTGAAACATTCGGGATATCAAGACCACGGGCAGCCACATCGGTCGCCACCAAGACTCGAACGCGTTCGTCTTTGAATTGCTTCAAGGCACGTTGGCGCTGTGACTGGTTCTTGTTGCCGTGGATGGCAACAGATGGAATACCGCTGTTGTCCAGGTGATCGCTCAGGCGTTGGACGCCAAATTTGGTTTCACCAAAGACGAGTACCTTGTCGTAGTCATCACCGCGCAGCATGTCGGTCAAAATTTCAATCTTATGAGCTTTGTCACGTGATTCGATAATATCTTGTTCGACGTGCTCGCTGGTTTCGCTGGTGCGAACTGATACGGTGACTGGGTCGTTCAAGAACTCATTGACGAGCGCTGAGATTTCAGGCGTAATCGTGGCGCTAAAAAATAGCGTCTGACGTTCACGTGGCATTTCAGTAATAATCTGACGAATGTCGGGCAAGAAGCCCATGTCGAGCATACGGTCAGCCTCGTCGAGCACGAGTGTCGTCATGTTCTTGAGTTGCAGAACACGACGCTTCATCAGGTCCTTCAGGCGTCCTGGCGTACCAATGATAACGTGTGGACGACGCTTTAGGTCGCGGATCTGGCGATCGATATTAACACCACCAACAATCAGGGTTGAATAGAGGTCAAGACCCTTACTAAACTCGCGGAATTGTTCGTCGATTTGTTGAGCGAGCTCACGAGTCGGTGCCATGATCAGCACGCTTGGTCGTAGCGTAATACCGCTTTGGCGTTCGATGATTGGCAGCAAGAAGGCAGCCGTTTTACCGGTACCAGTGTTAGCCAGGCCAATCACGTCTTTTCCGTCAATAATGTGTGGAATTGCTTGGTCTTGAATGGCACTCGGCGTATCATAGCCCTTGCTGGCTACGTTGTGATGTAGCTGGGCACCAAATGGGAAGTCAGCAAACTTGTGCTTCGATTCGTAGACAACTTCGTCAGCCTTAGCAACTGCTTTGTTGATAAATTTTGAGGGGTGGATGTACTTTTTCGCAGGTCCACGATTACCACCACCGCCACGACGTCCGCCACCGCCACCGAAGCTTCGGTTGCCGCCAGTTGGTCGTGAATTGCGGGATTGTCCGCCTCTATTTTGTTGATATGCCATAGAAAATATAACCCTTTCGTTATTAGTAATAGCTTTTTTGGGATAAGATAAAAAATCCTATCACTTGCAGTCAGAGAATCCGTAAGGATTCAGAGAGAACAGCGAGAGGATATTTCGGTGGCCGCGCGTGTTTATTTGAAATCATATGCGCTAGTCTTTGAAAGAGGCTCGACATTCATCGAATGCAATGTTCTAATAATAGCACACTCGAGGTAATCTGTCTAGTGTTAGAGCTTTTGCTTAATCTCTGCGATCAGATCGCGTAGTTCGGCGGCCTTTTCAAATTCGAGATTGGCACTGGCGAGTTCCATCTGACCCGTCAGCTCTTTGGCGAGCGAGGCATACTCATCTTTTGGAATCTTTCTGAGGTCAAGCTTTGGCTTACCATCATCTTTCTTCGGGATAATTGAGCGTAGACCCTCATCGATGGCTTTATCGATACTGACCGGTGACTGATTATGCTCCGTGTTGTAGGCCTCTTGGATAGTGCGGCGGCGATTAGTTTCGTCGATGGCGGCTTGCATGGAACGCGTCACATTATCAGCATACATAATCACCTTGCCTTCTTGGTGACGGGCGGCGCGGCCAATGTTCTGGATCAAGGCACTCTCGCTTCGAAGGAAGCCTTCTTTGTCGGCATCCATAATGATCACCATGCTGACCTCTGGCAGGTCGAGGCCTTCACGCAGCAAGTTGATGCCGACGAGCACGTCATAAACGCCGAGGCGCAAGTCGCGCAGGATGTCGCCACGCTCCAGAGTATCGACATCGCTATGAATATAGGCCGTCTTGATATCCAGCTCAAGTAGGTATTGCGACAAATCCTCCGCCATGCGTTTGGTCAGTGTCGTCACGAGAACGCGCTGCCCCTTACTGGTGCGGTCACGAATCTCGGCAATAAGATCGTCGATCTGCCCTTCGGTCTTACGAATCTCGATAACAGGGTCCAATAGACCAGTCGGTCGGATGACTTGCTGGGCTGGCTCGGGGCTCCGTGACAGCTCGTATTCCGATGGCGTCGCCGAGACATATATCACTTGGTTGATATGGCGATTGAATTCTTCAAACCTCAGTGGACGGTTATCGAGCGCACTGGGCAAGCGAAAGCCATGCTCGACCAGCACTTCCTTGCGGGCACGATCACCATTGTACATACCACGCACCTGCGGCAGTGTCATGTGACTCTCGTCCACCAGCAGCAAAAAGTCGTCCGAGAAATAATCCATCAATGTGGCCGGCTGTTCACCAGGTTCGCGGTTGGTGAGGTAGCGGCTGTAATTCTCGATACCCTTTACGAAGCCAGTCTCCTCCAGCATCTCAAGGTCGTACTTGGTGCGCTGCGACAGGCGCTGAGCTTCCAGAAACTTGTCGTGTTTTTCAAACCACGCCACTCGCTCTTCGAATTCCTTCTTGATATTCTCGATTGCTCGCTCCACTTTCTGCTTCGGCGTGACATAGTGACTACTTGGGAAAACACTAATCTCATTTGGCTCACCAAGTATCTCACCGGTGAGAGGGTCAATCCGTGTGATGCGATCTACTTCATCGCCAAAGAATTCGATTCTGTACGCCACATCACTGCCGGCGGGAAAGACATCAACAACATCGCCCTTCACCCGGAAGGTGCCGCGATGAAAGTCAATATCGTTACGCTGGTACTGGATGTCGGTGAGGAGTCGGATAAACTTCTCCTGCTGACGGCGTTCACCTTTTTTAATATCAATCGACATCTCGGCATAGTCATCTGGCGAACCAATGCCATAGATACAGCTGACACTGGCAACGATTATCGTGTCGCGCCTGGTAATGAGGGCCGTGGTGGCCGCGTGGCGCAGGCGATCGATCTCCTCATTGATGGCTGAATCTTTTTCAATATAGGTGTCGCTGCTGGCAATATAGGCCTCAGGCTGGTAATAGTCAAAGTAACTCACAAAATAGTGAACTTCGTTGTCTGGGAAAAAGCTTTTGAATTCCGAATACAGCTGTGCAGCGAGAGTTTTATTGTGTGCTAAAACGAGCGTCGGCGCTTGACGATCCTGAATGATATTAGCCATTGTAAAGGTCTTGCCGCTACCGGTCACACCCAATAGTACCTGCTCTTTTTCGCCCTTATTTAAGCCGTCGATTAGCTGTGTGATCGCAGTTGGCTGATCACCGGTTGGCTGGTACTTGGTTTCAAGACGAAATTTAGTCATCGTCTTATTATAACTTATTCCTGAGTGTAACTGCGACCCTCTGGGTGGGCGTCATCTATACACATTGCGCCTGCGATTGCAGCCGGCACATTGTATTTCACGAGGTCACTACAAGCAAACGATGATTCTTGTGAGCCGGCTAGTTGCTTCCAGCTACCCTCGGTATCGCCCCAGAGGCTAGCGTAGCCGCCACCACAGCCGCTACCAGTCACGTTAACACCGCCAGTGGCATAGAGTTGCTTGTAGATTTTTTTGACAGTAATAGTGGTCGTGCAGCCGTCAGCTTCTGCCATTTTATTTGCCTGTTCGATTGTGCCGTAGAGATATGAACTAAAGGTAGCCGGTGCGTTCTTCAGCTTACTGAGGTCGGACTGAGCGGCGACCTTCACGCCAGTACCATAATCAATAGTGTCAGGTAGCGCCGGGCTTTTCACTGGAGTGTCGCCGTCGTCAGTCGACTTCGAAGCAGTAGTTTTCGAGGTCGAGTCGGACTCAATCTTTGGCACGCTATAGATAAAGTTTTGCCAGACGATGAATCCTAGTGCCACGACTAACGCCACCGCTAGCGTAATCGTGAGAATCTTGCCTGTTTTCTTTTTTGATTTCAGTGAGAGTCGTTGTGTTTCCATACGAGTACAGCCCCTTATTTACGTACCTTCATTTAAGCACCGTGTCAGAAAAAGCACAAGAAGTATCAGCCCCTAGCCTTTTAGAGCGCTGCGTTTACCGAGGTAGCTGTCAGTGCCGTCGTCCTGAAAGTCAGCATACTTCGCATCGAGTGCCTCGATCACTTTGGTAACGAGCACTTCGGGGTCGGACTCAAAGATAACATCTTTCGCCCCAGGTGCTTCAACGTTTTCCAGCAGTGTCTTGACGTAGTCTGCCAAGCCCCCACTCCCGAGAAGCACACCGCAGACTTTGCGACTTTCCAGTGCCGTCGACAGTTCGTGCAAACTGCCCATGCGCCCACCGACGGTGATAACTGCGTCGCTACTACGTACTAAGTGTACGTCGCGCCCAACGTATTCCATGCCGGTAAAATTAATGTAATCAAATTCTTTGGTTGGCAGCCTATAGACTGCGACATGTTCACGAAACGAACTGGCTGGAGAAAACCCAACTGACACACCGTGACGATCCTTGACGCTAAAGGCACCCATAGCAGCGTAGTGCGGCAGCCCGACGGTTGCGCCGGTCGTCAATGTCTTGCCTTTTTCGGCAATAATCTTGCCGAGCTGAAAGGCTAACTCATGCGAATTTTCAACGCTTAGTCCGCTGGCTGCACCCGATACACAGATTTGGTATCTCACTTCGTCACCTCTGAGACTTTGTACCAATCTGGTGCATTATCGAGATGAGCTTGTATCTCCTCTTTATTGAGTAGTCCGGCCTGAGCGCCAAGCTTCTGCACCACACTCATGCTGTTGATTGGTGCGCGTAGCAGCGCGGTTTCGATTGATTCACCCTCGGCGAGCGTGGCGGCAATCGTCGAGGCAAAGGCATCACCAGCGCCGGTTCGATCAAGCGGTGGTGCTGGGTCGGGATAATTAGGCACTGTGACGAGTTTTCCGTCGTACGAGGCGTACGATCCATTTGGCCCGTCAGTAATAACAACCGCCGCTGGACCCAGCTCGTGCAGCCCGTTCGCCAGGTCATGAAGCGAGTCATACGATTTTCCCGTCACTTCTACCGCCTCTTCGCGGTTCATCACCACCAAGTGGCATCGTTTATAGATAGCCGCCAGTTTTTCTATGCCCCACTCAAAGTGAAAGGTACCCGGTTGGAAAACAAGTTTTATGTCAGGGTTCTTATCTAGGTACTCGAGCAAGCCTTCGTGCAGCGGCCAAGAATTGGCGCCGATATACGACAAGTAGATCCAGTCAGGGGCGTTTTTTGGTTCTTGCCATTCATAGGCATAGGCTTCACTTCTGACGAGCATCGTTCTGTCAGCCCCATAACGAAGCACATACCAGTAACTAGACTTGGAGTCGGGCTGTGTGACCGTCAGTGAGGTATCAACACGCTGTGAGGCCAAGTAGTCAAGCGATTCTTGACCAGGAATATCATCACCAAGCCACGCCATCAGCCCAGCGCCCAGCCCCAGCCGCGCACATGCCACCGCAGCGTTTGGCGATGGCCCAACGGCTTTCACGACGTCGACGCTATCGTAGGGTGGTTTTGAACCAAACGGCAAGCTAAGGCGCTTACTCCCATCTGGGTCAGTGTCGATACGAGCATATTCCTCATTGAGTTTTATAAATGCATCGGTAAAGATATCGCCGACGGTCAGGATGTATGGACCGGCCGTTGTCACAATTTCTATTGTGGCGGCGCTGTGCGCTTTTACCGACGGATAGTGCTCGTCTGACAGCTCAACCAAGCCAGCATCGAGCGCAAGTCGCTGCGTCACCGCTTCATCGCTGCGCGGGTGCGCGAGGTAGCGGGCCACGATTTCACCACGCAGGGCGCGCTGACCATGACTTAGCATGCGCTGATCAAAGGCCAGTTCATGATGAGCATTTTCAATCACATCGATGAGATTAAAGGAGATGACATTATTTTCGATCTTCAATAAGGTAAAGTCGGCGTCGAAGAATAGTTCATGGTTCGTGCTCTGTTTTATATATGCGTTGAGGGCAAGGTACAATTCCCTAGCGGTTGTGTCAGCCGTGTCGAGGCGTAGCTCGCGCATCAGTTCGTGAGCTTTATGAGTAATGTCGGCAATCAGGCGAACATCAACCCCTTCGTTGCCGGTGGAGCGTTCGAGCTGGCTGAGCGCCTGCGGGAATAAGGGTTCGGTTGATGTCAGAAGGTCTTGCAGAAATTTTGTCATATGATTACCTAAAACTCTTTCTCATGTAACGGCATGTCGTGAAGCCGGGAGTGATGATGTAAGATCCCGGCCTTGGCACCGATCTTACCAACGACAGAGGTAGAATTAGCACTCGCAAATGTAATGGCTTGCGCTAGGCTTTTACCCTGCGCCCATTGGCTCAAAAAGCCCGACCCAAAGGCATCACCTGCTCCAGTACGGTCGACCACGCGAACATCTTCGTACATACCGGCGCGAACAATCGTATGGCTGTCAGTAGCGTAAACGCCATGCGGGCCGTCGCTGACAATGACAACCGGCACGTAGTTCGTCAAATGCCTCGCCAGTTCTTCGCCCGACTCACCTTCCACGATCATCGCTGCTTCTTGTTTATTCACCGAGATAATATCCACATCTTCTAAAAGACTTTTCAACTTCTGTGGCTGTTCGAGTTCAGCTTTGCCTGGGTTAAACATGACTTTTGCGCCCTGTTGTTTCGCCTGCGTCAGAAGTCGACTCAGCGTATCCATATGGCCATTCATACTAGAAAGGTAAATCCAGTCAACCGACAATTTACCAAGATCAAAGGTGTGCTCGTGGTAGTGCGTTGAGGCGCCGCGATAGGTCAGAATCGTGCGTTCACCGCTTGGCGCAAGCAAGAGTACGGAATAACCTGTATTGTAGGTCTTTGAGTAGCTTACATGAGTCGTATCGACACCCTCATCGTCTAGATCCGCCAGCACTGCTGCACCCGCCGGATCATGACCGATCGCACCCATGAAAATGGAGTGCAGTCCCTGGCGAGCGAAAGTTACGGCAGCATTAGTGGCGCCACCACCAGTGCTGAAGTTGATGTTATTGACGTCTGCTTTAGCACCAAGCTCTAGTCGCATGAATTGTTCATGTGCCGGTTTATCACTCACCGGTTTAAATTCGTCGCTGTGGCTCAAAAAGACATCTTGCACAGCAGCGCCAATTGCTAATAACTTTGGTGTTTGCCCACTCATTAGCTCAAATTATACCACTTATGGTTGAAAAAATCACCTCAGAACATATACACTGTACCTCATGACTGAAGCAAAACTTGGATATGATATTTCGAAAGGCAATCTCTGGGCTGCAGTGACTGAAAATGCGCTGTCTAAAAGCCGAGTTGAACAGGTTATTGATCAAGTGTACGATGAATTCTCAAGCGATGCGCCCATCCAAACACATCTCATTGAGTTTAGTGCTTGGCATCAGCTCAATAGCACAACAAATCCGGACCTATCTGCTCTGGCACGATTTGATTACCTCAAGGCTGCCTCTACAGAAACGAGCGCTCTTCGCACTAAAGGTTTTATTGCAATCAACATGATCCATGCCGAAATAGATAACGGGGAGCTATCTGCACATCTAGTAGAACCGTTCGCGAATGTTGTAATTTTGCCCCAGCTCTATAGACGATGGCAGGCTAGTCGCAGTGGCTGGGCTAAACCACCGCTTTCCCTTTAGACCCGAACGCAGAGATTTTCTCTTCCACAACAGCTTGAACCGCCTCGTAAACCTCGGGCATGAGTTTCACCACGGCATATTCATCAGGATGTTCAGCCAGAACCTTCTCGAGAGTCTTACGGAATGCGTAGCGCATGTCGCTGTTGATATTGATCTTGCTAACACCGATCTTCGCAGCTTCCTCAAAATAATGCAGCGGCGTACCACTGCCACCATGCAAGCTTATCTGACAGTCAATCGTGTCGCGGATTCGCTGTAGTAGTTCCAGGTCCAGCTCTTTTGGCACGGGATATTTACCATGAAGATTCCCGATCGCGGCTGCGTAGGTGTCAACGCCCGTGGCATCAACAAAAGCCTTGGTGCTTTCGGGGGTACTAAACGTCTTCTTGATCTCCTCGTAGTCAATATCTTCGGTGTGGACGTTCGACGATCCACCAAAATAATGCGGCTCGCTCTCCACTAAAGCTCCAGTAAATCGTGCGTATTCCACGACTTCTTTTGTCTTCTCGATGATCTCTTCAGTAGTCGCGTCGTGATTAGCCTGTGAAATATCGATATGGATAAACTCATACCCAACATCGATAGCGCGCTTACAATCATCGACAGTCGGGCTGTGGTCGAGATTCAGATACATTTCGACGCCATATTCTACTTTATAATTGTCGACCAGGTCACGAATATTCTCGAGACCCATGGCTTTAACTTCCCCATCACTGACCTCCACGAGCACTGGCGAGTTGAGCTTCTGGGCTGCCCGCGCCACCGCTATCAATGTTTCTTGATTATCAATATTGAAGGCCCCGACAGCAAAATGTTGCGACCGTGTCCGTTGATATAGGTGCCGAGCTCGAGTCGTATTGTCGCGTATTTGTTTGATGGTCAGTCCCATAATCGCTCCTTAAAATCCTTGGTGATACTTCGGCGTATCGTTAATAAATGCCTCTATCCGCTCGGCCATTTTCTGCCCGGTGAGTCCAAAATAATCGAGTAGTTCATCGGGTTTACCTGATTCACCAAAACGATCATCCATACCGAGTCGCAGCAAAGGAGTCGGCAGTTTTTCGCCAAGCATCTCAGCCACCGCCCCACCGAAGCCACCTTTTATCTGAGCTTCCTCAGCCGTGACAACGCGGCCAGTCTTGCGAACGCTGTGCAGAATAGTTTCATCGTCCAACGGTTTGATCGTCGGGACGTGTACAACTTCGACATTGATGCCTTTTTCCTGCAGTAATTTGGCGGCCACCAGCAGCTGATAGGTCATTGTGCCAGTACCAAGCAGTGTCACATCGTGACCTTCCCACAGCGTGTACGCTTTGCCGATCTTAAATGGCGAATCTGGCGTACTGAAGATAGCTGTCTTCTCACGTGCCAACCGCATGTAGCTAGGTTCGCCATTCACCGCCATGGCCAACGTAGCTTTTTCTGCCTCAACGCTATCACCGGGAGCTATCACTACCATATTTGGTAGAACGCGCATAAGGGCAATATCTTCCAGCATCTGGTGGGTTGCACCATCTGCTCCGGTATAGAGACCAGCATGGCTACCTATCAGCTTTACGGGCTGATTATTAAGGGAGATGGTCGTACGGATTTGCTCCCAGTTTCGCCCCGGGCTAAAGGCTGCGTAGCTACTCGCAAAAGGAATTTTACCAGCACGGGCCATACCACTCGCCACCGTGACAAGATTCTGTTCGGCGACACCCATTTCGATAAATCGTTTCGGGAAGGCTTCTTTGAAGATATGCATTTGGGTGCTTTCGGTCAGATCGGCACAAAGTGCAACCACGGCCTCATTCTTCTCGCCGGCCAGTTTCAACCCGCGACCAAATCCAGCTCGAATCGGCTCGAGTGTCGGCTCATCGAAGAGCTTATCTGCCAGTGCATAGTGGCTCATACGCCTTCTCCTTCATGTGAGATTCTTCCGTCGAGAGTCCGGAGTTTTTTGAGCGCGTCTTTGGCTTGGTCGCTATTGGGTGCTATGCCATGCCAGTGATAATCATATTCCATGAAGTCGACGCCCTTGCCAGGAATCGTATGCGCAATCACAATGCTTGGTTTGTTAGTGATTGCCCGGGCCATACTGGCGGCGTCTATAATGCTCTCGATGTTGTGGCCGTCGATCTCTTGCACGTGCCAACCAAAGCTCTCCCACTTGCCACGTAGATCTTCCAGCGGCATAACGTCTTCGGTACTGCCATCGATCTGAATATTATTGCGGTCAATGAAACCAATGAGATTGTTGAGCTTATATTTACCAGCAAACATGGCTGCTTCCCAAATATTGCCTTCGTCGAGCTCGCCATCACCAGTCACGAAATACACCCAACGGTGGGCAATATCGTCGATATGTTTCATGGTGTAGGCATAGCCAGCCGCTTGCGAGACACCACTACCAAGTGGACCACTAGTATTTTCAAGCCCAGGTAGACGCTCTCGCTCAGGGTGACCCTGCAGACGGCTACCAAATTTACGCAGCGTCTTTAGCTCATCTTTATCAAAATAGCCACGTTCCGCCATAGCGGCGTATTGCACGGGGACACAGTGGCCGTTGCTGAGGAAAAAAACATCACGATCAGACCAGTCGGGTTCGTCGGGCTTAATACTCAGAATATTGAAATAGAGGGCCGAAAAGATATCCGCCAAACCCAACGGACCGGCACTATGACCACTACCGGCATGCTCAAGCATAGTAATAACATCCTTGCGGATATCCGTGGCCTTTTTCTCAAGCTGAGAGATAGTCAACTGTCCACTCACACCTAGATTACTCCCTCTTTGTTGATTTCATTGACAAGCGTGGCATAGGTACTAGTTGGATCGGCTGATTTTTTAATGGTGGCTCCTACATCAAGAACATCAACGCCTCCTTGTGAAAGGCTAAAGGCATTTTCGACCGTTACGCCACCATCCCAGCCTATTTCAACGGACGCTTTAATGGCGCGGATCAGCCGCACCTTCTCCAGCTGCATTAAACTGGCCGTTCCACCATAATGGCCGAGCGTACCGCTAAAAATCATAACGTGATCGGCCGCTTCAATCAGCGATCCGACAGAGTGTGGCACGGTGCTCCGCTGCAAAGCTACCCCTGCCTTGATGCCATTTTGGGTGATAAATTTCATAATCGGCAGTAAGTCTTCCTGAACCTCGACATGAAAAATGATCATATGCGGCTTTAGTGCCACAAGCGCCTTGACGTGCTCCGATGGGCGTGCCACCATGGCATGAATATCAACCACCCACTCACCTGGCCACCACAAGTCTTTAGTCATCACTGTCTGCACTGGTGCAAATTCACCGTCAGTAAAGTCAATATGGACGCGCTTGGCAAAAGCATGCAGTTTTTGAGCCTGTTCTTTATAGCTTTCAGCATTTTCAGCAAGTAGTGCTGGGGCAATCTCACTCATCGTTATAGCTCATCAATCTGCGCATTACGTCGTTTAAAACGGGCTGCCTCGGCAAATGGCGTGCTTAGCCATGTCTCAATAATCCCTCGCCACTCGCTGTCATCGTCTTCAAGTAAACGAGACGGCAAACAGAGTACATTACTGTCATTGTCATTGCGGGTCATCTTGGCTTCAAATGCGTCCCATACCACGCTGGCTCGTATGCCACGGAAACGATTGGCGGCCATGGCCATCCCCTGGCCGCCGCCACAGAGCAAAATGGCACGAGGGTCCTTACTATCATCACCGATCACTTTGAGCGCGGCTAGCTGTGCAAACTCCGGAAAATCATCATCCGGATCAAGCTCGCTGTCACCAACGTCTTCCACGTCGTAGTCGTGTTTCGCCAAGTATGCGAACACTTTTTCTTTCATATGAAAGCCTTTATGATCTGCGCCCAAGTAGATCTTCATAGTTCAAGTATAAGCGGTTTAGGCCTGTTTGGCTAGTGATTTGCCGACGTCGGCCACCAGTTCGACCAAGCGGTTACTATAGCCCCATTCGTTGTCATACCACACGCAGACTTTTATTAGGTTGCCACCGACGACACGGGTCAGAGGCAGATCGACTGTCCCGGAGTGACTGTTACCGATGTAGTCGCGACTGACGAGCGGTTCATCGCTGACCGCCAAGATGCCTTGATAGAACGGATCGGCTGCGGCTTTTTTAAAGGCAGCGTTGACGATATCAACCGTCACATCTCGTGACAGCAGCGCCGTAATATCACTGATCGAAACCACGGGTGTCGGCACGCGCATACTGATGCCGTCGAATTTACCGACCAGACCTGGCAAAGCCTTGGTAACGGCAATTGCCGCACCGGTAGAGGTTGGCACAATATTCTCGGCAGCATTGCGGCCCTCACGCAGGTCCTTTTTGGGCGCATCTTGCAAGGCTTGGCTGGCAGTATAGCTATGGACCGTTGTGAGCAGCGATTTCTCGACGCCAAATTCTGCATCCAAAATAGCCATGACCATACCGAGCGAGTTAGTAGTACAACTAGCGTTACTAATGACTTCGGTCGCGCCCTCGATCTTGTCTTCGTTTGCACCCAGCACAATCGTATCGACGCCGTCACTCTTGGTCGGGCCGCTGATAACGACGCGCTTCGCGCCCGCCTGGATGTGCTTACTGGCGCCCTCTTTGTCGGTAAAGAAACCGGTCGATTCAATCACCAGGTCGACGCCTAGATCCTTCCACGGCAACACCGTTGGGTCCTTCTCAGCCAGAACGGTGATCGGTTGGTCTTTGACAATAATATGCTGGTCATCGCTGGTCACGCTGTGCTGATAGGTACCGTAATTACTGTCGTATTTGAGTAGGTATGCGAGTGTTTTCGTGTCGGTCAAATCATTGACAGCCACAATTTCGATATCACTTCTCTCAAACGCGATTTTAAAAGCATTACGGCCGATTCGCCCGAACCCATTTATTGCAACTTTTACTTTTGCCATGTCTGTCTACCCACTCCTTTAGCATTAGCACAATCGTTTGGTCTTATTGTATCTCGTTTATAAGCCCGGTGCAATGAAAGCCCCGACTGACGCAGGCTCAATGCCGAACGCCAGCCGGGTGATCGTGGGTGACAGATTCTCACGATAGTATTACTGTACCATGCGGCAGAGTTTTGCTCTATGTTTTTCACCCGTCTCCTAGTGGTATAATAGAACTTACCATGAAAAAAAGTGAGCTGCTCAAACTGGCCAAGCCATTCTACGACGAGAACGAGCTGCTCGAGCTGGAACACGCCATCGACTACGCCACCAAAGCGCATGCCGGTCAAAAACGAAAGAGCGGCGACCCCTACATTACTCACCCGATTGCCGTCGCCGCCACACTAGTGGAATGGAATATGGATATCGATACCATTCTGGCCGGCATCCTCCATGACACCGTGGAAGACACCGAGATAGAGCTGACAGACATCGAAAATCTATTTGGCCGCGATGTCGCTTTTTTAGTCGATGGCGTGACCAAAGTCTCCCAGGCCCGCGCCGGCATGCGTGATCTATCAAGCTATCTGCCACAAACGAAAGATAATCTCTCAAAGCTGTTGATCGCTATCGGCCACGACGTCCGGGTGATTATTATTAAGCTGGCTGATCGGCTCCATAATCTTCGGACACTCGAATACATGCCAAAAGACAAGCAAAAGAAGATCGCACTCGAAAGCCTGGAAGTCTTCGCGCCTATGGCCGACAAGCTTGGTATGGGTCAAGTGCGTCTGCAGATCGAGGAGCTCGGCTTCCAGTATCTTGACCCGGGGAAGTTCAAACACACTCAAAATCTTATGAAAAAGCGTCTTGGTCGTAGTACCAGGAAGCTCGGTACGGTTCGCCAGGAAGTCGAGGCTGAACTTAAAAAACAAGGCATTGAGTTCGAGATTAACGGCCGCGTAAAAAGCATCTACAGCCTGTATCGGAAACTCGGCAAAGTCGACGGCAATATTGATGACATCTACGACTTGATGGCGCTACGAATTATCGTCAAGAATAAAAATGATTGCTATAAAGTACTCGGCATTCTCCATGCCATGTACCAGCCGATGATCGCCCGCATCAAAGATTACATCGCCGTACCAAAACCGAACGGCTACCAAAGCCTCCACACCACGGTGATTACCCGTAACGAGCAGATCGTTGAGTTCCAGATCCGTAGCGAAGAAATGCACGAATACGCCGAGCGTGGGCTGGCCGCTAGCTTTCATTATCACGATCAGAAAGATAGTAAGTTGTATGCCAAGCGCCAGAGCAGTGCGGCACTGCCCTCCCAGCTACAATGGATCACCGAGCTGCAAGAAATTGCCCAGCGTCTTAGTAATGATGAAGAGATTTCTCAGGATCAGCTCAATGTTGACATCTTCGGCGATCGAATCTTTGTCTACTCACCAAATGGTGACATCTACAATCTTCCTGTTGGCGCCCTGCCACTCGATTTTGCCTACATGGTACACACCGATATCGGCAAACATGCTTACAGTTTCAAAGTAAACGGCAACATTCATCCGTTCGATAAGCCACTCCACAACGGTGACATTGTCGAAGTCGTCACGCGCAAGCTGGCTCAACCAAAGCAGGCATGGCTCAATCTTGTCACCACTACTCATGCCCGCTCAAAAATTCGTATGCAGCTAAAACAACTTGGTGTCATTGATACGATGACTAATGCCGCAGCCATTATCCGCGACAAAGCTTTGCGCAAGAAGAAAAGTTAGACGCTCTCCCAGAGCCCATGCGTTGTGGCGTAGTCGACACCTTTTTGATAGGGGCGTTCTAGACCTTTTAGCTCGCTCAGATTTATCCAGCTGTACTCATCGTGCTCCCAGCTAATAGTGACTGGTGGCGCGAGGGTCGCTAGGCGCGCAGCGTAAAGTTGACAGTCTATCGACACGCCAGGAATACTGTGGAATCCTACGCTATGCAGTAGCGTCACATCACGATCGGCAATAACCAGTCCAGTTTCTTCCTGGAGTTCACGGATTAGTCCAATTTTACTAGTTTCGCCATCTTCAATCGTCCCGCCAGGAATGTCAGGCATTAGCCCATCGGTCGGATGTGTATGACTGCGACGAAGTAGCAATACTTTTCCCTCGGCATCGAGAAGTACGATTTTAGCCGCGCGGATATGTTTCATATAGCTTCTAGCGTCGGTCCCAGCGTTCAATCGACTCGTGAATGACTTTTTTAGCTTCCTCTACGTCACCCCAACCAGTCACCTGAGTGCTGCCTGGCTTCTTGAGATCTTTATAGTGCGTGAAGTGATGCTCAAGCTTCTGTTTTAGTGCAGGGTCGTCGTCGATGGAGTTAATCCAATCACCTTGGTCTCGGTTATCAACAGGCACAACTACAATCTTGTCGTCTACCTCACCATCATCAACGAATTTCATAACACCGATAATCTTTGCTTCTAACCACACGCCCGTCGCCAGTGGTTCTGGGCAAATAACAAGGGCGTCTAGCTCATCACCATCCTCATCAAGTGTCTGCGGAATAAAGCCGTAGTTGCAAGGCTTTGCAAAAATACTCGGCTCAACACGATCAAGTTTAAAGAGAGCGCGTTCGCGGTCCCATTCCACTTTTAGTCGTGAACCTTCTGGAATCTCTACGACAACGTTGATGATGCCATCATCAACAGCGCCGGGTGTCAGAATTTGGTTAAAGTCTGCCATTAATGTCTCCTTTTGTTGTTTACTATCGTCCATTTTATCAGTTTTTTGGTATTTAAGGATATAATTAATGACAGTATGGTCACCTCACCTCTTCTTCTATTGCCCGCCGAGTACGTTCACGACGCCACGCGCGCAATCAAAAAAGCCAAAAAACATGTGTCGTTTGTCTGTATGCTCGTGACTGATGATGATGACACCGACGAACTAATCGACGCCCTCAACGAGGCCTCACTGCGCGGCGTCCACGTCGAAGTAGCCGCCGACGTATTTACGTACGGCGAGTTGTCTGGGCACTTTATCCCGACCGGCTACTTTACGAAAAAAGCCCGCGCCACCACAAAGATGGCGAAACGTTTCGAGGAAAGCAACGTCCATTTCAATTGGCTCGGACGATTTGCCAACACGCCGTTCACTGGCCGAACTCACATCAAGTGGTGTGTCGTCGATGACGAAGTCTATTCGTTTGGTGGTGTCAATCTCTATAGCGAAGGTATTAAAAGCAACGACTACATGTTTAAACTCGCCGACCCAGAGCTTGCAGCTGTATTAAACGATGAACTCGACCGCTTGATCCGTGCCGATAGCGGCCGCTTCTCATATCGTAGCCGTAGTCTACCTTCGAAATACGGTACCGTTCACATCGACGGCGGGCTGCCACTCGACTCGAACATTTATCGCCGTGCCTGCGCACTGACCGAACAAGCCGAATCAGTCTTGTATGTTTCGCAGTATGGTCCGACCAGTCGGCTCAATCGCTTAC